>Ga0075029_100001116_pt1 | contig 15414 bp, 10 predicted proteins | sample LitLauG_LLR_2013_FD_71391 | JGI IMG/M metagenome (GOLD analysis project Ga0075029, IMG submission 71391) | Freshwater sediment microbial communities from North America - Little Laurel Run_MetaG_LLR_2013 | ecosystem: Environmental > Aquatic > Freshwater > Creek > Sediment | place: USA...
ATCGTGATGATGACGCACATCCCGATTCTGAGCGCGGTGATGCAGATCGTGCCGGATCAATGGAAGGTGCCGTCGACGTATCTGGTGACGAACGCGCCGCAGATTCTGGAGCTGCTGGGTCCTTATAAAGTGAAGGCCGTGCTGCAAGGGCACACGCACATCCGCGAAACGGTGTTGTACAACGGATGCCAGTTCATCACGTCAGGCGCGGTGTGCGGCAATTGGTGGAAGGGCGCCAGACTCGGCCATCCGGAAGGCTTCGCCGTGCTGACGGCGCGCGGCGAAGAAGTGTCATGGGAGTATCGGACGTACGGATTCAAGGCCGGCGGAGCTTAGATTTGTTGGCTCTGAGCAGGAATTGAATGTCCGGCCACGCCAACGCCAGGACTTCGCCGCGACCAACGCAACTCCAGCCAAGACCAGCATCATCGTGCTCGGCTCCGGCACGGGTGCCGGCTGGCCGCTGATGTTAAGGTCGAAGGCGTAATTCAGGTTTTCATCCGCACCGAGGTTGCCCAGTCCGCTCATGCCGTCAGCAAGTTTGCCAGTGCCGAGATTCTCGGCCGACGACATGTTTTGATAGGCCGATAGCACCAAAGTATAAGAGCCCGCGGCGAGTGTGCCCGCATCCAACTCGACGTCAAAGCAGTTGCCGCCCACCGTGCCCGCGCCGGGAGGGCAAGTGATTCCGTTGAAAGTGGACATCAGGAAGTTGCCGGAGGCGTCAAACAGCGACAAATACGGTTCCAGCCCGCCTGCTACCACTTGGGCTCCGGTGGCGCTGGTGCCACCCGCATAACCGAAGGTAATGGCGTTGACTGCGCCCGGATTCACCAGCGTGAACGTCGTCGAGAATGCAGCCCACTGCGCCCACGTGGGGTCCGTGTCACCAGCAGCGAGATTGCAACCCAGTCCACAACTGGTGATGTTCGCGTTTGCGCGGAGATCGCCGGAATAGAAGATGGCGCCCGCTTGGGCCGCGGAGACTGTGGCGAGCGCGAGCACTACGGCCGCACCAATCCTGTTAATCATCATTGGATTTAGTGTTCCGAGTCCTACGGGATCGTAATCATGTATCCAGAGATTATGGCCACTGATGTAAAGTTGGCGCTACTGGACGTGAAGGTAAGCAGTTGGGGTGCCTCGCCCGCATCAAACTTGGCGAACACCGGCTCATTGGTCGTGTAGTTTACAGTTCCGCCGCCCGTGCCTGGGTTCACTTGGCAATTCAGAAAAGCCACGATGGACGAATTCAGGATGCGCAGATCGATGCTATCGATGGTGTTGGCGACGGGCATCAGATTGAGAACGCTGACATGGGTGATGATGAGACGCTGTCCGGCTGGCACGGTTGGGAATGTGATCTGGCAATAGCCGAAGGTCACTCCGGTGCAGGAGATCTGCTGGTAGTAAAAGTTGCGTCCTGCCTGATCGCGGTCTTGCGTAATGGCAGGTCGTTGGGCCATGGCGGACGTGATCATCGCGGCCCCGAGAATGAGTAGGCATGGGAGTCTCTTGTAAGTGTTCATTGGTTCTTCCTCTCTTGGAACTTTTAGCCGTCACTTGCTAATGCGCGGAAAAGGAGAGGAATGTGAAACTATTTTTTCGTTGCGGGGAATCGCACGGTCTGCGGAGCCCGACGAGAATTTTCCGGAAGCGCCGCTTCGCGCATCCGCAACCTCATGCTCGTCGGGAGGATAAAGGCCTTTGGCCATCATTTTTTCCCATGCGTACTGGATTCAAGGGGATCTATGAGATCTGAGCCTCAAACGACTTCGCGGAAGCACGGCTCGGGGTCGTGTTTCAGTGATGCGGCGTTTCACACGCGTAGCCTGCCCACATGCACGGAGAGCGGAATAATTTCGATAAGATCCGCGTCTTCCCTCGCCGCCGATTCAACCGGAAAAGGCAACGCCTTGCCCTGCTCAAGGAGTATCTGCGCAAGGTCCTCCATGGCGCTGGCAATCATAAGGTGCGCTTCGGGCAGATCGAAGCCCTGCGTCACCGCACCGGGAAATTCAGCGCTTCGGCAACCACCATCTCCCCGGCTGTTTTCGGAAGGCAGAACGCAACATGGTAGCGGAGCGTACTTGGTATCATACGTGGAACCAGAAACACCATGCTACGATCCACGTTTTTCCTTTGCGCCGCGCTCTGCGCCGCCCAGACCGCTCCGCCGCAGGCTGAAAAACAGCTCGCCCGCGCCATCTACAAAGAGTTCGTCGAGATTCAATCCGGCTTCACCACCGGCTCAACCACTCCCGTAGCCGAGGCCGCCGCGCGCCGTTTGAAAGCCGCCGGGTTCCCCGACGCCGACATCTTCATCGGCGGCGCAAGCCCGAAAAAGGCCAACCTCGTCGTCCGCTATCACGGCACCGGCGCGCGCAAGCCCATCCTGCTACTGGCCCACACCGACGTGGTCGAGGCCAAGCGCGAGGATTGGTCGATGGACCCATTCCAGTTCATCGAAAAGGACGGCTTCTTTTACGGACGCGGCACCGGCGACGACAAAGCGCAGGCCGCCGTGTGGATCGCCAACCTGATCCGCTATAAACGCGAAGGGTTCAAACCGGATCGCGACATCATCGTCGCGCTGACCGCCGATGAAGAGGGCGGCGGGCCCTACAACGGCGTGGACTGGTTGATCAAAACCCATCGCGAGCTGATCGACGCCGACTTCTGCCTCAACGAAGGCGGATGGGGCGAAATGATGGGCGGCAAACGCATCTCGAACGATATTCAGGTGAGCGAAAAATGGGTGCTCGACCTCCGCTTCGAGGTTCGCAATAAGGGCGGCCACAGCTCCATGCCGGTGGCCGACAACGCCATTTATCATCTGGCGGGCGCGCTGGAAAAACTGTCAAAATTCGGCTTCCCTCTGAAGACCAACGAAGTGACGGCGGCCTATTTCAAGCAGATGGCCACGCTGAACAAAGGCGCGCTCGCCGAGGATATGGTGAAGGCTTCCGCAAACGACCACGCCGCGATGGAGCGCCTTGCGGCCATGTCTCCGGCGTGGAATTCCACGCTGCGCACCACCTGCGTCGCGACGATGCTCGAAGGAGGCCACGCCCGCAACGCTCTGCCGCAGCTTGCTGCCGCGCACGTCAACTGCCGGGTGCTGCCGGAGGATTCGGCGCAATACGTCATGGACGCGCTGAAGGGTTTGGTGGCCGACGATCAGGTGAAAATCACCTTGGCCGACGAATACAGGCAAGGCCCCGCGTCGCCGATGCGCCCCGACATCATGCGCGCGGTTTCCCGGATCACCGATACGCTGTGGCCCGGCGTGGCGACGGTCCCGATGATGGTGATGGGCGCGACAGACGGCCGTTCCCTGCGCGTCGCGGGCATTCCGACCTACGGTGTGCAAGGATTCTTCATGGACTCAACCGACATCCGCATGCACGGCCGCGATGAGCGCATGGGTGTCCAGGCGTTTTACGAAGGCCAACAATTTTTGTACGAGCTCGTAAAGGCTCTGGCGAAGTAGTGGCGCACGCGCGTCGCCTGGCAGGGTTGCGCACGCCAAGTCAGTGGATGGACTTTAGGCCCCGTCCGAGGTGCCGCGCCCTTGCGTGCGGATAAAATGATCCCTATTATGAAGGTCCTCCTCTTTTCGGTACTGCTGTCCGCGCCGCTCCTGGCGCAGCCGGCCTTTGAGGTCGTCTCCATTCACCGGGTGCCCCCCAACGCCGAACCGGTCTTCAGGGAACAAGACTTCACGCCGGTCAAGCCCGGCGGCCAGTACACCGACTCGCGGACGAATCTATTTTTCTTGATCGCCTTCGCCTACGACGTCAAGAACCCGGCCACGCAACTGACCGGCCTGCCGAATTGGGCGGAAAAAGAGGAATATTCCATCGCGGCGAAACCTGCGGAAAGCTTTCCCTCCCTTCCACCCGGCGAAAATCGCGAGCAAGTGCGTATGATGATGCGCGCGATGCTCGCCGAGCGCTTCTATTTGCAAATGCGCACGGAAACCCGCCGGGAGCCTGTGCTCGCGCTCACCCTCGACAAGGGCGGCATCAAGATAAAAGAGGTGAGCCCGCCCGTGCCCCCGGAAAAAGAGACCCCGGTGGGCATGGCCGCGGGTGACTCCGGCGGCCGAATGATCGGTCGGAAAGCAACGACTGGTGGCATTGCCAGGGCACTCACCGTTATGATGAAGCGGCTCGTCGTCGACCAAACCGGCGTGCGCGGATACTACGACATCGATATCCACTGGACCGCCACGGACGCGCCGCCCGGACTGGGCGCGGAAGGCGAGGCTCTGATCGTCTCGAATCTGCAGAGCCAGCTCGGCCTTCGCCTGACGAAGATGGTTGCGCCGGTGGACTATTGGGTGGTGAAGCGCATCGAACGGCCAACGGACAATTGAGAGCCGCAGGGCGGCCCACGCCAGTTCGCATACAATAACCCTAATATGAAAGTCCTCCTCTTTTCGGCACTCCTCGCTGTCTCCCTCCACGCGCAAGGACGTGGCGGCGGCGCGGCGCAGGCACCCGCGCGCATTCCTCCCATTGAAGAACGCGTCAACGGCATGCAGAAGCTCGACGGGTATTTCCCGCTCTACTGGGACGACCGTACGGGCAGCCTGTTCATGGAAATTTCGCGATTCCATGACGATTTTCTGCTGGCCAACGGACTCGCCGCGGGCCTGGGCTCGAACGACATCGGCCTCGACCGAGGCATGGGCGGGCAAGGAAGGCTGGTGTATTTCCAAAAGGTCGGCCCGCGCGTGTTTTTGGTCCAGCCACAGGAGTCGTTCCGCTCCTCAAGCAACAATCCGGCGGAGCGCAAGTCGGTGGAGGATTCCTTCGCCAAGTCGATCCTATGGGGATTCGCCATTGCCGCTGAATCGAACGGCCATTACCTTGTGGACGCCACCGATTTCTTCGTGCGCGACGGCATGGGCGCGAGTGCGGCGCTGCGTCCGGGCACCTATCGCGTGGATCGCACACGTAGCGCGTTCCACATGGAGCGGACGAAGTCCTTCCCGAAAAATACCGAGGTGGAAGTGACGCTAACCTTCGCCAATGAAGCCGCGGGCGGTGGACGCGGAGGCGGCGGACCCCAGGGCGGTCCTGCTCCGATTGGCGCGGCTGCTCCTGCGGGCGGAGGTGGACGCGGCGGCGGACTCTTCTCCGGCAGCGTGGCCAGCGTAACGCCTTCGGCCGAGTCAGTCACGTTGCGCGAGCATTATTCGCTGGTGGAACTGCCCGACAACAACTACACGCCTCGCGAAGACGATCCGCGGGCGGGCTACGGCGGCCTGCAATACGTTGATTACAGCGTGCCGATCGGGGAAACGATGATGAAGCACTACGTGCGCCGCCATCGGATCGTGAAAAAGGATCCCTCTGCCGAGATGAGCGAGCCCGTAAAGCCCATCGAATATTGGGTGGATTCGGGTGCGCCGGAAGATATCAAGAAGGCTCTGGTTGAGGGCGCAAGTTGGTGGAACCAGGCGTTCGAGGCTGCGGGCTTCCGCAACGGCTTCAAAGTGGCCGTGCTGCCCGATGGCGCGGACCCCATGGACATCCGCTACAACATGATCAACTGGGTGCACCGTTCCACCCGTGGCTGGTCCACCGGAGGCTCTATTGCCGATCCGCGAACGGGCGAGATTATCAAGGGCACGGTCACACTGGGCTCGCTCCGCGTGCGTCAGGATTACATGATTTTTGAAGGGCTGCTTTCGCCCTATATGAACGGCAATGAGCGGCCGGAGATTCTGTATCAAACCGGCCTCGCACGCGTGCGCCAGTTGAGCGCGCACGAAGTGGGCCACACGCTGGGTCTGGGCCACAACTATTACGACAGCCAAAAGGGCTGGATTTCCGTCATGGATTATCCGCATCCCTTGGAAGAGCTGAAAGCGGACGGTACCATCGACCTGTCGCACGCCTACCAGGCGCGCATCGGCGATTGGGATAAAGTCGCCATCAATTACGGCTATCGCCAGTTGCCCAAGGGCGACGAAAAGGCTGCTCTCCAGCGCATTTTAGACGACGCCTGGGCGCAGGACATCCGCTACATGACCAATCAGGATACGGACGCAAATCCCAAGGTGGATCAGTGGTCGAACGGCGTGAATCAGGCCGACGAGCTCAACCGCTTAATGAAGGTCCGCCGCGCTGCGCTGGACAAATTGGGTGAGCACACGATCAAGAACGGCGCGCCGATGGCCACCATTGAGGAGCCTCTGGTACCGATCTTCCTTTATCACCGGTACTCGGTGGAATCGGCGGCGTCCATGGTGGCGGGCATCGATTATATCTACGCCATGCGCGGCGACAAGCGCACGCCTTTGAAGTGGGAGACAGCCGCGAATCAGCGCAAAGCCTTGGACGCCCTGGCCGCGACCTTGAAGCCGTCGGAGCTCACCGTGCCGAAGCATATCTTAGACGCGATTCCGCCGCGTCCGCCGGGCTTCGGGCGCCATCGCGAACTGTTCCCGCGCACGACAGGCGACGGCTTCGATCCGATCAGCCCGGCCACAGTGGCCGCGGATACAACGGTTGGGTTCGTTCTGGAATTCGCGCGAGCCGCGCGCATGGTGGCGCAGCATGCCGTCGATCCCACGCTGCCGGGGTTGGAGGAAGTGCTCGACCGGCTGACCAAAGCGGTGTTCGACGCGCCGGTGGCGTCGCCCTATGAGGCCGAGGTTCGCCGCGCCGAGGAACGTGTGCTCGTCGATCGCGTGATGTGGCTGGCGCAGGCCGCGCCGAATTCGCAGGTGCGCGCCGTCGCGTCCTTGAAGCTATCGAAGCTGGCTTCCCGATTGAAACTGGCCGCAACGCCGCAGGAAGCCGACGCGGCACACAACGCCCTGCTGGCCGCTGATATCAAGCGCTTCTTCGACCGTCCGGGAGAGGCCGCGAAGATGATGCCCACCGAAGCTCCTCCTCCGGGAGCGCCGATCGGCGGCGACACCGGGATGGACTTCCTGTCGCGAGTGCCGGCGTGCGATTGGGACGATTTGCATCCGGAGCAGTGGTTCTGGCTGCTGCCTCCGATGTAGGGACGGATTTCAACGCTTGGGCGCGCTCTCGGGAAGCCACCTGTCCAGCACTCGCGCCAAGTGCATCAGGTCGACGGGCTTGGAACAGTAATCGTTCATCCCTTCGTTCAGGCATCGTTCCCGGTCGGCGGGCATCGCGTCCGCCGTCAGCGCGACGATCGGAATCCCGGGATGTTTCGATTCCCGTATGCCTCGCGCGGCATCGAAGCCATCCATAACAGGCATGTGGCAGTCCATCAGAACTAGATCGTAGCCGCCCTCCTCGACAGCTTGGATGGCCTCCGCGCCATTGGCGACGGCGCTGGCCTGATAACCCAGCTTCCGCAGCAGCGCCAGCGCCACGGTCCGGTTCACCGCATTGTCCTCCGCCACCAGGATTCGCGCCGAGCGCACCCCTGTTTGCGGCCGTTTTACGCCCTCGATTCGCCTCTCCGGCCCTGGCGGCCCGGCCAGCTCAAACACCGCCGTGAACCAGAATGTGGAGCCTCCCCGGTGGCGGCTCTTCACGCCGATGCAGCCTCCCATCATCTCCACCAGTTGCTTGGAGATCGCCAGCCCCAGGCCGGAGCCCCCGTACCTGCGTGTTGTGGAAGCGTCCGCCTGCACGAAGGGCGAAAATAGCGCCTCAATCCGGCTCTGCGGTATCCCGATCCCCGTGTCGGTGATGGTGAAACGCACTGTCACCGCAGTCTCTGTGAGGCTGTCCAGCGCCGCCTCCAGCCTCACCTCGCCCTGCTCTGTGAACTTCACAGCGTTCGCACACAGATTGGTTAACACCTGGCGTAGCCGGTGGACATCTCCCGTCAGCGATTCGGGAATCTCCTGGTCCAGGCGCGCCGTAATCTCGATGCCTTTCGCGTCCGCCTGGACTCGAAGCAACTGAAGAATATCCTCGACGGCGTCCCTCGGGCGGAAGCGCAGCTTCTCAAACGTGATCCTCCGCGCCTCGATCTTGGACAGGTCCAGAATGTCGTCGATCAGCGTCAGCAGCGTTTGTCCGCTGGATTGCGCCACCCGCGCGTATTGTCTTTGGTCGGGCGAAAGGTCGGTCAGCAGCAGCAACTGCAGCATCCCGATCACGCCATTCATCGGCGTGCGGATTTCATGGCTCATGTTGGCCAGAAAACGGCTCTTGGCGCGATTGGCTTCCTCGGCCGTCTGGCGGGCGGCGCTCAGCGCCTGCTCCACCAGTTTGCGCTCGGTGATTTCGATGTGCTCCACCAGAACCCTCGGAAGGCGATTGCTCGAAAAGCGCGTCACCCGTGCAATAAACCATCGCTGTTCGCTGGGAGAATGGCAGGAATATTCCATGTCGAAGCGGTCCAACTCCCCGTCCAAAACCGATCGAAGACCCGCGCCGAATTCAGCGCCGTCTCCAGTGCACTGATCCACGTAGCTGGCTCCGACGCCGAAACGGCTTGGCCCGTCCGTCGGCAAGTGGCCGTTATCGAGCGCGAAATCCGTCCAGGCCCGGTTGACCGCGATGATCACGCCTTCCTCGTTCAGCACGCACACGTGGGAAGGCAGCGCATCGATGGTCGCTTGTGCTAGCTCATGCGAATCCCGCGCCCGGTTCTCCGCCTGCTTGCGCTCGGTGATGTCCGGACTCAGGCCGACGTAGCCAAGGAACTCTCCCGACGGAGAAAAACGCGGCTCGGCATGCGTGGACAGCCATCGCCAGGCGCCATCCGTTCGCCGGAAACGCGCTTCGCTTTTCAATGGCCCGCGTTCCCGCATCGCGCGCTCGGATGCGGCAAAATACTCCGGCGCGTCGGCGGCATGAATCCGCGATTGCCACGTGTTTCCAGGCGCGTCGGAGTCGCCGCCAAAGAAATCGTGGCAGGCGCGGTTCATGAAGCGCGTCCTGCCCTCCTCATCGGTGGCCCAGATCACCGCCGGGCAGCTGTCGGCCATGATGCGGAACCGCTCCTCGCTATCGCGCAGAGCCTCCTCCGCGCGTCTGCGCAGCGTGATGTCCTCGATGTGTGCGACGAAATATTCCGGATCTCCCGCTTCGTTCCGCACCAGCGAAACCTGCGTGTGCGACCAGACACTTGCTCCGGACCGATGCACGTATCGTGTCTCCAGATCGCCGCCGGCCGAAGAATCCGCAAGCAGCCCCCGGATCATGGCATTAAAAGCTGCCCAATCGTCCGCGTGCGTCACCGCACGCCAGGTCCTCCCAAGCAGTTCATCTTCGGAATACCCCAGCATCTGGCAAAGCTTGGAGTTTACTTGGAGAAAGCGCCCATCGATGCTGCTGACGGTCATACCGAACGGCGCGTTCTCAAACGCTCGTCGGAACAACTCTTCTCTGTCGCGCAGGTTCCGCGCGGCGCGCCGCCGCTCACCGATGTTGCGCGCGATCACCGCGACTCCAGAAACAGCGCCGTTCTTGTTCCGGATCGGCGACAGCGTCACCGCCAAATCCACCGTGCGGCCGTCTTTTGCGAACCCGGTCGCGTCAAAATTCCTGACCGCGCCGCCCAGCACCTCGCTCATGATGGCATCGTTTTCGGGATGGGCGCTTGAAAGTGAGGTAATCGGCTTTCCAATCACTTCGCCGGCCGTATATCCCAGCAATTGTTCCGCGCCGGGGTTCCAGCTGAGAATCGTCCCGTCGGACGAAGTGGCGGCGATCAAATCGGTCGACGACGCCACAATCGAGGCCAGCAAGGCGTTGGCCTCTTCCGCCCGGTGGCGCTCCGTCACATCCCGCTTGATGGCGACATAGTTGATGATCTCGCCCGCCCCGATCCGCACCGGAGTGATGGTCATTTCTTCACGATAAAGCGTGCCGTCCTTGCGGCGGTTGGTCAGTTCGCCCCGCCAGACACGTCCACTCCCAACGGTGCCCCAGAGCTCCGCGAAAAACGCGGCTGACTGGCACCCGGAGTTGAGCATGCGCGTGTGCTGCCCCTTGGCCTCTTCGCCCGAGTATCCTGTCATCGCCGTGAACGCTGGATTCGCGTACGTGATGATTCCGTCCGGTCCCGTGATCACAATTCCATCCGGGACTTTTTCGATGGCCGCGACCAGTCCTGCCCGGTCCACCGCGTCGCTGGCTGAAGGCATCACTGTAAATCTCTGTTTGGCTTATCGCCCCGCGCCGGGAATCCATTAAATCTATCGCCCCACCACGGCCCCCACGGAAAGATTCACGCCGAACGAGTAAGCGTAGCTCCCTCCGCCGATCGCCACGCCCCCGTACATAGGGCCCCAACCCACGCCCACCAGGATATTTTTTAGCGGTTGATTGCCGATCCGCACGCCGCCCAGTAAATGAGGCCAGCCCGAGAATCCCTGCGCACTTTTGATGTCCACCGGACGCGTGTACCAGTCCGCCACCGCGAACACGCCCTGCGAACTCAGCTTCGTCACCGGCACGGCGGCGCTGAAATCGATGCGCGACAGCCCTTCATCGTCGAACACCCCGGCAGACCCTCCGGTGAACCTCGGCGTGATCGTGACATTCGAAGGCACGTACGGAATCGACACCAATTTCGCGTTCCAAATATCGTGCGGCCCCCCCGCGGCCGGCAAGGTGACGCCAAACAATCCCGCTGCTGTCCGCGCGTGCACGAAGAACGCGGGAACCTTCTTGGCTGTTTCTATCGTGTACGCCACGTTGGGGTTCGACCGGACGTTCAGGTGGATGTAAAGAAACCACACCTGCGCGGCGCCGTAAATTCTCTTCGATGATTCGAACTGCTCGTCGCTCCACGCGCCCGCGTGATACACATACCAGTTCTGTTTGACGATTTCGCCTCCATCGCTCCACCGCGCCGCGTAAATGATGAAGTATTGATCTTTCGGCACAATGCCGATAGTCTCGCGAATCAATTGCGGCACGCCGCTCTTATACACGGCGGCATTGGCGGTATCCACTGACTGGTCCAGATCGTTCAGGCGCAGCGGCCGAGGCGTGTTGACCCAGGTCTCAGTGCTCGACTGGGCGAGGAGCGTTAAGAGAAAAAATGCGGCATTCACGCCCCCAGCATCAACGCACGCGGCCGGGCCACAGCCGGTTGCAACCGCGAAATCTCTGAAAGAAGGGGACTTCTCTTTCCGCTCAGCCCGCGATCACCTTTAAAATCGCCTTGCCGAACTTCTCGGCTTTCTTTTCGCCGATGCCTTTGACCCCGCGCAACTGGTCCATCGTCAAGGGCGCGGCTTCGCACAGCGCATCGATCGTTGCGTCGTGCAGAATCACGAATGCCGGCATCCCGAGAAAGTCGGCCTGCTGCTTGCGCCAGGCCTTCAGCTTGTCGCGCAGAGGACTGACCGCGGCAGGCGCTTTCCTGACGACGCTCTTCTGGACCTCCGCGGCTTTCTGAACCTCCGCTGCGGCCAGTTTCGATCCGGCCGCCGCCTTTGGAGCGCCCCGCAACCAGTCCGGCTTGGCGCCACAGACGTCGCACGCGCCGCAGGTTTCCCAACGCGGCGTCTCGCCGAAATACAGGCAAATCTGCCGGTGCCTGCACTCGGCCCCTTCGACGAACTTGCGCATCGCATGATATCTCTGCCAGGCGCGGCGTTTTTCTTCTTCGTCCTGCAACTGTTGAATGAAATGCACAAGCAGGCCGGCGTCGCGCTTCTGCCACAGCAGGACGCAATCTGCCGCAGCGCCATCCCGCCCCGCGCGCCCCGCTTCCTGGTAATACTGCTCCACCGATTTTGGCAGCGCCAGATGAATCACCGCGCGCACGTCGGGTTTGTTGATGCCCAACCCGAACGCCAGCGTGCCCACCAGCACGCGCTTTTCGCCCGTCATCCACAGTTCCTGGTGCTTGCGGCGCACAGCATTTTCCATTTGACCGTGATACGCCACGGCGGGAATACCCTTGCTGCGGATCAGCGCCGCGGTCTCTTCCACGGAGCTGATCGTCGACGCGTAGACAATGATGTTGCCTTCGGTGTAATGCCGCAGCGCGGCATCCAGACGCTTGTCCTGCTCCCGCGCCGCGCATTCATGCACGATATAGCGCAGATTCGGCCGGTGGAAGCTCATGGTGATCTTGGCCGGATCGCGCAGCTTCAACTGCGCCACAATATCGTGCCGCACCGCGCGCGTGGCGCTGGCCGTGAACGCGGCGATGGGAATATCGGGGAACCACTCGCGCAGCGCGCGCAATTTGCGATATTCCGGCCGGAACTCGTGGCCCCATTCGGAGATGCAGTGCGCTTCGTCGATGGCGAAAAACCCCAGCGGCACGCGCTTCAGCCACTGGAGCACGTCGTCGCGCACCAACCGCTCGGGCGAAACATATAGCAGCCGCAATTCCCCGCGTTCGGCGCGCAGCATGATCTCGCGTTGTTGCGCGATCGGGATGGAACTGTTCAGCACCGCTGCGGGAATGTCCGCGATTTCAAGGCCGGCGGCCTGATCCTGCATCAACGCGATGAGGGGGCTCACAACCACCGACACGCGATCCATCGCCGCCGCGGGCAGTTGGTAGCACAGCGATTTTCCGCCGCCCGTAGGCATGATGGCGGCCACGTCGCGGCCTTCCAGAATGCTGCGGACGATCACCTCCTGCTTGGGCCGGAACTCGGTGTAGCCCCAGTGCTTTTTGAGTAATTCGAGAGGCTGCGGCATCAACGGGAGGCGAGCCCCGCTCCGGCGGCTATCAACAAACCTCCAGCGATGCGGGTCGTCCACTTAGCATACCGTGGCTCAATGGCGAACTTGGCCGCGCGCCCAGCTACCATCGCGTAGCCGCAGAGAATGGCGAACTCAATCACCACGGACGTGACGGCTAGAATCGCCACCTGCGGCACCACGGGCGCGCGCGGATTCAGAAACTGCGGCAGGAACGCCGCGAAAAAGATCACCGCTTTCGGATTGGAGATTTGCAGCGTGAATCCTTCGAAGAACAGGTGGTGCGTGCGCGGCTCGCCAATCCTCGGCGCACCCAGTTGCCGGCCGAACACCAGGCGCAGGCCCATGTAGATCAGAAACGCCGCCCCCGCCCACTTCACGCCCTGAAACACTTTGGACGACGCCAGCAGCACACCGACGCCCGTCGCCGATAGCGCGAAATACACCGTGTTGGCCGTCAGAATCCCCAGGACCGCCGCGACGGCCCGCCGCGAGCCTGCCTTTAGCGCGCTGGACAACACGCACAGCACCGCCGGGCCTGGCGTCAGACACAGTACGATTTCCGTCACAGCGAACAGCCACCACGTGGTCCATGTCATGAGAAGGTCATGACCCAATACAGGCCGCGATCAGCGCCTTCTTCAGCCGGTCCTCAGCCTCCGCCGCGATCTTGCCTACGTAGAACACGTCCAGCGCCTTGTGCGCCTCCGTGTCGATCAGCACCACTTCGATGTTGCAGCCCTGCTCCGTCATGGTGCGCGCCAGATCGTACAGCAGACCGGGGCGATCCTCCGCGACGATCTCAATCAGCGTGGACGTTTCCGAAGCGTCGTTATTGAACGCGATTCGAGGCTTCAGCCGCACGCGCGGCGTCGTCTTCGGGCGCCCGCGCAGCAGTCCTGTCGCGTCCTGCTTGCCTTCGACCACCTTGCGCACGATGCCGCGCAGGCGGTCCACTTCCGGAGGATTCAGTTCCAGCGTCCGGTGCGGATCGGAAAACGTGAACGTATCCACCACGATGCCGCGTGCATTGGAAAACGCCTCGGCTTTCACAATATTCAAGCCGAAGCTGGAGATGGCTCCCGCAACCGGTGCGAACAACGCCGGGCGGTCGCGCGTCAGCAGCGTCAACCGGAACGACCCTCGCTCGGGAATAATTTCAATCGCCACTGGGCTCGATTCCAGGCGCCGCGCCAGCAGGAAATGCGCGTCGATTTCCGCCGCGCTGTGCGTGCGCAGATAGCGCGTGGGCAGACCTTCGAGGAACTGCGCGCGCTCCGCGTCCACGCCAGGCGCATCGTGAATCCGAGCCGTTCCCAGCTCGCGCGTCAGCGCTTCGTTGGCTAATAGGTACGCTTGCCAGAGCTGTTCCAGCCGCCATGGTGTCATGGCCTGCGGATTCACCGCGCTGATGTCGGCGTACGTCAGCATGGTCAGCAGTTTTAAACGCTCAATCGTGCCAGCCTGCGCGGCCAGCAGCGCACCCGTGGACGCGTCGGATAGATCGCGCGACGTCATCACGCTCGAGAGCGCCAAATGTTTCTCGACCAGAAACTCCACCGCCTCCCGATCGGCCGCGGGAGCTTCGAGGCGGTCCAGAATTCCGCGCGCCAGCCGCAGCGATTCGCCCACATGCTCCTGCCCTGTGCCTTTGCCGATGTCGTGTACCAGCAGTGCGAAGCGCACCAGCTCCTTATCCTGGATTTCCTCGAAGAGTGCGAGAAAACGCCCGTCTTTGACTGCTTCCAGCGTGTCGATGGCCACCAGCGTATGCTCGTCCACGGTGTACCGATGATAAAAATCGCGTACCACCAGGCATTCGATATGGCGCCACTCCGGCAAGGCTGAAGAAAGCGCGTCGCACTCCTGCATCGCGCGCAGTCCATACGACGGATGCGGCAGCGCCAGCAGCTGCTTCCACTGCGCCCACGACGCCTGGGGCGCGAAGTCCTCCAACCGCTCTACCGTATCAGGAGCGAGCCGCAGTTGATGCCGCGCGATGAACACGAACAGGCTCAAATCCTGGGGCATCGGTGCGCCCGCGCGCAGCAGCACCTGATCCCGCACCACGCTGAACTCTGAGGTTGATAGCCGAGAGCGCCATTCGTGAAAACGCCCCAGCAGGCTTCCCGGCTGCTCCGACGCGCGTTCGATTGCGTAGCGCGCCGCGCGATCCACAATGCGCGCGTGACGATAGTAATCGCGCATCATGTCGGACGGCTGATCGCTGAGGGCTTCCTGCGCGTCGAAGTTCAACACGTTCTGGTCGCGCCCCGCCATCTCGTGCAGCCGGATGCGGATGCGGCTCAGGAACGCGAACGCGCTTTCAATGCCGTTGGGCAGATCGCGCGGATGCAGCGCTTTCAGCCAGCGCACCAGTTGCACGTCGCGCAGCCCTCCGGGCGTGTCTTTGACGTTCGGCTCCAGATGATAGATCGTATTTTGATATTTGGCTCGCCGCCCATTGGCCAACCCGGCGAGCTGCCGCGCCACCGCATCGCCGCGCCTTTTCAGGAACGCCGCGAATTTTTCATTCAGTGCCGCGTACAACACCTCGTCGCCCGCCAAGATCCGCCGGTCCAGCAGGCTGATGGTAAGTTCTGCGTTTTGTTCCTGTTCCGCCGCGCATTCGGCTACTGTATGCACCGAGTGGCTAGGGCGCAGGCCAGCATCCCACAGCGCCTGCAAAAACGAAGCCAGCGACTCGCGCACGTCGGTGGGTTTGATTTCCGCCCCAATCAGGATCATCAAATCGACGTCGGAGCGCGGGAACAGCTCGCTGCGC
>Ga0075029_100001117_pt1 | contig 15381 bp, 18 predicted proteins | sample LitLauG_LLR_2013_FD_71391 | JGI IMG/M metagenome (GOLD analysis project Ga0075029, IMG submission 71391) | Freshwater sediment microbial communities from North America - Little Laurel Run_MetaG_LLR_2013 | ecosystem: Environmental > Aquatic > Freshwater > Creek > Sediment | place: USA...
GGCGATGGTCCTGGTGGAGTCAAGCCCGAGGACCCCGCCCACGACGAGCGTGCGGTTGTGCCGATTCGCCTCCAGGAGCTGAAGGCCAGCTGCGAAGCACTCGGCGTGGCGCATCTGGAGCTGTTGGGCTACCACGATTCCGGCATGGAGGGTTGGCCCCAGAACGACGCAGCCGACTCCTTCTGGCAGACACCGGTGGAGGTGGCCGGTCACCGGCTGGCGGAGCTCATGCGTACCTATCGACCGCAGGTGGTCGTCACGTACGATCAGAACGGCTTCTATGGCCATCCGGATCACATCCAGGCACACCGCGTGACACTCGCCGCCATAGACGAGTGCGGGATACCGGCCAAGCTCTATTACACCGCTGTCGCCCGGTCGACGCTGCGCGGATTCGGCGACATGTTGGCCGAAGCTGGCGTCGACAGCCCGATCGATGTCGATGCCAATCCCGAATTCGGCACGCCGGACGAACTCATCACGACGACGGTCGACTGCTCAGCGGTGGTCGGACGGAAATTCGCTTCCCTGGCCGCCCACGGAAGCCAGAGCGACAATATCTTCTTCCTGCAGATGGGAGAAGACAAGTTTTCTACCGTCATGGGAAACGAGAGTTTCGTACGGGCCCTCGATACGACGCGCGCACCGGTTCCCGAGGTCGACCTGTTCGCCGGGATCCGCTGAAGCCGGATCCGACACCCCTGATCGGTGCCATCTCGGTGTCGGCGCCCAGGCTCAGGGCTCAGCCATTCCGTGCGGTCGACGGGTGCGCCTCCAGCTCTTGGATCAGATGGAGCGCGATCTGTTGGAACCTGGAGACGTCGGCATACGGACGAGCCACAAGTAGGGCTCCTTCGAGCCCGCCCATGAGGATGCGAGCCCGGACCATTGCGGACTCTGCAAACTGCAGATCTCCTTCACGCTTTCCCTGCTCGAGCACGTTGCTCAGCCACACCTCGTTGAAATCGAAGAAGGCCACCACGGCATCCCGCATCGCCGCAGGCAGGGTCTCGTGCTCAGCCGCAAGCATGCCGCAGAGGCACATTCGTTCATCGCGCAGCACTCCCTCGTAGAGTTCGACATACCCGTCCAACTTGGCCCGGGCACACTCGGCGCCAATGTCGAGGGCGTCGAGTGCTGCACCAAAGTGTTCGGAGTAGCGGGCGATGAGCGCCTGGCCAAGATCCGCCTTGCTGGCGAAGTGGTAATGGAGGGCAGCCTTCGAGAGGTTGAGTTCTGCGGCCACGTCTGCGTAGCTGAAGCCATTGAAGCCGCGAGTCTGGACGAGTCGCTCAGCGACATCGAGTACCTGGGTCGCGGTCCCTGCCTCGACGGGAAGCTCCTTCATCACCAACTCACCTCCAATTACCGTTGACACTTACCTACTAGTAGGTAAGGATACCCACCAGGGGCCCGCTCCGGACATCATCCGGATCAGACGAGGAGTGTCCCATGCAACCGACGGAGCATCGAAGCTTTGAGACTGCCGACGAAACTCGGGAGTTCCCGAACGGCCGAGCGGAGATCGTCAAGATCGGCGGCGGTGAGGTAGGCCGCCTCGTCTTCGAGCCGGGGTGGCAGTGGTCCAACGACGTGAAGCCCATCGCCGGAACCGATAGTTGCGAGGCCCCTCACTTTCAGTACCACGTCAGCGGACGCTTGGCGATCCGCATGGACGATGGAACCGAGATCGAAGCCGGACCGGGTGACGTCACCTCGTTGCCCAGCGGACACGATGCCTGGGTGGTCGGGAATGAACCGGTTGTCACGGTGGACTGGTACGGCGCCAGCAATTACGCCAAGTAGGACGAGTCATCCTGGGTGAGGGAATGGATCCTCTCGAAGTCATCGACGCATTCGGAAACGCATGGGCAGCCCATGATCTGAATGCCACGTTGGCGCTGATCACGGACGACTGTGTGTTCGAGAGCACCGATCCTGCTCCCGACGGAACCCGATACGCCGGTCGCGAGGCGATCGGCAAGGCGTGGCGACCGATCTTTGACGACGTCAATGCTCACTTCGAAGCTGAGGAGACCCTCGGATTCGGTGACCGAGTAGTGCAACTGTGGACGTACTCGTGGGAAGGGGGACACGTCCGAGGAATCGACGTCTTCCTCGTGCGCGATGAGAAGGTGGCCGAGAAACGTTCCTACGTCAAGGGCTGACCAGTCCCAAGGGCGCAACCACCCAGGCGGGGCTCAGCACACCTGAAGAGCACCCCATCGAATCCTGACCAAGCCGATACCGAAGGAGGCAGGTATGACCCGAAAGATTGCCGATTGCCGAGACATGCCGAGCGAAAGTGGCTGCACCCTCACCATTGCTGGTGACGAGATCGAAGTGGTCAGGGCCGCAGCTCTGCATGCTGCCGACGTCCATGGTCATGTCGACGGACCTGAGCTCCGTGACCAGATCCGATCAATGCTGAAGGACGAATGAGCATCCGCTGAGCCTTCTGTCGCCGACGGCTGGTCCGGCTTCGGAGTTCGGCTCTCTCCGATGGAGGGGTCGGGTGAGGTGCCGCGAAGTCCTCAACTGCTCCGATGGGATCCGAATAGAGTCACCAAGATATTGCTGGTCGGCCAGAGATGACCGACGAGCAATTGCGACTCTCGAGGAGCGGAAGGGCTTCGGGCGATATGGCGAGAACGAGGGACGACCACCTCTGGGCGCTGGCCCACGCTGAACGGGCTGCGCTGGCGGAGGACCTGTCGGGTCTCGACACTGAGCAGTGGCGGCACGCAACTCTGTGCGGGGAGTGGGACGTCGAGGACGTCGTCGCCCACCTCACCGCCGCGGCAAGCCTGAATCGGTGGCGATGGATGAGCAGCATGCTGGGTGCTCGTTTCCGTGTCGAGGTGCATAACCAACGCCGGATGGTCGAGCATCGGGGCAGCACCCCGGCCGAGACGCTCGACCGGTTCCGCTCCGTCATCAGCAGCACCACCGCCCCCTCGGGACACACTCCGGCCTACCTCGGCGAGGTCGTGGTGCACGCCCAAGACATCCGTCAGCCGCTCGGACTGTCCCGGACACCGGATGTCGATGCGCTGACGCCAGTGGCCGACTTTTTCGCGCGTCGCAACTTCACGGTTGCCGGCCGGACCACCGCGGCCGGCCTTCAGCTGCGCGCCGACGATGGGCCGTTTGCCACGGGCACCGGACCGCTGGTCACCGGATCGTCCCTCGCCCTGGTGATGAGCATGGCCGGCCGCGCCTCGTACATTGACCAGCTCGACGGCCCGGGGGTACCGGCGCTCCGGGGGCGCGTCAATGGCACTGAGGTGTGAACCGCTGCGCCTGTCATCGACCCGCCTTCATCCGCACGGAGCGGCACCGGGAGATTGAACCTTTGCACGTGCTCAGATTCGGGAGTGCCGGCTGGAAACACCCACTGACCGGGGTCGACGTCCATAGCCTGGTCGGAAGCACCTTCGCGGATGTCTTCGGGCTCATGGATGCACCGATGAAGAGGGGGAGATATCGGGGTGGAGTCGAGTCGAACTGCCTCGACCCGGTCAATGAGCGGTCCAGGATCCGAACAGAGGGCCATTCGGTCCCGCCACTTCGACGGATGGAATCCCCTGGCACGAGTCGCTCGTCTGTCACGACCTACTCCCGAACGCTGTAGCGTCGTTACTTCGGATGGGTGCGAGAGCGGCCGAATCGGAGCCCCTGCTAAGGGTTTGTGGCGAAAGCCACCGTGGGTTCGAATCCCACCCCATCCGCTGCTGTGAAGTCGCGCGACATAGGCGACGCTGTCCCGAGACATCGTAGACACTCAGGTCACGGCATGCGCGCCACGTGTCGACTATCTTCGGGGCCTTCGTGGCCGCAAGGTGCATCCTTGCAGGGGCGGACGGGCCGGCGTTCGGCGATGCCGCCATCGGACACATCGGGTCCACGATCTCGCAGAGCTGTACCGGAAGTTGTTGACCGGCGGGGTCGGAGCCATCCGGTGTGCTCGACCACAGGCAAGCGCTACCGCGCTGTGATCAGCGCCGGCCCAGCCGTGGCCGTGCTGTGGGAGTGGATCGATTTCATCCCCGCTTGTCGTACCATCCTTCCCACGACCGAATTGTGGTCGTAGCGTGGATGACGGAACCGCCATGGAGTGAGACGGATAATCCGGCGGTCGAGACAAGGAAGAGGTGGGACCATGGAACAAAAAGGTGAAGGCTGGCTTCTGTTCTCAGCAATCGTCCTCGGAGTCGCTGGGGTCATGCGACTCTTCGATGCCATTTGGTCATTCCGCTATCACGGTGTGCTCCCTCAGAACCTCGAGAATGCGATCTTCGGAAGTAGCTTGAAGACCTATGGCTGGGTGTACCTGATTGTCGCCGCCATCCTGTTCGTTTGCGCGGTCGGTGTCCTGGCGCGATCCCAATTCAGCCGGTGGATCGGCATCTTTGCCGGAGCAGTGATGTCGATCAGCGCGGTCTGGTGGATGCCCTACTATCCCGTCTGGTCGTTGGCGTATGTCTTCGCAGGCATCTTCGTGATCTACGGCCTGGCTGTCTACGGGGGACGTGAGTCGGCAGCATAGATTTGGGGGCACCTCGATGCCGCCTGCCTCTTGGCTCGCCAGGTGGCTGCAACAGTGAAGCAAATGGGGTCGAGTAGCGGGGCCGCGCCCCACGAGCTCTCTGCGCTGGGCATGGGCGGAGCGCCGGGCGCTCTGACCCGGACCGGCAAACGTCATCAAGTCCGAAGCGGACGTACGCTGTTCAGCTACCCGATGCAGAACCACCTTCGGAGTGCTGGGGAGACTGCGCACCGGCCAACAACACGATGCCAACGAGGGCCACTCCGAGTCCTATGAGTGCAGGTGCAAGTCGAGCGCCCCCCGAGGAGAGACTTTCGCCGAACACGGTTGCGCCGAAGACCACACTCCCGAACAAGGTGACGGCATTGCTCGACGCCATTGCCGGAGCCAGCACACCTGCCTTGAGAGCGGACTGTTGAAGCACGAATCCGGCCAGTGCGGTGACGATCAGCACATAGATGGTCCAGCTCGACAGGACGGCCGACAGCCCCTGTCCGACGTCGGTGATGAATACTTTGGTCACTGCCGACTGCATGGCGAAGGCGACACCGGCAGCCGATCCGAATAGCAGGGCCCTCGGGGCACCTTGGCGGCGTCCCCCGAGTCGACCAAGTAGCGCCACAAGCACTGTCGCCGTAAGGCCCGCGGACCACCAGGCAGATGCAGGCGGTGTGGATGTGCCGCCGGCCGGCGAACCAACTGACAGGAACAGGACGATGCCCGCGACGATGGCGGCTGCTCCAATCCATACTCGCCGGCCAATTCGCTGTCCGGTGAAATGCCTCCCAAGTGGTAGTGCGATGACGAGACTCATCGTGGTCAGCGACTGGACGACGATCAGCGAGCCAGTGTCGAGGGCGACCGCCTGGAGCACCCAGCCACTCCCTTGGCAGGCTGCCCCGGTGAGCCACACCGGTCGGCGAACGATCTGAGCGAGGAAGCGAGGATCGCCACCCTCAGCTGGCACCTCGAGGGTGCCTTTCTGTTGGAGAACGCTTCCGAACGCGAATGCGATCGCGGCAAGGAGGGAAAGGATGACCGCCTTCACTCGTCGCCTCCTCGCTCACGATGGACTTGCCTCAGGAGCCACTCAGTGTGACAGGTGGAGTGGTCGGATCTGACACGTCCCACTACGTCTCGGGTGATTGTCGTGCCACTTCCTCGACCTGTGCTTGCACAGCCCGGTGGACGTTCCCATGCGTCCGATCTTTGCCGAGGCGGTCAAGTAGCCCGTCGCGCTGCAGCACTTCCGTGACGGCCGGCTTGACCCGGGCGAGCCGAAGCGACACCCCGGCCTGGTCGGTGAGCTCGAGGACTTCTCCCAGCTTGGCGGATCCTTGGGAATCGATGAAGTCGATCCCTTCGCAGTCGAGCACGATGCCATTGATGTCCGGCATCGACAACGCCACCTCCCGAACGCGGTCCTCGAGAGCATCCGACGTGGCGAAGAACAAACCTCCGTCGAGGCGCAGTACCACGATGCCAGGGAATTGTTCGTCGGTCGGATGCTCGTCGAGCTCCCGGTAGACCTGCGTGCCGCGCTCACGTCCGAGGAGCGGCATCGAGGGACGAGTGGCAACCGAAATGAGCCAGAGCAGAGACAGGCCGATCCCGATGATGACCCCGGCGAGGACCCCGAAGACGAGTGTCCCGACGATGGCCACCACCGCAATCCAGAAGTCGAAGCGCTTGACCCGGAACAGTCGTCGCATTTCGGGGAGGTCCATCATGCCCATGACCACGGCCTCGATGATCAGCGCGGCAAGCACCGGCTTCGGCAGCTTGGAGAACAGCGGCGCCAGGATCAGCAACGTCAGGAGAACGATGACGCCGGATGTCAGGGATGCGAGGCCCGATCGCGCTCCGGAATGGTCGTTCAGCGAGCTGGCCGAGAGACTGGTGGAGACAGGCATACCCTGGAACAGGCCGGCACCGGCATTGGACATTCCCTGAGCCACGGATTCCTGGTTGATGTCGATGCGGTACCGATGCTTGGCGGCGAACGCCCGCGAGTCCCCCGCAGTCTGCGAGAACCCGATCAACACCAGTGCCACCGCGGCGATGGCGATCGTGGTGGAATGTGCGCTGACCAACGACCACTTTGGCAGGGCTGGCGTCGGGAGCCCCCTGGGGACCTCGCCGACCAGAGCGACCCCGCGGGCGCCGAGATCGAAGATGCGCGATGCCAGGAGCCCTCCGACGACCAAGACAAGGGCCCCGGGGATCCGTGGTGCAATCGCACGCAGCCCGAAGATCACTGCGAGCGAGACCGCACCGACGACCACCGTTGCCGCGCTCGCCTCTCCGAGAGACCCGATCCACGAGCGCAGTTCCTGGATCGGATTCGAGCCCGAGACACTCGTGCCCGTCAACTTGGGAAGCTCGCCGATGACCACGTCGATCGCTGCTCCAAACAGGAATCCGGTGACCACCGCCCGCGACAGGAATTGGGCAATCCACCCCATGCGAAACACGGCCAGGAGCAGGAACAAGACACCTGAGGCCAACGCGATGGTGGCCACGAACGACGCCACGTCCTCGGTGCCGGTGATCTTGGCAGCCACCACCGCGCTCGCTGCAACTGCGGCCAAGCCCGAACTCGGCCCCGTCGAGATCTGGCGGCTCGTCCCGAAGACCGCGTAGAGGATCGCACCGGCGGCAGCGGCGTAGAGGCCGTTCTGCAAAGGGATCCCTGCGATTCCCGCATAGCCGAGATTCTTGGGCACGATCAGTGCAGCAACAGCAATCCCAGCGATCAGATCGCCTCGGAGCCACTTGCGGTCATAGGTGCGGAGCCAACTGACGATCGGAACCAGGTGCCAGCGATCCCGACTCTGATCCATATACGCGCTCCTTGCCGTCAACTCCGGACAGTACCTCGCGTTGAGCTCGACGGCCTGCAGGATCTCACCAAACGCCGGATCGCATCGGCAAGTCGGCGCCCCGGCGGGAATGGGGTGACGCCCTCGATATCGATCTACCCATACTCATGGTGGTCAATAGATTGTCGATGGACGGCTGAATCACTTCGGGATACGGTGGCCACGCAGGATCGTGTGACCTTCGGCTCTAGGCGTGAGAGAGGGGCCGAAGCAGACTCAGATTGGCACACAGTTGGCGTTCGCTCGACAGATGATGGGAGGCATCTCATGCCCTTCGATACATTGTTCGTTTACTCCGGGGTGTACGGCAAAGTCGAGGATGCTCTTGCCGATTACGACGCCGTCCACGCCTTGCATACCGAGGCCGGACTGATCGACGCCTATGACGCAGCAGTCGTGGAGCGAAAGTCCGATGGCAAGGTCAAGATCGTCAAGAAACACGAGACACCCACACGTGTGGGCGGGGTACTCGGCGGTGGCGTGGGACTCGCCACCGGGCTGGTGATTGCGTTGTTCCCGGCCGCAGCCATCGGAGGGGGGCTCCTCTTGGCAACTGGCGGCGGCGGCGCACTGCTGGGTTCGTTGGCAGGGCATGCGGCTGCCGGCATGAGCCGGAGCGACCTGAAGGAACTGGGGGAGGGACTCGATAACGGCCAGGCTGGACTCGTGGTGGTAGCCGTCTCGGACATGGAGTCCAAAGTGGAGGCAGCCATGAAGCATGCCGAAAAGGTCCAGGCCAAGGAGATGAAGGCCGACCAGAAGGCGATCGAGGCCGATGCCAAGGGAGAGGTCTCGTAGGGGCTTATGAACCTCTGTGCGGGCGATATGCAGGCGGTGCGCGAATGCCCCTCGTGCGGCGCCATGGACGTTCCTCACCTGGTGCTACCGCATGAGCGGGAAACAGAGGCCGGAGTTACGATTTGTTGGTTGTCCAGATGATCACGACATGAAGGAGAAAGCCTGATGCTTGCCTACTACTACCCACAGCAGAGTCTGCTTTGGACAATGTTGGAGTTCTTCCTCTTCGTCATCTGGATCTGGATCCTGATCGCGATCTTCACCGATATATTCCGCAGCCATGACATGAGCGGCTGGGCGAAGGCCCTCTGGGTGATCTTCGTGATCGTTCTCCCGTTCCTGGGAATCCTCGTCTACCTCATCGCCCGCGGCGGCAAGATGCAGGAGCACGCCGTCAAGGACGCTGCGCAAGAGAAGCAGGCGTTCGACTCCCACGTGCGCGAAGTCGCTGGCACGAGCACCGCCGACGATTTGGCCAAGCTGGCCGACCTCAAGGACAAGGGCGTGTTGACGGATGCCGAGTTCCAGGCCCAGAAGGCAAAGCTGCTGGGTTGACGAGTGAGCGCTACGCCTGAACGTTGGACGGTGGAGCGACAAGGAGACTCAGATGACTGATTCGGACGCCATGGGGCCCATCAGCTACCTGGTCGTGGAGTTCCCCGGGAGCAAGATGACCGGTGAGGGATTCCCGATCCTGGTGGATCTTGTCGACCAGGGCATCATCCGCATCCTCGATCTGGTGTTCGTCAACATCGGCGAGGGTGGCACAGTCACCCGTCTGGAGTTGGCCGACCTCGACGGTGACGGAGAGCTGGATCTCTCGGTGTTCCAGGGTGTCTCGTCCGGACTCCTGGACGACAGCGACTTGGCTGACGCAGCTGGGGTCCTCGAATCCGGTTCATCGGCGGGCATCCTCGTATTCGAGAATCGCTGGGCGAACTCGTTCATCGGGGCGCTCCGCCGCGGTGGTGCCCTGCCGATCGCGGCCGGCTACATCTCCCAGGACGCCCTACTTTCGTCGCTCGATGCGACGGAGCACTGACTTCCGACGAAGGAGCACCCCGATGCCAGGACTATTGCGGGGGATCGCCCGCACCGCTGTGATTGCCGGGACGGCCACCGCCGTGTCGAACAATGTCTCAAGGCGTCAGGCCAACCGATGGTCACAACAGGAGCCACAGCCCCAGTATGCGCCTGATCAGACCCAGGCGCCGGCACCTGTGGCGGTCGCCCCGGCTGCCCCACCGGTCGACATGGTCGCGCAACTGCAGGGTCTGGCCGATCTGAGGGACAAAGGCATCCTGACCGAAGCGGAGTTTGAGACGCAGAAGGCCAAGGTGTTGGCAACATAGGTCGCCCTACCGCTCTGTGGAGCGCCGGTCGTCACGGTGCTCCGTCTCTTGAAGAGTGGCAGCTGCCCAAGTGATGCATCTTCGTCAAGGGAGGTCGACGAGGGGTAGTGATCGCAACAACGATTGCAACTCCGGTTGGTTCCGACCCCATGGATCCCGTTGAGGAGACGCGATAGGCATGAGCACTGCTGCGGAAACCGGAGCGGAGGAAGCGGGCGAAGGAAACCCGCGTCTGGCTCTCCTCTTGGCCATGGCGATGTTCGTCCTGGTGATCGACACGTCACTGATGAACGTGTCGATTTCCGCCGTCATCAAGGATCTGCATACAACGGCAAGTGGGGTCCAGTCGGCGATTGCTCTGGAAGCGCTCATCTCGGCGGCATTCATCCTGACCAACTCCAAGCTGGGCGACCTGATGGGACGGCGGCGCGCCTACGTGATCGGCCTGCTCGCCTACGCAGTCGGTGCCGTGGCCATGACGCTCGCCCAGAACCTGAACACCATCATCATTTTCTGGGCGATCATCGGAGGACTCGGTGCTTCACTGCTGCTGCCGGCCATGCAGTCGCTCATTCACGGCAACTTCACCGGTGGCGCCCAGAAGCGGGCATACGCTCTGGTTGGCGCATCGGCGGCCATCGCGGCCGCAATCGGTCCGCTCCTAGGTGGCTTCCTGACGACGTTCCTGTCATGGCGGGTGGGATTCGGACTGGAGGCCCTCGTCATCCTCGTGGTCCTGACGCAGATTCGCCTCGTCAACGACGTCCCCTACACCGGACCGCGCCAGATCGATGTCGTGGGTGCCGTCCTCTCCATCGGCGGCATGGGCGGCCTCGTTCTCGGCATCCTGGTGTGGCAGGAAGGTGGCCAGTACGTGGGATTGATCATGGGGCTCGGCGCGGTGATGCTGGTCGCCTTCGCCTACTGGCTGGTCAACCGGAAACGGCGGGGGAAGCCCACGCTGCTGGACCCGGACCTGTTCAAGCATCTGAACTTCCGCATCGGGATCTCCCAGCAGATGCTCCAGCAGATCACCCTGGGCGGCGCCATGATCGTCCTGCCGCTCTTCTTGCAGATGACTCTCGAGTACAACGCGATGCAGGCCGGACTGTCGCTGGCGCCACTGTCGCTGTCGATGTTCGGCATGGCGATGCTCGCCGGCCGCAAGGCAGGCAAGTGGCGGGCTGCCCAGATCGTCCTTGTCGGATTCGCCCTCAGCGCGATCGGCATGGGGGCGATCATCCCCCTCGTTCCGCGCATCGACTCCGGGTGGTACCTGGCGATCCCACTGGTCGTGGCGGGATGCGGCCTCGGCATGTTGGTTTCCCAGCTCAACAACTTCACTCTGGCGCCGATCAGCGAGGACCGGGTCAGCGAGGCGGCGGGCGTGAACTCGGCCGGCGGCTCCTTCGGGTTGTCCTTCGGGCTGGCTGTGGCCGGCGGCGTCATGCTGTGGGCCCTTGCCCTCAGCTTCACGCATCAGACCCAGTCCAGCGCCGTGATCCCGCCAGCCCAGCAACAGCAGATATCCAGTTACATGGAACACGATGCCGAGGTCATGAGCAACACGCAGCTACAGCAACAGATCGCCGATGAGCCCAAGGCCGTCCAGGACGAAGTCCTGGCGATCAATACCCACGCCCGGAACCTGTCTCTCCAGATCGCGCTGCTCATTCCTGCCCTTGCATCCCTCCTCGGTCTGGCCAACTCATTTCGGATGCTTCGGCTCCCGGACATCACTCCCGCCACGGACATGGGCGGAGTCGCCCCCGGATAGCCACGTTGGAGCCGATCCATGGCACTCTGAAGAAATGAACGGAGCACTTCAGGCGGCCCTGCGCAGGCTGACGCAGGTCACCCGGCCACTGGCCATGCGATCGGCCGGGACGGAAGAGTCCAATACCTCGATCGTCGTCCATGTCGGACGCCACTCCGGTCGAACCTTCGAGACCCCGGTCGTTGCCGTCCAACATGACCAAGGCTTCCTGATCGCCCTCCCATACGGGGAACGTACCGATTGGATGAAGAATGTCGTCGCCAGCGGCACGGCGACAGTCGTGACCCATGGCCAGACCTATCGAGTCGGCCAGCCGGAGGTCATTCCGATGAGCGAGGCGACAAGATACTTCGGTCCAAAGGAGCAGAAGCTCCACCGACGCTTCGCCGTCGAGTCCTGTCTCCAGGTCCATCGAATGGCTGGCTAGACAGAGCCGAGATCCGTCGCTCAGGGTCAGGGATCCGCACATGACGTGAGACTGCCCGAATCAGGGCTTGCTACGCTGTTGTCTGTCGGAGTCGAGAGGCGCTGCGACGGACAACCTCCGCCACGCTCGTTCTCCAGATTGACCATGAAGGGCGCCTCCTTTGAGGAGGTTCACGCATGGCACAGGCCACGACCACTTGGGGAATCGGGGACTACCCTCTGATGGCGATCGGCTTGGAGCCGGTTGCTTCAACGGCCGTCGTGGCAGGTGCCGTCGGCCCAGGAGTACGGGTGCTCGATATTGCCACGGGAACCGGAAATGCTGCCTTGGCGGCTGCTCGAATTGGGGCGGTCGTGACGGCCGTTGACATCGAGCCCGTCCTCATCGAGATTGCAGAGCAGCGAGCACTCTCGGCAGGGGTGGACATCCATTGGCTCCTCGGCGATCTCGAACATCTCCCGGTTCCTGACGCGAGTGCCGATGTGGTGCTCTCGATCTTCGGCGTGATGTATGCCGTCGATCATCCCGCGGCGGCCTGCGAGCTCGCTCGTGTCACGGCGCCGGGAGGCCGTGTCGTGCTCGCGTCCTGGCAGCCGGGGAGCTTCATGTCCGCAATGGGTCAGGTGCTGGGCGATTTCCTCCCTCCGCCTCCGCCGAGCAGTGGACCGCCAAGCCGGTGGGGAGATCCCGACGCTCTCCGCAACATCCTTCAAGAGACCGACCTGCAGGTCGAGGGCACGATCTCTGGGCAGGTGACCCTGGCCTTCACTGATGCGACGGCGGGCGCGTCGTTCTTGATCGATACCGCGGGTCACGTGATCAGCCAGCGGGACACGCTGATCGGTCTCGGAACGTGGGAGGATCTCCGGACCGCCCTCGCCGAGCTTGTCTCCGAGCGGGCTGACGAGGGCGATGATGGCATCGAAGTGAGGCTCAGCTATCTCATGGCCACGCTGACCAAGCCGTCGCCGAGCTGAAAATGGGAAGTCGGCAATCCTCAGGAGCGACTGTAGGTCTGGTCATGGGCTCGGCACGGGAGTGCTGCTCGAGTTATGGCGACGGTGACGTCTGACGATCACGATGACGATCAAGGTGCTCAATGCCAGCCCGAAGACCAGGATGACGACATCTCTGGTCGAATGATGTCCGGTGGCCACTCGTCCAACGCCGTAGGACGTGGCGGACACCGATAGTGTGAAAGCGATTGAAGCAATGAAATTCCACACGGCAAATTGACGATGCCGCATTCTCGCCGTGCCGGAGATGATCGCCGGGGTGAAGAAGACGGCCAGGCGACCCCACTTCGCGTAGGCGATCTCACCCTTGTCCATGAGCTTCTGGCGACCGGCCTGCCGCTTGCCGGGCCGATCCAGGAGCTGCAGACCCCAGTGGATGCCTATTCGGTAGCCGATCAGCCCGCCCACTTCACCGGCGATGGATGCGATGACGATCACGGCTGCCAGATTCAGATTGCCCTGACTCGCTGCCACGGCGGCGGCAGCCACGGCCGCACTCCCGATGGCTGGCACTCCGGCCCATGAGGCGGCAACTGCCAGGAACAACAGGAGGTACTGCCACCAATTGCCGGAATCTGCCGGCGACGCCGAGGTCGCAACAACATGTGCCCATCCGGTGACCACAGCGCGTATCTCCTACCCACACGGCCGACGGCCGACTCATCCGGCATTATTGTTCAAGCACATTGCGATGGGGCACCTCGGTGCATGTCAACGGGCCGGCCAGCCACGGTGCATGAAGGAACCCTCCCGGCGAATGCCAGGGACGCCTGCCGGACCGACCCGCGCTCATCGGACAACCGGCGATGGCGATGACCCTGCCGAGGACTTGAAGGCTTGCCTCCGGAGGCCCAAACCCGGCACGTCCGACCGCGGACAGTAGTCTCAGGATCTTCGACGATGGAGGAATGATGAGTGATCTACTACTTGCGGACGAGCGAGAAGCTGTCGCCGCCGCCAGCCGTCATTTGGCCGAGAAGGGACTCGTGATCGGTACGGCCGGCAACATCTCGGCGCGCAAAGGTGACCTGGTGGCCGTGACCCCCACCGGTGCCGACCTCTCCACGGTGACAGCCGAGATGGTCACGGTGATCGACCTCGAAGGCGAAGTGGTCGATGGAGATCTGGCCCCAACCTCCGAGGTGCCGCTGCACACCGGCATATACGCCGCTACCAATGCCCTTGCCATCACCCATGCCCACGCCATGGCCTCCACGGCACTCTCGTGCTGCTTCGACGAGTTGCCCCCGCTGCACTACAGCTGCCTGGGTCTCGGGGGAGCGCCCCGCACCGCCGCCTACGCAACGTTCGGCTCCGAGGAGCTGGCCCGAAACGTCATCGAGGCACTGCAGGGCCGCAATGCCGCCATGATGCAGAACCACGGCTCGGTGGCCTACGGCAGCAAGATGGCCGAGGCGGTTGAACGCCTCGAACTCCTTGAGTGGCTTGCCGAGCTCTACTGGCGGGCCTCGTCAATGGGAACCCCGCATGTCCTCACAGATGGGGACTTCGAAGCCATCATCACCGCGGCCATCGAACGCGGGTATGGCGGCCTGAAGAAGATCAAGAAGGACTGAGGCCGGGGCGGACCGGACGGGGGAGGGTAGAGGTTCGACTCCTCACCCCGAACGAGTTCGAGGAATGCACTCAACCATCATCCACTGGGCCAAGGAAACGTGGATCTCCTTCGAACGACCCAATGCAGAACTAGAACTGCACCCCATTTGCGCTGCTGATCGTGCCAGAGACTCCCAATGCTGGGTCCGGAGTGTAGACGGCAGTGCTCGGAGCGTTCTGCGTCGGCGTACCGGGACCGGGCGGTCCCAGGGTGATGGTCAACGTGTTCGCGCCGTCCCAATGGACAGCGCTGTTGGGGAACGTAGTTGACTGATTGAAGAATCCGGTCTGACCCAAGTCGATGGACCCGAAGTGGAAACCACCGAGACAACTCGGTGCACTGACCAGCGAAATCACGTTGTTCCCACTTGTCGTTCCACCCGTCACCACGACGGTTCCGCCCGTAAGGTCGGGATAGCTCAGTGTCGACCAGCTCGAGCAGAAGAGGCTCGGAGTTGGGGGCGTGGCGTAGGTCACAACGATTCGATCGCCCATGTCCGCCCTCCCAGCTATTCCACTCCCGTTCGCGATGGTGAGGGCTGAGGCTCCAACCGTGGTCGGAGTGATGGCGGGTGACGGAGCCGAGGGGGCTCCTGTGCCGTCAGCATTGGTCGCTGAGACGATGAAGATGTAGGAATCGCCACCGGTCAGGCCGACCACGGCGATCGGACTGGCCGACCCTGTCGCTGTCTGACCACCGTTGGCCGGGGTCGTGGTGTCGGTGGCGGTCACTGTGTAGCCAGTGATAGCCGAACCTTCGTCGAACGGCGCCGCGAACGTGACCGATGCCGATTGGGCGCCGGCAGTGGCCGTCACCGCGGTCGGGGCGTCCGGCACCGTCGCCGGCACGACCGGACTCGACGCTAGCGACGGATTGCCCACACCCAGCCCGTTGGTCGCCACGACGGCAAAGGTGTAGCTGTCCCCGTTGGTCAGGCCGACCACGGCGATCGGACTGGCCGA
>Ga0075029_100001121_pt1 | contig 15359 bp, 14 predicted proteins | sample LitLauG_LLR_2013_FD_71391 | JGI IMG/M metagenome (GOLD analysis project Ga0075029, IMG submission 71391) | Freshwater sediment microbial communities from North America - Little Laurel Run_MetaG_LLR_2013 | ecosystem: Environmental > Aquatic > Freshwater > Creek > Sediment | place: USA...
CGGTACAGACGAGCATATAGAAGGCCGCAAGCGCAGGCAGGCCACACTGTCTTGATAGCGACCTGAGCTTCGATGCTGATTGCATGTCTTGTTGCATGTCCTGGCCGTCCTTCGGCGCCCTGAGCCGCCTCGGACGTGTTGGATGCCGACGCTCCCCCTCGCCTCGCCCTGACAAGCTAGGGTCGAACGACGTCAAAAACGCGGCGACACGTCTGCCGAATGTCGATCGGATGAGGGCAGCAGCCCTGCCGCCCACGTCGGTCAGGCGATTCAATTTCTGTTTTGAACTGCGGCCCCGGACAACATTCGCCGGCGAGGTTAGGGCGCGACTTTGATCGCGAAGCGAGATGGACCCCGAATGGCTTTCAAATGTTCTCGACATTTCATAACGCCGAGCGCGTCAAGGCACGATTCGAGATTCGATCCTATCCTATGACATCCCGTCCTGGGCAACGGCGGCCAGGCTACCGGCTTCGGGATTGGCACAAAGCAGGCGCCTTCGGATCGCCTCCTCGACGAGTGCGAGCGCTTGCTTTGCCTCGCGTGCTTCGGCTTCGGCCGCCTGCGCGCGAAACTCCATCGCGGTCAACCGATCTTCGGCATCCGCAATGCGAGATTGGGCTTGCTTCAAGGCCCTGGAGGCGTCCTGAAGCCTGCAATCAGCCTCTGTGATGATTTCCCTTTGCAGGCTCTCGGCAACTTCGATTCGCTTTTCGGCCTGCCTCAGTTTTTCAGCGGCATTCTTGCACATCGACTTGGCGCGGGCCTCGATCTCCCGTGCATGATCCTCCATGCCGGTGAAGACTTCCGCCGCCTGGTAAACAAGATCGAGCGCCTTCGCGCCACAATCCTGATCCGACGGTCGGGCAAACCGCAGGACATTGTCGTCCCTGCCGACTGATACTCTCAGATTGCGCGGTGCCATCCTTCTCGAGCCCCCATGCGACGAGTGTCCGATGATGATGAACATTTATGGTAAACGGATGGTTAAGCCGATCCGCGTCGCTCGTTGCGGCGTTAACCGAACCTCTTAAGAAACCGTGAACAAATCCCTGCAAAATTGAAGCTCTCCAGAAAGGAGAGGTCGTATGAGCACCATCGGTCCCACATACCCGGCCCACATCATCGTTAGCCAGGCGGAAGTCAGGCTGGTGGCAGATGAGACTGCCAATGCCGGCGCCGCGACGATCAAATCCGATCAGCATCAGGTCGAAGCCGCTGAGGAAATCGAGGCCGCTGAAGCCAAGGCCTCGAGCGTGGATTTCCTGACCTGATCAACGCCACACGCGGTCTCTTCGCCCGTTCTCTTCGTCGCGGCCCCACGCCTCGCCACGCTTGCCTGCGCGGAGCGTTTTTCCGTGGCCAACCGCTATACGCTGGCCGACCGCTCAAAATGAAAAATACCCCCCCCCGGCGCAATCGCACCGCTACTCCCGATCGTCAAGGTTGAGTGCGTCCACGGTCTCAACCGACACCGGCATGGCGGAGCCACCATGACGGGGGCCGGCGACCGCCTGTTCCGCGTCAGGAACTCAAATTATGCGCAGCCTTGTATGGAGCATCAGCGAAAATCAGTGTATTTTTCAGTATATTTTGCGCTTTTTTGACTGGCGAAGGCTGTTCGCCGTGGGCCGGTCGCGGCCACATCAACCAGCGGAGCATTCCACCGGAGATCATTGCTTGGAGAATATTTTTACTATCGCCATAGTCCTGCTCGCAATCGCGCAAGCGCTAACAATAGTTCTTACACTGCGTCGCGAAGGAGACATCAGGGAACTGGGCAAAATTGCCGATGAGCAGCGGCTGCAAATCGCCCAGCTCGCGGCCTGGTTGGCAGGCCGGAGCGCTGGTGCGCCACGCCGCGCAAAATCCGAGCCCGGACCGGCAAGCGAGCCAATAGCCAGAACCACCAATTTACCGGAGCCAGCGACAACGCCTGAAGACCCAGCCCAAACCGTACAGACGCGCGAAGATGAAGCTGCACAGGCGATAGAGATCATAAATTGGCAGCGCGAGATCATCGCCAGCCTGCGTGCCGGCTTGAAGGGGGCAGAATTGCCGCAACCGACAATGTCGAAATTGCCACCGCGCGAGAGACTCGGATAGCATATCAGCCGCCATGTTGCTTCTTTTTTGCGTCCGCAACAGTGGATCGGCAATTTGGCGCCATCCTTTAGCCTCGTAAGGTTCAACGCGCTATCGCTTGTCTTTGTCCCGTTGCAGACGTTGCGGCCGCGACTCGGGTTGCTTCGAATTGCGCTCAATGGACCGGATGATCTCATCGAGCACAATTGCCAGCGCCTTCGACGAGCGCTGCAACTTCGCCATAAGCAATCCACCCTCGACTGCCGTTAGAAAGGTAATGCTGAGTGTTTTTGGGTTTAGCGAGGGCCCGAGGCGGCCGCTTGCCTGCATCCTCAGCAAACCGACCTCGATCAAAGCCGCCCAGTGATCGAAGTGCAGAGCCAGTGCACGCCGGTGATTTTCGGAAAGGCCAGCGATCTCGTTAGCCAGCGATCCAATCGGGCAGCCGCCGATTCTGCCGAAAGCGTCAGTGAGCTGGACAAGCTTGTCTCTCCAGCGCTTGAGCGACGCGATCGAGTCGATTGCGCCGAGTTCGGGCTGCTGCGCCTCGATGATCCTTTTCCCCTGAAAGTCGATCACCCCGCGCAAAAGTTCGTCCTTGTCGGAAAAGTAATGATAAAGCTGGGATTTGCTCGCTCCCACCGCCGACTTGACCTGGTCAAGCGTTGTTTCGCGCGCACCTGTCGCAAATATCAGCTCCGCCGAAGTCTGAACGATGCGGTCGCGCATGGCGCGGCCCTTCGGGGTCAAATGACTCCTTGGCTTGGAAGTTCGATTCGACATCCAGCACTCCTAGAATGGACTTGACAGTCCAGTTTCCCATATGCTCATTACGCAGCCCAGACAGTCTACTCTGTCGAGTGCCGGACCGCTGTCTCCATTTGGGCAGCCTTCCGCCACTTGGGGCGTCGGCCACCGAGATGAACGAAATTCGTGGGGAGATTTGACAATGCAAGGCCAATCCACCGCCATAGATATGGCGTCGATTGAAGCGTTTTCCGTGGTTTTCGCCGCAGCTTTGGTGTGGTTGGCCGCGCTGGTTCAGCACCTGACCAACGTCCTGGAGCGGGGAACGCCTTATGTCATCGGCGACCGGTCCACTCCGCCGTCGCTGGAGGGCTTCTTCGGCCGGGCAACGCGAACGCTTGCCAACAACATCGAATCGGCCTTGATGTGGGTGCCGCCTGTGGTCGTCATCCTCATGCTGCATCACACAAGCTGGATGTCGCATTTGGCCGCCGAAACATATATCGGGGCGCGCGTCGTCTATGGGTTCTCCTATTGGCTCAAGATCCCGCTCATACGGTCGCTGGCCTGGTTTGTCGGGATGATTTGCTGCGCCGCCGCCGCTGTGCTGGCCGTCGTTCCTGTCTCCTAGATCGATCAAGGCCCCCTGGGCAGAGACCCCTATCGCCGGGGAAACTCGGCGGGCCTGATTATCTCGGCGACGCCTGATCTTCCTGCGTCCTAACCGACTTATCCCCTCATCCTGAGGAGCTTGCGCGAGCAAGCTTCTCGAAGGAGAGGCCCGGAAACAGGCAACGTGGCCTTCATGGTTCGAGACGGCGCAAGGGCGCCTCCTCACCAACCATGAGGGTCTTTTGACGCAGTAAGAATAGAGCTTGATCCGGAAAAGTGTGTAACGGTTTTCCCTCGCGAACAACGCGAAACGCGTTTGCGCGGAGATCATGCTCGATCAGGGAGCTGAAGCGCGATGACGATTCAATCAAATCTCATCGCGCTTTAGTCGGACCTGAGGCCAGGATTACCGATATCCTCTCCCCAGGATCCCCAACGGACGCGTGGTCCTTTTTGGACGGCACATGCGACGGCGGAAATTCATCAAGCTTGCGGGCGGTGAAAGGGCGAGACTGCGCGAGGAATTCGGTCTCGCCAAGCGGTGCGTTCCCTGTTTACGATCCAATGAGTCGTATCCGGTGAAACTTGGGCCTTGGCCTTGGGGGGACACCTTGGGGATAATTAGTTACAATGCTGCACCCACGGCTGCTCTTGGTCTTGGACTTTTCTTCGCGCCGCTCGTTTCCGTCGCTGTCGATGCGTCCATCGACACGGTCGCATGGCTCGTCCCGCCCGCCATCGGCAATCTCAGTTTCATGTTCCCTGCAATGGCTCAGCAGGGCACTCGCACGAAAAAGCAATCGGATACACTCCATGCGTACAGCAACGCGTTGAGCAAATTCGAGTCAATCTTGGGCCAGCGGCGAGCACAGATCGGTTCAAATCAGCGGCTACCGAACCTGCCGGGACAAGCACTCTACCTTGCACGCAACGACATGATAAGCGCGTACAAAGATCTTACCGATGCTGTTCCGTCCAGGATCGGAAGGCCCAATAAATTCGCAATCCCTGCGGCGTACCTTGATGCCGACAGCGAGCCGCTGCTCGATGAGTACAGGAAGCTTTTCGACTTGATGGAGGCACCGCCCGCCAATGCGCAAAAATCCGATACCCCGTTCAAGGATGTCGTCGATTTGGGAATCGCGATTGCGCGAGCCAAAGGCCTTGATGCGGCCAGTGCCGAAGCGGCAGGCCGTATCAGCCTGGGGCTCTTCTTCGCAGAGACAAATGGCAGTCAAAACGTCGGGAATGCGCGCTCGAACAGATACAAGGGAAGTTTGCAAACGGGCCTGTCCGAAGATCAAATCGGCCAAAAGAAGTGGGCAGCGATAAAAAAGTCGGTGGCGGCCTTCGATCCTGCGCTGAGCCTTCGCGACGGAAGGGAAGAGGCGCGAGTTGGTAATCTGGATCATCGACTCAACCACTGGACGGCCGTGCGAGATGCCCTTATGAGCACCCACGCCGATATTTTCCCAGAGGTCGCCGCAATCGCAAGGGTGCTGCCAGACCCGATCGATCAAATGAAACTTTTCGAACTTATGCAAATCGTTCCCACCCCGACCAGGGCCGCGATAAAGTCGGGCAACCTTCTCAACTACGGAATTTCCGACCCGACGATCATGAGATATCTGCGAAACAACAGCATCTTCGCCTTTGGACAGACTGACAGGGCAAGAACGTCCGCAACCTTCCGGGAAATCCTGGATGCGATGTGGCTTTTCAATGCCAAATTCGAACAGGCGCGTTTCAAATTTGACGAGATCAAGGCAAGGTAAGGCAGCGATAAGCTACTACACTCAAGGAGTTTTATTGCGCACGTCCCGATCGAACTGTAATATCTTCTTGAGTAACTCCTGATTCAAAATTCCTGTTAATGTAGCCTTCTGCCACCAAGCACGAACGGAAAATCATTCTGGGGAAAATAGGGATTGCCGTCGTCAGGTAGAAAAATCGCACCCTCAGGCCTGGTCGTGCCGCGCTGCCGTACCGTCATCGCCGCGATGGCCGCATTGGTGCTTCTGCCGATCGGGGTCAGCAAAGCCGGCCGGTTGTCGGACATTTTCGAGGGCACGCCCAAGCTCAGCAAATCCCGTCCGCACGTTGCCTCGTCAAAGCACGTCGCCTCCTCAAAGCGCGCTACCTCGACCAAGCGCGCCGCCTCGCCATTACCCCACAATGTAAAGCTTGCTGCCCTGGGGCCGGCCAATTTGAACCCTTCCGGTCCAAAGCCGGTCCCATCAATATGCGATCCCGCAAAATTCCGGATCGTTGTGGATGTGGGACATACCGCCGAATCTGAAGGCGCGATCAGCTCCCGGAAAGTCGCAGAGTTCGTCTTCAACCTGCGTCTTGCGCGGCGGATCGAGGAGAAATTGAAGGCCGAAGGCTTTGCCGAGACCAGAGTGCTCGTGACCGAAGGCAAGGCCAGGCCCAGCCTCGCCAAACGAGTCGCTGCTGCGAACAATCTACACGCGAACCTTTTCCTTTCGATCCACCACGACTCCGTGCCCGACTCAATGCTCGAGAATTGGGAATTCGAAGGCAAGAAAAGCCATTTCAGCGACCGCTTCAGCGGCTACTCCGTCTTCGTCTCCCGCAACAACCCGGATTTCAAGACGAGCCTCTCATTCGCCGAATTGATCGGCAAGGAAATGAGGGCGAAGGGCTTGCAATATGCTCAGCAATATACCCTGGCCATCATGGGTCGGTACCAGCACCCGCTGCTGGACAGGGAAACCGGCGTCTATAGTTACGACAAGCTCGTCGTGCTGAAATCGACCCGGATGCCTGCCGTCCTGCTGGAGGCTGGCTCTATCATAAACCGGGACGAAGAGCTCAAAATGGACTCGCCTGAACGCAGGGACATCATCAGCGATGCTGTCACAGCGGCAGCGAAGGATTTCTGTAGTCCGCAAGACCTCTTCCTCGGTCCGCTCTGATGGTGCGGCGACGACACCTCGTATCCCTCCCCGGCTCTTGGCACTGATGCCACTGACCTTTTGTGAGATGAGACCCGTCGCGGCGAGACGGAGGGTGAACCCGTTCAGCACGCTCATCTGCGTTGGCGTTGCCTCGATAAACTTCATGCTGCCAGCGATGGCTATGGCGGGCTCCGCCTTGCCCAAAGGTTTCGTTTATTTGCGTGATATGGATCCCACCATTGTTCAAGACATTCGCTACGCAGGATCCCATAACTTCGTGGGTCGACCGATAAGGGGTTATCTCGCCGCCGAGTGTATCCTCAGCGAGCCCGCGGCAAAGGCTCTTGAGGCCGTGCAGAGAAAGCTGGCCGAGAAAAAACTCTCGCTCGTCGTCTGGGATTGCTATCGGCCGAAGCGGGCTGTCTATGATTTTCTTGAGTGGAGCAACGACCCAACGCACTCCGAAATGAAGACCGAATTCTACCCACGCGCCGATAAGGAAAAGCTGTTCGCTCTCGGGTATCTGGCAAGACGATCAGCTCACTCGCGGGGCAGCGCGGTGGACCTGGGCATAGTACCGGCCACTTTCTTATCCGCGCCGCCGCCAAATCCCTCGCAGTCCCCCAAGGCATGCACCTCGCCAAAGGGCGAAAGATTCGAGGATGGAACAATCGATTTTGGCACCGGCTACGACTGTCTGGATGTGCTGGCATACACATCAAACGCTCGCGCGGGCGGCACAGCGCTACGCAACCGTCAAACACTAAAGTCCTTCATGCGGGGAGCAGGCTTTCGTCCCTATGCCAGGGAGTGGTGGCACTTTGAACTTATCGATGAGCCATTTCATCGGAACGGGTTCGACTTTGAGGTCTCGGCTTCGCCCTCATCGACCGAACGGCCAAGACACTAACGCCAGGACGTTCATTGTCCCGTGATCTGGCGGCGCGAGGGCGTTCGCCCAAATAGCGTCCAACTCCTTCTCGATCGCTGGAATCAGTCGGCAATCGCCTGCCCGGCTCTTGCCAGAGCCTCGTCAACGTCCCCGGCGTTCGTGCATATGCCGAAGCCGAAACGAAGCCGATCACCACGGTGATCGCAATGCACATGAACGCCGGCAAGCTTTGCTTCGATTTCGGCGGCGCGCGGCGTCCGGAAGGTAAGAAAATTACCATGCTCGGCTTGGCTGCCAATCGGGGTGACCAAATCCGAAACGCCTATCGGCTCGATCTGCATGGCCTCGACCCCGTCGAGAAAGCGTTTCATCGCTGCCCGCGCGTGTAGATGGATTTGTTCGACGGTGATGCTTTCACGGGTCAGCCAGTCGAAAACGGCCGCAAGCCGGTAGAGTCCTGAGGGATCGAAGGTCGCACCGAGGAAGCGCCCGCCGTGTTCGGGATAACCGACCGATTTGCCATGCGGGCCTGCGAGCGAGCCAAAATCGGCGAACCAGCCGGTATCACGCGGTCTTGGTCCATAACCGGGCGGGCAATGCAGGAAACAGCATCCCTCACCTGCCATGGCATATTTGTAGCCTCCAGCGAGATAGAAGAGGCGGCCGGCGACAGCCGAAAGATCGGTTGGTCGCGCCATGAAGCCGTGATAGCCATCGATTACGACGAAGGTATCCGGCGATGCTACCGCTTCGACCAATGTCTTGAGATTTCCAGATGTCGCGGACGAGGTGAAGAACACCTGGCTGACAAAGACAAGGTCATATCCGCCTTTGGCGCATGCCGCATGAAACCGCTCGGCGAACGTATCGAATGGTTCGGCGGATATCCGCGTAACCGCGACCAGCCCATCCTCTTCCAGTCGTTCCAACTGGCGCCTTGCGGTGTGGAATTCAGCATCGCTGGTCAGTATATGGGTCGGCCGATCGCCTGGAAAACAGGATAACAGCCGACGCAGGAATTCATGCGTGTTGGGCCCGACCGCGATGGTCGAAGGATCAGGCAGGTGCAGCTGCCGTGCAATTCCCGCCTGGACGCGCGGAATAAGTACTCCGAATACGAGATTCCATTTGTCGCCGGCGAGCCGTGCCGCGTCGAGCCAGCACTCTTCTTGCGCCGCGAAAGTCACGTCCGGCCAGTCATGATGACTGTGAGCCGCAAGGTTGATCCGCTTCGGCGCCGCAGCGCGAAACTTTGAAAAATGGGTCGTAAGATCGAGCATGGTCATGACGCATACACGAAGCTCATCTGCGCCTGGATCGCGGGCGGAAGCTCTGGGACTGCCGAGCGCGGAATGAGGAAAGTGGAAAGACGGAAGAGGTCCGGGAAAATGCGATGCCGTTCGGTCGTGGTCCGCAGGTAAGTGTGGCCCGACGAGCCGCCCGTACCGATCTTCAAACCGATCATGCGTTCCACCATCAGCGCATGCCGGTAACGCCACAGCGTCAAGGTCTCGTCGATGTCGATAAGCGCCGTCAACAGGCGGAACGCCGGCTGCACTGCTGGCTTGTCGCGATAAAGCGTGATGAACAAAGCCGCCTGAACCGACTGCGGCGAAAGGCGCCATCCGCCATTGTCCTCGGACATCGAAAAGATCGCCGAGAACGAGGCAATCGCCTGCTCGATGCTCTTGAGCTCGCGTTGCCGTTTTTCCGGTGGGATCGCCGGATCGCGGCGTACTAACTCCGCATCGCGGGCGAGATGCTTCTCGACGGCTGCCCGATAGACGTCGCGGAACGTCTCTCCTCCCCAATTGAGGAAGGGCGTGCGCGCAAGCCACCGGTCGAGCAAATCGAACAGCGACGGTCTGTTGCTGACGGCGCGAAGCGCGGCGCGGTCGGACTCCGACAGCCGCTCGTCAATCGCCTTGTCGTCGAACGGCATGCGCGTTTCTGCCAGTAACCCCAGCCGCGTCTCGATCAACCGAAACTGCAGCGACTGAAAGCCGGAGGCTGGCATCAGCAGATCGCGGAAGTCCAGAAAATCGAATGGCGTCATGGTTTCCAACACGTCGAGTTGGACGACGAGCAGCTTGAGAATTTCATGAATGCGGTTAAGCCCATGAACGATGCGGGCCATCGCATCGTCGGTGACCGGGATCGCGCCGAAATCCGACTCGATCCGATCGAGCTCGTGCAGGATCTGCTTGAACCACAGCTCGTAGGCCTGGTGGACGATGATGAACAGCAGCTCGTCATGGGCAGTGACACCAATCTTGGCACTTTCGGGTTCCTGCGAAGCCAAAAGCCGACCGAGCTGCAGGTAGTCGCCGTAGTAGACAGATTCGCGCATAGCCAATCTCCCTCGAAGCGGTGACGATATCAGCTCGAACCCGAAATCCTCTTAGCCGACAGCGGCATGCAGCTGTTTATCTCGGTGGACTCGAACCCGAGCAACCCTGGGGATAAGGTGATTATCTATACGCGGTACCCAAAGCCCGGGAGCATCGGCAATCGGCCCTCCTCCGTCCGCACCAAATTACCTGGCCTGATCCAAGGTGAGAGCCGAGACCATGAACCCTCAACTTATCCCAGCAGCCGGCCTGCCTCTCATGCGGATTTTCTCCCGCCAATGGCAACAGGCTGTGCGCTGGAAAATATTAGCATGCACAACTCAAGACTGCCCGCCAAATTGCTTAATCCATGTTGTCAGGCTGCAACGCAAGAATCAAACGGTGCCGCCTGGTTCCGGGTCGGAAGGTCGACCGGGAAGTAGTAGGTCGAATGCAGGTAATCCGGCCAAGCCGGATTGGATAGTGGCGAGGAGGGACCGTCCTGCCGATGCCTCCACAATGCGGGGCACCGGATTGGTCGTCCCACGCTCAAGGCGGCTTGCGGGAATAACGCCGGCGAACGACAGGCGGGATCGGGATCCTGAAGCGCGAATTGCAAAATTTCAGATCTGCGTCTGCGTAACGACGAAAATCGTGATTGCCGAGGTGCCGAGACCGTCCAATGATGGGGCCGAGCGCCATCGATTGATCGGGGGTACCCGCATGATATCAAATACGATCCAGCCGGCCAGCCATCGCCGCCATCAACCCTGGTATCGGGTTCTCTATGTCCAGGTCCTGATCGCGATCGCGCTCGGAATCTTGATCGGTTATTTCTTTCCCGATCTCGGCAAGGAATTGAAGCCTCTTGGCGACGGCTTTATCGCGCTGATCAAAATGATGATCGCGCCCGTGATCTTCTGCACAGTGGTGCATGGCATCTCCTCGATGGGCGACCTCAAACGTGTCGGCAGGGTCGGGCTGAAGACACTGATCTATTTCGAGACGGTCTCGACGGTCGCGCTTGCCGTCGGCCTTCTCGTCGGGGAACTGCTGCAGCCGGGGCACGGCTTCAATATCGATCCAACTACGATCGATCCGAAGTCCGTCGCCACCTACGTCACCAAGGCGAAGGAGGAGGGCATCGTCGCCCATCTGATGGCGATCATCCCCGACAGCTATTTCGGGGCGATCGCGCGCGGCGATCTGCTGCAGGTGCTGCTGATCTCGATCTTGTCCGGTTTTGCGATCGCCCTACTCGGCAAGGCCGGCGAACCGATCGCTGAAGCAGTCGACAAGGCCGCGAAGATGTTTTTCGGCATCATCCGCATCATCGTGCGCGTCGCTCCGCTTGGAGCGTTAGGCGCGATAGCGTTCACGGTCGGCGCCTACGGCTTGGGCTCGCTGCTCAATCTCGTTGCGCTGATCGGCACGTTCTATCTGACCAGCATCCTGTTCGTACTGATCGTGCTGGGTGCGATCGCGCGGCTTTCCGGCTTTTCGATCATCCGCTTCATCGCTTATATCAAGGACGAGCTCCTGATCGTGCTCGGCACCTCATCGTCGGAGACGGTGCTGCCGCAAATGATCCAGAAGATGGAGCATCTTGGCGCCTCGCGCTCGGTGGTCGGTCTTGTCATTCCGACCGGCTACAGCTTCAATCTCGACGGAACCAACATCTACATGACGCTGGCCACGCTATTCCTGGCGCAGGCGACCAATACATCGCTCACAATCTGGCAGGAACTCGGTATTCTTGGCGTCGCCATGATCACCTCGAAGGGAGCCTCCGGCGTGACCGGCGCCGGATTCATCACGCTCGCGGCGACGCTCTCGATCGTGCCCGACATTCCGATCCAGTCGATCGCGATCCTGGTCGGCATCGACAAGTTCATGAGCGAGTGCCGTGCGCTGACCAACCTGATTGGCAATGGCGTTGCCTGCATCGTCATCAGCCTTTCCGAAGGTGAGCTCGACACGGACGCGCTGCATGAGGCGATGGCACATCCGCTGGAAATCGGCGAAGCGCTGGAGCCGGGAGCGGCGTCCTGAGACCCGTGCGTTTCGACGGCAATAACACTATGACACCGCGTCATGCCTGCCGAGGAGCGGTGTGGCGTCATTCACTTCGACCATGGCGGACATCCAACCCGATAGCGTTGTGCCCGCGGCCGATCAATCGCGGCCACATGACCTCGAGCACGTGGCGCGGGAACTCGCCGCGCGCGCTCCACAGGTCGACTTGAAATGCCAGGGTCCGCACGTCACCACGGAATGACGGCTTCCGTTTGAGTGCGTCGCCTTGGTGGTGCAGGGGGGGCGGTGCGCTCAGTCATGTCGGCTACGGCACCAAAAGGACTTTGCCGATATTCCTGCGATCCTGGACGAAATGATGCGCCTGCGGAGCTTCGGCGAACGGGAAGGTGCTGGCGACCTTCGGCTTGATGGCGCCCCGTGTCCACAAGTTCAATAGCTGATCGGCCCACTGGCGCTGGCGATCGATCTCACCCCACATATGGCCGAGGTTGACGCCGAAGACGCCCTTGTTCGCATTCATCAGCGACAGCGGGTTGAACTGAAACCAGGGGACGCGGGCAAGGGTAGCCAGCATTCCGAGCAGGTTGCGTTCCTTGCCACTCACCGCCGCGGAAATGCCGAAGACGCCAAGCCGTCCCGTGGGTGCGAGAACGCGATATCCTTTCTTCCATGACTCGCCGCCGACGGCGTCGAGAATGAGTTCGACGCCGCGGCCGTCGGTGATTTCCCTCGTGCGGGTCTCGAAGTCTTCCGTTCGGTAATCGATGAGGTGGTCGGCGCCGAGCGCGCGTAATTCGGCGTGTTTGGCCGCGGACGCGGTGCCGATAACCCGGGCACCGATGTATTTTGCGATCTGGGTTGCAGCAATGCCGACGCCGCCGCCGGCCGAATGGATCAGGACCGTCTCGTTCGCCTTGAGGCTGCCCATGACCACGATAAGCTGCCAAGCGGTGAAATAATTGACCGGGATCGAGGCTGCTTCCAGCGCCGACATGCCAGGCGGGCGTACGAAAACCTGCTTGATCGGGACGCATACAGTATCGGCGTAGCCGCCAAATCGGGTCGCCGCCAAAACATCACGGCCAACCCAATTCGCTGCGACACCCGCACCAACAGCATCGACGTGGCCGCTGACCTCATAACCAGGCACGATCGGGATCGGGGGCAGGTCGGGATAAAGACCCAAGCGGCCCAGAATGTCGGCGAAATTAATACCGCTTGCTTCGACGCGAATCCGGACTTCACCGGCTTTGGGCTCCGGGTCAGGCGCTTCTTTCACCTCGAGAACTTCGGGTGGGCCAATCTTCGTGATCCAAATCTGCCGCATGACCGCGACCTCGGGGTTCGGGCTTCGAGCTAAAAATTATACAAGAGCCATCTGGAAGATTCGAGGATGACCACGAACGGCACCACCGAACTGGAGCTTCCGCCCGCGATCTGCGTCCAATCTCGCGGCACGACCTGTAGTCTCGTTGTGGCAATTTGGCATCCTGCGCGGGTTGCTGCCGATAGCCGCCCGTCCTTGCGGGAATGCTCTTGCGCGTTTTGCATTCGTGTCGGGTGGTCCGCCCAGGAACTGAAAAAACGCCCATGGTCTCTGGGCATCGCCGCAAACGCGCGTAACAGTCCGGCCTGCGCGGCCGCTCGGGCGTCATTGGACCCGCAACCTACTGCCGTGCTTCGGGCTGCGAGTGCAATGGGGCTTGGGGTTGTGCGTTGGATGACGCGGGCGTCTGCACGGGCTTACGCGTGCCGATCGCGGCCTGTGCCTGCGGCGCCGGCGTCTTGGGCCGCAGGTTTTGCTGAGAAGCCCTGGCGACAAGTTGTGCCACCTGTTCCTGACTCGCTTTGAGGAGTTCGATGTTCCTCGCGATATCGCGGGCCGCCTGGTCCTGGCTCGCCTTAATCTGCTCTATGGCCTTTGCATTGTCGCTGGCCAATTGTTGCTGACCAGCCTTCAGCTGCTCGATCTCTCGTTCCACGTTGTCAAGATCGCGCGCCATCGTCTGCAGTGACTTCGCCGGCTCGGGAGACACCGGGCCGGCTGTCGGCGTCTCTGCCGCGGTCAACCGAACGGAAGACGGATTCGGTTGCGTGAAGAGCATCAATTTTTCCAGCGGCAGCGTCAAGGCTGAAACGAGCTGCGGCGCCGATTGCGCAAGCGCATCGCCATAGGATGATTGCGAAACGAAAGCAGCAGCGACGATGTATCCTGCAAGTAGCAAGCCCAGGATACCGCGCAGCCACGGCCTGTCCCGCGACTGCTGAGGAAGAGAACGCGGGATCTCTCGCTGCTGTCTGGACAACTGAGCTTCCATTTGCGCGAGCTGTTCATCCGCGCTCTTGATTTGTTCATAAGCGTGGGCAAGCTGTTCGTCGACGCGTGAGAAGGCATCGTGCCTTTGCTTGACGTCCGTCGTGGGATCCATGGATGCCCCCAAGTTCGATCGTCTCTGATTTTCGCAACGAGACTCCCCGATCCTCTTGTGACCAAAGCAAGGCCGCAAGAGGGAAAGACGGAGTCATTTGACCCCACACTTTCAGGAACCGCCTATCGGGAAAGCTCGGCCGGACTAGCCTCTGATCGGACCCACTCCTCCACGCGCGCTCCATTGTACGCTTGAGGTCCCGTCTGCAGCCAAGAACAAAGGCGCGGCGCTGTAATCGGTCTCGCGGCCTCTATTTCTGGAAAATGCCCGCTTCGCCTTTACTCGTGTGAAAGCTCCCGCAAAGCATTATTAATTTCTTTCAATTCATTGAGCGATTTGCAGCTCCTGAAAAAGGGAGCCAGCTCTTTTTCGCCATTTCTCTTCATGACATCCAGCATCTTCGCCACGGATTTTTTGGCGCCCTCTTCAATCTCCTTGAATCTTTCCAATTGCAACGGATGGGCAATAGTCGATTGAACTTCCATGGTCGCTTCTTGCGCGTGAAAGTAGTTCTTCTTGGCCTCCGTGTTGGACGCCAATTTGAAAAGAGCTCCATACATAAGCGAGCACTCAGAGAAGCGACGCACTACCTTTTCACGCAGTTCGACGCCATCCTTGCTTTTTTCTATTGCGCTATCTATCGCCGAGATCACATCAATCACGGCCCACGTGCTGTCACCGTTAGTGACTTGTGCGTAAGCAAGGCGCGGCGAGATCATCACAGCTAGTATCAAGCCCAGGACCGGCAGCAATCTTACCCCAAAACTGTCGGACATGGCTGGTTCCCTGAATTTGGCGGGGCGCGTGAATTTTGCGAAGCGCCTTGTCGATACCGGGCTTGCGATGGTTTTCATCGCTATTACGCCTCGATCTTCGGCGGTTTCGAAATGTTGCCAATCACACCCTGAGAAGTTCTCGCCCTTCATCCGTGCGGCGTTAAGATTGCGGTACGACGGAAAGGCGGATGCGATAAAGACCCGATTTCCATGGTAGCGGGGGAGGGACTCGAACCCCCGACCCCAGGATTATGATTTTCGGGCCCCGAATTTCCGGGAATTTCTGCTTGTTTCCTTAGCTTTACTTTCTCTCGCATTTACAGCCATTTCTGCCACTTTTCGGTTGCTTCCGCTTTGCTTTGGTTTACCTTGATCATGGTTGTATGCCGGTTGTACAAATCCATGGCCCTCGTTAAACTAACCCCCGATTTTGTGGAATCTGCCGTCGCCGAGCCGGGCAAACGGCGGACGATCTATTGGGACAAAAATTTTCGGACCTTCGGCCTTTTCGTTAGCGATACTGGCCACAA
>Ga0075029_100001122_pt1 | contig 15359 bp, 9 predicted proteins | sample LitLauG_LLR_2013_FD_71391 | JGI IMG/M metagenome (GOLD analysis project Ga0075029, IMG submission 71391) | Freshwater sediment microbial communities from North America - Little Laurel Run_MetaG_LLR_2013 | ecosystem: Environmental > Aquatic > Freshwater > Creek > Sediment | place: USA...
AGGCCCGGATCGCGGGGTTTGAAGCCGGGCGCCAGGGATCCATCGATACCTCGGCGTAGGCATCAATTTGCGTAGTGGAGGGATTACAAAGAGTTGAAGAACAATCCGGTGAGCGCCTATTTTGAAATGATCTGAAATAGGCGCCCTCTCCCGGATCGCGGCGGCGCTTATTTACCGCCGTTTGAGCGATCGATATGCGGGTCGCCGATCGATTTTGGATCGATCTGAACCTGCACATTCATGCTCGCCGTCGTGGTGAGATTGTCCGCGCCGGTAACGGTGACCTTCACGGTTTGCGAAACCCCGGGGGCCGGCTTCTTGAAGGTCACGAGCGTCGGGTTGCCGCCGGACGCCGAACCCCCGGTGACCGTCCACGAGTACTTGAGCGGCGCTCGCATATTGTACACCTTGGCTTCGTAGGTGTCCGAAGCGTCTTCCCGTTTGTCGAAGACCATGATCGACGTACTGTGGGGCATGACTCGGCAGACCAGGAGGCCTGCCCTACTGTGCGATAGTGTCTCATATGACGTTTCGCGCTCCCGTGGTGTGCCTGACTCTTGCAGTAGCCGGTGGGTGCTTCGCCGCCGATTCACCAGACCTGACCGGCCAATACCGTTCGGCGGCCGACAAGCTGATCGACGCGGCTCTGGCCGATAATGAGGGGTACAATCGCTTGGCCTATCTGTGTTACCGCATCGGGAACCGGTTGAGCGGGTCGGTGGGGTTGGAGAAGGCCATCGCCTGGTCGGCGGCACAGATGAAGGCTGCGGGGCTTAGCAATGTGCGCGTCATCCCGGTGAAAGTGCCGCACTGGGTGCGCGGCGCGGAATCGGCGCGCATAGTGGCGCCACTGGACAAGCCGCTCCACATGCTGGGGCTGGGCATGAGCATCGGCACGCCGCCCGGCGGCATCACCGCGGATGTGGTGGTGGCTGCCACGTTCGACGATCTGGCGAAACTCGGGCGGGATAAGATCCAGGGCAGAATCGTGGTCTACAACGAGGAATACCTTGGCTACGGCCCCACCCGCGTGTACCGCTCCACGGGATCTTCGCGAGCGGCGGCATTTGGCGCGGCGGCCGTCCTGGTGCGCTCGGCCGGACCGCTGACCTCGCAGACTCCGCATACCGGCGAAATGAATTACGACGAGAACCAGCCCAAAATTCCGGCGGCGGGCATTTCGGCCGAAGATGCCTTGATGATGGCGCGCCTGGTGGAGGATGGCGTCCCGGTCAGAGTCCATCTGGAAATGAGCGCGCACATGGAGCCCGACGCCGATAGCGGCGACGTGATCGGCGAGATCCCCGGACGCGAACATCCCGAAGAGGTGGTGGTGATGGGCGGCCATATCGATTCCTGGGACGTGGGCCAGGGAGCGCACGACGATGGCGGTTCCATCATCGCCTGCCTGCAGGCGGCAGCCCTCATGAAGAAGCTGGGGCTGCAGCCGCGCCGCACCATTCGCGTGGCCTTCTGGGTGAATGAAGAGAACGGCGGGCGCGGCGGCATCGCGTATCGCGAATTCCTTGGCAAGGACATCCGGAACCACGTGGCGGCGATTGAGATGGATGGCGGGGCCGAGGCCCCGCGGGGCTACGGCGCGGCCGTGGACGCCAACTCGATGGAGTTGCTGAAACAAATCGGCAAGTTGCTGGACCGCGTGGGCGCCGGCGAAATCACCGGCGGCGGTGGCGGGTCCGACATCGGCCCGTTGCTGCGCGATGGCGTACCGGGCCTGGGTGAGCGGACGGTCGGCACGCGCTACTTCGAATGGCATCACACCGATGCCGATACGCTGGACAAGGTCAACCCGGACGACTTTCGCAAGAACATGGCCTCGCTCGCGGTGATGGCCTACGTGCTCGCGGACATGCCCGGTAAACTGGCGGCTACCGCCGGCGGCGGTGGCCGCGGCACGCTTCAGCAGTAGAGCGACAATTTCGGTTGCGGCAGCTCGCGCGAGCACCCGCCGTGGGCCCTCACGCAGTGGGGCTTTCGCGCGGTCATCAGCACGTCGTTCGCCGACATCTTCAAGCAGAACTCGCTCAAGAACTCGCTGCTGCCCATCGTGGTGCCGCCCGATGTGCACCGGGAGTTGTTCGCCGCGCTGGCGGCCGATGCCGCCGCGGCCATCGAGATCGATCTGCCCAACCAGACGCTGACCACGCCTTCCGGCCGCCGGGTGGAATTCCCGGTCGATGCCTTTTCCAAGCACTGCCTGGTAGAGGGCGTAGACGAGCTGGGCTACATATTGCAGCAGCAGGCCCGGATCGCGGGGTTTGAAGCCGGGCGCCAGGGATCGATCGATACGTCGGCGTAGGCATCACTTCTTCCCCCACTCCACGTGCAGCCGCAGCGTGCCGGCCCACACCGGACCACGGTCCCTGTTGTAGGCCGGTTTGTCGATGTGCTGCAAGTCGAGTGTGGCGAAGAGGCCCGGGAACAGGCGCGCCCGGTAGTAGGTTTCGGAGATGGTCTCGCGTGCGTAGCTCAGGGCGCCATCGCCGATCAGGAAGTCCTGCCCGCCCAGCGCCAGGTAGAGCCGGTGCACTCCCGATAGCCCGCTCGTCGTGATTTCTGTGGCGGCGGTGTCCTCCGGGCGCTTCCACCGGCTGCCGTTGACCGACACACCGAGCGAAGCCAGCCGGTCGATGGCGGTGAAAGCGAAGCTCTCCGTCTTGCCGTCGTTCCAGCCCAGCCGGCCGAACACACCGATATCCCTGGCGATTTCCTGGTCCGCACTGACACCAAAACCGTACTTCAGGGTGCCGACGCGGCGAGTGGCGGTGACGTCGGGTGTGTCGCGGGTCTGTTCGGCCACCCGGATGGCTTCGGCATACGTCCCGGAAGCGGTGTGGTGCAGGAAGCTCAGCAACCGGATGGTGCCGTCGTGGCCGCGGCTTTTGCCCCGGATTTCGCCTTCGAAGAGGTCGCCCCGGTCGCGCAGCAGCCGGCGGTCGAAGCGTAATCCGTTAGCCGTCTTCGGCTCGGCAACGCTCGCATAGCGCACGGACCAGCGGCGCGTGTGGAACTCGTGCACCCAGCCCCAGGTGTAGCCGCGCGTGTCGGCCGGGTAGTCCCAGGCGCCGTTGTACATAATGCCCCAGCCCATGAACTGGGTGCGCGGATCGTGCGTGTACCGGTTGTTGTCGAAAAAGTCGGTGACCGTGAAGCGGCCCACCGTGATGGAATAGCGCGTCATGGGCCGGCTGCCGGCCAGTTGGTTTTGGCCGGACTCGGTGGCTTCCCGCGCATCGCCGAAGCCGAAATCCTGGGTGACGTAGAGCCGCGCCAGATAGGGTTTGGGAGTGGCGGCCGCCACCCGCGGCATTTCGCCGTTCGGGAAGTTGGCTATCCCGTTGGTGCCGCTGAAGCCGCGCCCGCCGGCCAGTTCCGGATCGAAGTAAAGTTGCGTGTTGCCCGCCAGGCGCAGCCCAAAGAAAAGTGTCGAGGTCAACGAGACCTCGGCTTCGCGATGGTTCGCCAGGCTGAGATCGGAACTGTACTTCGCCGGAAAGCCGCCGTGATACTGCCCAATCGAGGTCGCCTGAAAATACAGGTTCCAGCGTTCCGGGGGCGACGCATCCTGCGCCGCTATCCGGCCGGCCACTACCGTACCTATCCAGAGGCAGATCCGAACGGGCTTCACCACGACATCGCTCCAAACTATCTTCGCAGACCCGTAGCGGAGATTTGCCAGCGTCACGCTTCTCTGGAATGCCCGGCAACCAACACCAGGGCCGCTCGCTTCATCTTGCCAGCCTCAGATCCCGCGACGTCGATGAATCGCATCAGCGGTTCCAGTGCTGCGGCATCGGCAATGGATGTGCTTCTATGTGACGGGCTCCCGAGTCCGAGTGCAGCCCAGATCAGACCTCCGGCCGAAACCTGAAGGCAAGCGCCGCCTCGTCGAAGACGCACCGCATCTCTGCCGCGAATCGCCTTCGTCCCGCACAACTCGATTGAGGCGCGATACCTCCGCCTCCAGAACTCGAGCCGCGGAACTTCCTCCACCCTCCGGCGCGCCGCCAGGTGCGCACGCGAATGGCACCTCGCACGATCAGTGCTGCGCTGCGGCCCTAATGACCGATTCTCGGGGACCGCCCTTCGGCGCTTGCGAGGAGCGGCACCCTCTGCTTTGCAAGAATGACCCAGGCTCCTGCCAATTCCTCCTTATCAGTCACACGTTTTTCAAAAATATTTTCGGACCCGTAACTGCCATATAGATCAACCGATTACGGCAACCCGCCACCTCTTCGCACCCTTCGTGCCCCTACCCCCGCGTGCCATTATGGACGTTAGGGAGGCCTGCGCCTCCCACAGATCTTTCTCAGAAAGAAACCGGGAAACGGGACAAAAATGTCCCGCGCAAACAGCATAAGGCCTTTGTTTTCAGCAAATGTAAGCCTGCAAACGGGACATTGATGTCCCGTTTATCGTCGGCCGGGAGGCCCGCGCCACCCCGGGCCCGTGTATGGGGGACTCCAGCCCGGCCTCTGGCGCAGCCGGTCCCAAGCACCCGCGGGACGCTAGGCGATGATGTCCTTGACAATCTCGCCCCGCACCTCGGTCAGCCGTTCCTTCCGCCCCAGGTACATGTAGCTCAGCGCATCCTGGTCGAGCCCCATCTGGTACAACAGCGTGGCGTGCAGGTCGCGGAAATGCACGGGCTTTTCGACGGCCTTCAAGCCGATCCCATCCGTTGCGCCGTACACCGTCCCGCCTTTGAATCCGCCGCCCGCCACCCACATCGAAAAGCCGGTATTGTGATGGTCGCGGCCTTTGCTCTTCTCCGACTCGGGCGACCGGCCGAATTCTCCGCCCCACAGCACAATCGTCGAATCCAACAGACCGCGGCGCTTTAGGTCCGTGATCAGCGCCGCTACGGGCTTGTCCGTCATCCCGGCCATCTTGATGTGGTTCCGTTCGATGTCGGCATGCGCGTCCCACTCGGTTTCCGCGGCGCCGCCGCCCGACACCACGCACACGAACCGAACACCCTTTTCCACCATGCGGCGCGCCAGCAGGCAGCGGCGGCCGTAGTCGTCGGTCTTGGGGTCGCCCACCCCATAGAGGTCCAGCGTCTCCTGCGGCTCCTTGCTGATGTCGAAAACCTCCGGCGCTTCGGTTTGCATCCGGAACGCCGTGTCGTAAGCCGAAATGCGCGCCGCGAACTCCGGGTCTTCGCCCGGCAGGTTGGCCTCGTTAAGCGAGCGGATCAGGTCGATGGTCTTGCGCCGCTCGCTCAGCGACACACCCTTCGGCAGGTCCAGGTTGAGCACCGGCTTGGCGCCCGGCCGCAGCATCGTCGGCTGATAGACCGCTGGCAGAAAGCCGTGCTGGTACATCGGCAGGCCGGCTTCCTGCGCTCCGGCGGAGTCGGGCATCACCACGTAGGCGGGAAGCGATTCGGCCTCCGACCCAAGCCCGTAGACCACCCAGCTTCCCATGGCCGGGAATCCGGGTATCACGCGGCCGGTCATCATCTGGTACTGCGCCGCCGAATGCACCACCATGTCGCCATGCATCGAACGGATGATGCAGAGCTCGTCCACCACCTGCGCCTGGTACGGGAAAAGGTCCGAGACTTCAATGCCGGACTTGCCTGACTTCTGGAAGGTCCGTTTGCAGCCGAGGATGCGTGAATCGGCGTTGACGTTCTGGTATTTCACGTCGCCGAACTCGGCCGGGCGCTTCTGGCCATCGAGCTGGTTGAGCAGCGGTTTGGGGTCCCAGGTCTCGAGGTGCGACGGGCCGCCCGCCATATAGACGAAGATGAACGCCTTGGCCCTGGCGTGGTCGGGCATGTGTGGCGGCTTGGGCGCCAATGGATTGTAGCGGGCGGCGCGCGCCTGCGATTGGGCCAGCATGGAGGCGAAGGCCAGCGAACCGGCGCCGCAGAAGCAATCGGTCAGAAACTCGCGGCGGTTACGGGCGTATCTTATGTGTTCGGCCATATCAGTTCACGTAGAGAAATGCATTCAGGTTGAAGACGGCCAGGGCGAACTCTTTCACCTTGGCGGGATCGGAGGAGGAGGCGCCCGGGGCATCGCCCAGGAATTTCAAAGCCAGCGCCTTCTCGTCCGCGCTGGGGGCGCGGCCGGCGGCCAGGCGCCAGGCGTAATCGACCCGCGCGGCGGGCGTGTCGCGCTCCTTCAAGAGGCGCGCGGCGAAGGTCCCGGCCAGGTCGTTCGAGGTCTTGCCGTTGAGCAGTTCCAGCGCCTGCGGGGCGTGCGTCGATTGCTCGCGCCGGGCGCAGGAAAGCAGCGTGTCGGGCGCGTCGAAGACCTCCACGAACGGCAGGCGCAGGTTGCGCTTGTAGATCATGTAAAGGGTGCGCCGGTCGTACTCGCTCTTGTCGCGGGTGGCCACCCAATACTGCGGCCGCTTGAGCGACAGTACCAGCTCGGGATCGATCGGCACCATAAAACTCGGCCCGCCGGCCTTCATGTTCAAACGTCCGGAAACCGCCAGCATGGCATCGCGGATCTCTTCGGCCTCGAGGCGGCGGTGGCTGAACTTCCACAGCAGCGCGTTCTCGGAATCCTTCTCCGCGGCGGCCTTTTCGATGGGCGAGATGCTCGACTGGCGGTACGCGCTGGAAAGCAGAATCGCGCGATGGATCGGTTTGATCTTCCACCCGCCTTCGATGAATCGGCTGGCCAGCCAGTCCAGCAATTCGGGGTTCGAGGGCCGCGTCCCCATGCGGCCGAAATCGTTCGGCGTGGATACGATGCCGCGCCCAAAATGATCCTGCCAGATCCGGTTCACCATCACGCGCGCGGTCAGGGGATTGGCTGGATCGACGATCCACTCCGCCAGTTTGAGCCGCGGCTTTTCTTCGTCGATGGGCGCTTCCGGCGTGCCCTCGGGCAGCAGGATGCCCAGCGGCCTCACACCGACCTTGGCCACCGGGTTCAGATAGTCGCCGTGGAACAGCACCTTGATGGGCGACGCCTTTTGGGGGTCGTCTGCCACGGTGTAGATGGCCGCCAGCGGCGCGGGCATCTTGTCGTCGAGCGCTTCGAGCTGCATCTCGATCGCGGCCTTTTCCCCATCGGGCGCGCGCCGCAACTGGGACTGGAGACGGCGCATTTCGCGCTGCACCGGATCGGCCTTGGCCTTCCAGGCGTCCTGTTCCTCCTTGCTGGCCAGCACCAGGTCGTTGGGCTGGGTCTGAGCGAAATGGGCCTGCATGCGGTAGTAATCGGATTGCCGGAACGGGTCGAACTTGTGATCGTGGCAGCGCGCGCACCCCACCGTGACCCCCAGGAAGGACGCACCCACGATGTTGGTCATCTCGGTCAGCACTTCGTTGTGTGAGCTGGCCACATCCTGGTTGCCGGCATTTTTGCGCAGGGGTCCCAGGCGGTTGAACCCGCTGGCCACCAGGTAGGTGTGGTTGCCGGCGTCCATCTCGTCGCCCGCCAGTTGCTCCTTCACGAACTCGGCATACGGCTTGTCTTCGTTGAAGCTCTGGACCACGTAGTCGCGGTAGCGCCAGGCATCGGGCCGGTGCATGTCGTACTCGTAGCCATCGGATTCGGCGAAGCGAACCACATCCAGCCAGTGACGGCCCCACTGCTCGCCGTAGTGGGGCGAGGCCAACAGACGGTCCACTACCTTCTCCCAGGCGTCGCGAGATGGATCGTGCACAAAAGCGTCGATCTCGTCCAGCGTCGGCGGCAGGCCGGTCAGGTCGAAAGTAACGCGCCGGACCAGCGTGGCGCGGTCGGCGGCGGGCGCCGGTTGAAGGCCGGCCTTGCGCAGGCCCGCCAGGATGAAGGCGTCGACCGGTGTACGAACCCAAGCCTTACCGGCGGCGTCGGCAAACGTGGGCGGGGCCACGTCCTTCCGCGGCTGAAATGCCCAGTGGCGCCGCTCCATGGCCGTGTAGGCGCCAAGCGGCGCCAACGCCTCTTCGGCAGCCGACAATACGAGCGCGGCCCCCAAAATCACGATGCATCCCTTAGTGCCGTTCTTCATCGATTCCCTCAGAACTCGATCCGCAATACTCCAATGATAGGCCATTTGGGATGTAGCGGTAACTGAGGGCTGCGTAAACGTTGTCGGGTTCCGCAACCGTTTGAAGGTGTATACTACCAGGCACAGGAGGGTCCATCAGATGCTAGGTCGGTTTCAGGCCATAATCATAGGTCTCTTGGCGGCCGCAGCCGTGGCGTTGGCCCCCTCACCAGTGGTGGCCCAGACTCCGGCGAGGACTGCGAAAGCCTGGACAGTTCCACGAACTGCCGACGGCCAACCGGACCTGCGCGGGGACTGGAGCAACGCCAGCCTCACGCCCTTCGAACGCCCGGCCGAGTTTGCCGGGAAAGAGTTCTTCACCGCAGAGGAAGCCGCGACATTCACCAAGACGATGCTCGATCGGTCCAATCGAGACCGTCGCGGCGCCACCCCGCAAGAGGATGTGGGCGGCGCGTATAACGAGGCCTGGTTCGAGCGTGGAACCAAGGTGGCGCCGAACCTGCGTACCTCGATTGTCGTGGACCCCGCTGACGGAAAGGTGCCTCCGCTAACGCCCGCGGCGCGCGAGGCGGCGGCGGCGCGAGCGGCGGGTCAGCGGGGACTGCCCGATGGGCCGGAAGACTTCCCGTTGCCGGTCCGTTGCGTTTTGTGGCCGACCGCCGGACCTCCGATGGTTCCTGGCCCCTACAACAATAACTATCGGATCGTCCAGACGCGCGATTATGTCGCCATCGACGTCGAGATGATTCACGACGTGCGGATCATCCCGGTCGACGGACGTCCGCACATCTCCTCAGCCATCCGCCAATGGATGGGCGATTCGACCGGACACTGGGAGGGCGACACGCTCGTGGTCGATACCACCAATTTCACCGACAAGACTCACTTTCGTGGATCGGACCAGAACCTGCATGTAATCGAGCGTTTCACCCGCACCGGCGCGGATACTCTCCAGTACCGGTTCACCATAGACGATCCGACCGCATTCACCAAACCGTGGACCGGCGAGATCGCCATGGGCAGAGCGCCCGGGCCGCTATACGAGTACGCTTGCCATGAGGGCAATTACTCGCTCGCGAACATGCTCGGCGCCGCTCGGACCCAGGAAAAAGCCGAAGCCGTGGAAGCACTCAAGAAGAGATCCAAATAAACCGGCCGGTCCATCTCAACGATCCGGCGGGATCGATCCCGGCGGAAGATAGTAAAGGAAATAGGAACCTACCCGCTCCACCGGCTTCAGGTACGCGAACCACGGCTGGAGGTTCGGGTAGCGATGCTCCAGGCCGTACTCCCGGACCAGCCACATGGTGGGGCTCACCGCCGTCCAGCCCTCGGCCGGTTTGATCGGATTGATACCGGTCGTCGGCGGAAATCCCGGCCAAATCGTCAGGCGGTCGGCAGTCTGGTTCAGGGTGTTGAAGTTCACTTGGGTCGCGCCCAGTTCCTTCAGGCGGCGCGCCAGACGGATGGTATCCTGCCCCCAGTCGAGGTCCGAATCCACCAGGATGCGCTCCGGGTGGCTGCCGCCGAACTCATTGAAGTAGGCCAGATAATTCGGATGCTGTATGGCCCCGGAGAAGGCCAGCCAGAGCACCAGCGCCGCCCCTGCCAAGCCCATCCACATCCGGGCGCCGGCGCGGCGCATCAGGTCCACTACCGCGATCGCCGCCACAATGCTGAAGCCGGCATAGATGGGCAGGATGTGGCGCACTCCGATGTTCACTTTGCTGGTCATCCCCGGGATCAGGATGGCCATCGAGAACGCCAGCGGCAGCCAGTAAACCAGCCTGGCGCGCTCCCGGACACAGGCAAGAATACCGATGCCGCAAAGCAGCAGAAAGCCGATCGGCGTCTTCACGCTCAGCACCACCAAAAAGTAATACCACCAGCCAGTCTGCCGCAGTTCGCCCAGCAGGTACGCCGGATGACCCCGGGTAGTATGATTCAGCGCATCATCGACACCGGCAAAAAGCTGCGGCGCCGGCAGGCTGATGTTCCATCCCGGCACCTTGCCGAACGAGAAGGAGTAGAACGCCCAGATCGTCACGGCCCCCGTGAGCACGGCCAACCCAAAAGGAACGGCTCTCTGCCTGGCGGCGGCGGCCAGCCCGCGGATCCCCGGCCGCTCCACCGCGATATACGCCAGCAGCGACAAGACGGCAGCAGCCGGGAAGTACCCAAGCGCGCTGAATTTGGAGACCACGGCCAGGGCCGTGGCGAGGCCTAGCAGAACGCTCTGCTTCCATGCCGGTTCCTCGGCCCACAGCAGCAGCGCAAAGAACGCGGCGGTCAGGCAACCGGTCAGAGGCATGTCGGTGGTGGCCACACCCGCATGGGCCAATACGGGGGGCAGAAGCGTGAATAGCCCGCACGCCACGGCGGCCACGGCGTTGCCGAAATGGCGGCGCGCCCACAAGTACACCACCGCGGCGGCCAGCAGGAAGAAGGGCAGAATGCCCAGGCGCATCAGGTTCAGCTCGCGCTCCGGATGGCCGCTCTGGTACATCTCGGCCACGCCCTCGAGGTCCTGATTATTTCCGTTGAGTGGCCGGACGCCGTCGAGGTAAGGGCCCAGAGCCGACATCAAGCGCGCCAGGGGCGGATGTTGCGCCTCGTACTGGTAGACGTGCTGGGCGAGGTACTGCATGCCGCAGGCCATGTGGCCGGGCTCGTCCCAGGTAAGACCGGTTTCGGCATAGGTCGAGACAATCCGCACGGCGGCCAAAGCCACCAGGCACAACGCCACGGCCAGGGAGCGCTTCTCCAAAAACGGCAGCGCCGTGCTTTCCCAGAAGCCCGGTGTCCGCGGCTTCAGTGGCTGCGGTGCTGCGCCGGCTCGCGGTGTCGGTTTCTTCTTAGACATGCGTAGACATTCGTTCTCAGTGCCGCGGCAATGAACCCGGCGGCACATAGTAGAGCCGGATCGTGCCCACCCTCTCTTTCGGCTCCAGATACTCGAACCATGGCTTCAGGTTGGGGTAGCGGTAGTTGAGCCCGTATTGGGTAGCGCGCGCGATGGTCGGATTCACGGCGGTCCACCCCTCGGCCGGCTCGATTGGATTAATCTTCTTCACCTTCGGCAAGCCGGGAAAAACCTGCAGGTACCGATCGTCGATTGCGCCCAGGCTTCCGAACGAAACTTCCGTGACTCCCAACTCGTGTAGGCGGCGCGCCAGGCGCTTGGTGTCCTGGCCCCAGTCGTAGTCGGAATCGATGAGGACGGCGTCGGGTTCGCCGCGCACCAGTTCGTTGAAATAAGCCAGGTAGTCGGGATGGCTCACGGCGCCGGATGCGGCTGTCCAAAGCACCAGCGCAGCCGCGGTCCATCCGGGCCACTTAGCCGGTGCCATGTGCACCACGCCCAGAGCCGTGACGATCGCAAATCCGAGGTAGATGGGCAGAATGTGCCGCACTCCGATATTGATGTTGGCCGTCATCGCGGGCGCCAGGATCCCCAGACAAAAGGCCACGGGCAGCCAGTATGCCAGGCTGGCGCGCCGCATCCAGCATCGGTAGAGGCCGGCGCCCAACAGCGCCAGGAAGCCGAGCGGCGTTTTCACGGCCAGGGCCACCGGGAAGTAATACCACCAGCCCGTGTTGCTGAACTGCCCGAGCAAATAAGCCGGGTGGCCGATGCGGTTGTGGTGAAGGGCGCAGCGGATTCCGTCGAAGAACTCCGGCGCCGGAAGCGCGAAGTTCCAGCCGGCCGGCTTGCCGAACGAAAACCAGTAGGCAGCCCAGACCAGGAGGGTACCCGTGCCGGCGGCGAGCCCGAACGTCGCTGCCCGCTCCCGCGCCTGTGCTGCCAGGCGGCTCATTCCAGGCCGCTCGATGGCGACATAGAAAAGCAGCGCGAACGCCGCGGCCGCCGGAAGGTAGCCGATCGACGTGAACTTGGAAAGCGCGGCCATCGCGGAGGCCGCTCCCAGGAGCAGGCCGTTTTGCCAGGTGGGCGTGCGCGCCCAACCGATCGCGGCCAGGAACGCGACGCCCACGGATGCGGCCAGCGCCATGTCGGTACAGGCCAGGCCGGCGTGGGCCAGCACCGGCGGGAGCAAGGTGAACAGGCCGGTGGCCACCACGGCGACGGCTTCACCGAACTCGCGCCGCGCCCAGAAGAACACCACCAGGCTGGCGACGAAGAAGAACGGCAGCACGCCGGCCCGCATCAGGTTCAGGATCAGCTCCGGGTGGCCCTGGTAGTTGATGATGGCCATGCCTTCGCGAACGTGGTCCCCGAGCCCGCGCGGCCGCGCCCCGTAGAGATATGGTCCCAGCGCAGCCATGGCGCGCGCCAGCGGCGGATGCTGCGTCTCCAGCCGGTAAACGCGATCCGCCAGGTACTCCAGCCCGCAAGCCACGTGCGAAGGCTCGTCACCGGTATTGGCGAAGACGGTCCAGGTGGCAGCGATGCGCACGCAGGCGATCGCGATCAGGCACAGAGCCAGCGGCAACGGCCGTTTTTGCAAGACCGGAAGCACACGCGTCTCCCAAAAACCGGGGGATTGCGGCTGGGGAGGCTCGAGTTGGCGCTGAGGCTGTGGTCTGGGCTTCTTCTTCGACAGACTCCACACTCCGGGATCAAAAGGGGGCGGTGACTGGTCTAAGAAACATTGTATGACGCCGATGCGCCTCGTGAGCGCGCCGGCTTAATGGCGTACAATCGGCCTTGGAGTCCGTGTGAGCCGCCGGGTGTCCCATCCTTTATGCTTGTTGGCGCCGCTTGTCCTCGCGCTCTTCTGCCTGCCGTGCGGGCGGGGCGCGGATGCCAACGCGGCATTGCAAGACGCCGCAGCGGCTCTACAACGAGGAGATTTCCCGGGCGCCGAACAGAAGCTTCGCGATGAGCTGAAGCGGCATCCCAACGATGCCGAGACTCTCAGCCTGCTCGGCATGGCGCTCGACAGCCAGAAGAAATTCGCCGAGGCCGATTCCGTGCACCGGCAGGCAATCGCGGCGGCGCCCGGCTCCGCCCGCGTCCTCGGTAAATACGGCAACCACTTGCTGATCGCCGGTGACGAAAAGGGCGCCCGCGACGCTTTTCAGAAGGCGCTCGCTATCGATCCTGCCGACCGCTACTCGAACCTGCAATTGGCGCAACTGGCCCTGAAATGGAAGGATGCCAGCCATGCCAAAGAAGCGCTCGGCCATCTCGACCGCCTGCCTCGAAACCAACGGGAGGCCCCGGAAGTGGCAGTCCTGAGGCTAGCCGCCCTCGACCTGAGCGGCGATCGCCAGGCAGGCGACACGTTGTTCGCTCGCTTGTCCTCGGCCACGCAGAACGACGCCAGTCTCAGCGCCTCCATCGGGTGGACGCTGACCGAGGCCGGGGTGTATGACCGGGCCGAGACTTTCCTGACCCATGCGCTCGCGGCGGACCCCTCGAACTTCCATGTGCTGTACGACCTGGGCGTGGTAGCTTGCTATGCCCGCCACTACGAGCGCGCGCGCGATGTCCTGGAGACGGCGGTGCGCCAGCAGCCCAACAACGTGGACGCGCTCTATAGTCTGGCTTTCGTTTACAGTGCCCTCAGGCAACCCGAGCCTACCCTGCGCTTGCTGGCGCAGGCGGCCCGGCTGGCCCCACGGCGCGCCGACGTGCAAAGGCTGATCGCCGTCACCACTGGTGAGCTGCAGGCGAACGAGGACTCGGCGGCGGCCTGGGACCGCTATGCGGCACTCGCGCCAAACGACGACACGGCCCGCCGCGAGCGTGGATTTGCGAGAATTCATCTGCGGCAATTCGACAGCGGCATGGCGGACCTGGAATGGTATATCGCGCGCCATCCCGACGACCCGATCGGGCACTATGAACTCGGCCTCGCCCAAAGCACCAGCGATCCAACCAAGGGACTGGCCAGCCTCGATAAGGCATTGGAGCTGAAGCCGGATTTCGTGGCCGCGCGTTCGGCCCGGGGCGCGCTGAACTATGTCCAGGGGAAGCCGGAGTCCGCGGTTCCGGACCTGGAATCGGCAGCCGCCAGCGAGCCCACCAACGGGATGATTCTGGATCGCCTGGGGCAAGCCTATCGGGCTCTGGACCGATTGACGGATGCCATACGCGTTCTGCGCCGGGCCGCCGAGCTGGCGCCTGACGAATCGACCATACAGCTTCACCTGGGCAGCGCGCTGGCGGAGGCGGGTCAGGATGCCGAGTCCGAAGTGCTGATGGACCGCTACCGCCAACGGCGCCCCACGCAGGCACCGAAAGACCTGATGCACTACCTGAGCCTGTCGCCCGAACAGCAGCGCGCCGACTACCGGGCGCGGGTGGAAAAGGCGGTGCGCGACAATCCCGGCGACGCCAATGCACAACTGCACTATCTGAAATTGTCCCTGGAAGAAAGCCAGATGGATCAGGCCACCGCCACCGCCCGGGTGATCGCGGGTATGAAGCCGGGCGCAGCCGTGCTGGCCGACGCCGGGCGCGCGCTTCTCGAAGCGAGGCAGTATTCGCCCGCCAGGGAACTGCTGGACAAGGCCGCCGCCGCCGATCCCTCGGCAGGCCTGGAGTTGGACCTGTCCATGGCCACCTTCCATACCAAGGGGCCTGACGAAGGACTCGGGCATTTGGATCGCGTGCCGCCATCCCGCCGGAACGGCGATTACTATCTGGCCCGCGCGCAAATGCTGGATGCCTCCGGAAAAGCCGGGGATGCGATCGCGGCGATGGATCAGGCCATCCAGGCTTCCCCAAAACGCCCCGATTTGTACTGGCAGGCAGCGGTTTTGCTGAGCCGGAACCGGCGCGGGCCAGAGGCTCTGCGTCTGCTGGACCGGGCCGAACAGACGCTGCCGCAGGACCCGCAAATTCCGCTCGTCAGGGCGACGCTGTTGGAACGGTCAGGTCAAAGCGAGGAAGCCGAACATTTGCTGGATAGAATTCAGCGCCGCTGGCCGGAAGGCGCCGCCGTATGGGTGGCGCGCGGGATTGTTCTGGCGGCCCATGAACATTTTGACGGGGCGCGGCGAGCGCTCGAGACGGCGGTCACGCTGGGAGCACGCAGTCCCGAAGCCTGGTTCTATCTGGCGGACAGCACGCTTCGCTCCGCGCCGGACCGGATCGATGACGCCGAGGCCGCAGCCCGCAAAGCGCTAACGCTGGCGCCGGCGGACCCGTGGATCCAGACGCTCGCCGGCGAAATCGCGTTCCGCAAGGGCAATTACCAGACTGCGGTGGAACGGCAACAGAATGCCATCCGGCTGCGCCCTGGCTGGATCGACGCGCACCACGATCTGGCGCAATCCTACGAAGCGCTGGGCCGCAAGCAGGAAGCGCTGGCGGAAGTGGCGATCGTCGAAACGATCCGGAAGGACTCGCCCGGCGCCGCCGCGGAGCCCCCCGATCCGGGCAGACTCTTCCAGACCAGACC
>Ga0075029_100001123_pt1 | contig 15356 bp, 10 predicted proteins | sample LitLauG_LLR_2013_FD_71391 | JGI IMG/M metagenome (GOLD analysis project Ga0075029, IMG submission 71391) | Freshwater sediment microbial communities from North America - Little Laurel Run_MetaG_LLR_2013 | ecosystem: Environmental > Aquatic > Freshwater > Creek > Sediment | place: USA...
TCGAGTTGCGGAGGATAGGCCAGCGAGTCTTCGTTCGCGCTGATATCCAGGTTGATGAGGTCGTCGCGAACCGCGACCAGCTTCTTCTCCAGATCGTCGGCGGCACCGGCAATCGTCTTCGCGCTGGCGTTTTCCGGCAAGCGTTTCTTCAAGCCGGAGAGTTGCGCCCGCACATCCTGGATCTGATTCACCGTATCGTAGACACGGCTCAATTCGTCGCGCGTGGCGAGCAGGAAGTTGAACTCCTGTTCCAGGTCCGCCTGGCTGATGTTCACACGCGGGTCGAGCTTCAGGTCCAACGGAGCAGTCAAAGTCTGCCCGTTCGCGCTCAACCGCACCTGATAATGCCCTGGCGCCGCGACCGGCCCATGCGCGCCGCTGCCGTAGGCCCAGAGATAATAGCCGGGAACACGCCGCGCATCTTCATAGCGCAGGTCCCACACGAACTTGTTCAGCCCAGCTTCCGGCTTGATCTGCTTTTCCGGCTTCTTATCGTCCGGCCCGGGCGGTTCGTCGAGCGGATCGACCTCCGCGCTGGAATACTTGCGAATCACTTTGCCGGATGCGTCGAGGATTTCGATCTTGGCCTCCGCTTCGGCCTTCGGCGCGTCCTTCAGGAAGAAATAAATCACTGCACCCGCCGGCGGATTCTGGCCTCTCACTTTGGAGGGATGCCGTTCGCTACTTGCTCCCGCCTGGATGCGGTAGGCGGTGGCCGGGGCGTAAAGAAATGCTGGTTTCTGCTCGACATCGTCGGTGAACTGGCGAAGCGGACTGACATCGTCAAGCACCCAGAAAGCGCGCCCGTGGGTTGCGACCACGAGGTCGTTGTCTTTGACGAGCAGATCGTGCACGGGAGTCGTGGGCAGGTTCAACTTGAGCGGACGCCAGTTCGCGCCGTCGTTGAACGACACGAACACGCCCTGCTCGGTTCCGGCATAGAGCAGGCCGCGCTTCTTCGGATCTTCGCGCACCACGCGCACGAAAGTGTTGTCGGGAATGCCGGTGCCCAGCTTCGTCCAGGTCTTGCCGAAGTCGCTGGTTTTATAAATGTAGGGATGCAGGTCGTCGAACTGGTGCCGTTCGGCGGCGACGTAGGCTGTGCCCGCATCGAACGGCGAAGCCTCGACTTGGCTGATACGGCTCCATTCCGGCATGTCTTTCGGAGTGACGTTGGTCCAGGTCTTGCCTTCATCCTGCGTCAGTTGGATCAAGCCGTCGTCCGTGCCGGCCCAGAGCAGTCCCTTTTTGATCGGCGATTCCGCGAGGGCAAAGATGGTGTCGTAGTATTCGGTGCCGGAGTCGTCGAGCGTAATGTCTCCGCCTGAAACTTTCTGTTTGCTCTTGTCGTTGCGGGTGAGGTCAGGGCTGATAGTTTGCCAGTGCACGCCGCCGTCGGTCGTCTTAAACAGAACTTCGCCGGCATGGTAGAGCGTGTTGGGATCGTGCGGCGAAAGCATGACGGGAGCGGTCCACTGGAAGCGATGCTCCAGATTGGCCGCGCCATGCGCATCGGATAATTCCGGCTGCTCGGTGATCGACTTCACCTGCCCAATGTGCCGGTCATAGCGCGTGATGTTGCCCTGATAATCGGCCGCATAAACAATGTTCGGATCGCGCGGATCGGGCGCGATGTAGCCCGCCTCACCGCCGCCCACGTCATACCAGTCGGTTCGATCAATAGAGCCATCGTCGCTGCGGCTGACGATCGCCACCGTGCCGCTATCCTGCTGTGGTCCATAAATGCGATACGGAGTCGCCGTATCCGTGGTTACGTGATAGAACTGCGCCGTCGGCTGATTATCCTGTCGCGTCCAACTTTTTCCGCCGTCGAGCGTGACCGTCACGCCGCCGTCGTTCGATGCAATCATGCGCTTGGTGTTCGCGGGATCAATCCACAGTCCGTGATTGTCGCCGTGCGGCACGTGGACTTTATTGAAGAGATGCCCGCCGTCGGTCGATTTGTAAGCCTCCACATTCATAATGTAGAGAACGCTCTCGTCGCGCGGGTCGGCGATGATGTGCATGTAGTACCAGGGCCGCTGCCACAAACTGTGGCTCGGGTTTACGAGTTGCCAGTTCTCGCCGCCATCATCGGAGCGGTAGAGCCCGCCGTCGGGATTGTGCGCTTCGATCAGCGCGTACACACGATCTGAGTTTGCCGCCACGGCCACGCCGATTTTTCCGTATGGACCTTTGGGCAAGCCGTGTTCTTCGATGCGCTTCCAGGTCGTGCCGCCGTCATTGGAGCGATAGAGGCCGCTGCCCGGGCCGCCGCTGGCCATGCTCCACGCAGTGCGCCGCGCCTGCCACAACGCGGCAAACAAAATATTCGGATTGTGGGGATCGAAGGCAACGTCAATGCCACCCGTGTTTTCGTCTTTGAAAAGAACCTTCTCCCAGGTCTTTCCGCCATCGGTAGTGCGGAAGATGCCGCGCTCCGTATTCGGCCCGAAGGGGTGCCCAAGCGCCGCGACGAAAACATTGTCAGGGTTATTGGGATTGACGATGACTTTGCCGATGGCGCGCGAATCTTTCAGCCCAACATTCTTCCAGGTCTTGCCGCCGTCGAGGGATTTGTACACCCCGTCGCCGTGCGAGATGTTGCCGCGAATGCAGGCCTCGCCCGTCCCGACATAGACCACGTTGTGATTGGAGTTCGCGACCGCGATGCTGCCAATCGACGACGTGCCTTCTTTGTCGAACAGGGGCGACCAGGTCAGCGCGCCATCGGTCGACTTCCACACTCCGCCACCAGTAGCGCCGAAGTAATACGTCGTAGGATCTCCAGGAATCCCGGCGGCCGTCAGAGAGCGCCCGCCGCGGAACGGCCCCACCAATCTGTATTTCATGCCTTTGAACAGCTTGTCTTCTGGCTTGGCGGATTCTGTGGTTTCCGCAGCATTCTCCGTGGTGTTGGGCTGAGTTGTCTGGATCTGCTCGGCGGCCTTGGCTGCTTTTGATTGCCGCTCCGGCTTGGTTTGGGCGGGCGCAGCCGCGGTGAAGAGAATCGCGAATACGGCCGCGATGATCCATCCTGCTACCACTGGCGAATTCGTGCGAATACCTTGTGGGCCCATGAGCGTTATCTCCCGGGGAATTTGGACAATTGGTTATGTTAATCCTGCACGGGCTACATGCAAAGTACAGAGGACGAGAAAAAGCTGGAAGGAGACGCTTAGCGAACTTAGCGGCCTTCCTCAGCAAACTCTGCGGTTAAGGGCCCTTGTCTGCGGGAAATTCTCACTTCGCCAGCAGTATTTTCTTCGCAGCGTCCAGTTCTTTCTTCTTGGCCCCATCCACCTTGGGATAAGCCAGATCCAGAGCCTCCAGCGTCTCGACGATCACAGTTGACACCACCAGCCGTGTGAACCACTTGTTGTCCGCCGGAACGACGTACCAGGGCGCGTGCTTGGTCGCCGTGTTGGCGATCATATCCTCGTAGGCCTTCTGATATTCGTCCCAATATTTTCGCTCGTGAATATCGGCCGCGGAAAACTTCCAGTTCTTCTCCGGCTCGTCCAGCCGCGCCAGAAAGCGCGCCTTCTGCTCCTTTTTCGAAAGATGCAGGAAGAACTTACGGATCACCGTGCCACTCCGCGCCATATGCCGCTCGAACGTGCAAATATCTTCGAAGCGTCGCTCCCAGACATCCTTGCCCACCAGAGATGGCGGCGTCTTCTCGTTCTTAAGAATCTCCGGATGCACCCGCACCACCAGCACCTCTTCGTAGTACGACCGGTTGAAGATTCCGATGTGCCCGCGCTCCGGCAGAAGGCAAGTCGTTCGCCAGAGAAAATCGTGCTGCAATTCCTGGCTCGACGGTGCCTTGAACGAATACACCTCGCAGCCCTGCGGATTCACCCCCGACATGACATGCTTGATGATGCCGTCTTTTCCGGCTGCATCCATGGCCTGAAAAATCAGCAGCAATGCCCAACGGTCCTGGGCGTAGAGTTTGTCTTGTAGTTCGGCCATGCGCACAATCCCCTGCTGCAAGGCTTCAGCGGCATTCTCCCTGGAATGCAAATGCCCGGTGTCGGCGGGATCAAAATTCTTCAGCCGGAAATGTTTTCCGTGATCCACGCGGAAGGTCTTAGACAGATCGTCAGTCTTCATTGTTGATGAGTCTCCACGCACGATAGTCGCCAACTCAAACGCCCACGGCCTTGGCGCTTACGACCGGCAACTGCGCCTGCTGCCAGGCATCGAATCCGCCAGCCACATTGATCACGTTCTTGAAACCAGCACGCTGCAGCAGGCTGCTGGCAATCATGCTGCGATATCCGCTCTTACAGTGCACCGCGACCTCCACGTTGCGATCCATTTCCGGCGGAGAGATTTTGAAATTGTCGAGCGGCCACCACATCGCATCTTCGATGTGCCCGGCCTCCCATTCCGGCGCGCGGCGAACATCGAGCACCCGCACGTCGTGGGATCGCAGCCGGGCGCTAAGTTCGTCTACGTTTATCTGCTGGATCACCGCGACGGGAAGCCCGGCTTCTTTCCACGCCGCAACGCCGCCGCGAAGAAATCCGTCCAACGCTTCGATGCCGACCCGCGCCAGCCGCACCCGCGCCTCTTCCACTTGCTCTACCGATCCCGCAATCAGCACGGGATGCGCCGTCAATCCCAGCACGGTTCCCGCCCAGGACGCGAACTGCCCCGACAGCGCAATGTTCACCGAACCCGGAACATGGCTCGCAGCAAACTCGTCTCCCGAACGTATATCCAGTGCCATCTCGCCATCTTCCAGCATGGTCTTCAGCTCAGAGGGCGCAATCGCCCGCAGCGGCGGCAAGTCAGAGAGCGCCGACGCGCCGGTGCGATTGATCTCCGCATCTTTCGCAAAATATTCCGGGCGCGCCGGCAGATTGCTGGTCAGCTGCACAATAAACTCTTCTCTGTTCTTGATCTGCAGCGCGTAGTTGGTCAGCCGCTCGGTGCCGATCGTGGATGACCGCTCCGCCCTCATGTTTTTCCCGCAAAGCGACCCTGCCCCGTGCGCGGGGTAGACCAAGACGTTATCGGCCAGCTTCAGCAACTTCGCATGCAGGCTGTCGTAGAGCAGGCCCGCCAGTTCTTTCGGCGTGTGGCTGGGCGAAAGATCAGGACGGCCCACGTCGCCAATAAAAAGCGTGTCTCCAGTCAGAACCGCCCAGGGCGAAGGCGACATCTCTTCGTCCGTCACGACCAGGCAAATGCTCTCCGGCGTGTGCCCGGGAGTCTCCAGCACGCGAATCGCGGCTCGGCCAACCTTCAACGCGAAGCCATCGCGCACGGGGACGTGAGGAAACCTCGCTCCCGCCTGTGCCCCGATATAAATCTGCGCACCCGTGCGGGAGGCCAGTTCCTGATGCCCGGAAACAAAGTCGGCGTGCAGATGAGTCTCGAAGATGTGACGGATCGCGACGTTATGCTCGGCCGCAGCCTTGAGGTATAGCTCGACATCGCGCTGAGGATCGACCACAACGGCTTCGCCCTCCGACGCCAACATGTAGGAGGCATGCGCCAGACAGCCCAGGTAGAACTGTTCGAAGTACATTCGGTGGCTCCGCGTGCTAGGAGAGATGCTAGAACAAATCGGCGGGAGACGCCATCCGTGCTGCTAACTTCGGCGGGGCGCTCAGGCAGGAAGCGGTGCGATGAATTCCAATCCGAAGCAGAATCCGTTGCGCGAACGGACAATCGCCGAAACGCGGGAATGAACCGGAGTGTCAAACTCAATTTCCAGCAAATCGCCCGGATTGAGCAGCACGCCCGCATAAAGCACCATGCCGCCCTCGCTCATTTCGGTGCCCCGGCCCGTAACCACGGTCGTGGAGAAGCCTTTCGAAGTGATGACGCGCACCGGAATATCGACGGGTAGCCGATCCCAGCGCCGGGGGGTTTGAAGAGTCGCCATTATCGACCATAATCACGCCGGAGGTCAGGCGCTCTCAAGTTACGAAGGGGAAATTGTTAATACAAATTTGGGAGGATAAGGACAGCGAGTCTCACTGCGCACGCTTCAGCACCACAGCGGCATTCTCGTCGGCGCCGATGATGCCCTGCAGCTTGCGCATCTCTTCCGTCCGATTGGGTTGGATCAAAACTTCGCGGCGCACATATTCCCGCGAGTAGCGCAGTTTTGCACCCGTGACCTCGACCTTGCTCTGGTAGGCCGCGAAACCCATATCCACTTTGACCGGATCTGGCAGGTCATCCACAACATATCCCTGGGGCAGGTCGAACTCGTACACGTCGGTTTCCCGGCTGGTATCTTCGAACTGAAAAGAAAAATGGCGCGGCTTGTGGTTCAGAGGAAAAATGATCTCTCCCAGCACCCGGGGTCGGACCAGCATCAGCGGCCCCCGCACCTGCGCGTAACCGGGGTTGTTGAACTTGTAGTTCAGCACCAGATCGTCCTGCAGTTGATCGAGTTTCTGGACATCGGCGCTTTCCATCTTGAACCCCTTCAATGAGCGGTTGAGGCGCCCCTCGAACTGCTGCGCGCGCTGCTGTTCATTCGCGTGGCTGAGGGAAAGACGCTCGTGGAACGCGTGATTCCCGCTCAGGCTCTCGCTCACCCCGCCAGAGAGCAATCCGTCCGCTCCCAGGGCAAAGTGACCAGCGCGTGCAATCAGGTTGGCCTCCGGCAGAGTCAGCGGGGTGTGGATGATCTCACCTCCGCCTTGTTGGACCAAAAGAGCGTAGCTATCCTGCAAATCGCCGCGCAGAGTGCCGAATGGTGTAAAGGGATCGGTCGGATCGAAGATCAGATACTGCTTGCCCGGCTTGCTGGTCACGACCGAGCTGTAAGCATCGCTCTTCACTCCGGGCGGCAACTCGATGGCCAGAATCACATGGTTGAAGTTGGGTGACGGCAAGGCGGGTCGAACCGTCCCGCGATGAGTGTCAATCAGCACGTAATTCGACTCGATGCCGATTTCGTGCAACATAGTGCTGAGCAGCGTAGCTTTGTCCTTGCAATCGCCATAGCGCTCGCGGAAGATGTCGCCGGCCGGATGCGGCTGGTAACCGCCCACTCCGATTTCGATGGCGACATACCGCACGTCGGATTGCAGAAAAGAAGCCAGCGCGCGCGCCTTGCCGTCGAAGTCCGTCTTGCCAGCGGTCAGTTCGCGGGCTTTGGCGGCCAGTTCGGGCGTGGCGTTCCGCCGATCGGCCGTGAGTTCGGAATACCAGTGCCCGAGCGCCTGCCAGGATCCCGCCGACCCCGTCTGCCCCTGGGCGAAGTACACCAGCCCCATTCTGAGTCCCAGAGCCCAAGTCGGCTGTCGCATCGGCTCTTCCTCGATCGCGGCCAGGTCATGCAACGTCCATTCCCAGGCGCCATCGGGGCTCTTGGTCGGCTCGATCTGTTCGCCGTTGCTCCACAGCGCCTTGAACTCCCAACCGGTCGGAAGCCTCAGCGAGACGTGCGACTGATGCACGGGAATCGACTCCTGAAATTCCCGCTCAAATTCATTCACCCACTCGTGGCGCTGCACTTCGTATTCAAAGGCAATGATCGATCCCGGCTCTCCCGCCGGGCAGGTCGCAGTGCGAGCGCGCAAATCGTTATAGAGCTCGAACCCGAAAAACGCTCCTCGTTCGGCGAAATCCTTGTCTTTTAGTTCGAACTCTCTTCCCGCTCGATCGACCGACCAGCAGTGAAGAGAATGCACTTTCTCGCGTGACTGCAAATAAACGCCCAGTTCCGCCTCCTCCCTGCCCTCGGGACGCAGAATCTTCACCACTCGCCGATAGTGCTCTACATATTCATTCGGACCAACAATGCTGATGGAGACATCGTCGAGCAGCACGACGGCATTGGTCTCGGGATCGTAAGCGGGCAGATTTTGCGCAGCCGCTTGCCGCACCCAATCCGGAGTGGCAGCCAGCAAAATGGACGAGGGAAGCAGCAGCATTCCCAACACATAGGCAGCGAGCGCTCTACTTAACTTCGGCACGAGCGGCACCTCTTGCGATCAGTTGCTGATCGTCTCCCGCCTTCACTTTGTCGTAAAACGTTTTCAGCTCAGGATACACAGTAACCGGAAATGCCATCCCCCCCATCACCAGGTCGCGGCGAGCCACGATATAACCGCCTGCATCCTGCTTCTGCGAGGTGGCGTATAGCGCATATTCCAGCTTGACCGTGTCGTTCGGTGGCAGGCTTTCCATTTCGAGACCTGGAGGCAGAGACAGATGAACCTCGTCGATCTCGCGCGTTCGATACCAGAAGTAGATGGGATTCACCCGCCCCGAAGCGGAAAACACAGGTTTCGCATTCACCTGGAAAACGTGCACCGGAACCAGCCAGCGCTTCCCTGCTCCAATGGCCAGCGGAAACGACACATTGAACTCGGTCGCCAGATGGGCCTCGGTGTCATCCCAGTTCGGAGAGCCGACCAGGGTGACTTCACTGTTGCCGGGGAGCCAGCCTCGTAGTTCATCTTCCAGAAGCTTCTTCTTCCCTTCCGCGTCCGTATTGCCCGCCTTTTGCCGGCGTTCCATGGCCTCAAGGCCGTAAAATCCAATCTTGATCGATCCCTCGGCCTTGCCTTGCTCGGTAAGTTGCAGGCGGGCCAGCCGCTGAATCTGCGCCTGGTTATAGTCGGCGAGCGGAGTCTCGGCAATGGCAGATGCCTTCCCCCCGCTTTGGCGCAGGCCTTTGGTCCCCGAATACCGCCAGTCCAGCAATCCAAAAGGACAGAACTTCGTTCCCGGATCCAGAAATAGTTCTTTGTCTGCCAGTTGGACAATCGCAATCTCGGCATCCATCTGCGCGGTGCTCATTAACTCGGGCTGGAAAAACGTATCCTCGCGCGACGCCACCCACATCATCTGGGCCGGAATCCCCGCAGCTCGTACCATGGCCACAAAGAGCCGGTTCAAGTCGTCGTGGTCGCCGCTGTGCTGGCGAAGAACGTCTGCCGCGCCCTGGTTCCCCTTCAACCCGATGACCTTCTGTTCCTGCTCCTCGCGTTTGGGCAGATAGCTCTGGTTCTCCAATCCGCTCACGAAGCCATAAATCTTGTGGACCTTCTGGTCGGGCGAATCGGCTGGCGCGGTAATCTTGTTGACCGCCTCGGCGATTCCGTCTTTTTTATCCAGAAACTTCTCAACATCCTTGCTCCAGAATTTACCTTCATCTTTCCAGAACTCATCGGGAGAGTGAGTCACCAGGTAGTAGAAGCGCACGCGGTAACGCAGCATTCCTGTTGGCGGCATGTAGGGCTCGTCCACCAGCGGAGGAATGTTGGTCATGGCGAGATCCACATACGAATCCGGGGTGCGGCTCGTGCTATAGGCGGGCAAGGGAAGCTCGTGCAACTTCGGTTGCGGCCCGTTGGTGGGCAAGTAAGACGTCCACTGCACTCCGCGCCCAATCCGGTCGTGGGCGAGGATCAGTTCACCGCCGTACGGAATGAACTTGAACGAAGCCTGTCTTTGGAAAAGGTCAGACTGAATAATCCACTCGGGTGGCACGAAAAAGCGCTCGTCGTAGTTGATCGTGTAGCGAAAATCCAGAATGCTCCCTACCTGCACGTCGGGCAAGCTGAACGACTTCACGTGCACCCGGATTTGCACTCCATGTCCGGCGTTGCCCTTCACCACCATCTTGTCAAACACCTTCCCCTCAAAGGGAATGATGGTTCCATCGGAATGAACCGTCCGGCCGCTGACCCCATCGACGCTGAAATCCCGCCGCAAATAAGGAATCTCAACATCGGCGTAGCGACGGCCAGCTTCTGTCAGAATCTTGATCCGCATGTACACTGTGGAATTGTTCTTCGGGTTGTCGGCGACTTCTTCCCGCAAAAGAACCACCGCCGGCGCTCCCTTTTGCTCTGGCAAGTCCGTCATCTTCAAGTCCTGAGGAGGGATGGCGGGCCAGTCAGCGCACCAGGCAGGCAGGGCAAAGCTGAGGATTAGGAGCAATAGCTGCGGACGAAAGCTGCGTACAGATAACATACAAAACCTCACAGCGCCAAAGACCAGACATTATCCGCACCCAACCACGCCCGCGCAAGCACTTCTTTAGGAAAGATATTGCACCAGGCGTATGGACAATCAGCTACCGGCGGCAACCGGCGCATGCGAAACTGTTCCGTTCATGAATACTAAGAATCTCTTCTTCGTGGGCATCATCGTGGCCGCGAGCGGCTTCATCTCGCCGCCGGTGGCGCTATTGGCCGGTCTGATCTACGGACTGTCCTTTGTGCATCCATACACGGCAGATTCCAAGAAGCTGTCGACCTTCTTGCTCCAGGCCTCAATCGTTTGCCTGGGATTTGGCATGAACCTGCACGAAGTCATCCGGGCCGGTCGCAGCGGATTCGTCTATACCGCCCTCAGCATCGCTTTCGCGCTGCTGGCTGGATTGGCTATCGGACGCCTCTTGAGCGTCCGGTACATACCATCGCTGTTGATCAGCACCGGCACCGCGATCTGCGGAGGAAGCGCGATTGCTGCCATCGGCCCCGTCGTGAACGCGGGCGATGAAGAGATGGCGGTCTCCCTTGGAACCGTTTTCGTGCTGAACTCGGTCGCGCTGTTTTTATTCCCTGCTATCGGCTACGCGCTTCACCTCACGCAGGCGCAATTCGGACTCTGGTCCGCGCTCGCCATTCACGACACCAGTTCGGTGGTGGGTGCGACCGCTAAGTACGGCGCCGAAGCGCTGACGGTCGGCACAACCATCAAGCTGGCGCGCGCTCTCTGGATCGTTCCTCTGGCCTTCGTTATCGCTCTGTTCAAGAAAGAGAAGACGCAGATTAAATGGCCTTGGTTCATCCTGCTCTTCTGTCTGGCAGCGGTCGCCGCAACCTACCTGCCGCTGTTCGCCCCGCTGTATCCCAGGCTGAGCACTCTCGGAAAGGCCGGACTGACGGTCACTCTCTATCTGATTGGCACTGGCATTTCGAAATCGACGTTGAAGCAGGTTGGAGTGCGTCCGCTTCTACAGGGCATTTTGCTTTGGGCGATCGTGGCGACTCTATCGCTGGCGCTCATCCGCTTCGGATGGATCTCGGTGCAGTTGTAGATTTTCGGACGAACCACCAAGTGAACTCTCGATAGCGCGAGTCCAGGGGAACTCCGTTGACTTATTGCTCCAAGGAACCGAAAATTTTACCTAGTACTGGCGGATCCTCGCCAGTTCCCTTTGACGAGTAGACTGAATAAAGAATCCGGCGGGCCTCTCGCCGGTGCGAGTAGGAGTCGAGTATGAAATCGAAATCGCTATTACTATCTTTCCTTCTTTTTACTTCCATTCTCATGGTGGAGATGGGCTGCGCGAAAAAGCCCGATGACACGAAAATCTCCGCCGATGTTCAAACCAAGTTCAGTCAGGACTCGGGTCTGTCGACCAAGCAACTAAACGTGCAAGCCGCGGGTGGCGTGGTCACGCTCAGCGGCAATGTCGACAACGACGCCCAGCGCGATGCTGCGGCCAAACAGGCTGCAGCCGTTCCCGGAGTGAAGGAAGTGGTCAACAATCTGCAGGTCGGGAACGCGACAGCCGGTTCGTCACCGCAACCCTCAGACTCGCGTTCGAGCGCTCGTTCTGACCGTGACAAGCCCGGAGCCGGCAGAAGTTCTCGCAAGTCCCACGGCGGCGATTCTGCCACGGCCGACAGCTCCCAACCCGCTCCCTCAGGTGAGATGACCGCCAGCAACAATCAGCCAGCACCACCAGTCTCCCCTCCGGCTGATTCCGCGCCGCCACCGCCGCCGGCACCGAAGAAATTCATCCTCGATCAGGGAACCCAGATGACAGTTCGCCTCATGGACCCGATCGACAGCGAGAAGAACCAGACCGGCGACACCTTCCACGCCACGCTCAAAGCCCCGCTCACTTCTGACGGCGAAGAGGCCGTGCCCGCAGGAGTCGAACTGACTGGACATCTCGTCGAGGTCAAAAGCGCCGGCAAGTTTGCGGGGCAGTCTGAGGTCATCCTTCAACTCGATAGTCTCACTTCGGGAGGCAAGACCTACAACCTGCAAACCGACCAGTACAAGAAAACCGGCAGCTCGCGCGGCAAGAACACTGCCGAAAAAGTGGGCGGTGGCGCAGTGATCGGAGGCATCATCGGTGCGATCGCCGGCGGAGGGAAAGGCGCAGCCATTGGCGCTGCGGCCGGGGCCGGGGTTGGAGGCGGCGTGCAAGCGGCCACCAAGAGCCAGCAGATCAAGCTGCCCTCAGAAACCGTTTTGAACTTTACACTGCAGGCTCCGATCACCGTAGTGCAGGCGCCAAGCCCGGACGCAAGCCGCCAGAAGTTAGGCGATTCGCAGTAGCTCAGACGTTCCGAAAGGCAGAGACGTAGCCTGGCTACGTCTCTTTTTTTTCGCGTAAACTCTTAGCGCGAACCTGCAATGCCCACGATCACCGCGCTAGTTCACACGGAAAATGACGCCCGCCGCCTTGGCCGCTGCCTCGAGACTCTCTACGCCTGTGATGAAATCCTGATCGTCGATCACAACTCGAGCGACGACACCATTCGCATCGCCCGCCAATACGGTGCGCGCATTGTGTCAGCCGCGGCCCCTCACGCTCTCCCAGTCCGAACACAATGGGTTCTCTCTCTCGCTTCGCGTGAATCCATAACCGAGGGCCTCGCCGCCAGCCTGTACGAATGCAAATCGGGATCCGTTCCCATGAAGGGGAACGAGACTTTCTCCTTCCTCCTCCGCGAAGAGAATGCAGCCGGCTGGATCGAGGGGACTACGGCGCAAACTCGCCTGGTCCCCGCGGGTTGGAACCACTGGCATCAGCGACTTCCGATCAACCAGGAATCCTCGCACCTTCTGCAAGGTGACATCCTCCGCTTCACTTTTCCTTAGCAAGTCCGGCCCGTCCTCAGCGGTCACACCCCCTGGTGATTTCGATCACAGTAGGCTCGCATCCCCGCGCCTAGACTGCCTTGTTGTGACAGTCTCGGGTCTGTCAGGCCCAGGAGGAAGCAAATGCGTGTAATGAAATTCATCAGTTTCGCTGCGATTCTGCTCGCCGTACCGTATCTCGTGGCCCAGGACGCTGCCAAGACCACTGTGAAGCATGTTCCCATCACTCAAACCGCCCCGAACTCGGGCAAAGAGATGTTCAACAGCTACTGCGCCGTTTGTCATGGAGCCGACGCCAAAGGGGCCGGCCCAGCCGCTTCGGCAATGAAAACGCCTCCGACCGATCTCACCACGCTGGCACAGAAAAACGGCGGAAAGTACCCCTCTGCCCATGTTGCCGCAGTGATTCGCGGACAAGGCGCGCTGCCCTCCCATGGTAGCGAGGAGATGCCGGTTTGGGGCCCCCTGTTCTCCAGCTTGAGTCAGGGCCATGAAGCGCAAGTGCAGCAAAGAGTGGCGAATCTGGTGCAATACATCGATACTCTGCAGGCCAAGTAAGAGTTGGGCAGTCAGCGATCGGCGTCAGCCGTCGAGAACCCGCAGGCGCGGGGAGCTTTAAGACCCGCATTCCGTGGGAGCTACATCTCTTGCGCCCAACGGATGAATGCCGAACGCTGACTGCCGATCGCTCCGTCTACGGTTCAATTGTCCCTTCGGACAGTGACTTCAGTACCTTAGTGTCTGCCCGTGTCGTCGCCTTATAATCGCCTCAAGATCAGCAACTTTCCGCGTTCTTCAGGAAACGGAGCGTTGGCAAGCGCTCGCCGTAACCTGCAGGACCGCTTGCGATCAAGCAGCCAATGGATCCATTTCTTGCATCCGCGACTTTTCTCTTCGGGCTCGCCTTCGGCAGCTTTCTGAACGTGTGTATCTACCGTCTGCCGCTGGGATTGTCCGTCGTGAGGCCGCGCTCGGCTTGCCCCAAGTGCAAGCATCCCATCGCCTTCTACGACAATCTTCCGGTCTTCAGTTGGCTGATCCTGCGCGGCCGCTGCCGCCAGTGCAAATCCAAAATCTCGCCGCGCTACCTGTTTATCGAGTTGCTCACCGGCGTGGCGTTTCTGTCGTGCTACTGGTATTTCGGCCTGACCCTGTCCACGCTGAAGTACTGCGCGTTCGCATTTCTGCTGCTGGGGCTGATTTTCACCGACGCGGAAACCAAGCTGCTGCCCGACAAGCTGACCCTTCCAGGACTCGCGCTTGGCCTGTTGTTCAGCTTGCTGGTGCCGGTGAACGACCTGGCCTCGCAGTTCTTGCCCGGACTGGTAAATCTGCCATTCGCGGACGATGCGCAGCTTCGTCTTCTTTCCCTGCTCGATTCCCTGCTGGGAGCCGCTGTCGGCGCTTCGTTCATCTACGGAGCCGGCGCCATGTATCTCCGCTGGCGCGGCCTGGAGGGCATGGGCTTCGGCGACGTCAAGCTCATGGCGATGGTCGGCGCATTCCTTGGAGTCAAGCTGACAATCTTCACCATCTTTACGGCCTCGCTGGCCGGATCGTTCTTCGGCATGGCCACCGTTCTATTGGTTTGGCTGAAGCGCACGCGGCGCTTCATGCGCAGGGCGAATGCTCCAATCGCCCGCCGCCGCGCGTGGCAATCAGCGCAAATGGTGCTTCGTTACTACCAGATGCCCTTCGGAGTCTTTCTCGGCAGCATGGCGCTGGTCGCGCTCTTTTTTGGCAATGACTTCATCGGCTGGTATCGAGGACTATTTTGAGAGCTCTGGCCAATCCGGTCGTTTTGCGCGCCGCGGTGCTCCTTTTCTGCTCGATGGCGGCCTTTCTGCTGGGCCTCATCGCCATTCGGGCACTGCGCCGGAAAATTGCCGACGAAGCCGATCTCTCGTCCGCCTCTGCCGCTTCCCCCGACATGCCGTTGCATCTGTACAGCACGGTCATCCAGCAACTCAAACAGCAGAAGCATGAAATCTCCGTACAGTCGCAGGTGGAGCAGCACCGCTCCCGCATCAGTGAAATTCTCAGCCAGTCGGTGCTCTCCAACCTCTCCACCGGCGTGCTGGTCTTCGGAGCGACGGGACTGGTGAAGACTGCCAACCCCGCCGCCAAAGAGATCCTCGGCTTTGCCTCGATCACAGGAATGAATTCCGCAGATGTCTTTCGCTCTGCGGCCACAAATTCGGGCGATTCTGCACCCGAAGTTTTTCCGGATGAGACGGTCAACGAACCAGTCCGTCTGGCGGCTGAACTGGACTCCGTGTTGCGTGAGGGCAGCGGCCGTCGCCAAGTCGAAGCGGAATACAAGACTCCAGCGGGCGTGCAACGCTTCCTCTCTGTGACCATCGCGCCGGTACGGGGAGAACACGACAGCCTGCTCGGTGTGGTTTGCCTCATCCACGATGCCACCGAGATGCAACACATTCTTCGCGAACGGGAGATGCTCAGCGAGCTCTCCGCCGAGAAGGCGCTGCAATTGCGCAATTCGCTGGCAACCATTTCCA
>Ga0075029_100001124_pt1 | contig 15349 bp, 12 predicted proteins | sample LitLauG_LLR_2013_FD_71391 | JGI IMG/M metagenome (GOLD analysis project Ga0075029, IMG submission 71391) | Freshwater sediment microbial communities from North America - Little Laurel Run_MetaG_LLR_2013 | ecosystem: Environmental > Aquatic > Freshwater > Creek > Sediment | place: USA...
GTCATACAGAGTGACTGCATTTTGATAGTAGCCAAGATCTCTTGCGCTGTAGAACAGGCCAAGCCCAATGCGGTCTACCGCCCGCGAGAAGGAATAGGCGACGGAAAAGCCGACAACGTGCAAGCCGAAGCCAACCATCGATTTGACTTCCCTGTCGACGATCGGCCGCCCGGGCCGCCATGGGCACGCTAGCCACGCCCCCACCGTTACGAAAGCCGCGTTCGCGATCGGCCGGATCACCAGCGCCCAATAGCCAGCCCCGGCAAACCCCAGCAGCACCGCAATTACGACGCTGGCCAGAACTCCCCCGAACTGGATCTTGGCTATCGACGTGAATTGCAGGGCCCTTCGCAGCAGCGACAGGTGCTGCCCCGACATACCGGATAGTGCGAACGTCAGCGCGGAACAAAGTGCGACTGACTGCAACCTCGGTTCGTGGTACGTCGACGCGATCAGCGTGCTGCCGCCAGCCAGTATAGCGGCAATGGCAAGTCCAATCCCGAAGCTCATCCAAAAAAGACTGCTCACCTGCCCTGGCGTTATTTTGTTTCTTTGTATGATTGCGTCAGCCATGCCAAAATCGATGAGGAACGGGGCGAAGCTTGTCAGCGTAGTTATGATCGCCACCAATCCGAAGTCACCTGGAGTCAGGAGCCGCGCCAATACGACAGCGGCGATAATTTGAACGGCCGCGTTGCCATATCCGCTCACAACGGAGATGGTGCCCCCGCGCAGCGCAAGGCGCCCGACGTCGGCCAAGACGTTGTGCTCCCGGAAATAGAACTCAGCCGCTCCCTCAATCTTGGCGCCCGCCCCCTCACCCGGACGCGGGCTGTCTGTCGGCGGTTCGCTTGTGGCAATGAGGTCAGAGCTCATGTTCCCAGCGACGTCGCGGTTCCGAGCCGGCTGCTAGGTTGAGGGCTGGCGCCGGCCGCGGCCAGGGCGGCCTCATATTGCTCGCTCACCGCCGTGCGGCACTCGGCTACTTTGGCTCCGATATGCGCTTTCAGCTGCGGGGAGTTGTCGCGGGCCCGTTGGAACAATTCGCTCAGAGCGTCAGCGCGGAGATTGTTCAGCGGCAGGCAATATTCCGACAGTGCGAAGGACTGCATCAGCGCGTCAATCTTGTGATGATCCGACAGTGCGATGACCGGCTTGTTGAGCAACAGAGCGAACACCAGGTTGTGGAATCGGGGCGAAATCAGCACGTCAGTTTCTGCTATATGTCCGATCAGATCCTCGACCGTCAGGGCCGGATCGGCCAGAACCCGATCCTGTCCTGCGAACTGCTCCCCAAGCGCGGCGAAGACGTCCTGTCTCACGGTCGTGTCATAACTTAAATCGCCGATAAGGAGTCGCACGTCATAGCCGCTTTCGCACAGCGAGCGGACGAACGCCACCATTGTGCCGACATAGTTTCGATATTCGCCTTGGCTAGCTCTGTCGAAATCCGACTTATAATCCTTCAGACCGACGCCGATGACCGGCCTCGAGCCCGAGCGAACGATTTTCGGATTCAGCGACCGCTCCGAAAGTCCGAAAACGAGATCCGGACAAATAACGTCGCGATCCGTATTAAAGCCGGCTTTCTCCGCGCATTGTCTCGATATCTCGTCGCGGTAGCTCCGGAAGTCGGCGAACCCGAGGCTTCGCTTGATGAGCCATTGGCTCATCGGGTGATCGATTGGTCCTACCCCGATGCCCAGGAACAGTACTCTGACCTGGCAGAGAGCTGCGAGCCCCGACCACTTGAAGAGATCGTAGGGCCAGCCCTTGGGACCGGTCAGATAGTCGCTGACAAGATTTGTCCCGCATACAACCAGGATGTCGCTCCGCCAGAGAACGCGCAGGCAGACAACAAGGCTTGTCAGCTCTTCAAGGATACGGGCGAAGACGGTGGGACGGCTCCGCCCAGCTGCCGCGGCGTTGGTTGCGGCGCCGGAAGAAAAGGAAGAGGGGCGCTTCCAAGGATAGGCGGGTAAATGGTGCCGCCTTCGAACGTCCTCATGGTCGGTGCAAGCGCACTGGAGATATGCTTGGGGCAGATGAACCGAGATCTGTTGGATAGCGGCCTGAAGCGTGCATTCGTTCCCGAGGTTTCCAGCGCCGAAATGTCCAAGGAATGTTACTCGCATTGGATGCGCTGACCTCCGTACCAGAAACATCAGAATCTTCTCCAACTGCAATCGGTCTTCCGGTTCCAGACCGTGGCTTCGGCAGTTGCGAGCCCGAATGTCTTCCCGGAACTCCAGATATACGCGCCTCGCCGCCCTGGTAAGGCTCGCGTTGCTGCAGGCCGTGGCCGGTATGCGCCAGCGTCGCAAGGCTTCAACCCTAGTTCGTAGTACACCGCCGCGATCAACTTTGCCAGCAACGCATCTGCCGCGGTCAGGGCCGATTCCCTACGGGAATGCGAGAGACCGATGAATATCTCTCCTTCCAGTCAGGTCTTCGTCTATCGAAAGGTTCCAAGCCCCAGTACCTCAGGACGACCGTTAGCTGGCTCAACGCGGCTGCTCCTAATCAAAGCCAAATATTGGCATTGCGCTTCACAGTTCTTGCCAGAGCAGGACTTTCGCCCAAGAATTCCCGTCTTGTCCGAGGTATGCAGTGTTGGGAGAACCCACCTGCGAGACCACGACCTGTGAGGCGCTTAAAGCGGGACTTGCGGCGCAACAACGTATCTCTGTTGCGAATGAAAACGCAATTGCCGCGCGCAAGATAGCGAAATCCGACGATTGTCAGGGTAAATTTACAATGCCAATAAGTCGCGCTCTGAATGGCCGTGGCGTGTGAAGTGGCGCCGCAGACGTATTCTTGAGGGCGTGCCAGCGGCGTTCGCCGGGAACGGGGCCAAAAATGGGTCATATGCTGGCGGGAGCGTGGAAGCGCCCGATGTCGCGACTTGCGCGACAACGCTTGCGGCCAACGCGAGAGCGTGACGCTGTTCCGCCCGAAGGAGGTCGCGACTGTCAGCCCAGACGGTCTCGTCGAACTCGTTCTTACGGCCTGTCGCGGGTCTCGCGCGCGCGGAGTGTTTTCGCCAAAAAGCTTGCCAACGAGCACCAGCGATTATAGTCCGCACGGCTGGTTTATTAATAGATTCGGGTTGTACGTAACGGTGCTGTTTCCGCTATTCCAACTTAGATAAACGACCCCCTTTAGCCACGTCGGAAAATAGGCGTCGGCCGCGCACGCTCCGGTCGGCGCATGATAGCCGATTGATCCGCTGGGGAGTACGTGGCCCGCAACGTTGTACCCGGCCGGATCATTCATGCAAGCCTCGACATTTGCGTAGGCGGCGCAATCCGGCGCTGTCGACGGCAACGATGCGGGCGAAGCGAGGCCGCCATTGTTGTAAGTATTGGTTCCATAGGGCCAGTTGGAAGGATGCGTATTTCCGTTCCACGTAACCTCAGTATTGGGATTGCCGGGAACGCTCGTCGTCGGGGCGGCGCTATTCCAAAAATCGTTGTTGCCGATTTGGATGATGCCTGTATTTGTACATCCGTTCGCTACGATAACGCAATCGGCCGCCGCGGCCCACACTCGTCCCGAGCCGGTGTTTTGCGTCGTGGCGATGAAAATATTGTTCGTGACAATGTACGATCCGGAGCCCGAAGGTGAATATTGATTCAGCCTAAACTCGCCGCCGCCGCCATTTTTCGGGTCTTGGAAGTTTCCGTATGACGTGTTGTTGAAAACAACATATTGCGCCAAATCTTGCGTCGCAGTGCCGCCCGGCAGAGCCAGGAAGCCAGATGACCCGTTTGCCCACATAACGTTCTGTTCGATGGCGGCCAGATACTTGTAGGGGCCGCCCTGCGCCCATGAATCGAGGATGATGCCCTCCCCGTCAGTGTTGCACCCCGCGCCGCTTGGAGCGTTGATGTTCTTGTAAAGAAATGATCCTGCCACGAATACATGCGTGCCCGCGTCGGCGACGCCGTTGAATGGAATCATCGAAACGCCGCTGCCGCAGAAGCCGCCGCCATTTTGGCTTGGCGCGGTATTGTAGGCAACGGCCCCGACTATCGCATCGTGATCGAAGCCGCTCCCGCCGCGCACGGCGCCGAAGCCCTGTGTGCCGCAATTCACCGCCATATTGTTGATGAAGGCGCCATAATTTTTCACCATGCCGTTTTCTGATGTCAGCGTCGCGCAGCCTGCTCCGCTTGTGCTGTTTTGCGTCATATAGAAGCCTTCAACGGCCCAGTTATTCGCGTCGACACGGAACGCTTCGCCACTGCGGCCATTGACCACGCAACTCGACATATTCGGGCCAGCGCAAAGCACAATCGCAAAGTAAATCCCCCCGGCTCCGTCGATGCCTCCGGTCGTCGATGGGCATTTTGTTACGGCGCCGAACGATCCGCCGCCATTGCCGAACGCATCTTGCACGTTCGCGTCGTAGGTTCCGGCCACCGCGATGATCACATCGCCGCAGTGCATCGCGTGGTTTGGCGTCGACCATGCGGCGGTCGGTGTAAGGCCAGTATTGCTGTCCTTCCCCGTGGGCGAGATATAATGAACAGCATCCCCGGTCGGGAGCGAATACGCAGTGGGCGCTCCGCCCGAGAACTTGAGAGGAACTGTTGCGGTTCCACTGCCCGGCGCATTTGTGGCTTGCACGACCGGATAGTGCGTCGCGGCAGCAACACTCAAGGCGCCGGCGCTGGTTGCAGTAATTACGCCCCGGTTATTGGCCACGAAGAAGTTCGAACAATCGGAGCAGCTTGTAATCAACAATGAACTTGCGCTGTTTGTGGCGGAGACTGTCCCGGTGACGAGACCGCCAGCCACCGGATAAGTAGATGACAGAATTGTTGTTGCGGCAACAGGGGTGGCAGTTTGGCCCGTACCGTTGTGCTTGGCGCGCGCCAGAGCCGGCCAAGGCAAAGCCAGCGCCAAAGCCATTAAACCACACAACGGCCTTTGCATAGGAATGTCCTTCTATGAAATTCAACCGTCGAAAATAACCCGCGGGGGCGGTATTTTGAAGTTGAATTGGACATCAATTCCTAGTCGAGACCTGCAAGCTCTGCCGCGTCGTTCCGCACGCCTATCTCGCCGACGCGCTCACCAAGATCGTCAACCGCCATCTTGACCGCCGGATCAACGAACCTGTGATCGTCAGCGCAAGAAGCTGCCGTGCGGGCGGACCGCTGATTCGCGCGGAAACGCACCATCGACGCCATCAAAACCAGCGCGAAAGGAACTGCTGTGATGAACCTCCGGGATTCGTCAATCAGCGCCGGACGGAACTGGGAACACCTGTCCGAGTGATGCTTTCAGGGTGCTCCTCGAATAAGCTTTCCGTCGCCCAGCGCCGAGCAATGAAGAGTGACCCTTCCTCGCTGAGATGGCCATAGTCAAATTCCAATGGAGCGCCGTCGTCGTCGACAGTCCGGCAGTCCCCGCTTGGACAAAGTGTTTCAATCATCGACACATAGCGTGCCCCGAATTCGAAAGCGGCGTCCCGAATCACTCCTTCCGCTTGAAAGGGCTCGGGCGTACGCATTTGTATCGGCATGGTGGGATCGCCGTGCAAGAGCCCTTCAGCAAGAATTCGCGGCAGCGCCATTCGATATTCCAGGATCGGGCCAACGACGAATAAGTTGCGCTGGAAGCGACGGAGGTAAGTAAGGGTGGCTTTCAGGTCGGCGACTTTAGCGACAGTATGGTCAGCCCAATTGGCCGACAGGATGACGCCGTCAAGCTTGGTCTTGGGCAAATAATCACGAAACACCAAATTCATGAGGTTCGCGCAGGTAGAGTCGAATCTCTTGACATCCAATGCGGGAGCACAACCGGCAGCCGTTGCCTGTAGAAAATTGATGTCAGGATAGGCGCTGTGAAGTCCGGACCAGAGGTGCGCGGCGTGACTATCGCCAACTAGTAAGAAATTTCTTCGTGACGGATCAATTGATAAACACTCCTCAGCGATAGAATCGCCGCTTAATAAAAAGCATGTCCCCTTCCTCATGCTGGCTATGTCTCCATAGTGAACGTAGCCGGCCATCCTGGCGACGGATGCGGGGAATCGGGCGGCCAAGCCGTCAGTTGCGATGACGCCGAAACTGAATAGCAGCAACGCGACCATCGCACTCGCGGCGAAACGGAATATATTACCTCGCGACAATTTTCGCAGACTGCCATGACGAAACGGCTTTTCGACGAACTCCGCCGAGAGGGCGGCGATCGCAAGACTGGCGACAATCAAGATCAGGTCGTCCTGAAAACCTGACGGCTCCCTGATGGTCAACTTGTAAAATACGATCACAGGCCAATGCCAGAGGTATAGCGAATAAGAGATGCGGCCGATGTAGGCCGGAACAGTGCTGCCCAACGCGCGGCTAACAAGCGAACCAGAGGATCCACCCGCAAAAATGAGCAATGCCGTACCCAAGCAAGCATAAATTGCGATGGGGTAGGAGAACCTCGTTGGGGAGAAAAAGACCACAGAAAATAAAATCGCGCCGAGACCAACGACGCCAAAGACCTCGCGAAGCGGTCGGCTTTCAGTCGTTGGGAGAACATTGAGCGCAATCAACGCGCCAAGCAAGAGCTCCCATGCGCGCGGAACCGGAAGGTAGAAGGCGGCCGATGCTTGGCGATCGAGGAGAATTGTATTGATCGCAAAGGAACCAATGGCAAGCGTAAGCAGGATTGCGATCGTCGTTCCACGCGTACGACGATGTAAAATGCTGAGTAGAAGCGGAAAGAGCAGATAAAACTGTTCTTCTACCGCCAGTGACCACGTGTGGAGCAACGGCTCGAAGTCCGAAGCGGCGCTGAAATAGCTATCCTGCGAAAAGAAGTAGAAGTTCGAAGCGAACAGTGTTGTTGCGGCGATCGATCGCCCGAGACCTACGAACTCCTGGGGCAGCAAGACGAGATAACCGATGGCCGCGGCGGTCCCCAACATTACAAACAGAGCTGGGAATAAGCGCCGTGCGCGCCGCTCGTAGAAACGCGGGATTGAGAATTCGTTCTCTTCGAGGTCGGCGCGGATGATCTTGGTAATGAGATAACCGGAGATCACGAAGAACACGTCGACGCCGAGAAAACCCCCGTGGTTGAAGTGCATGTTCAGATGAAAAAAAACAACCGCGGTGACCGCGATCGCCCGCAGTCCGTCGATGTCGTCGCGATAAGCGACCGCCGGATACTGCAGAACCGGCTTAGCGCCCAATGGATAAGAAACGTTTCGCATCAATCTTCAAGCATTAAGATATAAGGACACGGACATCGATCTCCGCCAGTGCTGTTTATTGATTTTCGATTGACAGTTTCTGTTAGATTCTCTTTGATAAGCTTGGTCCAAAGGTACTCCATTGCGCGGCGCAAGGCAGTGTATTTCCGAGGCGGCGGCGCGCATTCCAATCAGGCGGGAGCCTCGAATGCTCGGTGGATTTTCCCGTGGGGTAGCTGTAGTACTTTCCATTTCAACTAATTGTAGACGCATATTGACCCCGACGCTCAACTGTCAACTTGCGCCGGGATCTCTCGGGCCGATGTAGTTTCTTTTCTCCGCTTCCAGAATTTGGCGATTACTCGCAATATAGGCCTCTCTACAGCCGTATGGATTGCCCATCCTGCGACAGTCGCAACCACAACGCAAATCGGCACGATCCACACAGATGGCGGCCCCGCCATCATTATCCAGGCACGAAGGAACAATGTGAGTGCAAAGCCATGGGCAAGATAGGTCGAGTACGATGCGTCGCCCAAAGGCTCCAATAGTTTGGCTGAACGTGCGAGCCACTCCGGCTCTTCGAACTCTCGCCGACGCCAAATGATGGCCAATCCGATACCGGGCAAAAACCAAAGCACGATTGGCGACGCGAGATGCACAACAGTTTCGTTCGGTATAAATGTTCCAATGACTACAAGAGCGCCGAGTGTCACGCCCACCATGAGCAAGCCGATTTGGCGCGGGAACCACAAACCAAACGCGAATATTACATAAAACAGCATTTCGTAGCTCAGGGTCCAGCCTTGTGGCAAAACTGGATTCCAAGAGCCCGCGTCGCCGGAATACGGAATAAACGCGAGGGAATACACGATCTGCAACCAGCCGTCGTCCGCTCCATGTGTCCCTGATACTCTATGGTACGCGAAAGCGGCAACCGTTCCAAGCCAGTAAAGCGGGACGATCCGAATGATGCGACGGCGCAGAAAATTCGCTGCGGCGGCCCGCTGGTCAAAGCTCTCCCAGCATATGTGCACCATGATAAATCCCGATATAACGAAGAAGATATAAACCCCTATACTGCCCAGGGTCCAGGCAATCTGCGTATCCGGACTACCGGACTGATTATGGATAATTTCATACAAAGTGTGGTCAATGACCACCAACCAAGCAGCGATAGCGCGCAACGCCTGAAGAGAATGAAGCTTCATGTTCAACCTCAGGAGCGCAACTCTTGATCAGCCTATTAATTGGCTTCAACAGCCAGCTTGCCACACGTACTTACAGTCTCTGACCACGCCTGGCAGCGCGGCGCCGAGGCTCAGAATGGTGCGAATGGGTCGAATGGGCAAGGCGTAATTACGCTTACCTATATTTACGACCGAGCGAGTCCGTTTTCTAATCGGTTTTTCACCACGTCCCCGACGCGAGGGCGTGAGGCGTTCTACTGGATCGGAGGCGCCGGTGGCGATCGCCTCCAGAATAGTTTAGTCTTCACAGCCGCGTTTTCCAGCACGAGGCGCCTTGACCCGTCGCCGACCTGCGGAAGTTCCCTTTGAGTGACGATGCAATTCAGCTACTTTGTAACGAAATCACCGGGCGCATATCGTTTGTGTCAAGAAAGTGACCGCCGTTTCACTCGGCGTAACTTCGATCACCTTGCCGACGGGACAAATGGCAGTGCAACACAAGGCGAATAACGGAAGATTGCGGTGGTATCATCTTGCGTCGGCCTTTTTCCTTCTTCAAACGTACGGTGCTCTAGGCTTTGTCGATCGCCTAGTTTACGGCGAGTGGGAAGGTAAGTCGGGCACAAAAATTTCCCAAAGCCTTAATCTGCTGGTGATCGCCGTAAGCATCTTGCTGTTCTTGCGGGCGTTTCGGCTGCGGAAGAGTGTTGGAACCGGTGGGACCCTTGCTCTTGTCTTGGCCGTTTTCCTGATACTTTCAGCATCTTGGTCAATTGACCCGCAGGTCAGCGCTCGGAGGGGAATCGAATACCTATTGTTCGTACTCGGCGTGATTGGCGTCGCCGGCAATCTGGAAGCCGACGAGTTCATGCACTTGCTGCGTGTAACCTGCTTCCTATCGGTAGTCGTATCGATTGTGTTGCTCGCGGTCTCTCCTGGTACGGCATTAATGGCGGACGGAGTGCCTGTTCTGCGCGGCGTATTTTCGCACAAGAACGTACTCGGCCAGGTTATGGCGATTGGAGCACTCGGCAGCCTCCACGGCATGCGGGCTGGCGTCGGGCAACGGCTATCGAGCACCTTTATGCTGCTCGTATTTATACTCGCCACACTCGCCAGCAGGTCATCAACTGCACTTCTAGTGATCATCGCCTTCTGCATCACCAGTGGGATTATCGCTCTCTTTCTACAAGGCGGAGCGTCCCGGGCTCTCGGTATATCTGCGATTGTTGTGTTGTTGCCCATTGCAGTGGCCGTGGCAATATATCCGGATTCGGTCATGGAAATGCTCGGAAAGGATCCAACCCTAACCGGGCGCACCGATTTATGGGGCTACGTGATCAAGTATATTTCTGAAAGACCAATCTTCGGGTGGGGCCTTTCGGCGTTCTGGTCGCCCGCCAATCCTTTGGCGGGCCAGATTTCGTCAGACGTGGGATGGTTAGTCCCAGAGGCGCACAATGGCCTTCTGGAACTGTTGTTGGAAGTTGGAATAGTCGGTACTATAATTTATTTTTACCTCTGGATCAGAAACATTGTGCTGGCGCTGCGATGTTTCCGGACACCAGCGAAGGAACTTGGAATATCAACGTTTCTTTGCTGCGGCGGGCTGGCCATTGTGGGAGTTTCTGAGGAGATATTGTTGGATCCCAGTCAGGCTTCCGTGGGAGTGTTCTTCGTAACAGGATTCATGTGCGAGAGAATAGTGCGGGCCAAGCGGCGGCGAAGATTTCCCATCGCGCAGTTGGCCGGCGGCCGACGGGAACACAATACCCCGGTCAAAGACGCCGAGGTTTCGATCTCCCGGATCTCGCTCCGGGGCTGATACCAACGGCCCTTATGATTGACCGACGTGGGCCGAATCGCGCATCCTGAATGATCGGATGACGTCGGGTTTGGCGGTGAGTTTTTTCCACGCTTCGCATGCGGCGTCGATGATCTCGTCGTAGGTCTCGGGCGCAGTCTTGAACAGCCAGTCGGCGTGTTTGTCGCCGATTGCATAGAGATAGCCGGCAGGGATATGCAGCCAGATCCAGTTATCCCGCCCGCCCGCCTCCAGCAGCAGCACATTGTTGCGCGGGTCGGCGGAAAGGCGGTTGGCGAGGAGGCAACCCGCCGTGCCTGCGCCGACAATGATATAGTCGTAGAATGCCGCTTTGTTCACCCTGCAACCGCCCAGCAGGCGACAGAGCGGCCCTGCTTCTCCTCCAGCGGCGGGCGCTCGACGCGGCATCTGTCGAACGCCAGTGGGCAGCGCGGGTTGAACGGGCATCCCTTGGGCGGATCGAATGGCGATGGCAATTCGCCTTTCAGGATGATGCGCTCGCGCTTGGCCAGGGGATCGGCGACCGGCGTCGCCGACAACAGCGCGCGGGTATAGGGATGCTGCGGGTTGGAAAAGATCGCTTCGCGCGAACCGATCTCGACGCTATGGCCGAGGTAGATCACCATGACCTCGTCGGCGATGTGTCGCACGACGGAAAGATCGTGCGAGATGAAGACATAGGCGAGAGCAAATTCCTCCTGCAGCGCGGCGAGCAGATTGAGCACCTGCGCGCGAATGGAAACGTCGAGCGCCGACACCGGCTCATCGAGAATCAAAATCTTCGGCCGGAGCACCAGCGCGCGGGCGATCGCGATACGCTGGCGCTGCCCGCCTGAAAACATATGGGGATAGCGATGATAAAATTCGGGGCGCAGCCCGACCTTAGCCATGATTTCGCGCGCCGCAGCTTCGCGCTCGGGGCTGCTCATCGTGGTGTTGACGAGCAGCGGCTCTTCCAGCGCCTTCCCTATCTTCTGACGGGGATTGAGAGAGCCGTAGGGGTTTTGAAAGACGATCTGGATTTCCCGGCGCATCTGTCGCCTTGTCGCCTCGTCGGCGTGGGCGACATCGACGCCGTTGATCAGCAGCGCGCCTTCGCTCGGCTCCTCGATCATCGTGAGCAGCCGCGCGAGCGTCGACTTGCCCGAACCTGATTCGCCGACGACCGCCAGCGTGCGTCCAGCTTTCAGTGAGAACGACACGCCCGCCAGCGCCTTGACGGTCGCCATCGGCGCGAACGCGCCGCGCGAGACATTGTAGGTGCGGGCGAGGCCGCGCGCTTCGAGCGCCTCGCTCATGCCATCGTCTCCGCCGCGACCATCGGCGCGCCATGTTCAAGCGGCGTGTAGCAGAGCGCCCGCCCAAGGCTAGCGCGCGCATGATGGGGCGCATCGCGCCGGCAGCGATCGAAAACGAAGGCGCAGCGTGGCGCGAACAGGCAGCCGGCCGGGCGATCGAACTGACCCGGCACCACGCCGGGTATGGCGGGCAGCCGCCGCTGCGTCGCGCGCTCCGGCAACGCGGCGAGCAGGGCGGCGGTGTAGGGGTGATGCGGGTTGGCAAACAGTTCGCGCGCGCTGTTCGCCTCGACCTGCTGTCCAGCATACTGCACGACAACGCGATCCGCCGTTTCGGCGACGACGCCCATGTCGTGGGTGATGAGCACCAAAGCCATGCCATTCTGGCGGCGCAGGGAGACGAGCAGATCGAGGATCTGCGCCTGAATCGTCACATCGAGCGCCGTCGTCGGCTCGTCGGCGATCAGCAGCTTTGGCCGGCAGGCCAGCGCCATCGCAATCATCACCCGTTGGCTCATGCCTCCGGAAAGCTGATGGGGAAACGCCGATACGCGGCGGGAGGGATCAGGGATCCCGACTTCGTCGAGCAGCTCGATGATGCGGCGATTGCGCGCCTTGCGGTCCATATCGAGATGAGTCTTGAGCGTCTCGCCGATCTGAAAGCCCACCGTGAAGCATGGGTTGAGCGATGACATCGGCTCCTGGAAAATCATCGCCATGTCCCTGCCGGCGATTTTTCGTCGCGCCTCCGGCATCAGCTCACGCAAATCTCGCCCGTCGAAGTCCATCCGGTCCGCTGTGACGGTTGCCGTGAACGGCAGCAGTCCCATCACTGCCAGCATGGCGACCGACTTGCCCGAGCCGGACTCGCCGACGATGGCGAGCACTTCGTTCGGCTCGACCGATATGTCGATGCCGTCAACCGCCTTGAACGCGCCCGAACGAGTGGCAAAGGAAACCGAAAGATTACGGATGTCGAGCAGGGGCACGTTGCTCAGCTCCTTCGCATCTTTGGATCGAGGGCGTCGCGCAGGCCGTCGCCCGTCAAATTGATGGCGATGACGGTGATGAGGATCGCGAGACCAGGCAGAGTCACGATCCAGGGGTCCGAACGAATGAACTCCCTGGAATCGGCGAGCATCGAGCCCCATTCGGGCGTCGGCGGCTGGGCGCCCAGGCCGAGAAATCCGAGGCCCGCCGCCTCGAGAATAGCGTCGGAAACGCCAAGCGCCCCCTGCACGATGAGCGGTGCGAGACAATTAGGCAGGATGGTGACGAACATCAGCCGCAATTTCCTGACGCCGGCGACCCTCGCCGCCATAACATAATCCTTGTTGAGCTCGCCCATCGCCGAGGCGCGCACGAGCCGCACGTACCGGGGCAGATAAACGATCGTCACCGCGACGATGGTGTTGGCGAGGCTCGGGCCGAGCACTGCCACGACAAGCACCGCGAGGACGAGGCTAGGCACAGCGATGATGAGGTCCATGATGCGTGTGATGATGACGTCGGCCATCGATCCGGTCATCGCCGCGATAAGGCCGAGAACGACCCCGATCACGAATGAGACGCTCATAACGGCAAGGCCAATGAACAACGAGACGCGCGCGCCGAATATCAGCCGTGAGAGCATGTCGCGGCCGGCTCCGTCGGTGCCGAGGATGAAGCGGGAGGACCCGTCATGCTGCCAGATCGGCGGCGTTCGCACAGCGTCGCGAAACTGCTCGATCGGCGAATAGGGCGCGAGCACGTCGGCGAACAGCGCGAGAAAGGCGACGATTGCAACAAGCGCAAGGCCGAGCAGAGCGCCCTTGTTTTCCTGGAAGGCTGACCAAAACGCGCTGAGCGGGCTGGGTTGCGCCAGAATCTCGCGGGCGAGCGGGTCCTCCGCAAGAACAATCGCGACGTCAGCGGCCATGCCGGATCCTCGGATTGATCGCGCCATAGAGCAGATCAACAATCAGGTTGACCGCGATGACGATGGTCGAAATCAGCAGCACACCGCCCTGCAGCGCGGGATAGTCGCGCCGGCTTATCGACTCGATCAGCCATTTGCCCACCCCGGGCCAGGAAAAGATCGTTTCGGTGAGCACGGCGCCCGACAGCAGCCCGGAAATGGAAAGACCTACGACGGTGACGACCGGCAGCAGCGCGTTGCGCAGCGCATGCAGGCCGATCACCCGCAGCGGCGACAGGCCCTTGGCGCGCGCGGTACGGACATAATCCTCGCTCAGCACTTCGAGCATGGACGAACGCGTCATTCGGGCGATCAGCGCCAGCGGTATCGTCCCGAGGACGATTGTCGGAAGAATAAGATGGTGTAGCGCATCGAGGAAGGCGCCGGTCTGGTCAGACAGCAGGGCGTCGATCGTCATAAACCCCGTGTGCGGCTCTATGTAATAAGCGATCAGATCGATGCGGCCGGACACCGGGGTCCAGCCCAGAGTGACCGCGAAGAACATGATGAGCAGCAGACCCCACCAGAAGATTGGCATAGAATAGCCGATGAGAGAAATGCTCATGAGCGCCTGATCGAACCAGGAGCCACGTTTTACGGCAGCAATCGCGCCGGCGGGAAGGCCGAGGATCAGGGCGAACATCATAGCGAAGAACGCCAGTTCCAGGGTCGCCGGAAACAGTGTCAGGAATTCCGTCATCACTTTCTGCTGCGTGGCGACGGATGTGCCAAAGTCGCCATGCAACAGGTGCCAGGCGTAGTCGAAAAACTGCTTCCAAACTGGCTGGTCGAGACCCAGTTCATGGCGGAAGAACGCCAGCCGCTCGGCGCTGATGCCATGTTCGCCGACCCGCACCTCCACCGGATCGCCCGGCACCAGGCGTATCGCCGCGAATGTCAGAAACATCAGAGCGATGAACGTTGGGATCGTCAGAGCGATTCGGCGGAGGAAGTACAGGAGCATGGGAGAACCTTCCGCCTCCCCTTCTCCCCGTTTGGCGGGGAGAAGGTGGCGCGCAGCGTCGGATGAGGGACCGCGCGGTTCGGCGGAACAGCGCGAAAACCGCGTGGCGGCAACCCTCGACGCGAGCGCGCCGCCCCTCGTCCGGCAGTTTCACCGCCACCTTCTCCCCGCATTTGCGGGGCGAAGGAATTTACTTCACATCGACGCCTTCAAACGTATGCGTTCCCAGCGGGCTCTGCTTGTAGCCTGAAACATTGGCGCGCATGACTTCAGAGACGATCGAGTGCGCGATAAGCAATTCGGGCGCTTCGTCGTGCTCGATCACCTGCATGCGCTCATACATTTTTGCGCGCGCCGCCTGATCGGCGACGAGCCGGGCCTTGCCCAGAAGATCATCGAATTCGGTGTTGCACCATTTGGGGATATTGTTCGAGATCGGCTTGCCTGCATTGCAGCTGTCGAGGAAAAAGAAATTGTCGGGATCGCCGTTGTCGCCGGTCCAGCCCAGCTGCGCCGTCATATGCTCGCCGCCTTGAGCGCGCTTGCGGTATTCGCCCCACTCGTAGGTGACGAGTTTTGCGTTGACGCCGACCTTGGCGAGATCGGCCTGCATCATCTCGCCGATGCGCTTGCCATTGGGATTATAGGGACGCTGCACCGGCTGATACCAGAGGTCGATCTCCAGCGGCGAAGCGACGCCAGCGGCTTTCAGCATCGCCTTGGATTTTTCTGGATCGTATGGCGTGTCGGGAATCTTGTCGTTGTATGACCACATCGTGCTCGGGATCAGCGTCTTGGCCTTCTCGCCGGCGCCGAGATAGACGTCCTTGAGAATGGCGTCGCGATCGATCGCTATCGAAAGAGCCTGGCGCACTTCCTTCTTGTCGAGCGGCGGCTTGTTGACGTTAAAAGCCCAGAAC
>Ga0075029_100001125_pt1 | contig 15342 bp, 10 predicted proteins | sample LitLauG_LLR_2013_FD_71391 | JGI IMG/M metagenome (GOLD analysis project Ga0075029, IMG submission 71391) | Freshwater sediment microbial communities from North America - Little Laurel Run_MetaG_LLR_2013 | ecosystem: Environmental > Aquatic > Freshwater > Creek > Sediment | place: USA...
CATGAACGGTGCCCACGCGCTGCTCGCCACGCTTCGAGCCAACGGCGTCACGACCTGCTTCGCCAATCCGGGGACGTCCGAGATGCACTTCGTCGCCGGGCTCGACGACTTCGCCGAGATGCGCGCGATCCTCTGTCTCTTCGAGGGCGTCGCCACGGGCGCCGCCGACGGCTTCGCACGAGTGAGCGGCTCGCCCGCCTCGACGCTGCTGCACCTAGGACCGGGACTCGCCAACGGCTGGGCCAACTTGCACAACGCCCGCCGCGCGAGGTCCCCGATCGTGAACATCGTGGGTGACCACGCCACGACCCACGTCCGCTACGACGCGCCCCTGCAGAGCGACATCGCCTCGGTCGCGAGTGCACTCGAAGGTTGGTTCCGTCGAACGACGAGCCCGAACGATGTCGCCGGCGACACCGCGGCCGCCATCGCCGCCGCCTACGGTCCGCCCGCTCGGGTGTCCACCTTGGTGCTGCCGGCCGACGTGTCGTGGAGCCGCCTCGACGTCGAGCGCGACACCTGGCCGCTGGCGCCCCTACCCGCCGCCGCCGTCCCCGACGGTGAACTCTTGCACCGAGCGGCAAACCTGCTTCGATCCAAGCGTTGCGGCCTCTTCGTCGGCGGCAGTGCCGCCGACGCCCGCCAACTCGAGCTCGCGGCCCGCGTCGCATCCGCCACTGGCGCCAAGTTCATCATGGAGACGTTCCCCGCGATCACCGACCGTGGCGCGGGCCGCTTCGAAGCGGAGCGTCTGATCTACCTGAGCGAATTCGCCATTGCGCAGTTGGCCGACCTCGACGCCTTGGTCCTCATCGGGGCCAACGAGCCGGTCGGCTTCTTCGCCTACCCCGACGTGGCGAGCCGGCTCATCGGCGACGGGTGTCAGGTGGTGCCGGTGGCACCGCCGGGCACCGACACCTTGGCCACGCTCGAATACCTCGTCGACGAGCTCGACGCACCGCTCGTCGGTCTCGCACCGACGGGTCGCGTCGGGGTGCCCTCGGGTGTGCTCAACAACCGCACGATGGCCGACGCCGTTGGTGCGACGCTGCCCGAGGACGTCGTCGTCGCCGATGAGTCAAACACGAGCGTCGTCCACCTCTGGGGCGCCACACGAGAATCACCGCCGCATCGTTGGATGACCTTGACCGGCGGCGCCATCGGAATGGGCCTGCCGCTCGCGCTCGGGGCGTCGGTCGCAGGCGCGCAGCGCGTGCTCGCGCTCGAATCCGACGGCTCGATGATGTACACGCCCCAGGCCCTGTGGACCATGGCACGCGAAGGCCTTGACGTGACGGTGCTCGGCCTGTCCAATCGCAGTTACGCGATCCTCAATCTCGAGCGTCAACGGGTCGGCGCGATGAGCGACTCGTCGACCAGCCAGCGCATGCTCGACCTCGACGACCCGACGCTGAGCCTCGCGGGCATCGCCTCGGCCCAGGGTGTGCCGAGTACGACCGTGACGACGGCCGACGAGTTGGTCGACGCCCTGCGGCGTTCGTACGCGACCCCGGGCCCCATGTTCATCGAGGCCATGATGCCCAAGGGGCTCGGCTAGATCGCGAACTCACCGATCACGGGCGCGTGGTCCGAGGGCTTCTCGCCCTTCCTCGCCTCACGGTCCACGTAGCTCGACGTCGCCCGGGCCGCGAGCGCCGCGTCGACGTACAGCAGGTCGATGCGAAGACCCCAACCGCGGTGGAACGAGCCGTTGCGGTAGTCCCACCACGAGAAGTTGGGCTCGTCGGGATGCAGCGCGCGCGTCAAGTCCACCAGTCCGGTGGCCTCGATGGCCCGTAACGCCGAGCGTTCGGGTTCGCTGACGTGCGTGGCACCCACGAACACACTTGGGTCGTAGCAGTCGAGGTCCCTCGGGGCCACGTTGAAGTCGCCCCCGACCACCACGTGCGTGGACCGGTCACGCGCGTCGAGGAGGTCGCGCAGCTTCGCCAACCACGCGAGTTTGTAGCGATAGTGCGGATCGTCGAGGGCCCGGCCGTTGGGCACGTAGCACGAGTGGAACCGTATCCCTTGGCAGGTTCCCGCGACGATCCTCGCCTCGGGGTCATCGTCCCCGAAGCCCCTCGTCACGTCGTCGATGGAGGTCTTGGAGAGAATCGCCACCCCGTTCCACTGACCCTGTCCGTAGTGCGCAGCGTGGTAGCCGAGTGCGTCAAGCTCCTTGAATGGGAATTTCGCGTCCGTCTGCTTCGTCTCTTGGACCAAGACGACGTCGGGTCCGCTCTCGAGGAGCCACGCTTCGACACGGGGCCACCGGGCCGTCAACGAATTGACGTTCCAGGTGGCGACCTTCACGCGACGTCGGCCAGGATGAACAAGATGTCGGCCTCCACGGCGAGGTGACCGTCGACCGTGGCCCGACCGTGGCCCTTGCCGCCGCGCGCCGAGAGCTTGGTCATCTCACACTCGAGTTGCACCGTGTCGCCCGGCAGCACCTGGCGGCGGAATCGAGCGTGCTCGATGCCCCCAAAGAGCGGCAGGCGCCCGGCGTACTTCGCGTCGGCGAGCACCGCCACCGCGCCACACTGGGCGATCGATTCCAACAAGAGCACGCCGGGGGTTGTCGGACGACCCGGGAAATGACCCGGGAAGAACCACTCGTCGCCGGTCAACGTCCATAGCCCACTCGCGCGCAGTCCCGGCTCAATGCTCAGCATCTCATCGAGCAACAAGAAGGGCGGCCGGTGGGGCAGCCAGTCGGCAGGTCGCAGCGACAGTTCACTCATGGCAGCGCCAGTTCGGCGATGCGGCGATCGGCGTCCACCGTCACCAATCGAAACGTGCGACGGTCCCCACGCTTCAAGACGTCGCGCGCTCTCGCGGGGGCGGGGTTGCCGAGTGACGTCGTTGGTGCGTAGCACTCGATCTGCTCACCACCCTTGAGTGTGACCTTGATGACCGCTCCGTGCGAGGTGAACGCGGTGACCTCACCTTCGACCTTCGATCCAAGTCGATGTGCACTGCGAAACGACGCGAAATCCGCGTCGGGATTCACTGGATGGCGTCCTCGGCGAAGGGCCACCGCCGGCGCCGGCGCGTCGAGCGAAGGTGACTTCTGCGCCTTCTTCGCGGGCTCCTTCGTGGGACTCTTCTTCGCCACGGCCTTGGCCGCACCCGTGCGTCGAGCGGGTTTCTTGTCGACCGGCCCGTCCGACTTCGGCGCCCGCTTCTCGGCGGGCTCGTCGACGCGAGCTGGTTTCTTCGCTATCGTCGCATCGCTCTTCGCGACTCTCTTCGCTGATTTGATGGGCTTGGCGGCCTTGGTGGGCGCCTTCCTCACCGTTGCCCTCGTCGACTTGACCGGCGTCAGGGTCGTGCCAATCGAAGGCTTCACGCCGCCCGCCAACGTGACTGACAGCTTCTTCACCGAGCGTGTTGACTTGATGCCGCGAACCGGCAGTCGTGGAGTGAAGACCCAGCCGACGCCCTGCACCGGCTTTCCTCCAATGAGCCGATTCGCCTCGAAGAGCCAGGGGTAGTCCTCATGAAACTCCTGGAACGAATCGTTGGACAGGACCACGGCGCCGATGCGGTCGGCGATCTTCAAGATGAACGCGTCGCCTCGACCCACGGCTCCCGCTGGCGGCGTCACGATCTCACCGGCGAGCTCCGCTTCCTTGAAGCGAGCTCGTTCGCCCGGGGCGACGCGATGCTCGAAGCTGGCATCGGCCACGACGATCATCTCGGCCCCGGGATTCTCCTCGAGGAACGAGCGAACCGCTTCATCGAGTTGCGCCAGACTCGGAATCACCCGGCCTTCGGTCGCGAAGTTCGATCCGTCGACCACGACTCGAAGTCGTGGTGTTCGCGCGGGGCTCACGAGATCGACCGATCAAGAAGGTCCGACTGCTCGGCGGCGTGCACGAGGCCACTTCCCGTGGCGGGACTCGCCGATTCGGCCCGCGCGACGTGACGGACCTTCGCTCCTCGCAGCTGGTCGTGCAGTTGATGGTGCACGAAGGGCCACGCACCCATGTTCTCGGGCTCCTCTTGCAGCCAGACGATTTCCTCGACGTTCTGATAGCGCTGGAGCACGGTGTCGATCGCTTCGCCCGGCCAGGGATAGAGCTGCTCGACGCGCACGACGGCGACCGAGGCAACGGCGCGCTCGTCGCGGCGCGCCAGCGCCTCATGGGCGATCTTGCCCGTGGCGAGGACGACCCGAGTCACCGCGGTGGGGTCGCCCAGCGCATCGTCGAGGACCGTCTGAAACGAACCCTCTTCGAAGGCGCCGAGCGGCGAGCGGGTCTGCGGCGCGCGAAGCATGGACTTGGGCGTGAAGATGATCAACGGGGTCGGATGCTCGCGCTTGACCTGACTTCGCAGGAGGTGAAAGTACTGCGCCGACGTGGTCGGCTGGGCCACGCGAATGTTGTTTCGCGCGCAGAGCGAGAGGAATCTCTCGATGCGCCCGCTGGAGTGCTCGGGGCCTTGGCCCTCGTAGCCGTGCGGCAAGAGCATGACGACACTCGCCAATTGTCCCCACTTGTCTTCGGCCGCCACGAGGAAGTTGTCGATGATGATCTCGGCTCCGTTCACGAAGTCGCCGAACTGCGCCTCCCACGCGACGAGGGTGTTGCGCGCCTCGACGGAGTAGCCGTACTCGAAGCCCAACGCGGCGTACTCACTGAGGAACGAGTCGCGCACCGTGAAGAACCCTGGTGCGCCCATGCTCGCGAGCGGCACGAACTGTGCGCCGTTCTCGTAGTCGATCAACGCGGCGTGACGATGTGAGAAGGTGCCGCGACGCGAGTCCTGGCCGGTCAGTCGCACGTTGGCGCCCTCAACGACGAGCGATCCGATGGCCAGTGCTTCGCCGAGCGCCCAATCGACCTCGCCGGCTTCGAGCAGGGCGGTTCGTTGTGCGAATTGGCGTTCGAGCTTCGGATGGATCGTGAAGCCCTCGGGGGCGCTGACGGTTGCGCGCGCGATGTCGAGCAGCGTCGCGCGTGCCACTCCCGTCGACGGTGCCGGTGCGTCACGCACGATCTCGGCCACGGGGACGCCGTCCAACTGGGGCACGGGTACCGTACGCACCTCATCCAGGACGCTCTGAAGGCGGGCGTTGAAGTCGTTCAGCGCCTCCTCGGCCTGCTCGATCGACAGATCACCCCGACGAACCAGCGTCTCGGTGTAGATCTTGCGTACCGAGCGCATCTGGTCGATGATCTTGTACATCTGGGGCTGGGTGTAACTCGGATCGTCACCCTCGTTGTGACCGTGACGTCGGTAACAGACGATGTCGAGCACGACGTCGCGGTGGAACGCTTCGCGGTAGTCGTAGGCGAGGCGGGCCGCTCGCGCGCACGCCTCGGGGTCATCGCCGTTGACGTGAAAGATCGGAGCCTGGATCATCTTGGCGACGTCGGTCGGATAGAAGCTCGAGCGGGCCGAATCCGGGGCGGTCGTGAACCCCACCTGGTTGTTGATGACAATGTGCACCGAGCCGCCCACGTGGTAACCCGACAGCTGGGACATGTTGAGGGTCTCGGCCACGACGCCCTGCCCGGCGAAGGCCGCGTCACCGTGGATCAGGATCGCCACGTACGGGTGGTGACCCTCGGGTTGATGGGCGTTGGTGCCGTCGCTCGGTCGAAGGACGAGGTCCTGCTTGGCGCGCACCACGCCCTCGACCACCGGGCTGACCGCTTCGAGATGCGAAGGGTTCGACGCCATCGAGACCTCGATGGTCGCTCCCCGAGGATTCTTGAAGACGCCCCGTGCGCCCTTGTGGTACTTGACGTCACCGCTGCCCTGGACGCTTTCGGGGTCAAGATTCCCTTCGAATTCCGAGAAGATGTCGCTGTAGGACTTGCCCACGACGTTTGCGAGCACGTTGAGGCGTCCGCGGTGCGCCATGCCGATCACGGCCTCTCTCGTGCCCTGGTCCGCCGCCACGTCCAGGATCGTGCGCAAGGCGACGATCGTCGACTCCGCGCCCTCCAGCCCGAAGCGCTTCTGTCCGACGTAGCGCGAGTGCAGGAATCGTTCGAAGACCTCGGCCTCGTTGAGCGCCTCGAGGATGCGGTGCTGCTCGTCCACGCCGACGCTGGTGGTCACGCCCTCGACCCTCTCTTGGATCCAGCGCTTCTGCACCGGGTCCATGATGTGGCCGTATTCGATGCCGATCGTGCGACAGTAGGCGTCGCGCAGGATCGCGAGGATCTCCTCGAGCGTGGCCTCTCGGCGCCCGGCGAGTCCGTCGACGACGAAACTTCGCTGGAGGTCCCAGATGGTCAGACCGTAGTTGGCCAGGTCCAGTTCGGCGTGCAGGGCCGGCGGCTCGCTGTGCAGGGGGTCGAGGTGCGCGTTCAGGTGGCCCCGGACCCGGTACATGTTGATCAGTTCCTGCACGCGAATCTGCTTCAGAATCCGCTCGGCGTCGCCCTCGCCCACCGCCGGGTTGCGGTCCCTCGCCCATCGCGACGGCTCGTAGGGAATACCCAACGACGCGAACGCCTCGTCGTAGAAGTCGTGCTCGCCCGTCAGACACTCGGCGACGTACTTCAAGAACAGCCCGGACTCGGCGCCTTGGATGATGCGGTGATCGTACGTTGAGGTGAGCGTCATGACCTTGCCCACCCCGAGTTCGGCCAACGCTCGAGGGTCGGCGGCTTCGAAGCCGGCCGGCCAGTTCAAGGAACCGACACCGAAGATCGCTCCCTGTCCCGGCATGAGTCGTGGGACCGACTGCACCGTACCCAACGTCCCGGGATTCGTGAGTGAGACCGTGGCGCCGACGAAGTCGTCCGCTCCGAAGCTGGCGTCGTGCACCTTGCGCACGAGATCCTCGTACGCCAAGAGAAAGGTCCGAAAATCCATCGTGTCCGCGTCGCGGATGACGGGCACGAGCAGGTTGCGCGTGCCGTCGGGGCGTTGGACGTCAACCGCCAGACCCAGGCCCACGTGTTCGTGGCGGCGAATGCCCGGCGTTCCCTTTGCATCAACCGCTTCGACGAACGACGCGTTCAGCGAGGGAATCGCCGCAAGTCCCTTGACGACGGCGAAGGCGATGAAGTGGGTGAAGGAAACCTTCGCCCCGCTCGAACGAGCGAGCGATTCATTCATTGCGGCCCGGTTGATCTCCAGGAGCCGGGCCGACACCGTGCGCACGCTCGTGGCCGTCGGCACCGCGAGACTCGCGTTCATGTTGGCGACGATTCGCGCGGCCGCCCCCTTCAACGGCGTCGCGTCCGTGTCGAAGTCAACCGCGGCCTTGGCGGTGGGGGCCGGAGCGAGCGAAGCGACGCTGGGCACGGTGGAACGCTGGTAGTCGGCGAAGAACTCACGCCAGCTCTCCGCAACTGACGAGGGATCCGCGAGGAAGCGGTCGTACATGTCGTCGACTAGCCAGGCGTTTGGTCCAAAGGAACCCTTCGTAGGTCGCGACGACCGATCATCGGGGGGTGTAGTCACCCTTCCAGCCTAGGGGTCCACCGGCGTGGTTGGAGAGTTGACCGACGCGGCGAACCGGTAGGTTCGACTCGTGAGTTCCGAACTGACACCACCGCTCGGGCTCCACCGGGTGACGTCGTCGCCGGTCGACGGCCTCGCGATGGCCGAACGCAGAGTCGATCGACCTCGCGCCTCGATTGTCTGCGTGCACGGCGGACTCGACCGGGGCGGATCGTTCGCCCGACTGGCCCGCAGAACCGACGACTTCGACCTGGTCACCTACGACCGCAGGGGCTACCAGGGTTCGCGCGCCCTCGGCCCGCTCGGCCTCGCGCACCACGTCGACGACCTGTTGGCCGTCGCGCGCAGCGAAGCGGCTCGCGGACCGGTGATCCTGTTCGGCCACAGCTACGGCGGTGTCGTGGCGCTCGGTGCCATGGTGGCAGAGCCGTCACTCGCGCAGCTCGGCATCCTCTATGAGTCGCCGATGCCGTGGGTCCTGCAGCGCGAGAGCGCTCGCGCTCCCCTGACGAGCGACCCGGCCCTCGAGGCAGAGCAGTTCTTTCGTCGCATGGTCTCCAACAGCGCCTGGGAGCGATTGAGCGATGTCGAGAAGGACGCACGTCGCCTGGACGGACCGGCACTCTTGAGCGACCTCACGAGCCTGCACGGCGGTGACGAGGTCCTCGACGTGGCGCAGTTGAAGGTGCCGACCTACTACCTCTACGGTGACGCCGACGTCGCGCGCCGCGACTACTACCGCGCGCTGTGCGCCAAACTGACCGCAATGAACACCGCCATCCAGTCCCGTGAAATCGCCGGAGCAGGTCACGGCGCGCATCTGTCGAAGCCCGACCACCTGGCGGCCCTCATCGCCTCACTGTGGGCGTCGGTATGCGCGTAGGCGTCACGGGCTCGTCGGGCCTCATCGGAACGGCGCTCGTGGGCGCCCTGCGTGAGCGCGGCGACGAGGTCGTGCGCTTCGTGCGACCCTCGTCGAAAGGCGTCGACGGGCGCGACGTGCGGTGGGACCCCGCGAAGGGTGCTGTCGACGAGTCCGACCTTCGCCGTGTCGGGGCCTTGGACGCCGTTGTGAACCTCGCGGGCGCGGGTATCGGCGATCGACGATGGTCGCTCGCGCGAAAGCGCGAGATCCTCGACTCGCGAATCAACTCGACAACGCTCGTTGTGAAGGCGCTCCAGCACACCTCGACTGGACCGACATTGCTCATCAACAGCTCCGCCGTCGGCATCTACGGTTCTCGCGGTGACGAGGTGCTCGACGAGGACTCGTCGCTTGGCACGGACTTCCTCGCCGACGTCTGTCGACGTTGGGAGCAGGCAGCCGCCGCCGCTTCCGACGCGGGCGCGCGGGTGGCGTATCTGCGTAACGGCATCGTGATGAGCCGCCGCGGCGGCGCGTTGAAGAAGCAACTGCCCCTCTTTCGACTCGGGGTGGGCGGACGCCTCGCTGACGGACGCCAATGGGTGAGTCCGATCTCGCTGATCGACGAGATTCGAGCGATCCTGTGGATCATTGACCATCGCCTCGAGGGACCGTTCAACCTCGTCGCGCCGACACCGATGACGAACCGCGACTTCACCGCCGTCCTAGGTCGGACCCTTCACCGACCGACGCTCGCAACCGTGCCCGAGTTCGCGCTGCGCGCCGCACTCGGGCGCGAACTCGTCACGCTGGCGGTGCTCGCAAGTCAGCGCACCGTGCCCACGGGTCTGCTCGAGAGCGGCTTTCGTTTCGAACACCCTGACGGGCCTTCGATCCTGCGCGCCGCCCTCGCCTAAATGCGACGTCGCTGCGAGCGTTTCCGAGCCAGTACGGGTCGGATGAGCACGCGAGGCGCCTCGTGACCTTCGACGCCAACCCCCGGGGGGTTAGGGTTCATGGAGGTCCGCTCGCCGGTCGCGGCGGTAGTCGCAACCCGGTCGAGGGCCTGCCCACAACCATGAGCACTCACCTTCGACTCTTCCCTCGATTGGCCATCGCCGCCTTGACGCTCGCCGGCGCGATGGCGCTGGGCGCCTCGGGCACGGGCGCCGCGACGAATCGCACCACCATCTCCTTCGCCGAAGCCCCTGGCGCCAATCCGAATTACATCTTCCCCTACCTGGGTTGCGCGTACGCGTCGACGAACAACATCAACCAGTTTCAGAACTTGATGTTCCGACCCCTCTATTGGTTCGGTCTCGGATCGTCGGCCGACTACGTGCCCTCACTTTCACTGGCGACAACGCCGAAATTCACCAACGCGAATCGCACCGTGACCATCAAGATGAAGGGGTGGCGATTCGCCGACGGCGAAGTCGTGAGTGCGAAGTCCGTGATGTTCTTCCTCAACATGTACAAAGCTGATCCCACCTCGTACTGCGGGTACAACGCGGGTTACGGAATCCCCGACCAGGTCGCGAGCGCCTCCGGCCACGGCCTGAGCGTCACCATCACGTTCACCAAGCCGGTCAACGCGAACTGGCTGTTGTACAACTATCTCTCGGAGATCACCCCGATGGCCCAGGCCTGGGACCGCTCGTCGGCGTCGCAGTCGTCCACCTGCGCCACCGGCGCGTACGGTGCCGCGAGCACCGACGCGGCGTGCAAGGCCGTTGAGGCGTACCTCGCCAAGCAGTCGACCAATACCGCCACCTACACCGGCGCACTCTGGCAACGCGGCGTGGACGGCCCGTGGCGACTGACGAGCTTCGACGCGGCGGGTAATGCCACCTTCCAACCCAATCCTCACTACTCCGGACCGCAGCGCCCCCAAGTGCGGTTCGTCAAGGAGGTCGCCTACACCTCGGTGCAGGCCGAGGAGAGCGACCTGTTGTCGGGCAAGCTCTCGGTCGGCTACATCGATCCCGGCGTCTTGACCAGTCCCGCGCCGACGATCGGACGCACCGGCGCGAATTGGGTGGCGCTGGCCTCACGCTACGACTTGGTGTCGAGTCCGACGTGGGGCTTCAATTTCGCGGCCTTCAACTTCAGCGCTTCGGACCCCCGTTCGCCGATCATCGACCAGCTGTACGTGCGCCAGGCCCTGCAGTACGCCGTCGACCAGACGGGCATCATCAAAGGAGTCGACAAGGGCTACGGCACGGTGATCGACAGTCCGCTACCACCCTTGACGCCTTCGACGCTCGCGCGCCGCTTCGCCAACCCCTACCCGTTCAACGTCGCCGCCGCGACGACGCTCTTGAGCGCCCACGGCTGGAGCCTCGTGAACGGTGTGCAGACGTGCACGGTGCCGGGCACGGGCCCGGGCCAGTGCGGGGCCAACATTGCCCAGGGCACCACGCTCAGCCTCAACGTCGTGTGGACGAGCGGCTCGGCGAACCTCGACCAGACCTTCGCCACCGAAATTGCGAGCTGGCAGGCGTTGGGTGTGCAGGTGAGCCACTCGACCGACGCGTTCAATAACGTCATCGGCGACTGCAGCGGGGCGAAGGGATTCGAGATCTGCGACTGGGGCAGCGGTTGGACGTATCCCCCGAGCTACTACCCGTCGGGCGAAGCCCTCTTCATGCCGGGAGGCGTCTTCAACGTCGGATCGTACAGTGACGCTCATATGACCAGCTTGATCAGGGACTCCATCGCTGGTTCGGCCAATCTGAGCTCGTACGCCCTCTACGCCGCCCAGCAACTGCCGGTGCTCTACCAGCCCCAAGCCACCAACCTGTACGAGGTAGTGAAGAATTTGAAGTGGACCGTCAGTCCGGCACCCAACGTGTTCGGCGACTTCATGCCCGAATATTCGCACCCCTAGATCGTCGCTCGGCGCCGAGAGGGAATCGGCTCGGACCTAGCCGTCGACCTAGTGACACCTTTGTCCATCGGCCCCAGCGGGCCCCATTTCGTCCGGATTCAAACGATTTCTTGGTTCAGCCATCGTTCGCGCCACGGCGACTCACTCCCAGCATCTTCGTAGTTTCTTAGGAAAATACGGATTTTCGAGCGCAGCCGTTAGCACAACCACGAAAATTCCTCGGTTTTTGGCAAGGTGAACATTATGTGGTTCTTATGTGAGGATACAGTTGCGTCAATCCATCTGTGATGGAACAGCAAATGAAGAGTGACCACCGAGGTGGTCCTGGGAGGAATTTCAATATGCATTTTGGACGCAAACTTCGACTAGCGACAACGATAGGCATAGCCGCCACGTCGCTCTCGCTAGGTCTCATCGCACCCACGGTAAGTGGGGCCTCCGCGCCATCGGGGACGATTACCATCGCCGAAGCGCCAAACGCGACGCCTAACTACATCCTCCCGTACTACCCACCTGCCCAGTGCACGGTGACGAACACATCCCAGTTCCAGGTCATGATGTATCGACCCCTGTACTGGTTCGGCCTCGGCTCGAACGCGGGCCTCATTCCGTCTATTTCCGCAGGAAATCTTCCGAAGTACAGCAACGGGAACAGGACGGTTACTGTAACAACCAAGGGCTGGAAGTTCGCTGACGGTCAAACCGTCAACGGCCAATCCGTCATGTTCTTCCTCAACATGTTCAAGGCAGAGCCTTCCAACTTCTGCACCTACACCCCTGGGCTCGGTATTCCCGACCAAGTGACCAACGCAACAGCGCACGGCAACACCGTGACGATCACGCTGAAGTCCTCGGTCAACCCCCTGTGGTTCACCGACAACATGCTCGCCGTGATCACGCCAATGGCCGAATCGTGGGACCGCACCGCGACGTCGACCAAGGGCAAGTGCTCAACCGGTGCGTACAACGCAGCCTCGACGAAGGTCGCCTGTAAGAACGTCTGGACGTACCTCAACGCGCAAGCCCAGAACATCTCAACCTTCACTGGAAAGATGTGGCAGAGCGGGGTCGACGGCCCTTGGCGCCTAACGCAAATGGACAACTTGGGTAACGCAACCTTCCAGTGGAATCCCAAGTACTCGGGTCCCCAGAAGGCGCAGGTCAGCACCGTCAAGCTCGTCGCCTTCACCACCGCCCAAGCGGAAGAGAACCAGTTGCAAGCTGGCAACATCGACCTCGGCTATGTCGACCCGTCAATCTTGACCTCACCTGCGGTCAGTCCGACCCACCCCGGCGCAAACTGGGGTCAGTTGGGCCAGCGCTACACGTTGTTCTCCAATGAGCTGTTCTCGAACAACTACATGAACCTGAACTTCGGGAACAACCCCGGCGCCAAGTTCATGAACCAGACCTACATCCGCCAGGCACTCCAGGAGTCGGTGGACCAGACGGGCATCATCAAGAACGCCTTTAAGGGCTACGGCGTTCCGACGTGGTCGGCGCTGCCACCCACGACGCCGGCTTCGGAATCGGGTCCGATCAAGAATCCCTTCCCGTACAACCTGAGTGCCGCCGAATCGTTGTTGACGAGTCATGGCTGGACGAAGCAGGGTGGCCAGTTGGTGTGCACCAGCCCGGGAACGGGCGCGAGTAACTGTGGCGCTGGTATTTCCAGCGGTGACAATCTCTCGCTCAGCGTTCTGTGGGTCTCGGGTACACCTTCGCTCGACACCGAGATGAACGCAATCCTGGCCGACTGGGGCAGCCTGGGCATCGCAACCACGCACGCCACCAGTACTTTCGGTCACGTCGTGGGCGCTTGCCCGATTGCCTACAATCCGGCATCGACCTATGACATCTGCAACTGGGGTGGTGGTTGGCTCTTCGCGCCGGACTACTTCCCGTCGGGTGAGCCGCTGTATCTGACCGGTGCGGGTTCGAACAGTGGTGGCTACTCAGACGCCACGATGGACAAGTTGATCAAGCAGACCATCACTTCGAACGTGAAGCTCACGGCGTACGGCAACTACACCGCGACGGCGATTCCAGTTCTGTGGGACCCGCTGGCGACCGGTACCGGTGAAGCCATCAAGACGCTGCACAGCAAGATCGGTTTCGCCAGCGTGTTGGACAACTTCACGCCGGAGTACTACCACTTCTAGAGTGGGCTGTAGTTAAAACCGTTGCAAGTGCCAACGCAAAAGAGAGGGGCCGTTGGCCCCTCTCTTTTGCGTTGGCGTGAGGTCTCTCGATCGTCTGAGATGGTACGATCACTAGGTGTTTGCGTACATTGCAAGGCGCCTGATTCAATCAGCGATTGTCCTTTTCATCATCATCGTCATCACGTTTACGCTCCCCTATTTTCAGCCCAATGGCATCTTCGCGCCGGCCTACACCGCGTTGGGGAGTAGGAGCAGTCCGCACAACGTCCTGGTCTGGGCCACCCAGCACGGCCTGACCCAGAACTACTTCACGCGACTCCTGCACTACCTCAACCGACTTGTCTTCCACCTGGATTTGGGCCACTCCTATAAGCAGAGCCTCTCGGTCAATTCGATCATCAGCCTGTACGTCCCACGCACTCTTTGGCTCGCCCTGAGCGCCTTGATCCTCACGGTTGTCATCGCGATCCCCCTGGGCATTTTCCAGGCGTCACGGCGCAACACGGTTGCCGACTACGCCGCAACGGGCACTGCCTTCGTCTTGTACGCGATGCCCGCCTTCTTGCTATGCATCTTGGTGATCGATGCTTTTGGCTTTCATGGGCCGCACCTGCCCGTGTCGCCGCCGTCGGGTGTGGCGCCGTGGGCCATCTTCACCGACCCGAAGGCGTTCGTTCTGCCCGTCGGCTGTTTGACGTTGCTCTCCGTAGCGGGCCTCAGTCGCTTCATGCGCGGCACGGTCCTTGAGGTGCTCGTACAGGACTACATACGTACGGCCCGCGCCAAAGGCTGCTCGCCTCGCCGTGTACTTTGGCGCCACGCCTTTCGCAACGCTCTAGGTCCGATCATCACAATCTTGGGTCTTTCGATACCGGGGCTCATCGGTGGCGCCCTCATCATCGAAGACGTCTTCAATTACTCGGGCTTGGGTGTTCAGACCATCAACGCCGCCCTGCAGGTCGACGTTCCTACGATCCTCGGCATCACGCTCTTGGTGGCCGTGTTCACGCTGCTGGGCAACCTTTCGGCCGACGTGGCGCTCAGCCTCGTCGATCCGCGTATTCGAATTGAGGGCAAGCAGTGACCGCGGTCTTCGACCCGTTAACTGACCCGCAGGCCGACACGACACCCGTGCCGATGTGGCGACAACGGGCTCGAATCTTCTTCGGCAATAAACTCGCTATTGCTTCCGTGGTCTATGTCCTCTTGCTGACACTCGCGTGCTTTCTCATTCCACACATCCATCCGGTGAATGAAACCAACCAGGCGCTCGCGTTCAACACACCTCAAAACGCAGCCCCCTCTAGTGGGCACTTGCTCGGCACGGACAACAACGGTTTCGACGTCCTGGGGCGGATCCTCTACGGTGGCGAGTACTCGCTCACCTTGGGCTTCTTGGCTGGTCTCATCACCATTGTGGTGGGAACGCTCTACGGGATGATTGCGGGATTCTTCGGCGGCGTTCTGGACACCATGATGATGCGCCTCGTGGACTCATTCCTCTCGATCCCCTACATCTTCCTACTATTGACCTTGATCACCGTCTTTGGCCGCTCGACCGTCTTCCTCATCACGATCATCGGCTTCACGGGGTGGTGGGGTAATGCTCGCATCATTCGAGGTGACGCGCTGCTCATAAGAAATCTCGACTACGCGAAAGCCTCGGCGTCAATGGGGGCGAGCAAGTGGCACATCATCCGTCGCCACGTCTTTCCCAACTCGATTAGCAACATCGTGACCGTGGCCACGTTCTCCGTTGCTGACGCAATTCTCTTTCTCTCCGCCCTGGGTTTCTTAGGGCTGGGAATCCAGTCGCCCCAGACGGACTGGGGAACGATGCTGCAGCTCGGAACCGATCAGATCCAAAATGGTTATTGGTGGGAGGTCTACCCCATTGCGACCGTCTTCATTCTGGTGGTCGTAGCGATCAACTACATTGGCGACGCGCTTCGCGATGCGTTCGAGGTGCGACTCCTCGAGCGATAGCA
>Ga0075029_100001126_pt1 | contig 15341 bp, 15 predicted proteins | sample LitLauG_LLR_2013_FD_71391 | JGI IMG/M metagenome (GOLD analysis project Ga0075029, IMG submission 71391) | Freshwater sediment microbial communities from North America - Little Laurel Run_MetaG_LLR_2013 | ecosystem: Environmental > Aquatic > Freshwater > Creek > Sediment | place: USA...
CCCCGGCAACGCCCAGAATGATCTATTCACTTGAGGTGAACATGCTGGCTTACATCTTCATTCTTTTCGCTGTGGCAATGCGGTTCCTGCCGCATCCCTTCGCCTTTACTCCGGTCGGTGCCGCCCTGCTGTTCTTCGGCGCCCGCGGACCGCGCCGCCAGCTCTGGGTTCCCCTAGCGCTGCTCGCGGCCTCCGACGTCGTTTTAACGACGCTGGTCTACCGCTATCCATTCTCCTGGGATCACTTCGTGACCTGGGCTTGGTACGCCGCCATGCTGTGGATGGGCACGACTCTCAAGCAGAACGCCGGCGCGCCTCGCATTCTGGGGACCGCCCTCGCAGGCTCCGTTTCGTTTTTCCTGGTCAGCAACTTCGCCGTGTGGGCCGCGTGGGAGATGTATCCCAAAACGCTCGCCGGCCTGATGGTCTGCTACGATGCCGGCCTGCCCTTCTTCCGCCGCGCCGTCGAAGGCGACCTGCTCTACACTTCCATGATGTTCGCAACGCCATTCTTGCTGGGAGTACTCGCGCAGAAGCTTCATAGCTCCGGAGATCACCCGGCCGCGGCCTAGTTCACTCAGAAAATTTCAGACGGCGGACTCTTTCTGGTCCGCCGTTTTGCTTTTGGCCTTCGCCTTTGTTCTGCGCAGCAGCCAGACTGCCAGTCCGACTTCCAGCACCACGCTCAGCACGATCAAGAAATGCTGCTTTAATGCGCCTCCTGCCAACTGCACCACGCGAGGTCCCAGCCACAGCGTGAGTAGCGAAAGCACCATGAATCGCACGAAGCGCCCGGCGAAGATTGCGCCCAGAAAATGGGTGAACTGCATCTCGAACACAGCCGCAGCCAGTACGAACACTTTGAACGGCATGGGCGGCGGCAGCATACCGGGGAACATCAGTGCCCAAAATTCATGCTTCTCAAACGAGTCGTGAATTTTCTGGAAGCGTTCTTCCGGGATTCTCTTCCGCAAAACCTTCTCGCCGCCCAGATATCCGATGATGTAAAGCGGAATGCTGCCCAGCGCCGACCCCAGCGAAGCCAGCACCACATACAGAATCAGCCGCGCACGATCCTGGTACACATAGGTCGCCACGATCGCATCCACCGGCATGCCCAGCAGAGCGCTGTCGGCGAACGCAATCGCGAACACGCCCCAGACGCCCAGCACTTTCAGCAGGCCCCAGATCCACGCCGTGTACCGCGCCAGGATGTGTCCGATTGTTTTCAAGGAAGAGCTTCCAGTTTACGTGATCGAGAGGAAGCGAGCTACGCCGTCTGCGTAGGATCTTCCGTGGGTCCATTACCTTCAAATACCAACCACCCAAACTGTTATCATCGCTCACCTCGGAGTCCTCATGCGCAAACTAATCCTCTGCCTCTGCATCCTGCTATCCCCCATCTTCCTCTCTGCCCAGCAATACGACGTCGTCATCGAGGGCGGCCGCGTCCTGGATCCCGAAAGCGGCCTTGACGCCGTCCGCAACGTCGGCATCAGCGAAGGAAGAATCGCCCGCATCTCCGCCAACCCTCTACAAGGCCGCCGCGTCATTCACGCCGCCGGCCTCATCGTCGCCCCCGGCTTCATCGACCTGCACCAGCATGGCCAGGACCTCGACAGCCAGCGCGTCAAGGCCTTCGACGGCGTCACGACGGCGCTGGAGATGGAAATCGGCGCGCCCGATGTCGCGACGTTCCTGCATTCCAAAGAAGGCCACTCACTCATTCACTACGGCACCACTGCCAGCCACTGCGCAGCGCGGTCGCTAGCATTCGGCGCACCACTAAGTCCGCCGTCCGAGGTTCACCCGGGAGTTCCCGAGCTTCTACCCAAGAGCGGCCCGGCTACGAACGATCCTGCCACGCCGCAGCAGATCGAGCGCATCAAGCAACGCCTGCGCGACGAACTCGCCGCCGGAGCTCTCGGCATCGGCATGGGCATTCAATACACTCCCGGCGCGACGCGCCTTGAAGTCATCGACATGTTCCGTCTCGCCGCCGAGCGCAAGCTCCCGGTCTACACCCACATGCGCAGCTTCGGCCGTACCGAGCCGGGGTCGGACATCGAATCGGTCGAAGAAGTCATCGGCGCCGCCGCTATCACCGGCGCATCCCTGCACATCGTCCACATCAACAGCACCTGCCTGCTCGACTCGCTCGAATGTCTATCGCTGGTCGAAGGCGCCCGCGCCCGCGGCCTCGACGTGACCACGGAGGCCTATCCGTACATCGCCGGCATGACCTATATCAACTCCGCGCTGTTCAATCCCGGCTGGCGCGAGCGGCTGGGCATGGATTACAGCCAACTGGTACTGCCCAACACCGGCGAGCACCTCACCAAAGCGCGCTTCGAAGAGTTGCACAGCTCCACCACGCCGCAACTAGTCCTCATGTTCGCCAACACGCAGGAGATGGTGGACAAGATCATTCCCCACCCGCTGGTCATGATCGCCAGCGACGGCGCACCCGGACACCCGCGCAACGCGGGTACCTACGCGCGCGTCCTCGCCCAATATGTCCGCGAAAAAAAGACGCTGACGCTGATGGAAGCGCTGCGCAAGATGACCCTCATGCCCGCGCAAGTGCTGGAGCAATCCACGCCATTAGGCCACCGCAAGGGAAGGATGCAAGAAGGCGCCGACGCCGACATCGTCGTGTTCGACCCGCAAACCATCATCGACCAATCCACCTTCGACAAACCAATGGAGCCCAGCATAGGCGTGCGCTACGAACTGATAGCAGGCTCGCCGCTGATTGAAGAAGGCAAGATGCTGCCAGATGTGTACCCCGGCAAAGCAATCCTGGGCCCAGGGAAGCGCTGACTTTTGCGTGGTCCTAAGAATTAAAGAGGGGTGCCCCACTTCTCGCATCTTTTGCGAGAAGTGGGCAGCAATGCTGCAGAAATCAGGGCGCAACGATTTTGTCGCGACCGGCTCAACCGGGAAGATGCTCTGTCTTCCCGCTAAGCAATTCGACCGCATGAGGCACTAATCCAACCACAGCCTCCAGCGATTCCACAGCTCCCGAAGGACTTCCCGGCAAATTCAGAATGAGCGCCCGCCCCCGCACTCCGCACACCCCGCGGCTCAATGCGGCAAACGGAGTCTTCTTCACTCCCTCACTCCGCATGCGCTCCGCCACACCGTCCAGAAGCCGCTCGCACACAGCCACAGTCGCCTCCGGAGTGACATCCCGCGCAGCCACGCCCGTCCCGCCCGTGGTGACGATAAATCGCACCTCGCGCGCCAGCCGAATCAGCAGATTCTGAATTGGAATGGGATCGTCCGCAATCACTTCCCGCGCAACGACGGAAAAACGAAATTTCTCCAGCGACTGAACCACCGCCGGCCCCGATAGATCCTGCCGCTCTCCGCGAGCGCACGAATCGCTTACCGTAATCACGGCGGCGGTCAGAGTGACGTGCGGATCAGTTGTCGAGGAGGACATCTTCCTCTTCTTCGCGGTTGGCGTGGGAAGGCGTACTGGGCGCGGTCTGCGCAGCGGGGGTTGCCGCCGCCTCGGCCTCCAACCCGCCGTCTCGCGCTGACTCATCCAGCAGGCGCAATCCCTCCATCAGAAGCCCCTGCGTGTTCAGTTGCGTAGTCTCTTGATCCGTCTTGCCTTCAAAGTCGAGCTGGAAATTTCCACCCGTCCAGCGCAGTACTTTGAACACCGCCGGATCGCCCACCAGCGATCCATACGTCGCATGCTTCACCTGGCCATCGACGAAGAACACCTCGCACTTGTCGCCTTCGTTGGTCAGCGTCAACTGGCAGCTCTTGCGGCCCATCTCCAGCGACTGCATCAGGTCGATTACGTTCATCTGCGCCAGGCTGCCGCGTACCACGCCATCTGACGGCGCGGTCTTTGCCATCTTTTCCAGCGCGATGCGATCGATCATGCGCTTCACCCGCCGCGTCGCATCTTTCAGAAAAAATGGCTTCTCCAGATAGTCGTCCGCCGCGTCCTGCGGTGAAAGCCGCTCGGCAATATCCCCCTTGCTCGCCATCAGCACAGTCGAAAAATTCGCCGTCGCCGGACGGCTCTTCAACTTCTCCACCAACTGCCGCCCGTCCATCCCCGGCATGCGGTAGTCGCAGACCAGCAAATCCGGCACGTCGTCGACCGCCTTCAACAGCGCGTCGGCCGCGTCGGTGGCCGTGGTCACCTTCGCCAGCGGAGACAGCGCCTGCTGCAACATTCCCAGCACCATGGGATTGTCGTCGACCACCAGCAATTTGACGTTATCTGCCACGATTATTTTTTCTTGCGCCGGTACTCGCCGCTCTTGCCGCCGCTCTTGCGCTCCAGAACAATCTCGCGAATCTCAATTCCCTTGTCCGCGCCTTTACACATATCGTAAACGGTCAGCGCCGCCACCGACGCTGCGACCATCGCTTCCATCTCCACGCCCGTGACCGCCGTGGTCGTTACTTTGGAGGTAATAGCGACGCCATTCTCGCACAGCCGCACATCCACATCAACGAGCGTCAACGGCAGCGGATGGCACATGGGAATCAGATCCGAAGTCTTCTTCGCCGCCATGATCCCCGCCAGCCGCGCCACTTCCAACGGATCGCCCTTCGGATTTTTCGCCAACGCAGCCAGTACCGCAGGCTTCATAGCCACGAAGGCGCTGGCCTCAGCCTCGCGCTGGCTGGCCGATTTGCCGGAAACATCGACCATCCGCGCCTGCCCCGCGCCATCGAAGTGAGAGAGCTTCTTCGCCATGCAATTTTCTATCTTACATGCCTGAAATCAAATCTCCGTCATCCTGAGCGAAGCGAAGGACCTGTGTACTCCGCCGGGCAGCACCGGCGCCGAGGGTGCCCCATCCTAACGTCGCGTAGTTTCCGACGTTAGGGTGGGCAACTGACTGCCTGCACAACTGAAGGAACTACCGCATCATCACCGCAACCCACTCGCCCGCGGCAATGTGCTCGCGGTCGTCGGGAATCACGATGTAGCAATTCGCCCGCGCTGTCGCCGCAATGTCGCCCGATCCCTGCCAGCGGACCAGTTCCACGCCGCAGTCCTCGAATTCCCCCGCAAGAATCGCAGGAAGAAAACGCTTCAAGCCGGTCTTGATACGAATCTCCTTTTTCAGCCGCGCGTGCAGGAACATCAGCTTCCGTGCAGCCTGTCCGGCCAGCGCCTCCAGCATCGGCCGCGCGAAGAGTTCAAACGTCACCATCGTCGAGATGGGGTTTCCGGGGAGCCCGAAAAAATACCTCTGCGCACATCTCCCAAACACCACCGGTCGCCCCGGCTGAATCTTCGCGCCGGTAAAGAAAAATTCCGCCTGCATCTCGGCGAGCACCGGCTCGACCAGATCGTAGCGCCCCATCGAGACTCCGCCCGTCATCAGCAGCAAATCCGATTGCAATCCCAGCGCGATCAACTCACGCAGTGCCTTCGGTTCGTCCGGCGCAATCGGCAGCAGCACCGCCTCGCCGCCCGCCTCCTGAATCTGCACCGCCAGCGAATAACTGTTCGAATTGCGAATCTGTGTCGGCCCCGGCGTACCGCCAATCTCCACGATCTCGTCGCCGGTGGTCAGCAGCGCAACCCGCGGACGCTGGTACACGGCCAGCTTCGTTTTTCCGGCCGACGCCGCCAGCGCAACGCCCACATCATTCAACCGCAGTCCGCGGTCCAGCAGCACCGCCCCCTGCCGCGCCTCCGCCCCGCGAGGAACAATATTGTCTCCTGCAGCCACGCCCTTCGTGATCTCGACCCAATCCCCGTCGCGCGCCGTGTATTCAACCATCACCACCGCGTCGGCTCCGTCCGGCACCGGCGCTCCGGTCATGATCGCAACCGCCTGCCCGCTGCTGACGCGCGAAGGAATGCGTTCAAGGCTCTCCCCCGCCTTGATTTCGCCAATCACATTCCGCCGAGCCGGAAGTTCAAACAGGTCGGCGGCCCGCACCGCGTACCCATCCCGCGTCGACCGCGCAAATGGAGGGATGTCGCGATCCGCCAGCACCGCCTCCGCCAACACCCGCCCCGCACCCGCGAGCAATTCGACAGTTTCTGTGCCACGAGCCCGAATCTGCGAAGCGTGCTGCTCCACCAGATGGCGCGCGTCTTCAAAACTCAAAATGGTTATTGGGGATCCGGACGACATGGAAACAGCATAGAAGAAGTCGAGGCATCGTGCCCCAGAAGAGCACTTTGTCATCCTGAGCGAAGCGAAGAGCCTGCCCTGAACTTGTCGAAGGGACCTCTGTACTCGCTTGCAGTCCCGATGCTGCAGGCAACGTACACAGGTCCTTCGCTTCGCTCAGGATGACAAGAACGTTTAGGCAAGAGAGGAGCTAGCGCGCCAGTTCCTGCCCCAGCACCGCCGGATTACTCGCAAACGACAGCCCGGTCTCCAGGTCCACCAGCCGTTCCTGCACCAACTGCGCGATCTCGCCGTCAAAGTGCTGCATCCCTTCTGGTCCTCCGGCTTTGATCGCATCCAGCAGAGTCTTATTGTCGCGCTCACCCTTTTCAATGCACTCCCGCGTCCGCGTATTCGTTTTCAGAATTTCAAACGCTGGGACCCGCCCGCTGCGATCGCTCTTCGGAATCAGCCGCTGGCAGACCACATAACGAAACGACTTCGCGAACCGCTCCCGCACCGCCTGCTGCTCCGCCGCGGAGAACGAACTCACCACCCGCTCCACCGTCTTCGAGGCATCCATCGTATTCAGGCTGGAGAACACCAGGTGTCCCGTCTCCGCCGCCTCCAGTACGATCTCGATCGTCTCCCGGTCGCGCATCTCGCCCACCAGAATGACCTTCGGCGCCTGCCGCATTGCCGACCGCAGCGCATGCGCAAAGCTTGGCGTGTCGCTGTGCAACTCCCGCTGGTGGATCGTCGAGCACTTGTGATTGTGCAGAAATTCAATCGGATCTTCGATGGTGATAATGTGGTAGTACTTCTCCCGATTGATCAGATCCAGCAGCACCGCCAGTGTCGAAGACTTCCCCGACCCGGATGCTCCCGTCACCAGCACAATCCCATCACGCAGCTTCACCACTTCCGAAAGTTGTTGCGGAATGCGCATCGCCGCGAATTCCGGAATTGCGGTCGGAATCACCCGCATCACCACGGCACAGCTCCCGCGTTGAATGAAGATGTTCACGCGAAACCGCGCCAATCCCGGCAAGCCGTAAGAAATGTCGCACGCCCCGTGCTCGCGCAGCGTCGTGATGGCCTGCTTGTTATCGCCAATCAAGTCCGCCGCGATATGCCGCGTGTCGTCCGGCGTGAGCATCGTGATCCCCGGCACCTGCACCGGGATCATCTGCCCATACACTTGCACTTGCGGCGGACGCCCCGGGGAAAAAATCAGGTCGCTGATCTTCTCTGCGGCGCGCAGCATGGCACTCAGCAGCGTGGAAGTTGCCGCCCGGCCGCTTCCGGAAAAATCGTCGAGTGTGACCGAGATAGGCGCGATTGTGGGTGCTGCCATTCGTTCCTCGTGACCTCAGGAATCTGACGCACCACAGAGCGGAGAGACCGGCAGGGCGAAAAAACCTTCGCTGCCCGAAAATCTATACCTTCACTCTACCGTGCCCAGGGACCCGGCGCGAAGGACAGCAAGTGCATAGTCTTTCGTAACCGCAAAACTCCAAAGACAAGCAAAAGGGCGGCCATCCTTCGGCCGCCCCGCATCACCCAACTGCTTGCAACTGTTCTACTTCTTGGTCTTCTTGGTGCCGAATTTGGTCTCCACCGAAGCCCCGATGCTGGCCAACATCTGCTTGGCGGCATCGGCATTCGCACCCGTAGGCTGCAATTCCAGATACTTCTGGAATGCCTCGGCCGTTCCCGGAGGCGCAACCATCTTGTCCCCCTGCAGAGTCGCCTTGCCGATCATGTTGACGCCCTTCCAGTAGTACGCATCGGCCTTGTTCGGATCCGCTGCGATCACTTTGTCGAACGCCGCGATCGCGTCGTCCACCTTCCCGGCATTGGTGAGCACCGCGCCGGTATTGTAGTAGTACTGGCCAGCGGCAGTGGGATCAGACTGCGCCGCCATCGCGTACGTCTTCACCGCGTCATCGGTCTTGTTTTCCTTGGAATACGCCTCGGCCAGGTTGTTGTAATAGGCGGCCATCGTCTTTGCGCCCGCCGCCGGATCTTTCTCCGGAGGCGCAGCCTTCTTCAACTCCACCGCTTTCTGGTAAGCCTCGATCGCCGAGTCCAGTCGCTTGTCTTTCTCCGCCTTATCCGTCTGCTTGTTCGCCGACAGCCGGTAATAGTCGCCCAGCTTGAACCAGATCAGGTCGCGGTTCGGATCGATCTGGTTGGCCGCAACCAGGTCCGCAATGGCCGTATCGTAATCCGGAGGATTCGCCTCGACGGCCGCTTTCGCCGCCGTCAACTTCTCGTTCAACGACTTGATCGTATTATTTTCCTTCTGTGCCTTCGATGCCTGCTCTTGCTTCTGCTTCAATTCCTCGGCCGACATGCCCGCGCCCTTGGCCGCGTTTTCCATCTCCTTCTTCATGTCCAGATCGACGTTCACCTCATCCGCGCCGACTTGCACCCCGGTGACATGGTCCGCTTCCTTACCGGCTTTCTGATCGTCCGTGTTCCGGTACAAGGTGACGACGTATTTCCCTGGCGTGATGCCCAGAGAAAAATACTCGCCCTTCTTGTTGGTCTTGATGGTGTACTTCTGCCCGTTCTCGATGTTGGCGTAGATCACGATGCCGTCAGCGACCGGCTTGCCGTCGGCCTCCCGGCACGTGCCCTTCACCGTTCCTGAAGTCTGCGCCACGGCCGGAGCAACCCACAGCCCCATCGCCAGCACTACCAAAGAAAGAATTGCGAAATGCTTTTTCATTCTTGCCTCCCGGCAACCAAATCCTATTTCGCCGCGTACGGGATCGGGTCTTGAATTCCCGCCGCCTCAAACGCACGCAGGCGCAACACACAGCTATCACAGATGCCACACGCCCGGTCCTCCCGGCTGTAGCACGACCAAGTTAAATCGAAGGGCGCATTCAGTTCAAGGCCAAGGCGCACGATCTCACTCTTGCGCATGGCAATCAGGGGCGTCACAATCTCGATCCGCCCGTCTTTCGTGCCCGCCTTCACCACTTCGTTGAACGCCGCGTAATACGCCGGCCGACAATCCGGATATCCCGAACTGTCCGGCTCAACCGCGCCAATGTACACCTTTTCCGCGTCCAGCGCCTCTGCCCAGCTCACCGCCACCGCCAGAAAATGCGCGTTACGGAATGGCACATAAGTGACTGGAACGCCGGATCCAGCCTCCTCGGAGCGTGGCACCGCAATATTTTGATCGGTCAGCGCCGAATGCCCAATGGCCCGCAACGCCTCATTCCGCACGATCAGCCGATCCCGGATTCCCAGCCGCCCGCAAATACGAACGAACGACTGCCGCTCCCGCTCCTCCGTCCGCTGCCCGTAGGAAACATGCACCGCAGCCGTATCATAATCGCGCGCCGCCAACGCCGCGCACACGCAAGAGTCCATGCCGCCACTGAGCAGCACGACCGCGCGCGCCGTCATACGCCCTTCACCGCCGGATCCCAGATGAACTTGTGCAGCTGCAATCCCAGCCGTGCCGGCACATTGTCGGCAATCATCCACTCCACCAGTTCCTGCGGGTCCAGCAAACAATGCGAACTGTCTCGCGCCCCGGTCGCATCCTTGCGAAACGCAGGAGAGAAAAGGACCGCATTCACCCGCTTGCTCAGCCCGTGAGCCTCGGTGAACCGCCGCGCAAATTCGTAATCCGCCCGGCTGCTCAGCACAAACTTCACCTCATCCTGCGCGGTCAGCACTTCCAGGTTCTCCAAACGAAATGTATCTCCCTCGCCGGAGTCCGGACACTTCACATCCACAATCTTGACTACCTCGCGCGGAACCCCCGCCAGCGGCCGCTCTCCGCTGGTCTCCAAAAGCACGCAAAACCTCGCCGCCAGCAACTCCTGCATTAGTGGAACCACTTCGCGTTCCTGCAGCATCGGCTCTCCGCCCGTGATCTCCACCAGCCCGCCCGAAGGGCTCAGACGCGACACCTCATCCCGCACCTCTGCGATCGACATCTTTCGCCCGCCCTGAAACGTGTACTCGCTATCGCACCACGAGCACCGCAGGTTGCATCCCGTCAACCGCACAAACACGCATGACAAGCCGGCATAAGTCGACTCGCCCTGCAGGGATTTATAGATCTCAGTAATTTGCATGGAAAACTGTTGTCGGTTATCGGCCGTCAGTCACCGGGGCCCGCGTGGGGTGCCCCATGTCTCGCCGGTGTTGCGAGACATGGGAACCGGGAAACCGCCTACTCGCTATATTTGGCCGTCGTCGTATCCGTCTCAAACACGGTCACGTCTTTGATTCGCACTCGCCCGTGAGTAACTTCCTTCAGCCGCGAATTCGACTCCTCATAAAAATACTTCGCCAGATTTTCCGCCGAAGGATTGATCACCGTAAAAGGCTCGATTTCATTGATCATCTGATGATCGAGCCGGTCGATCACATGCTTCATCACCGAGCGCAGATCCTTGAAATCCAAAAGCAACCCGGCCTTGTCCAGTTCCGTTCCCGCCAGCGTTACCCGAATCTTGTAGTTATGCCCGTGCGGATTCTCGCACTTGCCCTTGTAATTGCGCAGGTAGTGCCCCGCGGCAAACGAATCTTCCACCGTTACTTCGAACATGATCCCCCTGCGACCCGCGTCAACACTAGGTGAGCCGCCTCATCGCCGATCTATTATTGTACCCCTTATAGAAACGATCGCACTGATCCGGCGAGAGGAGAGGTTCGCTCATTCCCCCACCCCAAAGAATCCCTCGACCACCCGTATCTCCGTAGTCTTCCTATAATTCGGCAAGCTCTCCACAAACACCCGCCCGTACTGCTTCTTCAAAATCCGGTTGTCGAGCAGCACGAGCAACCCGCGATCATGCAGCGACCGGATCAGCCGCCCGAATCCCTGCTTCAAAGTAATCACCGCCGCCGGGACCTGATACTGGAAGAACGCATTCCCGCCATCGGCATCGATCGCCTTTACCCGCGCTGCCACCACCGGATCGCTCGGCACCGCAAACGGCAGCCGGTCAATAATCACGCAACTCAATTGCTCGCCCTGCACATCCACGCCTTGCCAGAACGAAGACGTGGCAAACAAAACCGCATTCGGCGTCAGCCGGAACTCCTCCAGCAGCGCGCTCTTCGGAGCGTCGCCCTGCCGCAACATCGGAAACTCGATCTCCCCCAGCAGCCGCTGATAGATCTCATTCATCTGCGCATAACTCGTGAACAGCACGAACGCCCGCCCGCGCGTGATCTCCAGCAGTTTGCGAATGCGTTCCGCAGCCTTGGGCACAAACTGTGGCGTACGCGGATCGGGCATATCGGGCGGCACATACAGCAAAGCCTGGCTCTCATAATCAAAATGCGAAGGCAGCACCGACTCGCGCGCATGCTCCACACCCAATCTCTGCCGGATGTACTCAAACCCTCCGCCCACCGCCAAAGTAGCAGAAGTCAAAACCGCCGAGTCCAGCTTCGACCACAAACACTCGCGCAGAATCGGTCCCACATCGATAGGCGTAGCCTGCAAAAAAACATTCTGCCGGCCCGCTGTCCGTCCTCTGTGAACCTCTGTGCCCCTCTGTGGTGAAAAGCCTTTGCCTCGTCGCTCAATCCAAAACACAGTATTCCGGTCTTCCGACTCCAATGCGAACCTAAGCTGCACCTGAATCTCCTGCGCCCGCCGCACAAAATTGAAAATCTCCTCAGGCTTCTGTGCCAAGCCCTCCAGTTCCCCAGCCAGCCGCGTCAAAGACTGGTTCAACGCCAGAAACTCGTCTCCGTTCTCTTCCAGAAACTCCCGGCGCGACTCAAACGCGAACCGTCCCTCCCCCGCAGGCAGCAACGAAAAGAAAAACGCCGATCGCTCCCGCAAACTCCCCAGCGCCCCAGACAACGAAGCCGACAAAATCCGGTTATGCTGCAAAGACTGCTCCACATCCCGCGCCAATTCCTCGCAACGCAAATTACTAACCGAAATTCCGAAATAATTTCCCGCCACATCTTCCAGTTCATGCGCCTCATCGAAAATCACCGCCGCAGCCTCCGGCAGGATCCCCGCATCCGGAGCCCCGTCCGCCTGCAGCTTGATCGCAAGATCGGCAAAAAACAAATGATGATTCACGATGACGATGTCGCTCTCCATCGCCTTCCGCCGCATCTCAGTGATGAAGCACCGCTCAAACTGGCTGCACTTCTGTCCAATGCAAGCATCTGCCCGCGCATCCAGCTTCGGCCAGAGCAGGCTAGCCTCGGGCAACTCCGCCAACTCCGCCCGATCCCCCGTGCCCGTCGTCTTCTCCCAGGCAGCGATCGCCTGATACTGCTCAATCTCCTGCAGCCCGCTCAGCACCGGCTGGTCGGTGAGGTCATACAATTTCTTCCGGCACAAATAATTGTTCCGCCCCTTCATATAGCAAACGGAAAGTTTTCCGGAACCGCCCTCCCCATACAGCGCCAGCTCCAAAAACGGCACATCCTTATAGAACAACTGCTCCTGTAGATTCTTAGTCCCGGTCGAAATGATCACCCGCTTCCCCGACCGAATCGCCGGCACCAGGTAAGCCAAAGTCTTGCCCGTACCCGTCCCCGCCTCTACGATCAAATGCCGCTTTTCTCCCAGAGCCTGCTCTACCGCCTCAGCCATCTGCAACTGCCCACGCCGAAACTCATAAGCCGGATGCGTTCGCGACAACACTCCGCCCGGAGCAAAAAATTGATACAGAGAAGTATCTTTCCCGGAAAAAACCGCGCGATTGGAAGCGGAAGAGGTCACAGAGTCCTATAATACTGATTGCACTGTCATCCTGAGGCGACACGCTCTTCGTCGCCGAAGGACCTGGGCGCGCCGCGCGAATCGTCCGCGTTTTTGGCGGACGAACAAATCGCGCGTTTGGCGTGCTTCCTTATAAAACCGCCCATCACCGATCAAGGCTCATTGACCCAACCCACCTACAATTCGAATAGTTCTCTCTCCGCGCCCCTGCTCGCCATCGTAGGCCGCCCCAACGTAGGCAAGTCCACGCTCTTCAACCGCATCGTCGGCTCCCGCCGCGCCATCGTCGGCGATGAGCCCGGCATCACCCGCGACCGCCTCTACGGTTCCGCCGAATGGAGTAATCGTCAATTCCGCGTCGTCGATACTGGAGGCATCGTCCCCGATGACCAGGATTTCATCCCCGCCGAAATCTTCCGCCAGGCCCGCGTAGCGCTAGACGAAGCCGCCGCGATCGTCATGGTCGTCGACGGCCGCACCGAACTTGCTGCCCCCGATCTCGAGCTAGCCCGCCTGCTCCACAAATCCAACCGCCCGCTGTTTCTCGCGGTCAACAAAGTAGACTCAGAAAAACAGTCGTCATTACTCGACGACTTCCACCGTCTAGGCATAAACAAGATGTTCCCCATCTCCGCCGAACACGGCCGCGGCGTAGACGACCTCCTAGACTCATTCATAGAAACTTTGAGACCTGAGGAACCGCAAGACCAGGGTGCCCCATCCTTCTCGCGGTTTGTGCGAGAGGGTGGGGATTTTGACGTTGCCCAGAAGCAGAAATCTTCGTTGGAAGAGACCGTCCCCGAGGGCGAAGAACCGAAGACCGAAGACCAACAGCCGGCGGCCGCCCTCGAAACCAAAGTCGCCATCATCGGCCATCCCAACGTCGGCAAGTCCACGCTCCTGAACTGCCTGACGTCATCCGACCGCGCCATCGTCTCCCCCATCCCCGGCACCACTCGCGACGCCGTCGATGAGGTCTTCGAGCACAACGGACGCCGCTTCCGCTTCATCGACACCGCCGGCATCCGCCGCAAAGGCAAGACGCACCTCATGGCCGAAAAGCTCTCCGTCGTCATGGCCCGCAAGCACGTCGAGGCCGCCGACATCGCCCTGCTCGTGATCGACGCCACCGAAGGCGTCAGCCAGCTCGACGCCTCCATCGCCGGATACGCCCATGAGAGCGGACGCTCCATCATCATCGTCGTTAATAAATGGGATCTGGTGATCAGCGGGAAGGAAAAGCCGTCGCGCCCCACCAAGGCCGAGCGCATGCGCGAATCGAAGCGCCCCGGAGACCGCGCCGCCTACGAAGAGCGCCTCCGCTACGAACTGAAATTCCTGAACTACGCGCCCATCGTCTTCATTTCCGCCAAGAGCGGCAAGGGAACCGAAAAAATATTTCCGCTCCTCGAAGAAGTCGCCACCGAGCGTCGCAAGCGCGTGACCACCGGGCAGATGAACCGCTTCCTCGAGCACATCGATTTCGACCGCGCCTCCGTCCCCATGCGCCAGCGCGTAAAGATTCTCTATCTGACGCAGGCCTCAGTCGGTCCGCCCACCTTCGTCCTCTTCACCAACCGCGCGGTGAAGCTGCACTTCTCCTATCAAAGATTTCTGGAGAATCAAATCCGCGAAGCCTTCGGCTTCGTGGGCACGCCGATCTGGATCAAGACCAGAGCGAGGGGGGAATAGCAGACTCGGGAAGGGGTTATCCCGATGCCTAGACTCTCACCATCAAGCGTCGCGCCGTACCAACCGCCGCCCCACCACCTCATAACTCCCGGTCAACACAATCCGGATCGCCTCCGTATAAGCCACATGCTCCTGCTCCAGAATCCGCGCCGCCAAAGTCCGCTCGCTGTCTGAATCGAGCACCGGCACAGCCTTCTGCACGATGATCGCCCCGTGATCCAACTCCTCATCCACAAAATGCACGGTGCAGCCGGACACCTTCACCCCGTAAGCAAAAGCCTGCTCCTGCGCCTCCAACCCAGGAAACGCCGGCAACAATGAAGGATGAATATTCAAAATCCTCTGCGGAAACTGCCGCACAAACCAGGGCGATAGCAGCCGCATGTAACCAGCCAGGCAAACCAGATCGACACCGTACTCCTTCAAGGCCCCAACAACTTCGCGATCATGTTCCTCCCGCGTCCGGCCTTTCGAAGGAATGACTAAAGCCGTAAGCCCGCGCTCGCGAGCCACAGCAATCCCCGCCGCATCCGCCCGGTTCGAAATGACAACAGCAATGCGAGCATCCGAAATCCGGCCGGCCACAATGCTGTCAGCGATCGCCACAAAATTAGACCCACGCCCGGAAAGCAAAATTCCAATAGAGTGCATAATCCGCCGAAAACGATTTTACGCTGGCAGTATAAGAACGTGGGGTGCCCCACGTCTCGCCTCTTTTGCGAGACGTGGGAACCGGAGACCTCAATCCCAGATCAATTCAACTGATAGAATTTTCCTTCACCCAATCACAAATCCTTGAAAGG
>Ga0075029_100001127_pt1 | contig 15327 bp, 11 predicted proteins | sample LitLauG_LLR_2013_FD_71391 | JGI IMG/M metagenome (GOLD analysis project Ga0075029, IMG submission 71391) | Freshwater sediment microbial communities from North America - Little Laurel Run_MetaG_LLR_2013 | ecosystem: Environmental > Aquatic > Freshwater > Creek > Sediment | place: USA...
GTCGATCCGATGATGGTCGCGCCGAGCGCCTTCGCCCACCGGCATAGCAGCAGCCCCACGCCGCCTGCGGCCGCATGAACCAGGACGACGTCGCCAGGCTTCACGACATAGACGTCGTGCAGAAGAAATCCGGCGGTTATCCCTTTCAGCAGGATCGAGGCCGCGGCCTCGTCGCTCAGGAAGGGCGGCAACTTGACGAGGAGGTCCGTTCGCATCGTGCGGACCGACACGTAGGCGCCGGGGGGCGCGCAGGCGTAGCCGACGCGGTCGCCCGGCCTCACGTTCGTCACGCCGGCGCCCACGCCTTCGACGACGCCGGCGGCTTCCATGCCGAGGATACCGGGCGGCGTGACCAGGTCGAAGCTGCCGCGCCGGCAATAGACGTCGATGAAGTTGACGCCGATGGCTGTCTGCCGGATCCGCGCCTCGCCCGCGCCGGGGTTCGCGACGAGAATCGTCCGCGCCGCCAGCACCTCAGGGCCGCCATGACGGGTGAGAACGATCGCGGTCGCTTCGAGGCCGGACGTCGCTGAAATGGGCGTGGGCGCCTTCGCGGGCGGCGAGGCGGCGGGGGCTTCACCCGCCAGCAAGGCGGAAATGGCGCGAAAGCCGGCGGCGATCACCTCGTCCGCGACGAACCGCCTCAGCCGCTCGCGTTCCGCCGGCATCGGGTCGAACGACGCCGACCATTCCCAGAGGCAGGCCTGGTCGTCCGTCACCGGACGAAGCCGGACGTGCGCGACGTAGTTGCGCAGGAAAACCGGCGCCTCGAGGATGCAGTAGCTGAAGCTCCGGGCCGCGTCCGACAGCGCGAGAAGCTGCTCGCGGATCGCGCCCCCGTCCACGAGCCGAAAGTTGCGCACCGCGCCGACCCGGTCGGCGTCGATCCCGTCCTCGATGGCGCTCGACGCGACAATCGGATGCCAGCGGTCGTGGCCGTTGAAATCGCGCAGCGCCGCCCAGACGTCCTCGATCGGAGCGTTGACGATCGTGCTGCGGCGGACTTCGACCATCTCAGCGCGAGAACCGGGTCTTGAGCGCGCTCAGTCCCGCAGCAAAGACATTGCGCCCGATGTCGGCCACGAGCGAGTCTTCGCGCTCGGGCGCCGCGTCAAACTCGGCGCTCCATTCGGCGAACGTTTGGTCGCCTTCCGTCACCGGGATCAGCCGCAGCGTGGCCAGATAGTTCTCCACCCCCATCGGGCTTTCGAGGATCGAGTAGGTGCAGGACATGTCATAGTCCGACAGCGCGAGCAGGCGCTCGCGGATGCGGCCGCCGTTCTTGAGGCGAAAGTTGCGGATGCAGCCGACCCTGTCCGAGGCCGCATTCTGCTCGATGCGGCTCTCCGCCACAAAGGGCGTCCATTTCGGAAGCGCGTTGAAATCCCGGACGACCTCCCAGACGGCGCTGGCGGCAGCCGGGATCACGATGGAGGCGTAGACCTTCGCCATCTCCCCTTCCCCTTCAGCGGTCGTCGTCCCGGTCGCCGCCATTGGCGGGCGGGCCGCCATTCGCCGGCTTGGCGCGCTTCGAGGCGAGGCTTTCGATGTCCTTGGCGTCGCGCAGCACCTCGGTCATGCGGCCGAGGCTTCCGCCCTCGATGCCGATCTCCTTCATCAGGCTGTCGATCATCGGCGCCTGAACACGATAGCGAAGCGCCGAGTCGATGACTTCGTCGGTCACGTTGCGGCCCCCGCCCGCGCCGCCGTTCGCCCCATCGATGTGGAGGATCTTGATTCCGTCGATCTTCTCCATCGGCCGCACGCTCTCGCGCACGATCCCCTCGATGCGGTCCAGCAACTTGCCGCGGAAGCGCGAAAGCCGCGCGGATTCGGAGAGCGAATTCTCCGCTTCGTTGAGTTGCATGGCGCCCCTGGCGTCGACCTCGTAACGTTCGGCGGCCGCGACCGCCTTGATCTTCTCGGCATCCGCCTCGCCCTGCGCCGCGATCTTGACGGCGTCGGCGAAGTCCGCCGCCGCCGACTTCTCCGCCTCGGCCTTGCCCGTGAGGCGAAGCGCGTCGCGCTCGGTCTCGCGCGAAGCCGCGATGAGATCAATGACCTTGCGCCGCTGAGCGATCTCGGTCTCGCGCACGGTGATCGCCGCCTCTTCGGCGGCGACCGCCCTGGCGCGGGCCCCTTCGGCGGCGGCGATCGCCTCGGACCGTTCCACAGACTTCCTGGCGACTTCGATCGCGCTCTGCATTTCGGCGACCTGAACCGTCTTGTCGCGCTCGACCTCGAGTCGTCTCAGCTCGCCGTCGCGGGAGACGCGCGCTTCGGCGAGACCGCGCTCGGTGGCGATCCGCGCCCGCTCGATCTCCTCGCCAGCGCTGATTTCCGCCTCTTCGAAGGCCTGACGCTTGGCAATGCTGAGGGCGTCGAGGAGACGCTCGCGGTCGAGCCGCACCTGATCCAGCGCGCGCTCCTGTGCGATGCGGGTCGATTCCAGGTCCTGATTCGCGACGATTTCGGCGCGCTTCCTTTCCGCCTCGGCCTGAACCAGCGCCGAGTTCTTGGCCGCCACCACGATCTGGCGGTCGATCTCGGCGAGCTCGAGCACGCGGCGGCGCTCGAGTTCGAGCGCACGCTGCTCGCGCTCGCGCTCGATGCGCGCCTTTTCCAGCGACAGCTCCAGCGCGATCTGCTCGCGCTCCGTCAGTTCGCGGCTCTTCATCTCGACTTCGTCGATATGCCGGCGGCGGGCGATCTCGCGCTGCTCGATCTCCTGCTGGTTCTGGATTCGCGCCTCTGCGAGGTTGCGCTCCTGGATGAACTTCGACTTTTCGACCTCCTCGCGCGCGGCGAGCAGGGCCTGTTCGCTTTCCTGATCGCGAACGGCGCGGTCACGGGCGAGTTCGACCCGTTGTGCGGCGCGGCGCACCTCGATGTCGTGCTCCTGCGCAAGCCGCGCAAATTCGCCCTCGCGCTCGATATCGAGCGACTTGCGTTGCGCATCGAGATTTTGGGTGCGAATTTCGATCTGGGTCCGCTGCTCGATCTCGTTGCGCATACGGCGACGCGCCTCGATGGTCTCGGTAAGCTGCGTCAGGCCCTCGGCGTCGAAGGCGTTCGAGCTGTCGAAGAATTCGAGGTGGGTCTGATCGAGATCGACGATTGCGACGCTCTCGAGCTCGAGCCCGTTCTGCGACAGGCCCTCCAGCGCGACCGTCTTGACGCGCTGGGCGTACTCCTGCCGCTGTTCATGCATCTCCTCGAGCGTCATCTGGGCCGCCACCGTCCGCAGGGCCGAGGCGAACCGGCCTTCGAGCAGATCGCGCGTTCCCTCATGGTTCAACGTGCGGCGACCCAGCGTCTGGGCGGCGGCGCTGACGGCCTCGCGCGACGAGCCGACCTTGACGAAGAACTCGGCGATGATGTCGACGCGCATCCGGTTCCTGGTGATGAGCGCATGGGTCTCCCGTCGCTCCACCTCGATCCGCATGACGGTCATGTTGACCGGAGTGACGTCGTGCAGCACGGGAACAACGAAGGCGCCGCCGCTGACGACGACCTTCTCGCCGCCGAATCCGGTGCGCACGAACGCCGTCTCCTTGGTCGAGCGCTGATAGAGCCAGCGCAGGAGATAAACGGCGATCACAATGACGACTGCCAGAATGATCAGCCAAAGGATCAGCGATCCCAGGGTTTCCGCACCCATCGTCCTAGCTCCTGATTAGGCCGAATGCCCGAAGGCGATCGCCTTGAATGTCCTGATCTGGTCGGTCATCGCCCGCTCCGTCGGAAGGCGCTCCATCGAGGAGGCGCCATAGAAGCCGTGGCAATGCCGCGTATTGCGAAGGATGAATTCCGCGTCCGCGGGTTCGGCGACCGGGCCGCCGTGAACGAGAACGATCGCGTCGGGGTTCACCGACAGCGCCGCGGCCGCCCATTCGTCGACCAGGGTCGGGCATTCCGCGAGCTTGCGGCCCGTCTGGGCCCCGATGGTTCCGCCTGTCGTCAGGCCGAGGTGGCAGACGATGACGTCGGCGCCCGCTTTCGCCATGGCCTCCGCGTCGGCGGCGCAAAAGACGTAGGGCGTCGTCAGCATCCCCTTGGCGTGCGCCATCGCGATCATGTCGACCTCGAGGGCGTAGGACATGCCGGTCTCTTCGAGATTGGCGCGCATCAATCCATCGATCAGGCCGACCGTCGGAAAGTTCTGCACGCCCGAGAAGCCGAGGCGCCTGAGGTCGTCGAGGAAGGGGTCGAAGAGACAGAACGGGTCGGTGCCGTTGACGCCGGCGAGCACGGGGGTGTGGCGAACGACCGGCAGAACCTCGTAGGCCATCTCGCGCACGATCTCGTTGGCGTTTCCGTAGGCGAGCAGCCCGGCGAGCGACCCGCGCCCCGCCATTCGGTAGCGTCCGGAATTGTAGATCACGATGAGGTCTATCCCGCCCGCCTCCTCGCACTTGGCGGAAAGGCCGGTGCCGGCGCCGCCGCCGATGATCGGCCTGCGTTCGCGCTTCATGGCCTGCAATCTGGCGAGAATCGTCTCGCGTTCCAGCCGGGGCATCAGGCTCTCCTCTCGCGTCGCGGGGAAACCGACATGAAGGCGTCGACCACTGCGGCGACGAACGTGTCGTCGTTGATGTTCGCGTCGACGCGCTCGATCCTGCGCTGCGCGTTTTGCCGGACGGTCTTCTCCAGCGCGTCGAACAACGCGGCGTCGGCTTCCGGATCGTGGAACGGCTTGCCAGGCGCATCGAGCAGGGACACGCCGCCAAGGGGCAGAAGGATGCGGACAGGCCCGTCCATCAGATTGACGCGCGAACCCATCCATTCGCCGATGGCTCTGTTCTCGTCGCGTGTCGTGCGCATGAGCGTGACGTTTGGATTGTGGACGACGAGGCGCCGGTTGCGGAATCGTTCGGGAACCGTGTCGCGCGGCCCGAAATTGACCATGTCCATCGCGCCGACGGAAGCAACGTAGGGCAGGCCGGTCCGGATCGGCGCGCCGAAGCGGTCGGCGTCCGCAGGAAAGACTCCGCCGACGAGCATGTCCGCGACCTCCGTCGTCGTGAGGTCGATGAAGCCGGAGAGAAGCCCGGAGTCGCCGAGGGCCTCCATCGAGCGTCCGCCGGTCCCGGTGGCGTGGAACACGAGGCAGTCGAAGTCGCCTTCGAGGCGCTTCGTGATCGCCTGAACAGCCGGCGTCGTCACGCCGAACATGGTGACGCCGATGGCGGGGCGCGCGAGACGACGGCGGGCGTCCCGCGCTTCCGCCGTCGGCAGACCCGAGATCATTCCGGCAAGCGCGTTGGCGGCGTTGCCCAGCACCTGCTCGGTGATGAGATTGAGGCCCTGAACGTCCGCGACGGAATGCAGCATCAGGATGTCGGCCGCGCCGACGTAACGACCGACGTCGCCTGAGGCGACAGTGGAGACCATGACCTTCGGAATGCCGAGCGGGAGCCGGCGCATACCGGACGTCGCGAGCGACGTGCCTCCGGAGCCGCCGGCGGAAATCACGCCTCCGATGCCGCGCTCGCGCTCGATCCAGCGCGCGAACGCTTCCGCCATCGCCGCGACGGAGGCGCCGCGGTCGCCGGAGAAGACTGCGCTCGAGCCGTTCGGGTGCATGGCGGCGACCTGAACCGGCGTCACGTCCGCGCGGGAGAGCTTGCCCGACGTGGAGAGATCGACGGTGCGAACGGGGATGTTCAACGCACGTAGGCGATCGCGGATGAACTGCAGCTCCGCGCCCTTGGTGTCGAAGGTGCCGACCACCAGAGCGGTCCGTCCCACGCGCTCGGCGAAGGGAATGGCGAAAACGGGCCGCGCGGGCGCATCGTCCCCGGTTCCGGCGGCCGGCGCCCTCACCGGGGCGCTGCGCACGCCCCAGCGGTTAGGCAACCTGTCGGCCCGATAAACCGGCGAGCCGTCGTCGGCGCTGGCCGCGCCGATGCGGGAGACCCGGAAAACCCTGGTTTCTTCGCCGCTCGCGTTCGGCGCAGGCGGCGCTTCGGGCACGGGCTCAGCCTCCTCGCCGTGTCGACCGACGCCGAGCAGGCGCTGCTGGAGGTCGCGGTCCCTGGCGAGCTCGCCCGCGTCCATGATCCGGTTGATCCGGCCGTTGACCATGATGGCGACAGAGTCGGAGACCGACGTCGCAACGCCGATGTTCTGCTCGACGACGAGGACCGACAGGCCCTCTTCGTGCGCCAGTCGAATGAGCAGATCGCGCACGTGCGTGACGATCAGGGGCGAGAGCCCCTCGGTGGGCTCGTCCATGACCAGGAGGCGTGGATTGCTGAGCAGGGCGCGCGAGATCGCCAGCATCTGCTGCTCGCCGCCTGAAAGCTGGCCGCCGCCGTTGCCACGTCGCTCCGCAAGGCGCGGGAATGTCGAATAGACCCGGTCCACCGTCCATGCGTGTCCCGCCACGCCGGTTCGCTCGCTCAGACGCAGCGTCTCGTCGACGGAGAGGCTTGGCCACAGGCGCCGCCCCTGCGGCACGAAGCCGACGCCCGCGCGCACGATCTCGTACGGCTCCAGACTGGAGATCTCGCGACCGTCGAACCGCACGCTTCCTGAGCGGGCGCGCATCAGGCCGACGATGGTGTTGCAGAGCGTCGTCTTGCCCATGCCGTTGCGTCCGACGACCGACAGGACGCCGTGGTCCAGCGTCAGGGAGACGCCTTGCAGGGCGTGAGACTCGCCATAATAGACCTGCAGGTCCTGCACCTGCAGGATCGGCTTCCTGGCGGCGACGGCCGCGCTGGGTCTCCTAGCCATGACCCGCTCCCAGATAGATTTCCTGGACCTGCGGATCGTTCTCGATCTGGTCGGGCGTGCCTTCGGTGAAGATGCGCCCGTTGTGCATCATCGTGACGTAGGTCGACACGGTCAGCGCCACGTCGAGATCGTGCTCGATGATGATGTAGCCGATGTAGTCCGGCAGGGCGTTCAGGATGGCGACGAGATCGCGCCGTTCGGACGGGGAGAGGCCGGCTGCGGGCTCGTCGAACAGGATGAAGCGCGGCGCGCCGCTCAGCGCCAGCGCGATCTCGAGCTGACGCTGCTGCCCGTGGCTGAGGACGGAGACGGGCGTCTCCAGGATGTCGTCGAGATGGACGGAATGGGCGATTCCTCGCGCCTGCGCCATCGTGACGTCCCTTTCCGAGGGACGCAGCAGCGACAGCCGCCGGTGCGATACGCCGCGACAGGCGACGAAGATGCTGTCGAGCACGCTCAGCCCGCCGAAGAGCTGACTGATCTGATAGGTCCGGCGCAGGCCGCGCCGGATCCGTTCCTGGACGGGGAACGCCGTGATGTCCTCGCCGAAGAAGCGGATGCGCCCGGTGGTGGGCGGAAAGTCGCCGGTCACGGCGTTGAACAGCGTCGTCTTGCCCGCGCCGTTCGAGCCGAGAATGGCCCGCCGCTCGCCGGCGCCAACCCGAAGGTTGATGTCGGCGAGCGCGACAAGCGCTCCAAACTGACGCCCCACGCCTTCCAGCTCCAGCGCATAGACGCTGTTGGAGGAAAGACGTTCAGCGGCCTTGTTGCCTGCCATGACGGGATTCTCGTTCGCGTCTTACTTGCAGTCCGGGTTCTCGCGGCTGGCCGAGCCGAGCTTGAGGAAGTCGGCCTCGGGAATGCCCATCGTCTGGTTGACGTCGTGCACCACCTTGATGACCTTGTTGTAGAGATGCCCGTCGTCGGCCTTGGCGACTTCGGTCAGGTAGTTGTCGGCGATCGCCTGGCGGTTCTTGTCGAGCTTGACACGTCCGGTCGGCGTATCGAACTCGAGCTTGGCGAGCGTGTCGCGGAGCTTCACGCCCTTGTCGGAGAGGTCGCCGCCGACCTTGTCGAGCGCGAGCAGCACGGCCTTGGTGTTGATGTAATAGCCCTGCGCGAACAGCGAGGGAGACGGGAAGCCGTCCTTGTAGGCGGCCTTGTAGTCGGCCACGAACTTCTTCCAGGCGGGGTCTTCCGAATTGTCGGCGATCGGGCCTGCGGAGGGCGTGCCCACGACATAGTCGCGCTGCTTTCCGGATGTGCCGAGCACGGTCTGGTCGACGGTGATCGAGCCGCCGATCAGCGGCGCCGTCCCGCCGGCCTGCTGGTACTGGGTGAGGAAGTTCACGCCGTCGGCGCCGCCGAGCGCGACATAGATCGCGTCGACCTTGTCCGGGATGGCGGCGATGACCGACGAGTAGTCCTTGTTGCCGATGGGAACCCAGAATTTCTTCGTCACGTGCCCGCCGTCGCGGCAGAACGCGGCCATGAAGCCGAACACCTGACTGTAGGGAAAGGAATAGTCTTCGGCGACGGTGACGACGTTCTTGTACTTCTTGTCGTTGTAGACGTAGTCGCCGAGACCGGCCATCCACTGCGCCCCGTCGGTGGAGAAGCGGAAGAAGTTCGGGGCGGGATCGCGCAGCGTCGTGTCCTGCGCCGCCGATGTGCCGTTGACGAAGGTCACGTTCGGCTGGGTCTTGGCGTAGTCCTTGACGGCCAGGCCTTCGTCGCCTGAAAGCGGTCCGATCAGGATCGAGACGCCGTCCTGCTCGACGAGCTTGCGAGCCGCCTTCACCGCGCTGTCGGGCGAAGCGTCGGAGGAGCCCTTGATGATCTCGATCTTCTTGCCGCCGGCCGAATAGCCGGCTTCCGTCAGCGCGAGCTCGGCGCCGCGCACGCCGTCCTGGCCGAGCACGGTGAACGGCCCTTCCAGCGTGGCGAGCAGGCCGACCTTGATCGTGTCGTCGGCAAGCGCCGCGTGCGGCGCAAAGGCGACGCCGCCCAGCAGAGCCGCCTGCAACAAACGCTTCGTCATACCCTTCATCGTTTCCTCCGTTGGACGCCCGTGCTGGGCTTTGTTGAACAACTTGCCGACCCCTAGGATTCGCGCAGGGGTTTGGCGGCCAGGTGCGGCGCGAGCCGGCGCCAGAGGCCGACGAGGCCGTCCGGCGACGCGAAGACGATGACGAGAAAGACCAGCCCGATGAGGGTGTTGAAGCGATCGGCGCCGACCACGTCGATGGCGAACGTCTTCAGGAGGACATAGAGCGCCGCGCCGATGAAGGGCCCGATGGGATGGCGGAGGCCGCCGATCACGCCGATGACGAGAATGCCGATGACCTCGCCGACGCCCACGGTGCCGGGCGAGATCCGGCCGTTGAACCAGACGTAAAGCACCCCCGCCGTTCCGGCGATGATCCCGGCGAAGAAATAGGCGGCGACGCGAAGCTGCGCGACGTCGTAGCCGACCGCGCGCATGCGCCGCTGGTTGTCGCGGGCGGCCATGAGCGCCCGCCCGAACGTGGAGCGGGCGCAATAGACGACGGCGCTGTAGGCGAGCGCGGCGACGCCGAGCGCGAGGTAGTAGAAGGGGATCTGGTTGCGCCACTCGACGCCGAACACCGTCGGCGGGGCGACGCCCCGGAACCCGGAGTGGCCGTTGAACAGCGAGTAGTTCTGCTGCGCGAAGTAGTAGAAGGCAGTCGCGAGCGCCAGCGTGATCATGATCGTGTAGATGCCGGCGGTGCGCATGGCGATCATGCCGATCAGCGCCGAGACGACGCCCGCGATCAGGATCGAAACGGGCACGTAAAGCCACCAGGGCCATCCGAGGCCGAACACGCCCGTCCCATTCGGGCCGAGAATGGCGACACTGTATCCGGCGATTCCCGCCACCGTGAGCTGCGCCAGCGAGACCATGCCCCCATAGCCCGCCAGGATCATGAACGAGAGCGCGATCATGCCGAGGATCAGCGTCTGGGCGCCCAGTTGGAAGGCGACAAAAGGAGACACGACGAGCGGGAAGATGACGAGCGCGAGGCCGAGCCCGGCGGTTGCCGGCGTGAACTCTGGCGAGACGATGTCCCCGGGCGAGGCGGCGCGCGGCGGGTCGGCCTGGCGCGTCCGCACATTGCCCATGAGGCCCTGCGGACGCAACGCAAGCGTCACAACCATGATCACGAAGGTGAGAACGATTCCGTAGGTCGGGAAGTAGACGAGCCCGATCTGCTCGGCGAGGCCGATCAGCAGCGCGCCGATCGCCGCGCCGGTGATCGACCCCATCCCGCCGACGATGACGACCACGAGCGAAGCCAGGAGATAGCGGACGTCCTCGCCGGGGGCCACGGAGAGCGCTGAGCCGCCGATGACGCCGGAAAATCCGGCGAGCATGCCGCCGATCGCAAACACGCCTACGAACAGCAGGCGCACGTTCACGCCCGTCAAGCCGAGCATCGCGCGGTCGTCGACCCCGGCGCGGATCATCATGCCGACCTTGCTCTTGTTGAGCGCAAGCCAGAGGGCGATCCCGATGACGATCGCGGACGCGAGCACCACCAGCCGATAAAAGGGGTAGCGCATCGTCACGATCTGGCCGTTCGACTTGACGGCGGTGATGATGGGCGTGGCGACGGCGCCGTCGAGCCATTCGGGGATCGTGAACTGATAGGTCTTTCCGCCCCAGATCGCCAGCATGAGATCGGCCGCGACGATGGAAATGCCGATCGTGACGAGCGTCTGCCGCAATTCGTCGCCAGCCAGACGCTGGAACACGAAGACCTGCAGCAGCGCGCCGACGACCCCGATCGACAGCGTGCCAACGATGACGCCGAGGAACCAGTTGTTGGTCCATTGCACGACGTCGTAGCCGATGTAGGCCCCGAGCAGATAGAGCGACCCATGCGCCAGATTGACGTTCCGCATCAATCCGAACACCAGCGTGAAGCCGCTGGCGACGAGGAAGTAGAGGCCCGCCAGCGTGACGCCGTTCAGCACCGCGCTGACGAAGGCCTTCTTGCTGTCGAGCAGCCATTCCAGCCATTCCGGCCAGACGCCGAACACCATCCACAGGAAGACCGCCCCGGCGAGCAGGGCCAGCCCGGTCAGGGCCTGACGGGGCGTGACGCCTTCGGCGGGTCTGGCGGACGAGGTCAGGCTCACGCGGTCATCCGCCGACGCTGTTCGTTCATCTTGGGCGTCTTGTGGAACTGGCCGTCCTTCATGATCGCGAGCAGGCGCGTCTTGTCCTGCAGGACGCGAATGTTGGCGATTGGGTCGCCGTCGACGAGCAGCATGTCGGCGAGATAGCCGGGCTTGATCATGCCGAGCTCGGCGCCCATCTGCATGATCTGGCCGCCATATTGGGTAGCTGCGATGATGGCTTCCATGGGCGAGAAGCCCAGGAGGTCGACGAAGGTCTCGAGGTCCTTGGCGTTGGTTCCTTGCGGCGTCCAGGCGAAGCCGTAGTCGCCGCCGACAAGGACCTTGATCCCGCGCCGGTGCATTTTCCGGCTGGTTTCGACGGCGTGCTCGAGTTCGCGCTCGTAGGCGATCGTCAGCGGCGTGCCCGGCTTGATGCCGAATTCGCCGGCGTTGCGCGCCGTGTTGATCAGCCATGCGAGGCCGGGCGCGACGAAGTGCTTGTCCTTCGCCGCCTCGAGCATGTCGAGAGCCTCCTCGCTGGCGAAGGAGGCGTGATAGATGACCGTGATGCCGTGACGAACGCACTGAATGACCGAGCCCGACGATCGCGCATGCGCCGCCAGCAGCTTGCCGCGCGCCCTGGCCTCGCGCACCGCCATCGTCACCTCTTCTTCCGACATCGGCGTTTCTTCGGCCTTCATGCCGGTGATTTCTTCTCCGGACAGATTGAGCTTGATGTTGTCAACGCCGTATTTGATCAGCGTGCGGACGGTTCGCCGGACTTCCTCCGGACCGGAAACCACCAGACCGAGGTTGAGGCCCTCGTGAGGAATGTGCGAGGGGGCTGAATCGCCCAATCCGCCGACGGTGGTGATTTCGGGACCGGCGGCGCGATAGCGCGGCCCGGGGATCATGCCCCGATTGATAGCGTTCCGGATGACCACGTCGAGGCGCGGCTTGGCCGCCGCCGCTCCGTTTCCCGACGTAAATCCCGCGTCGAGGACGATCTTGGCCTGTTGCGCCGCCACCAGCGTGTGTTCTTCGGGCGGCATCATCTGGATCGGGTCGATGCCAGGCGCGTTGTTCCACGAGAGATGCAGATGCGCGTCGCACAATCCCGGCATCAGCGTCGCGCCCATCCCGTCGATCACGGTCTGACCGCCGGGGGCGCCGCCCGCGCCCAGACGCGAGGAGCCGCGGGTCACCTGCCGGATGCGATTGCCCTGGACGGCGACCTCGCCGGTGTACGGGTACTCGCCCGTCCCGTCGAGAATCCGGACGTTGGTGAACACGACGCCGCCCGAGCCGTTGGATCCGCTGTACTCGTCCGCCATGGTCATTCCTCCTCAAGGGCCGGGCTCCGCGCGCCCGGCCGTCACGCCGTTTCGTGCGCCCTCACATGGTCCGAAAGCAACTGCGCGCAGTCTTGCGGACGCTCGAAAGGCGTCCAGTGCCCGCAATGGTCGAGCACCCTCAGCCTGGACCCCTTCACCTTGTCGGCGAGGGCCTGGGCCGCGCTCGGCGGCGCGATCGCGTCCTCGTCGCCGGTGATGATCAGCGTCGGACAGCGCAGGAACCGGAGGTCCGCCGCCGCGCCCGCCGCGAGCGCCTCGCAGGTCTGGGCGAAGCCCTCGGCGTCCTGCCGCATGTGGCTTTCGCGCACGAAGGGCCCGAGCAGAGGGTTGGCGCCACGCGACGTCGAGGACGTCCCGCCGGTCGCCGCCGCATCCGCAATCGCGATGAGGCCGTCCTGGCGCGCAACGCGCGCGCGATCCCTGAGGCGCTCGCGGGCGGCGTCCGAGGGCTCGACGATCGGACCGAACAGCGTCAGGCTCTTCACGCCTTCGGGGAAACGGGCCGCCACGTGCTGGCAGACGAGCGTCCCCATGGAGTGACCGACGAGATGGACCGCGCCGCCGGCGACTTTCTCGATGACGCCGGCGATCGTGTCGACGAACAGTTCGATCGAGAGGGCGTCGAAGGGGCGCAGCGAGCGGCCGGACCCGGGCAGGTCGGGACGAATGCAGCGAAAGCCGCCAAGCGCACCGAGCAGCATCTGGAACGAATTCGAGTCACCGCCCAGTCCGTGCACGAAGACGATCGCTGGCCCAGCGCCGTCGATCTCGAGCTGCGTCCGACCGACCGCCGCGCCCGTCACGCGCGATACTCCCTGAATTCGTTCTCCAGCACGCCGATGCCGGAGATATCGATTCGCACGACGTCGCCGGGGATGAGATATTTCGGCGGCCTGAACCCGATGCCGACGCCGGCCGGCGTCCCGGTGGCGATCACGTCGCCTGGCATCAGCGTGACGCCGGCGGAAATGGTCGCGATGATCGTCGGGACGTCGAAGATGAGATCGACCGTGTTCGCGTTCTGGCGCAACTCCCCATTGATCCAGCACTTGATGGTCGTGTCGCCGAGGTCGATCTCGTCCTTGGTGACGGCCCACGGGCCCATCGGGCAGAACGTGTCCTGCGACTTGCCGATCAGCCACTGGCTGTACAGGCCCTGCAGATCGCGGGCCGTCACGTCGTTGATGATCGTATAACCCCACACGTGCTCAAGCGCGTTCGATGGCGGGATGCCGCGGCCGCCTTTTGCAATGATCACCCCGAGTTCAGCCTCGTAGTCGATCGCCTGCGAGACGCGCCTGTCGATCGACACCGGATCGCGATGTGCGATCACGCATTCCGGCACTTTCGAGAAGATGATCGGGTGTTTGGGCACCGTCCCGGCGCTCGCGCTGGAATCGAAGCCGCTCGACGCGAATTCCTTTGCATGCTCATGGTAATTCTTGCCCACGCAGTAGATGTTTCGGCGCGGCCGCGGGATCGGCGCTTCGAGGACGGCTTCCGTCAGGGGCATGGCGGACAGGACGCGGGGAAGGGTCGCCCGATCGATCAAGGCAAGGACGCCGTGCTGGGCCTCGGCCTCCGGGATGTCAAAGGGGGCAACCGTCTGCCGCGCCTCGTCCACCAGGCCGACACGGCGCTCTCCACCGACGCGATAAGTCGCAATCTTCATCCGGCGGCCTCCCTTATCTGGACCATTCAAGAGCGATCTGGTTCAGAATGCAAGAGCGATTTCTGAGAAATATTTAATCGTGTTTCAAACGGTATTTTTATGAACCATTCGGGTATGCTGGACAAGTATCAAGAAGCAATGAATAATTCTGCGGAGCGAGCGACCTTGAACGATTGGCCGTACCCCGCTCCCGCTCGACAGGGCGGCCGGCGTGTGATACATGGTCCAGAATTGGTTCACATTGGTTCAGAACGATGCCGAAATTGGTCGCCGCAGAAGTCGAACAATCGCTTCGCCAACGCATCAACTCCGGAGAGTGGAGCGAAGGCCGCCGGCTTCCGAACGAGCGCGAACTGGCGACGGAATACAACGTCGCGAGAAACACCGTTCGCACCGCAATCGAAAAGATCGCCGCCGACGGCGCCGTGACTCGGGAGGTTGGGCGCGGGACTTTTCTGCGACATGACAACCGGCTCGACTTCATGAAAGTCATACAGAAACTCACAGGCGTCAGTCCCATCGACATGATGGCCGTGCGGCAGATCTTCGAGCCGCGCGCGGCGGCTTTGGCTGCGACCAATGCGAGCGCCGACGACATTAACGAAGTCGCCCTTGCGCATGCGGCTGCGGTTGAGGCTGTGGATATCGAGGGGTTCGAACACTGGGACGCGGAATTGCACCAGCGCATATTCTTGGCCTCGCGGAACGAGCTTCTGAACCATCTCCACGAGATCCTGCGGCTCATCCGCAATCAGGACCTGTGGCGCGATATCAAGCGACGGTCCTTCAGCCCGCAGCGGCGTCAGATCTATTGCGAAGAACACAAAGCCATCGTCGACGCCTTGATGCGACGTGACGCCGAGGCGGCAGCGAGCGCGATGCGAACGCATTTGGACACGGTCAGCCGCAATTTGTTTGCGAGCAACGCAGCGGCGTAGCAGAGGAAGGTTTACGTGTGGGATGGTATTGTTGGCGGTGAGGTGTGGGCGTCCGCGCAAAAGGTATGCGTGCTTCCCAGCTGGTTTGATCCATTCCCCAAGCCTTCCGCGAGCGCCCGCTACTTGCGTCAAGCGGACATTGCAAATGAAATTGCCAATTTTCGTGCGGTAAAATCCAACGGCCAAGGACTATCGGGTCAGTCCGAGGCGAACCGCGGTTAGGAGATCGACGGTCTGGAAGCAGACGCTCTCCAGCGCCGCCTTCGCCAGCTCCTTGCGGCCGCCCTCCAGCGCATAGGTCCGCTCGCCGCCGAGCTGATAGGCGATCGTGGTCAGGAGCCGGTTGTTCGAGGCGACGCGGTCGCGGCCTGTGTTCAGAAGGGCGAAGCAGCCCGTCCCGTAGGTCGACTTGAGCATCCCCGGGGCGAAACAGGCCTGGCCGACGGTCGCGGCCTGCTGATCGCCGGCGATGCCG
>Ga0075029_100001128_pt1 | contig 15318 bp, 3 predicted proteins | sample LitLauG_LLR_2013_FD_71391 | JGI IMG/M metagenome (GOLD analysis project Ga0075029, IMG submission 71391) | Freshwater sediment microbial communities from North America - Little Laurel Run_MetaG_LLR_2013 | ecosystem: Environmental > Aquatic > Freshwater > Creek > Sediment | place: USA...
CATCGAGACGGTGCCCAACAGCAGATAGCCGGCCTCTCGCAGGGCAGACGAAGGTGCCAATCGGAAAATCTCCGATTTGCAGGCCTGGGAGCCTCCAACCCGGCAAATCAGGCCGAATTCGAGGGAAACTGGCCAGCGCGGCCGAACGATGTCACCAATTCGCCAACGTTCAGAGTTGGGCTAAAATGCATGTATCGAGGACCGAATCGAACCCTTGAGTCCCGACAGACACCGTGACAACCTGTCACCAGAAATCCGGGGAATCATATGACGGTCTCGTGCCGCGTCCTGATGGTCTATCCGAAGTTCATTCCGAACTCGTTCTGGAACTACACGGAAGCCTGTGAACTTGTCGGTGCGAGGTATCCTGCCGCGCCGCTCGGCTTGATCACGGTCGCCGCCATGCTGCCGAAGCATTGGGACATTCGTCTCATCAATCGCAATACCGAGCCCTTGACGGACGAAGACCTCGATTGGGCCGATCTCGTGATGATCGGCGGTATGCTCAACCAGCAGCCTGATTTCATCTACCTGATCGATCTTGCCCATCGGCACGGCAAGCCGGTTTGTGTCGGTGGGCCCGACGTCTCCTCCAGCCCACATGTTTACGCTGACGCTGACTTCCAGGTGATCGGCGAGGCGGAGCAGATCATGGAGCGCTTCATCGCCGCCTGGGAAAGTGGCGAGCGCAAGGGGGTGTTCATCGCCGATAAATTCAAGGTCGACGTTACGCAAAGCCCCATGCCGCGGTATGATCTGATCAAGTTCGAGCACTATCTCTTCATCGGCGTGCAATATTCGCGTGGCTGCCCGTTCACCTGCGAGTTCTGCGATATCATCGAGCTTTATGGTCGCGTGCCGCGCACCAAGACCAACGATCAGATTCTCGCCGAGCTTCAGGCGTTGTACGATCACGGCTATCGCGGGCATGTCGATTTCGTCGACGACAACTTCATTGGCAACAAGAAAAACCTCCGCACGTTGCTGCCCCGGCTCAAAGCCTGGCTGGAAGAGCGCGATTATCCGTTCGAGTTCTCGACCGAAGCCTCGATCAACATCGCGGACGACAGCGAGTTGTTGCAGGCAATGAAGGACGCCAATTTCTTCGCGATTTTCGTCGGCATCGAGAGTCCGGACCCTGAGACGCTCGTCCAGATGAAGAAAAAACAGAACACCAGGCGCAACATCGCCGAGTGCGTCCACAAGATCTACAGCTACGGCATGTTCGTCACCGCGGGTTTCATCGTCGGGTTCGATACAGAGAAAGGGACGATGGGACAGGCGATGATCGACTTCATCGAGGAGGCGAACATTCCGGTCTGCATGGTCGGACTGCTCTATGCGCTGCCCGGCACGCAGCTGACGCGGCGGCTGGCCGCTGAAGGCCGTCTGCACAAAGGCCATGATCTCATGAAGGTCGAGCAGGCGGGCGATCAATGTACGCTTGGCTGCAATTTCGACACCAAACGTCCGCTTCGTGACATCCTTGTGGATTACAAAACCGTGCTTGGCCACGTGTTCAGTCCCACGGCATATGCCGGACGGCTGTCCAGGCTCGCTGTCGCGCTCGACCGCTCCGACCGCCGCCGCGAGTTGCCCGATGGCGACACGCGCAAGAGGCTCGGCGGCATTGAAAGCGTGCACAGGATCATGCGAGCCCTGCCGGAGGTTCGCGAGCCGTTCTGGAAGACCTTCGTCGAGGTCGCCAAGACCAATCCAGGAGCGCTGCGCTACATCGTGATGTTGATGGCGCTGTACCTGCATCTCGGGCCATTTTCGAAGCACGTGATCGGTGAGATTGACCGCCGTATCGCCGAGCTGGACGACATGCACCTGCCGAGGGCCGTGGGGTCGTCTGCCCGGCTGGTCCGGTAAGCGGACAACTTGTCGCGCCGGGAAAGAGGCCGGCGAGTGATCGCCATGCCACGGAATATCGGATCATCCGCTTTCGCGGGAGATGACATCGTGTGGGTGTCACGACAGGCGCCGAGTTCGTTTATTGGATATCGGTTCGCTGATCCGGGCAACGTGGAGCGTTACCGCCAACGGCGGTGCAGCCACAGCCACTGATCGGGATATTCGCGGATCCATCCTTCGATCACCGACGTGATCGCTTGCGTGGTTCCCTGAATGTCGATCTGGCCGGCGGCATTGCGGACCGGCTTCACTTCTTCGGAAAGTTCGGCACGAAAGCGATGTCCGGGCAAGCGGATGACGCGTACGCCATGAATCGGACACTCGATCTGCCGCAGCAGTCGGGCCAGCATGGGATTAGCTTTGGTCTTGCGGCCAAAGAAAGTGACCTCGACGCCGTTGGTTAGATACTGGTCTACCAGCATCCCGACGTGCTGACCGTTTTTCAGGGCCTCCGCAAGTTTTAGCGGTGCGTCACGGCCAGCCGGAATCAGCGTACCCATTTTTACGGCACGCATGTCCTGGATGATGTAGTCAGCCGATGCGATATTAGGCCGGCGATACAGGATCGCGGTATCCAGCCCGTGCGCGACGGCCGCCAGCGCGGGAAGTTCCCAATTGGCGAGATGGCTTGCAAAGATCAGCGCCGGTTTGCCGTCAAGCCGCAGCTGTGTAAACAACTCGTAGGAGCGCGGTCCGATTTCGATCCGGCTATCCTCGGGGTGCTCGGGATCGTGCTGCCAGATATCATCGAGATGCGCGAATTCGGCGCCGACGCGGCCGAGATTGTCCCAGACGCCGGCGAGGATCGCCTCGATCTCCGCAGGCGATTTCTCGGGAAACGCGGCGGCCAGATTGGAACGGCCGATCTTTTGTTCCCGCATCATGGGCCCGATCGAGCGGGCGATCCCGCCGAACATGTCGGCAGTCTTGATCGGATCGAAATAGCGCGCGGTACGCAGCATTCCGATCGTCAACGCACCGACCGCGGCTTGGCCCAGCGGCTTGGTCACGTCGCGGAATCTGGCCCTGGCGCGAAGCAGCAGACGTTGCATCAGACACCAGCGACGATCTTGCCAAACAATTGTCGGTCTTCCCTGCGCTTCAACGCGCACCTTATACCACCACTGCGCGACGCGATCCAAGGCGCAACCAGGCTGGGCTGCATTGTCCGGTGTTGCGGGGATTGGTACGACTTGCGCGCAGCAGCGGCCTTGTTGGAATATAGGTCGACATCGAAATTTTGAACCTCGAAGCAATAGGGAAAGACATATAGGCGTCGGGGGAACTGGACGATGGCAGGGCCTGAGCGATTTGCTGTTTTTGAGGCGGTGGTAAGCCGGCGTGGGCGAACATGGAAGTGGTTCGTCTGTACGACAGAAGGGGCGCCGGTCATGTGCGGCTCGGAAAGCAGTCAATCTGCTGCCAAGTATCGCGCTAACCGAGCCATCTTCCTGCTATTGTCGGCCGCGCCTTTCTCGATCGGGTCCGCCAGGACCACTCCCAGCGATTGAATCGCTGTGCCCTGCCTCCTCCCTGGTTGAGCACGGCCGAGCTGGTGCCATTCGAGCCGGTGCCATGGTCGCGCGTCATCCGCTGTGAAAAATGCCTTTGCCTCGACCCGCAATCCTGGGCGTCGACTGTTGCGGGATTCATTGAGGCAAGGCCGTAACCGTATCGGCGAGCAGGAGCTAAATCTCGACTTCGAGACCAACCTCCACGACCTGGGTTGGCGGTACGCCAAAATACGCTGCGGGAAGGTTGGCGTTGAGGTGCATCGTGGCGAACAGCGCTTTCCTCCAGACCGCCATACCTGAAGCCTTGTCGGAGGCGATCACCATCACCCGCCGGAAATAATAGGTGATGTTCTCGGGGTCGATGCCGGCAAGCTCCGGCGAGCGGCAGGCCATTCTGAGCGCTTCCATCACGTCCGGGGTTTCCATGAAACCGAAATAGAGAAGAACACGTGTGATGCCCGCGCAGACCGGGACGAGCTTGACGCGCTTACCGGGCTCGACCCGCGGCGTGTCGACGCTGATGGAGGCGATAAACAGCACGCGTTCGTGAAGGACGCGGTTATGCCGCAAGTGATGCGTCAAGCCGAGCGGGATGCCGGTGCTGGCTGCCGTGAAGATCCCGGCCGCGCCGGGCAGCCGGATGGGAGGCGTCTTGATGACCCACTCGACGAAATCGTCCTCGCGCTGGCGCAGTTTCGAGCGCTCCTGTTCAAGCAACTTCCACCCGCTGCGCCAGGTCAACATCAGAAATGCGACGAAGCTCGCCAGTAACAGCGGGAACCAGCCGCCCTCGACCAGCTTGGTCATGTTGGCGGCCACGAAAACCAGCTCGATGATCAGGAAAAATCCGTTCACGGCTACGACCAGCAACGGGTTGTAACCCCACTTCAGTGCGACGAGTGCCGCCAGCACGGTGGTCACCGCCATCAGCATCGAAACGGCAATGCCGTAAGCTCCGCCAAGTGCGTCGGACGACCCGAACAGGAGCACGGCCGCTAGCGTGCCAGCGGCCAGGAGCCAGTTCACGAGGGGAATGTAGATCTGCCCCTTCTCGTGGCTTGCGGTATGCTGCACGCGCATGCGAGGCAGGAAGCCGAGCTGCATCGCCTGTTGAGTAAGCGAATATGCGCCTGAAATGATGGATTGTGAGGCGATCACCGTGGCGACGGTCGCGAAAGCGACCATGGGGTAGTGCCCCCATCTCGGTACCAGCAGGTAAAACGGATTTTCCGCCGCATGCGGATCTGCGAGAAGTAGCCCTCCCTGGCCCAGATAGTTGAGCATCAGGGCGGGCGATACAATCCCAAACCATCCGAGCTGGATAGGCAGCCGGCCAAAATGGCCCATATCGGCGTACATGGCCTCCGCCCCGGTAAGCGCCAAGAAGGCGGCGCCGAGCACGGCAAAGGCGATACCGGGTCCGGCGTGGCTGAGATAGAGAATGGCATGATGGGGGCTGATCGCGCCGAGGATGGCGGGGGTCTGCATGATGCCCTTGAGGCCAAGCAGGCCGATCGCAATGAACCAAACGAGCATCACCGGCCCGAAAATGTTGCCGACGAACTCCGTCCCCTTGCGCTGCACCAGGAAAAGACCGAGCAGGATTACGATCGTGATGGGGACGACCATCGGTGCGAGGCCGGGGGCATCGATTTTCAAACCCTCGACGGCGCTGAGTACCGAGATCGCCGGCGTGATCACGCCATCGCCGTAAAGCAGCGCGGCCCCGATCAGGCCGACAATGAGCAGGGAAGCGCGCCAGCTCCCCCTTGGAGCGTGCCTTGCGTCAAGCAGCGCGAGCAGCGCCACGATGCCACCCTCGCCATGATTGTCCGCGCGCAGGATCAGAATGGCGTATTTGAGTCCCACGATCAGAATCAGGGCCCAGAAAATCAATGACACCACGCCCATGACCGTCTCAGGCGCGGCCCCGCCGGCGCCGTCGATGGCCTGTTTCAGCCCGTAGAGCGTGCTGGTGCCGATATCGCCATAGACCACGCCAAGCGCGGTAAGTACGACGACCGCGGACTGTTTGCGCGACCCCGAGATCTCCGCAGGCTGAAGGGCACTGGTCATCGGAACGCCCCTTCTCTTGTTTGCAAAAGTATGCATGAAAAATGGCGGCCTGAATAGCTTGGGACTGGGGCGCCGGCTGCGCGGTAACCGCGCTCATGGTCAGCGTCGCTCGCCTTGTGCGCTTGAGCTCTCGACACCGGCGGGGGGAGTTGACCCTGCGATTGTGTAACGCGGCCCTGGTACGGGAGAGTGCGCGCGGCTTGGCATGTTTTCAGCCCAGGCCATCCACCGGTGGCAGCGGCTCCGAAAGAAAACCGTGGCGAGAATCCGAGCGCGATCAGCCGGAGGCGGGCTTCGCGCGGGCGGCACGATCGAAAGTCACATCCCCGAAGAAGGGCGAACGTTACCTCGCAGGCGGATGTGGTCGCGTTTCTCCGTTAACCCGACCGTCGCACGGGGTTCGAGGCCTCTTCCGGCGCGAGCTCCGCAAAGCGCGGGAGGCGCACGCCTCTCAGGCCGCGTGAAGCTGCGCCGTTGTGTGCGCGTGGTCGAGGATCGCGGTGATTACATCGCCGGAGTGAACGCCGCCAAGATGCGCGGCAGCAACGAACGTTCCCCCGCTCGCTCCGCTGACATTGATCTCGAGCGTTGCCGAGTTGCCGCCGGCATCCTCCTTGACTTCAACGAAATTCGCAGCCTTCGTCGGATCCGAACCGGGGCCGAACTTTGCATCGAGCAGCGCGGAAAGGTCGATCGTCTCGCCGCTGCTGGAGCTGTAATTCGTGATCGTCGGAATGCTGCTGGAGCTGAGCACGTTGGCCGCGAGGCCAAAGTGATCGACCGCCCCGGCTCCGCCAGTCACGGTAACGCTGCCGGTGAGATTGTCGAACGAATCGTTGTGCGTCGTTCCCACTACATTCGCGAAACCGGAAATCGATCCGCTCTGGGTGAGCGAGTTCGCATCGAGCCGGATCGTGCCCGCCGCGAAATCGATCTCGACGGCGCGGTCCCAGCCCGAGAGATCGAGCGTCTCGTTGATGCCGCTGGCGGTGAATTGATTGCCGCTGGCGTTCAGGGTTGCGCCCGGATGGCCTGCATCCGTGAGCTCGACGGTCTCGTTGGCGGTGCTGGTTGCGATCGTCTGGCTGTTGAGGTTGAGGACATCGTTGGTCGGGTCGAATTGCGCCGTCACCGTCAACGTCGGGATCAGCTCTGTGAGCGAGCGCGATCCGTCGGTAAAGTTGAAGTTTTGCAGGTTGGTGAATGTATCGGTGACGGGTCCATCCGCGCTGTTGTGCGTGATGTTGACACCGATCAGATCGCCGCTGGTATCGAAAATACCTTGATAGGTTGCCGCGCCGAACGCAAAGCCGAGAATCGCGGTGTCGCCGTTGGCGCCGTGACCGCCGCCGCTGAAGACGACATCCTCGTTGGACGCCAGTTGGCTCAGATCGACCGTATCGTCGCCCGTGCCGCCGTTGATGGTGATGGTATGGGTGGCAACACCCGTGCCGCTCAGATCGCCCGAGAGGATCACCATGTCGCCGGCATTGCCGAGATTGAGAACGATCTCCTCGATCGCTTGCGTCGTCACCTGCGCGTTGGCGACCGTGGCGACGACCACGTTGGCTGGGGCGGTGCCGGATTCGATGTGAATGCCGAGCTCGGTGCCGGAGCTGATCGGGTTGATGTTATAGGTGGTCGCGGTTGCGGAGCCGTTGACGATCTCGGTGTCGATGCCGGTGCCGCCGATCGATGTTTGCGTGCCATGATTGGCCACGTTGTAAACGAAGGTGTCGTTGCCGGAGCCCCCGCTGGTGAACGTGTCGTTGCCGGCACCGCCGATGAACAGGTCGTTGCCGCTCGAGGTTCCCACGATATTGAACGACTGGGTGTCGGTCGAGGCGACTTCGAAATCGAGACCCTGCAGGGTGGCGTTAATGATGACGTTGGAGTTGCCGATCGACCAGGGCGGCGCGAACACCCCGCCGCTGAAATTGGCATCTTCCTGTCCGAGGATTGCCTCCTGGACATTGGAAATCTGGTTGCCGTTGATCGTGACATTGGACGAGTTGAGGCCGGCGATGCCGATATCCGAGACCGGGTTGCCGTTGCCGTCCAACGCTCCGTTGATGATGTTGTTGTCGATGGTCAGATTTTGATCGTGGAAGAACAAGATGTCGGTCGAATCATCGGTGGTCGGGATGTAGCCGACGCCGGCGAAGTTGTTGTTCGAGATATCGCCCGAGGCGTCACTGACCTGGATGGCATTTTGCGCGATTAGGCTGGTCGCGCCGACCCCGGTGAAGGTGTCGTGATTGATCTCGACATTGACGTTGTCGCTGACGATGCCGCCCTTCTGGAAATCTTCGATCGAGGAATTGGTGACTGTGATCGTCTGGCCGGCAGTGCCGTTGACTGCCTCTATGCCGAAGCCGCGCTGCAGCCCGAACAGCGGATTGGTGTCGCGGATACCCGTGATGTCGACATGATCGACCGTGCCGGATCCATTGACGAACGCGACGCCCGCGTAATCGGTGCTGTTGGGACTAACGTCCGTATGCAGACCGTTGATCGTCAGCCCCTGGATAGTGACGCCGGTCGCATTGCTGACCGTGATCAGGCCGGCGACGCTTTCCGGCGTGAATTCCGGCGTGCTGGGCGTCGTTACGCTCTGCAGGTTGCTCGTCGCGGGCGCATCCAGAATCACCGATCCCGCAGGTCCGATGCCTTCGATGGTCAGATTGTTCTTGCCGACGACGCTGACCTGTTCCGTGTAGGTTCCCGGCGCGATCAGGATGGTGTCGCCGGCATGGGCCGCGTTGACCGCCTGTTGAATGGTGGCGAACTGGCTGCCGCCGCCGCCAACCAGCAGGAACTCATGGCCAGCCGTGCCGCCGGCCACCGTGGCGACCGTGGTGCCGTCCGCGACCTTGCTGATGCCGTGCAGCGTGTCGGTGCCTTCGCTTGCCGTGGTCACGACCCAGTTGTTGTGGACCGAATCGAACGTCAAGTTCGATGCCGCCAGCGTCTCCTTGTACACCGCCGTATCGAGACCACTGCCGCCGGTGATGGTGTCGTTGCCGGCGCTGCCGGCAATGATATCGGCCGCGTTGTTGCCGACAATCGTCAACCCGGTCGTCAACGCCGAGGCGTCGACGTTCTTCGCGACATTGTCGGGCGCGAAGGTGTTGGGATCGACAAGGTCGATCTCCTGGACGTTGCTGACGTTGGTCCCGACCACCAGCGTGTCGTTGGTAATCGTGCTGGCGAAGGCGATATTGTTGTGCCCGCTGCCGCCGACGAGCGTATCGGCCGCCGTCAGAAACGCGGCGTTCTCCACCAGGAAGGTGTCATTGCCGGTGCCCCCGGTAAAATGCTCGATGCCCGGCGAAACCGCCAATACGTCGGGCGCATTCGTTCCCGTGATGGTGAAGACCGACGAAGTCGTCGCCTCAGTCGGATTGGGATCGAAGAACAGTCCGTTGCCGCCCATTGGCACGCCATCGGACGTATTCCCGTTGACGAGGAAAATCCCGGTAAGACCGACCGTGCCGAACGATTGCCCGACGATGCCGTCCTCGGCCAGATGGCTCTGGTTGTTCGTGATCGTCCCGTTGCTGGAATCCAGTACGAAAATCCCGACCGTCGAACCGAGAACGTTATTGTTCGCGTCCAGCGCACCGGTGAAGCTGTTGCCGTTGATCGTCAGCCGATCGTTGTCGAACGCGAGGACGCCGGTCGCCGCGGCACTCGGATTGATGAATCCGATGTTCGAGATCGAGTTGCTCGAAATATCGCCGGTCGAGCCTGAGACCTGGATGCCGTTCTGCGCCTGATTGACATCGCCGACCCCGATGACGGTGTTGTTGTCGATGTGGACGTTGGCGGCGGAAACGACGATGGCGCCTTTCTGGAAGTCCTGGATCGTCGAATTGACGATCGAGAGCGTGTTGAGGCCGGCGATTTGTGCGTCGGTTGGAACCCCGCCGCCGCTTGGATCGGTGTTGAGCGCGAGGATGCCGACATTGCGCTGATCGCCGATGCCCGCATCCGACTCGCGGATGCCTGTCACGGTGACGCCGTTGATCGTCCCGCCATTGCTGTTGAGCATGGCAATCCCGACCAATTCCGGATTGTTCTGACCCGACATGAAGAAAGCCTCGCTTCCCTCGCGCTGGCCGTTGATGGTAAGATTGTGGAACGTGACGTTGCTGGCGTTGTTGACGGTGAAGATGCCATCAATGTCGTGCGAACCGGATAGCGTCGCCCCGGTCTTTACCAGCGTGCCCGGTGCCAGAACCGTGACCGATGCGCCGGGCGCACCCTCGATCGTCAGTCCATTCGCGCCGTGGCCATTGGAGGGATCGACGACCACTTGCTCCTTGTAAGTCCCCGACGTGATATCGACGAATTCGCCGGGCGCCTTCGCGGCGTCGACGGCTGACTGAATCGACGTGAACTCCCCAAGTAACGTAGTGTGATCGGCGCCGAACAGCAGCACCGTGCCAGGCGCAACCGCCGTGACGTGAATGTCCTGGGACGATGTGGCCGTCGAGAATCCATCGGTCGCGGTCGCGGTCACATGCAGGGTGAAATTGCCCTGATCGATGTCAGGCACGGTCACTTGCAGCCCGGCCAATTGGGCTGGCGTCACCGTCACGCTGCCACCGGTGATCGCCAGGGCATGGCCGTTGGCGTCGAGCAGCATGAAGCCGGCCGGAATTTCGCTGATCGTGACATTGCCGAGGCTGGCATCCGGATCGATTTCGCCCGGCGCGTCGGTGATGTGGAGAGTGGCTGTGCCGCCCTCGGTCACCGTCACATTGCTTGCGGTCAGGGCCGGCGGCGTGGCGACCGGCGCGACATCGACATGGATGAGCTGAGAAGGCGTCGAGATCGCAGTCAGCGCATCGCCGCCATCCGTGTTAGTCGCCGTCACCGTCAGATCGAAGTGTTGCGTCTCGCCATCGCTGATCAGCGCCAGGCCGTTGAGCTCAGCGGCGGTGAGCGTCGCCGTGCCGTTGGTAATCGTTATGATATCGTGATTGTTGTCGCTCAACGTCACCCCGGACGGCAGGCCGCTGATCGTGACGGTCAGCACCGTATCTGGATCGGTTTCTGCGGACGACAAAGTTGCGCTGATGGGCAGCGCAATCGCGGTGTCTTCGTTCCCGGAAACCCCTGAAACGAAGCCATGATTGACGCCATTGGCGTCAGTGAAGAAACCAGAGATCTGGCCGCGGTCATTGATGCCCAGGGCTTCGGTAGTGGTCGCACCGGGAACGTCGATGGTGGTGAATTGGCCGTTGTTGTCGAGGAAGCCGTGAGTATGTCCGGAAGCGTCGGTGAAAAAGCCGACGATTGCGCCGGCATTGTTGATGCCGGTAGCTTCGGTCAAGGTCGCACCGGGAGCGTCGATGGTGGTGTACTTGCCGTTGTTAAACAGGAAACCGTGAGTTTGCCCGGTAAAGTCCTGAAAGAAGCCGACGACCTCGCCGGCGTTGTTAATGCCGAAGGCGCGTGTCTGTGGGTTATTGACAGTAGACTGCAGGCTGGAGGGGACATCGAGCGTCGTGAACTGGCCGTTGATGTCGAGAAAACCGTGAATCTTCAAACCGGCATCGCGGTAAAAGCCGACGATTTCGCCGGAATCGTTGATTCCAGTCGCCAGGGTTACGTTGGCGGCAAAGGGGTCGTCGATCTGGGTGATGTGGCCGTTGGTATCGAGAAAACCGTGTTGCTGTCCTCCGACGGTGAAATTGCCGACGATCTGATCGCTGCTGTTGATGCCGACGGCCACGGTTATTGAGCTGGGCGGCCCAGGAAGGATGGTGATCGGGGTGAAGGTGCCGTTGATGTCCTCAAAAACATGTGTCCCGGCGGCGTCCCTATAGAGGCCGACCACATGACCGGCGTCGTTGATGTCGGTCACTTGGGTGGAAGTGACGGTCGTACCCGGGATGCTGGCGTCGATCGTGGCCGGCGGCGCCGACGGCAACGTCACCGTCAGTGTAGGCGCTGACGACGGAACCGGGGTCACGTCGACGTGCAACGTCCCCGAGGTCCCGGCGGAGCTGTTTCCGCCATCGATCGTGATCGCCGTTACCGTGAGATCGAAGTGCTGGACTTCGCCGTCGCTCGTCAACTTCAGTCCAGCAAGCTCGGCCGGGGTCAGCGTGATGCTGCCGTTAGTGATCGGCAGAAAATCGCCATTAGCATCGCTCAGGCTGACGCCGGAGGGCAGCCCGGAAATCGCCACGAGCAAAACCGCGTCCTTGTCGATCTCGCCAAGCGCAGCATTGATTCCGAGCGCGATCGGCTGGTCTTCATTGCCCAAGACATGGCTGGTCGGCAGTGTCAGCGTCGGCGCGTCCGCCGCCGGCGTCACGTTAACATGTAACGTCGCGGAGCTGGTCGCTGCGGTCGCCGTGTCTCCGCCGTCGACCGTCGTTGCGGTCACCGTCAGATCGAAATTCTGCGTCTCGCCGTCGCTGGTGAGCGCCAGCCCAACAAGCTCGGCCGGCGTTAGGGTGATGCTGCCGTTCACGATCGATAGCGAATCGTTGTTGGCGTCGCTCAGGCTGACGCCGGAAGGCAGACCGGAAATCGTAATTTTCAAAGCCGCATCGGCATCGACCTCGGAAAGCGACGCCTTGATCCCAAGCGCGATCGGAAAGTCTTCCCTGCCGGATACTGTGTTGCTGGAAAGCAGCGACCCGACGGCGCTGAAGCCGTGGGTGCCGGTAACATCGACGAAGTCGCCGACTACCTCTCCGGAAGCGTTGATGCCGAGTGCATCGGTGAAGGTGCCTGCGCCGCCGTTGATGGTGGTGAAGACCCCGTTCGCACTGAGGAAGAAACCATGCTCGCCCAAGGCGTCATCGTACACTCCGACAATGTCGCCGTTGGCGTCGATGCCGCGCGCATTGGTCTTGGTGGCACCTGGCACGTCGATCGCTTTGAACAGGCCGTTGGTGTCGACGAAGCCGTGTTCGCCGCTCGCATCATCGAACAAACCGACGATCTGACCATTGTTGTTGATACCGAGCGCCCTCGTGGCGGTGATGGTGGTGTCGCCTGCGAGCGACACGTCGATTTGGGTGAAGGCGCCGTTTTGCTCCGAAAATCCGTGAATTTGACCGGAGGCATCGACGAAACGGCCGACGATCGTGCCGGAGTCGTTGATGCCAAATGCGAGGGTCGCGGAAGCCCCGTTCACATCGATTTGGGAGAACGTGCCGGTACTAGTTTCAAGGAATCCGTGCTCGGCCGAGCTTTTGTCGAAGAACAGGCCGACGATGTCGCCATTGTCGTTGATACCCGTCACTTCGGTTAGAGTAGAGCCCGGCGCATCGAAAGTAGTCGTCACGCCGCCATTGTCGACGAAGCCGTGGAAGGCGTGTGAACTGTCCTCGAATAAGCCGACGATGGTGCCCTGCCCGTTGACCCCGAACGCTTCGGTGAGGGTCGCGCCGGAAACGTCGAAGGCAACCGGCTGAAATGCCAACTGCGACGTTGTCAACGTCGGCGCATCCGCCACCGGGTTGACGGTGAGATTGATGGTCTGCGGCGCCGAGGTCGCGATGCTGCCGGCATCGTTGGTGCTGGCCGTCACGGTGAGGTGCAGGCTCGCGGTGTCATCATCGGCCGCATGCAGCGTCAGGCCGTCGAGTGCGCCGGCATTGAGCTGAGCTTGCGTGAACGTGACCGTATCGCCGCTGAACGTGCTGCCGGCGGCGTTGGTGAGCGTCGCGGTGCCGAGGCCCGAGATCGTGACCGAGGTCGTTGCATCGGCATCGCTCTCCGCCGTGACGTTGATATTGAGTGCAACGGTGCTGTCCTCATTGACGCTGGCGGCAGCAGCCGTTGCCGTCAGCACCGGCGCGTCCGCCACCGGGTTGACCGTCAGGTTGATGGTCTGCGGCGCCGAGGGCGCGATGCTGCCGGCATCGTTGGTGCTGGCCGTCACGGTGAGGTGCAGGCTCGCGGTGTCATCATCGGCCGCATGCAGCGTCAGGCCGTTGAGCGCGCCGGCATTGAGCTGAGCTTGCGTGAACGTGACCGTATCGCCGCTGAACGTGCCGCCGGCAGCGTTGGTGAGCGTCGCGGTGCCAAGGCCCGAGATCGTGACCGAGGTCGTTGCATCGGCATCGCTCTCCGCCGGCGCCACCGTGATGTTGAGCGCTATTGTACTGTCCTCGTTGACACTGCTGGCAGCAGCCGATGCCGTCAGTGTCGGCGCATCCGCCACCGGATTGACCGCGAGCGTGACATGCTGGGTTGATGAAGCCGCGTCGATCCCGCCTTCGCTGGCGTGGGCGGTCACGGTGAAGCTGATCTGCTTGGTGTCGTTGTCCGGCGCGCTCAGCGTCAGACCGACGAGGTCGGCCTGGCTGAGCGTGTAATTGCCGGTGCTTGCATCGAACGACCCGTGATTGAGCGTTGCGCCGCTCGGCAAGCCGGATACGACAATGGTGTTGGTCGCGTCGGCGTCCACCTCGAAATGCGGCACCAGGTTGAGCGCAATCGTTGTCCCCTCGTTGATGCTGGCCGGGGTTACGATCGGATCGAGCGTCGGCGTCTCGGGGACTGGTGCTACATTGACGTGGAAGGTGCCGGAGGTTGAGGCCGCGGTCGCGGCGTCGCCGCCATCCGTCGTCGTCGCGGTCACCGTCAGGTCGAAATGCTGCGCCTCGCCGTCGCCCGTCAGGGTCAGGCCTGCGAGTTGCGCGGGCGTCAGCGTCCAGGAGCCGTCGGCATTGTGGATGCCGGCCGAAAGAATCGCGCCGGCGGGAACGCCGGTGATCGTCACGCTCAGCACCGCGTCGGCATCGGCCTCGCCGAGTGCGGTCTGGATCGGCAAGGCGATGGCCTTGTCCTCGTTCCCCGATACCGTCGCGGTCAATCCGCCTCCGCCAATCGTCAGCGTCGGCGTATCGGCGACCGGCGTGATCGAGACGTTGAATGTCGCAGTTGAAACATCGGTGATCCCGCCGTCGATGGTCGTGCCGCGGACGGTCAACGCGAAGTGCTGCACCTCGCCGTCGCTCGAAAGCGTCAGTCCGGCAAGCTGGGCCGGCGTCAGCGTCCAGGAACCATCTGCGTTGTGGGTTCCGGCCGAAAGCGTTGCGCCCGCCGGCACGCCGGTGATGGTGAGACTGCCGAGCGAAGCGCGGGGATCGGCGATGCTCAGCGCATCGGTGATGCCAAGCGCGATGGGTCTGTCTTCATTGCCTGCGGCGTCGTGAACGCCCAGCACCGGGCCTTGCGTCTGCAGATTGACCGCGGCGGGGCTGCTGCTGTTGGTCGGACCGCCGTTCCCGGCTGGCGCATTGGGCGTCAGCAAGGCCAAGGGCACGGGATTGCCGGCGAACTGGTCGATGTTGACCGTCTCGAAATTCGCTCCCGAGGCTGGCGAGCTCGTACCCCCGGCCGCCGGCAAGATCGACTGGTCCGTGGTGATCGGGAACAGGCTTGCGAACTCCACCCCCGAAACGCTGCGATCCGGACTGAGCTCGACCGAGATATCGGGAAGCGGCAGTCCCTTGGAGTCGTAGAACGGCTCGATCGTCACCGTCGAATGATTGTCGAACAGGATGACCAGACGGTCGCCGGCATGGACGAAGGTCACGTTCTCATTGCCGATCGCGGTGAGATCAAGCTTCGAAGTCCCATCGAGATGGACGGTGATCGCCTGGTCGGTCTGCGGCTTGGTAAGTTTTACGACCTTCGCGGGCTCGTTGTTGGGCAAAGCACCGGTGACTTGTGCGACCGTAAAGCGAGCGTCCATGACGTCGACCCATCCATTGCTGTTCGATAAAATTCGATAAAAGCGGTTCAACTTCCAGGCGAAGGTCGGTACCGCTCC
>Ga0075029_100001129_pt1 | contig 15306 bp, 11 predicted proteins | sample LitLauG_LLR_2013_FD_71391 | JGI IMG/M metagenome (GOLD analysis project Ga0075029, IMG submission 71391) | Freshwater sediment microbial communities from North America - Little Laurel Run_MetaG_LLR_2013 | ecosystem: Environmental > Aquatic > Freshwater > Creek > Sediment | place: USA...
GACATATGGAGATGGCGTAGGAGATGTCGATATTACTGCATTGATAGCTTTCCATCATCAGCATGGCAAGCTGGCCACCTTAACTGCCGTTCAGCCACGCCAGCGATTTGGTGTTCTCGAACGCAAAGGCGATGCGGTTACCGCGTTTCGCGAAAAGGCGCAGGCTGATGGAGCCTGGATCAACGGCGGATTCTTTGTTCTATCGCCTCGCGTGCTCGACTTGATCGAAGGCGACGGAACCACGTGGGAGCTCGAGCCAATGGAGCAATTGGCATCCGACGGCAATCTCCGTGCATTCGAGCACACTGGCTTTTGGCAGCCCATGGATAGTTTGCGCGATAAGATCCAATTGGAGGCCCTTTGGTCCGGCGGCACTCCACCCTGGAAAAAATGGTGAGGGTCGTGTGGCAGGATACCCGCGTCTACGTAACGGGGCATACTGGCTTCAAAGGGGGATGGATATCCCTTATGCTGGCAAGTTTGGGTGCCCGGGTTCACGGGTATGCACTCGCTCCGGAGATGGATCCGAACCTCTTCACCAGCGCGCGTGTCGGCGAGCACGTTGAACATGAGGTGGGTGACATCCGCAATCTGGAGCAATTGGAGCGATCCATTGCAGCTTTTGAGCCGGAGGTTGTGTTTCACATGGCAGCGCAGCCGCTGGTTCGCCGATCCTACGCAAATCCAATTGAAACCTATTCGACCAATGTGATGGGAACGGTGAATGTGTTAGATGCAATTCGCCGCGTACCTTCGGTGCGCGCTGTTGTCATAATAACGAGCGACAAATGCTATGAGAATCACGAGTCGCAGCAGGGATATCGTGAAGAAGACCGGCTCGGTGGATTCGACCCCTACAGCAATAGCAAAGCCTGCGCGGAGCTTGTGACTACGTCGTACCGAAGCTCCTATTTTTCTTCCACACGCTTTGAAAGACATCAGGTTGCGCTTGCATCGGCTCGCGCCGGGAACGTGATTGGCGGTGGAGACTGGTCAGAGGATCGACTTATCCCCGACATAGTCCGTGGGTTTCTTGCCGGAAAGCCAGTTTGCATCCGCTATCCCCAGGCGATTCGCCCGTGGCAGCACGTGTTGGAGCCAATTGCCGGCTACATTTCTCTGGCTGAACATCTACTGGAGCAGGGAACTGACTTTGCTGGCGCATGGAATTTCGGGCCTGCGGACGATGACGCCTGGACGGTTGCTCGCATCGCCGACGCAACGACTGCACTTTGGGGTGGAGGCGTGGGTTGGGTCTGCGATACGGCGGAGAATCCCCACGAGGCTGGGTATTTGAAGCTCGACGCCGGCAAAGCTCGCGCTCTTCTCGGTTGGCGTCCAAGGCTGCCGATTGAAGAAGCGTTGCGCTGGGTTGTAGAGTGGTTCCTTGCCTGGCGGCGGGGTGAAGACATGCATACATTCACCCTCAAGCAGATTGGCGAGTATAGATTAATCCTCAATAAATAGTTGCTCGAATCATTGATTCGACTTTGCGCCTGGAGTTAGCGATGGAAGCTTCTCAAGCATCATTTAAGAGCTTGCCGAATTGGAAGCATTGGATGTCACATTATCTTTCGACTTTGCCGAATTGCGCATCACTCGAATATTCAAGCCCAGTAAGATGCCTGCAGCAAGACCAAACAAATCTGCGGGAACATTTTGTGTGCGCATATGGGGCCCCAACGTTCCCGCGCGAAATGCTTCGAAAACAATACTCACTGCCACTGGAACGAATGAAAGCAAGATTTTTTTCCTGTATCTCCCCACAGCGACCGGAACGGTTGCGGCCGATGCGTAGGCTACAAAATGCACCCAGCGATCCGAGTAATATCCGGCTATAAACTGGTAGATCCAACTGCCAGCGGGGAGAATTGAAATCGTGAGGATTCCGGCGACCAATACACACCAGGGATAGAACAATTGATTCCTTTTCGGCATATGTATCTATCCCAGCTCCAGGTTCGCGAGTTTCAGGCTACTGAGCTTCTTACGGAAGATGCGAGAAACACTGTCCACGAAAAGCACAGCTGCCGCGCCTTGATTCATGGTGCCCGACTCGCGCCACACGCTTATGAAGCCGTGGCCTGGAAAGTCTATGCGCGCCTGCCACCCCGTATTCATTCCCCATTGCCGCTTCACGCCGTCCAGATCGAATACAATTCCGGAGAACCCGAACTGAGGGCAGGTTCGGCAAAGCAACTCCCAGCTCTCTCCCAGTGTCATATCCGCGCTCACTTCACTTTCGAAAGTTTCCAGTGCGAATTGCGCACTGAGCGCGCTGCGAATGGACCCGCCGAGAACTAGTCTCTTCGCGGCGCCGAATTCGCTGTATCCAAGGTGCTGCAGGCCTAGCCATCCAGCCAAACAAACTAGCACGAGCACGAAATCGCGATTCTCATAGTGATTGATCATCAACAAGAGAGATGCAGCGGAGCCAACCGCGCAAATTCCATAGATGACGAACAGAAGATGCCGGGGAGTGAGGCCTAGAGATAGGAGCTTGTGATGAATATGAGCGTCATCGGCAGCAAAGATCGGTTGTCCGCGCAGCAGGCGGCGCACGATGGCAAGACCGACATCCAGAAGCGGAACGGCAAGAACCATCAAAGGCGCCGTCAAGCCAAGCAGTGTCGTGGATTTTTCAGCCCACACCGCGCCGAAGCACCCGAGCAAGAATCCAAGAGTCAGGCTGCCGCAGTCGCCAAGAAAGATGCTCGCGGGCGTGAAGTTAAAACGGAGAAAGCCGAGAAGGGAACCGGCCAGCGGCACGACCGCCAAGGCCATCGGGAAGTTGTGATTCCAGAGGGCTGCGACCAGCATGGTGACCGATGCAAACAGGCTTACGCCAGCCGCGAGCCCATCGACACCGTCGATAAGGTTGATCGCATTTGTACACGTCACGATCCAAAGAACTGTGACGATAAGACTGACGACGGCGCCGGAGAAGGAATAACCATTAATGGCACTGACGTGAATGCCGCCCATCCACGCGAGAATCGCCGCGACAGTCTCGGCCGCGAGCCGTACCCATGGACGGGTGCTCACAATATCGTCGATGAGGCCGATGCCGAAAACGACTGCGAGCGCAGGAAACAGGCGAAGGACAAGTGGCAAATCTGCCCATACGATTGCTCGCGAGCTCAACCGGACCACGAGAAGCAAGCTGTACGCGCCAATGACCGCCGCAAATATGGCAACGCCCCCTATGCGCGGAATCGGAGCACTGTGTATCTTACGCTGTTGGTCAGGCTGGTCGACAAGCCCATAGTGCCACGCCAGGTTCCTGACGAGCGGCGTCAGGAGCAGCGACAGAGTAAAGGATATGAATCCTAGGAAGAGAAGTGAGTACATAGCGGTGATTTGGTTTTCTTAACGCAGGTAGTATCTTTTGATGAGTGTCCAGGGCAGTTGAATAAACGTTATTACTTGGCTACAAACAATTACTGCCGTTAGCCAACGATAAAGTCGGTCTGAACGGTGCAATGGAGGGAGCACGACGCCGACAGCAATGACGAGCGGAATGAAATACCGGCCTTGGACGCCTAACAGGATTTCGGAGCCGACCGCGTCCCAAAGCAGGTAAGCGCTGAAGATGATTCCTGCCGCCGCAATTGGTGTTGCCAAAAACATGGACACCATTGCGCTTCTTCGGAACCTGCCCCGGTAAGCTATCTCACCGGTCATGGCGACCAGCAAGATCAGAATCATAACCATATAGTAGTAAAAGGGCATCTTCGTATCCAACCATCCGAGATTTGCGATGATCCCCGCAAGAAGTGTGACATAAATCTGACTCTTGCCTAGAGTGGCCAGAAGAACTCCCGGATGGTGGAAGACAAATAGGAGTTGCGCCTTGGGATCCACGGTTCCATAGATTCCGGGCAATTGATACTTCGCTTTTGTCGACAGGATTGCCGCGAACCACCATGCGGAAGTCAGAACGAAAGGCAGGCCAATGAAGAGCAGTTTGCTAAGCCAGCCAGGCAACCTGCTCGATTGCGGAAGGATCCCGGGAATCAGAAATGCAAGCAAGAACGCAGCGTAGGGTGGCCGCGCAATCGAGATGACCAGGAGGGTCAAGGCGAATGCGACGCTCATTCGCAAGGAGAAAGGGCGGTCCTCTTCGATTTGCCTTGAAAGAATGGCAAAGGCCAGGCAGGCCAGCGAGATTGTTGAAGCATCCTGATTGCACGACCCAAATAGAGACATGGTCATCGGCATCAATAAGATCGTGAACATGACGAGTCGGCCGCGCCCACACCAGCAAAGAGCAAGAGTCGAGATCGAAATCGCGAATGCGCCGTTGAGTAGCCGCGAAAGCAACAGGGTACTAACCACGCTCAGGTTCATTAGCCTACCTAGCACAATTCCCAGGGCCTGTGGAATGTAACCGGTAGGTGCGTAGGATGATGTCGCAAAAACACGGTAGACTTTCTTCCCCGTCCATTTCACTCTGGCCCCAGCGTCCTCGTTTGCTGCCGTGAGCTTCACCTCTGTGTTATGGGGCAGTTGAGAATAAGGGGAAATGGCCTCATCAATCGCCTCATCGACCTCTCCACCGTCGGCGTGAAACAGAATACCATTGCTTACTTGATAAGCTCGCTTGAAGTGTACATCTTCATCCGGGGTCTGAAATGGTGGCGTGCAAACAGAAAGGAAAACGACTGTCGAAGTAGCGAGAAACATAAAGATCAAGGGAAGGAAAGAAGGAAGGGAAGCCAGCGAAAACCTGACGGAAGGTGCGTTGGCGATACCGAAACGGACCAATGCATCCTTATCTGCAACCTGATCCTGAACGAAAGACTGATCCACGAGAGCAATCCCTTCGCCAGGTTGAGTATGAGCGGTCACTTCTGGCGTCCTTAAGCTGGCGGTAGGATTTGCCTACCAGTACTGTTGTTGTGTTTTTCAATCGCGACGTGTGTATCGAGCGAGGGAATTGGATAGGCGCTTCAGCGGATTCGTAGGGCAAGCGCACTGCATAATCTCACATTATGTCGAGACTAACCGTGCAAACACACCGTCCCTGATTCCCTTCAATTCGGCTGCAAGCGAGCCCCAATCCGCACCAGCCACCGTGCGTGCGAGGCGAAACAAGGAGCGCAGAGGCAAAATACAAAAGCAAGTCACGATATCGCTTGGCGACCCATGCTTGCGCACGACCCATAGATTGTTGCGCGTTGCTAGATACCTGTAAAAGGCACTGCGTGTTCGATCTGTCGGCTTCCTGCTTCCATGCCATAGTTGCGCCGTCGGGGAATAGTGCAAGCGAAAGCCAGTTTTGCGGACACGTAAGGAAAAGTCAATGTCCTCACAGTATGAGAAAAACGACTCGTCGAGCATTCCAACCTTTTTCAGGATGCGCGATGGGATAAGCATGCAACATCCCGACGCATACTCCATGTCTTTCGGCAGCGACCACCTCGGCGAGTCGATTTGGTTGAATGCTGGATTCCGAAACAGGCCGGCCCATAACTTGACCGTTCCATAGGCAAACCAAAGCCGGTCGACTCCGCCATCTCGATGTCCAAGATACATTTTTGGACAGGCCACAATTGCGTCTTCTTTGGCGACGACCGCAGCGAGTAACTCGGAGATTGCAGCAGGATGTAAACGAGCGTCGCCATTCAATAGGAGAACATATCGGATTCCCCGTTCCAGCGCCCACTCCATGCCTTGATTGCTTCCTTTTGCGAACCCAAGGTTTCGTGAGTTGCAAACGAAGTGCGTCCGAGGAAAGCGCCGACGAATCGCATCAGCGGATCCGTCTACGGATCCATTATCGACAACAACGACCTCGATTGCCCTATGGTTCGACGCAAACACACTTGCCAGGCAATCAAGGATATCGTCGCCCCCATTCCAATTCAAGACGATGACAGCAACGGTCCGGCTCGTTGGGTCCATTTCTTCGGCCATTCCGAGACTCTTTCCTAATCTCTTTACCAAGCGGCAGCAACAGACCGGCGCCCGGTGCCAACGGTGCGCATCTATTTGTCGAGTGGAGCACCATGCGATGTGAGTGCCATCTCACCGTTGGGATCGCGGGGCTTGTCCTTGCAAATGAGTCCGATCTCCTGCCGCAACACGCCCGCTTGAAATCGTCGTTCTCTCTCGACCGCGTTTTGATAGATATCGTCAAGGGTATCCATCTTAGCTCGCCATGTGTAGGCGTGGCTACGTCGAATGGCGCCTTGTGCAAGACGCTTGCGGAACGCCTCATCCCGGTAGATATTACTCAGTGCGCTGGCCAAGTCCGTCGCAATTTGCTCTGCCGAGCCGGGGTATATTTTGATGCCGCACTCTTCGGTGACAAGATCCGCAAAGCCACAGTGGTCAAGGCTAATTACTGGCAGCCCGAGAGCAATGGCCTCGACGGCAACGGTAGAAGTCAGGTCCTTGAGGCTAGTGATGACGAATACATGCGAGTCCCTCATTACCGCCAAGGACAGATCGCGTGAAATCCATCCATGCCATCGGCAACGGTCTTCAATGCCGAGCTTAGAAGCCATCGATCGCCAAGATCGATTACTGGGTCCATCTCCGAGTATTTCGATGTTGAAATCGAAGTTGTTCGGTAAGCGAGCCGCGGCACGAAGTAGCAGATTGAGAGCTTTTCCGGGTAGGAATTGGCCACTCCAGCAGATTCTGAGAGGCTCCTTCTCGCCCCTCTCTCTCGGGGACTCAGCTTCAATAGGTGGCGGGCCCACTTCGCAAACCACGCGGCTCTTCGCTCGAAAGCGGTTCCACAGCTCCGCCTGAATCTCCGACGTAGCTGCAATGACGCCTTGATCCGCAGCTCGAAGCGCAAGCCTGGGTCCGCGCAGAGTTCTGAGCTGGAGGGAATTTACTAAGTTTCGCGCACCATAGTAGAGTGCGCCCTTCAATCCGAGAATTGGGAGTAGTCGCCACGGCGTGTTTTTCATTCCTCCGATTGGCCCCCAGACAAACGGAATGTCGAGCTGATGAAACCTGCCTGGAAACCGCCACCCGACGTAAGTGATAAGGTGCACCAAGTCATAGCGGTTTTGCGCTATCTCTCGCTTAGCCTCTGTATAGGCATATCCAAGCCAGTCCTGATAGGCGATATTCATCAGCGGCTTGGCGAATGAGTCTTCGATGTTGAGCCATATCCCCTGGGGCCGGTAATGCCAGACGTGATTCTTCACGTATAGAAAGCGGGGGATGTCGCACTTGGCATCTTTGCGGTCAAGAAAATGCCGGTTGATGCTGTTTGCGTTGAAATCTGCAGTAATCACGGTTACATCATGGTGCGCTGCGATCGCGTTCACCCATCCCCACCCGACTCCCGATTCAGATCCCCTGGTTGGATCGCAGGCATAAGCCACGGCAAGGACCTTCAGACGATTCATATCCGGCGACCTGCCACGACCCCCGTCTGGATTCCTGACCTATTCATCCGGGAGGGGACGACATAAATTGGTCGAGTCGCTTGCTGGAACTTCGTAGCCCGAACTTGATAGGTCAGGCTTTCAATGTAAACATATACTGCCACCATAACCATCAAATCTACTGAGAAGCTGGCAGTCGTGGTCTCCGGTATCGCCCGGACAGTGAAAAACATCATGACAGCGCCGGCCTCCAGCAAGCATTGGCGATCCTCCGGGCTCAGTCGGGCACTTTTCTTTTGTAACCTGTAGAACAGAATCCACCCAACGCCCCAGGAGAGAAAATAGGGAATGCCGCCGAATAGTCCGCCGTTGAGGAGCGCCTGAAGAAATGAATTATGTGAGTGTTCGTGGATGATGATGCGATCTGCCCATTGGCCTCGCCCGAGAAACGGAGCATCGAGGAATGCTGCGAAACCAAGGCGATAAGCGCGTGTCCGGCCGGTCATGCTGAGAAACTGTTCTCTATTCTGTCCGCGTTCTACGTATTGTGCGACGCGCGTAGACACCGTCTCCGGAGATTCCAAGATCAGGATCAAAACAATAGCTACGGCCGCGAAAGGGAGGGCATAGCGGCGCATTCGGGAGGAGACGAGAAGCGCGAAAAGCATCGCGGCGACTGAACCGAAAATCGCACCGCGCGACTGCATTCGGTAAACGATGAAAAAGGATACAGCGGCAGTGGAAAGGTAGAATGCCATAAGTGCGCGGCGGCGAGTGTAGTATGCCCTGATCAAGCACACCAATCCTGGAACTGCTGCCCAGCGAGCCACGCCAGATGACCTTGACAACCCATTTAGGTCTGTCAACACGCCATGGCTGGCAAGTGCATCCCCGAAGACGGAGTTCCGAGCTTGATAGCCGACGAACGCGGCAACGATAAATGTCGCCAGCCATGTTATCTGAAGCAACTGCCTGGCGGACTCGAGTGAATCGCGCTTTTCTATAAACGTCCACGCGGCGAGTATCGTAGCGAGGAATCCGGTCGACCAGTACAAGGCAACCCAAGGCGCCGGAGAGAAGACTGATGCTAGGGTCGCGAATGATCCATATACTATGAGGAGCCGCGTCGGTGTTTTCTTTGGGAGATGGAGCTTCCTCTGTTGAAGCAGAATAAGGCCTGCAACTGGAATTACGACGAATGGCAAAACAGAGCGGATCAGGTTCAGCAAGTCGCTGGCGCTATGAGGTGTCGTAATAAACCAGAACCCCGTATTCAAGTTGAACCAGAGGCATCCCCAGAGAATCACGGCAGAAATTGGCGCATATAGCCGCAACCACCGACGCTTTGAGAGCGAATTGCGGCTTAGAAGCTCCAGCACGGAAGGTCTCCGATCAATTCTTAAGCGATACACTTGCTAACCGATGAGGCGGCGAAGCAGGCGCCGAGACCCTCGCATGCTCCCACGAAGAACGCGGCCTGGTTCATTTGTGAAGATGACTCGGGCATCCGGCAGTCCCTGGTAAATTCCTGTCTTCCGAATATAGAACTTGTCCTGCGCTGGCGCGACGCTTGGCACCTCGAAAAAGCGCCGCTTCATACAGACAAAGTGAACATACATCACCGCGGAGCCGTCGGTAGATCTCGTTAACTGGCCGGCGTCGTAAACAATGCTCTGGCCCCAATCGATGTCTTCACATGCAAGATCGATAAATGCGCATCTGAGTGTGCCTTGTTTACCCGCGGTCTTCACGACGTGTGTAAAACTCTCAACTTCGCCCTTCAGCGAATTTATGTCTGCGCCCCTCAGCACTTCTGCAAAGAAAAAGCCGCCCATCTCATCAAACATCTTGTAATCTGACGCCAGGAAGGCCCTCTTCCAGTCTGGGCTGCGTGTGTAGAGGGAATTGACTTCCTTGCAGTTTCTGAGAATGCATAGCGAACCGCTGATCCATTCTTTCCTGCAACTGATCACGTCGTGATCTTGCAGGAGTGGGACGAGAAAGGACTCCACGTTCCCATAAATCAGATCTAAATCTCCAAATGCCCAGAATCCGTATTCGCGAATGTGTTCTTGGAATATTTCTCCGAATGCCGGCTTAAAATCACATATCTTGAATGGGGCTTTTAGAGAGACCGGAATTGACAAAGCCCGGGATGCCAACGCGTCAAATTCAGTAAGAGAGCAGGAATGGACTTTTACGTTGGCGGGGAGCTCAGTCCCGACTCGTGCATCTGTAAAAAGAAGAACATCGAGAATCGGTGAATGGGAAACTGATTCAACGAAATATGGAAACCACTCTGGCAAGGCGCCGAAATACGGAATTATGAGTGCAATGGTTCCTTTCATGACTGGAGAGAGCTTTCCACAATCTTGGAGTGCGACGTGGAGTTTAGTTTCATTAACTCTTGCATATTACCAAGAGCGCGGAAGAGCAAATTAACGTCTCGTTGGATTAATCCGCTTCCTAGGGAGATAGCCAACCGGATGGCAAAGCAGATATAGCATCGAATCAGTGAAAGCTTATGTTTCCGAACGAAGAAAAGACGGTTCCGGACCTCGTAACGACCAAATACACGCGCTGAAACCCTGCCTCCCGATGACGGAAAATGCGAGAAGCCTGCATCGGCAACAACTGCCAATCGTCCTGATCTGCTGAGGGTGTAGGAAAGATCGAGATCTTCGAGATAGCTATAACTTTCGAAAAACTCGTCGAAGGTATTATGGTCGAATACTTCGCGGCGAAAGACGACGGCGGTAGATGGAACCCAATCCACAAACTGCGTTTCAGCGATTCCAACAATGATCGTTTGCCATCCGCTCGGAGATACGCGGCCAAGTCTGGAGGAGTACAAGCCGAGACGCTCGGCAAGAGCACTGTGCTTCAACATCGCCTTGCCCCGCTGAGGATAATTGCGAATGTTAAAGGACACCCCAAGTACGTCCGGCTCGGCACTTTCCCAGAACCCGAGCATTCTTTCAAGAGCGTTTGGCTCAAAAACGGTGTCATCGTCCGCGAACCCAATGAGCGTGGCGGCCGGCATACAGGCTCGAATGCCGGCGTTTCGTTGAGCGGCCGCTGAAGGAGGCCAATGCCGTAAATAACGCAAATTCAGACCAGAGAAACCTGCAACAAGAGATTGAATAGGATCACTACTTGAATCGACTAAAACAATTTCAACAGGTTGAATTGTCTGCAAACGAAGACTCTCCAGGAGCCTCGTCAGATCACTTGGCCTGTCCTTCGTGGCCACGATCAATGAAACCATATGTGTCATGAGTTTCGGTAGGTTGCTGAGGGGCCGTCTATTGGGAGATCTTGAAGGCGTAAAAGCGCGCGAGCCGTGGAGGCCCTCGTTCCGTTTCGAGTTTCCATGAGTTTAATGCCGATAGATCCAGGACGAAACCACTCGCTTGATGTCTTGCTTGATCCGGGCTAGGAGTGTGGCATTGCGTTGTGGAGTATTCCAGCTGCCGGAGATGCCATCGCAATATGGTGTGCAGGGCAGGGGCGCCCAACTGCCGCCCGCCAGTAAGGTGCGATGCAAGCAATTCGCCATCAAGTGCTCAATGATTACCCCGCGAGTTTCGTCGAGTTCTTCACGATAGGGAATCAAATAATCAAGTGCGATTTGAGGCTTAAACGCAACAGTTGTTGTGTCTCCATAGGTAAGGTTTGCATGGATATCGCAGATCAGGTCGGCGGACATCTGTCGGATTCGCGAAATAACTTCAACGGCATTTGCTACTCTGTAGCGTCCGGATACTTTTACGATGTAGCGGAAGTCTTTTAGTTCAGGCATGATGTCGAATGCGTGCCGAAGCATCTCGATTTCGCCATAGCCCTTGCCTCTTTGCTGTGCTCCCGCGTTTCCAGCAAAAGAAATGAATCGTATCGTGTTGTCACCTTCGCGCGATGTTGCTATTTCACGGAATCGGGAAAGGTCCCCGCCTGAATTCTCACAAAAGACAATATCGGCGCCACAATTAAGTGAAACCCACAATCGGAAGGCTGTGAGATAATCCTGCGTGCGTTCTTCAGGATCGCTCCGCATGACGTGGGGTGTCTGGCCGCAATCGAACGTCGCAGTAAGAAAGACGAGGATGTCAGACATACGTGACTCTCAGTCTGCACGTGGGTCCTGCGGGATAAAGTGGCATCGTCAGGTGTCGCCTCTCCTCGATAGGAAGCGATTAGGAGCCTTGCCTTCAGTGGGGTCAAAGTCCAATGCGCGACAGGTAATGTCCATCGCGAGGCCTGCGCTTTTCTCGGTACCGGCTCTCGGGAGGTGAATGATCGCGCTTTACGGAGAAGGCTCGTGGGTTATTGCGGACTCAGTGGCGGCCTTGGCACGCTCCATGAATTGTTCTGCTCCGAACATCCCGGATTGCCTGGCCAGGTGTATGCGGAGAATTGATTGCTTCTCTGCATTCGATAGGACGGCGCCGATCTTGTCTGCGGCATCGTCCACATTCTCGAAGAGAACATCTGGGTTGTCCAGGATTTCCTTCTGCCCTCCGTGGTTAGGCGCAAACACGATGGCGCCTGCCTTGGCCATCTCCGCAATTGATATCCCAAAAGGCTCGGCACCGCGCGTCTGAATCCCGAAACGGCAATGTGAAAGGATCCAGGCTTTCCTTTCGCCGCTAACCTGGCCTTCTTGAACGATCCATTCTGCGCGCGTATTGCAAAGGTTCCTAATGCGCCGCCCGTAGAGGTCGTTGCCGATGTCTCCGCACAGATGAAATCTAATATCGTGCCCGCGCTGCCGGACCGCCTCCAAAATCTCGATTGCCCGCTCGACTTGCTTCTCCGGCGCAATGCGGCCAATCATCACAAACGCCTGTTCACGCTCCTCCCATGGCACATAGGGGAATCCTGTCCAGACGGGGGGGTACACAAGTGCCGCACAATCCACGCCGCAATATTGTTTTATCATCTCGGCGGACCAGCGCGAATTGGCAATCACAAGATCGTCGCGAAGTACATCCCGGCCCGACGGCCTTTCAAAGGATCCAGCGAACTTCAAGTAGAACCTGCGTCCCGTCGTGTCCCTGTAAATCAGGCCCGGCGATTGAGGATCGAGTCTCTTGCGAATTTCGGAATGCCAGCTAAAATCGGCGATGAAATGAATCGCGGGCGAGCCCCAGTCAGTAAAGTTATAGGCACTGATCCGAACATCATACTGTCCCGCGATTTGTTGCGCGAAATTTTGATAGCAGGCGCCTCGCAGCGCGGCAGCGCTTTGTCTGCGAATCAGAAATGGGACCGGCGCAATGCGAACTTTGACGTCGTCATTACGAACATGAGTTCCGTAGTAACTGTTGAGTGCCGCAAGGTCCCAGCCATCGGTCGTCATGACTGTTACATCGAAGTCGTGTTTCAACGCCTCAATGAGCCACATTACCGTGGATTCTGAACCTCCAGTTCCGAGTCGCGGATGGCCGATGACAACCTTTTGGCGACGCCGAAGACCTTGTTCAAAAATCAGACCAGATGCAGCCTGTTCGACCTGTTCCTTCGCTGCTTCCATGAAATTGCTTTTGGTGAATATCTCGGGACGTTTTGCTAGGTGGATACGGAGCGCCGCCTGCTTCTCTGCGCTGGACAGAACTGCGCTGATCTTGTCTGCAGCGTCGCCAAGATCATCAAAGAGCAGATCTGAGTGAGCGACAATTTCGGTCTGCCCGCCGGCGTTGGGCGCAAACACAATTGCACCGGCCTTGACCATTTCAGCAACCGCAATGCCGAAGGGCTCCGCTTCGCGCGTCTGAATGCCGAAACGGCAATGAGAAAGTATTTGGCGCTTCCTTTCACCGCTCACCCTTCCCTCCGGAAGAATCCAATCGGTTCGGCCTCGGCAAAGGCGCGCAATGCGTCGTCCGTAATGATCGTTCTCAACTTCCCCACACAGATGGAACCGAATCTTGTGACCTCGTTGCCGTACAGCCTCAAGGATTGAAATTGCCCGCTCGATTTGCTTCTCTGGTGCAATTCGGCCGATCAGCACAAACGCCAGTTCTCGCTCCTCCCACGGAACATCGAGGAATTCGGTCCAGACCGGTGGGTAGATAACGGCTGCACAGTCCACGTCGCAGTGTTGCTTGATTAATTCTGCCGACCATTGTGAATTCGCGATCACCCGGTCATCCCGGAGCGCATCCCTGCCCGACGGCCATCCATAAGCGTCGGAGATTTTCAGATAGACCCGGCGCATCAGCGTGTCCCGGTATATGAAGCCGAATGATCGAGGATCGAGCTGCCGGCGGAGCTCCCGATGCCAGCTGAAATCCGCGATGAAGTGAACCGCGGGCAAGCCCCAGTCAGTGAAGTTGTAAGCGCTGACCCGAACATCGTACTGTCCCGCGATTTGGCGCGCGAATTTTTGATAGCAAGCGCCGCGCAATGCTGCTGCTTTTAGGTAGCGCACAAGAAAGGGCACCGGCGCAAGGCGAACCGTCACCTCTTCTTCTTTAATCTCTGTTCCGTAATAATTGTTAAGTGTTGATAGATTCCACCCGCCGGTAGTCACTACCGTCACGTCGTAGTCCCGTTTCAGCGCTTCGATAAGCCACATCAGGCGGGCCTCCGATCCGGCGCGGCCGACGAAGGGGTGACCGATAACTACCCTATGACGTGTACTCACCTTGGACGGGTTTCCCTTCGAGCTGATGGTCCCCAAACCCACAATTCCTTCTCCAGTTGAATTGAGTTATGAGTATCTGCAGCTTCGAGGCTCGGTTTGCAGCTTTCTCCGAACTAGTTTCGTGATCGACTTAGTTGAACAGCAGCGGCTTCAAATCGGCCGACGTTGGCATCATTGAGCACCTGGGAAACTTGGAATGCGGACTCTTGATCGAATACCGCTCTTGCATCGCCGGATGACCTGTGGGCACATTCGGGAATAGCATGTTCAATTCGGCTTTCTTGAGAGTGACTTCACAATACAGGACATTCTAGGGGATCTCGATCGAGGCCCTAATTTGTTCTCGTAGGATTCGAAGGCGGTTCTTAACCGGTTCAGGAAGCCGGTACCACCACGCTGGCTTTAATCCGTCCGACAGTTTGCAGCCTTCCAAGCTCTCCGCCGCCCGGATCTGCCTCGGGTGAGATTTTAGCTCGGAGAGCAGCTGATAATACTGATCTGCCATGCAGTCCAGACTGTATTTGCTTACTGACTCTCGAGCGCGACGACGAAGCTCGCAAAGCCGATGCCCGTCCGAAAGCAGCCTTTGGAGATGTTGAGCCGCCAGTCGGACGTTCCCGATTGGGAAAAGCAAGCCATTTACATCATCTTGAATGATCCAGTCGGTGACGCCGGGCAGCCGCGATGCAACCGGAACGCATCCGCTGGCCATCGCTTCGATCAGCGAGATGGGATAACCCTCGTATTTTGTTGGAAAGAGAAAGACGTCGTGCCGGCTCATCAATTCGGGGACATCTCCCGATGCGGTCCAACCGGCATAGTGGATGCGATCGGAAATTCCGGCACGAGCGATCCTCCGTTTAAGCTCTGCGAGATCTGGACCGTCGCCGCTGATCGTGCATTCCCATTCATTCGAGTGCTTTGCAAACTCAGCGAGTATTTCAGGAATCCAGAAGACGCCTTTTTGTTCCTGATCGATCCGACCGTGGCTCAATATTCTTAGAGAATCTCTAGTGCCGTCGCACAAGGGGTTCTTGGTGTATGAGGTGACGTCGACCCCATGCGGAATGAATACAAGCTTTTCTTCATTGAAGCCATATGCCGAGATGAGGTCCTGTTTGATCCTGGGACTTATCGCAACTGTGGCACTTACATGGTCGCGAATAACTCGGGCAGCCCGATAGACCGCCAATGTGCTGCCGTGCAAGACAAGAACTCTGGGAATGGAAGCGGGCAGGTACCGAATCGCATTGAAGTCGACGGGGTCTCCCCGTGCATGGCAGATGAGCGCGTCCGGCGAAATCTGGC
>Ga0075029_100001134_pt1 | contig 15278 bp, 13 predicted proteins | sample LitLauG_LLR_2013_FD_71391 | JGI IMG/M metagenome (GOLD analysis project Ga0075029, IMG submission 71391) | Freshwater sediment microbial communities from North America - Little Laurel Run_MetaG_LLR_2013 | ecosystem: Environmental > Aquatic > Freshwater > Creek > Sediment | place: USA...
GAAATTCTTCCTGCATATTTCGCGGAAGGAGCAGAAGGAGCGGTTCCGCGCCATCCAAGCCGATCCGCTGGAGGCCTGGCGCGTGACGGACGCCGATTGGGCCCGCCACCGGAAATACAACGAGTACCTGGCCGCGGCCGAGGAAATGCTTGAACTGACCGAGTCGGAATTCGCCCCGTGGACGATCATCGAGGCGACGTCGAAGTGGCATGCGCGCAAGAAGATCTTCGACACGATCGTGACCGCCATGGAAAAGCGCCTGGGCGCCGATGCGCCGCCGCGGATCGAGGTGCCGGCGGCGGCGGCGGCCAAAGACGCGGAACTACGCGCGGCCATGGAGTCGCTCGGGCCGGAGGCATCCTGATGCTGGAAACACTCGATCTTACAAGAACCCTGGATCGCGACGCCTATGTCCGCGAGATTACGCGGCACCAGGTTCAACTCCGCGAATTAGGGTACCAGGTCTATCTGCAGAAACGCCCGGTGGTGATCGCCTTCGAAGGTTGGGACGCCTCCGGCAAGGGCGGCGCCATCAAGCGGATCACGGAGAAGTTGGACCCGCGGGGCTACGTCGTCTATCCCATCGCCGCGCCGCAGGGCGAGGACAAGACCCGTCACTACCTCTACCGTTTCTGGCGCCGGCTTCCCGAGCGCGGCCAGATCGCCATTTTCGACCGCTCCTGGTACGGCCGCGTCCTGGTGGAGCGCGTGGAAGGCTTCGCCGCCGAGGGCGAATGGAAGCGGGCTTACAAGGAGATCAACTCCTTTGAGCGCCAGTTACGGGACTTTGGAACCATCGTGGCCAAATTCTGGGTTCACATCTCGCGAGAGGAGCAACTCCGCCGGTTCGAGGAGCGCAAGGCCATCGGCTATAAAGCCTGGAAGCTCACCGACGAGGATTGGCGTAATCGCCAGAAGTGGGAGGTTTACGAAGAAGCCGTCGAAGAAATGCTGGTGAAGACGAGCACCCGGACCGCCCCCTGGTGCCTGGTGGAAGGCAACGACAAATACTGGGCCCGCGTCAAGGTGCTCGACCGGCTGGTAGAGGTGCTTGCCAAGGAACTTCACTACGAACCCAGCAACCCGCTGAAGAAGGCGCCCCGCAAGAAGGCGGCAAAGCGGTGAAGGGGAGCGCGATTCCAACGGCCGGGCAGCTATCTAGCGGCCAGCGAAGGGCGCGCTGAGGTCCTGAAGAAAGGGTTTCCGGGCCGCTACCCGCCGGATCAGGCGATTCGGATCGCAAGGCTGCAGGCAGAGCGGGGCCATGAATGTAGTATCAGCCTCAATCGTTGATACGATCAAATAGGACCACAATGAACGTGATTGTGGAAATTCCGGACGATCTCGCCAAGCGCCTCGGCACCAGCGGCGGCGATCTGTCGCGCCGGGCGCTCGAAGGCTTCGCACTCGAGGAGTACAAGCGCGGCCACATCACGAAGGCCGAGTTGCGCCGTCTGCTGGGGCTTGAGACGCGCTACGAGCTCTACGGCTTCTTGAAGGAACACGACGCTTTCATCAAGTACACCATCGACGACCTTCGCCGCGAAGTCCATACGCTTGAGCGGTTGGGATTTTGACGCGTGCGGCTCGTGATCGCGGACACAAGTTCCATCAACTATCTTTTGCTCATCGGCTATATCGACATCCTGCCCGCCCTGTTCGAAAAGGTGATTGTTCCGGCCGCGGTCTGTGAGGAGTTGAAGCATCCGAAGGCGCCAGCCTTCGTCCGGAACTGGGCGGGTAACCCTGCGGCCTGGGTTGAAGTGCGCCCGGCCCGCGGGCGGCACGACGCCAGCCTTGAAGCGCTCGACGAGGGGGAGGAGGCCGCCATCCTCCTGGCCCTCGAACTCCACGCTGATCTGCTGTTGATGGATGACGAGGAGGGCGTAATCGCGGCGCGCGGCAAGGGACTTGAGGTGACGGGACGCTCGGTGCCCTCAGCCAGGCGGCGCAACGCAAATTGCTGGACCTCGGCGAGGCCTTCGAGCGCGTCAAGCGAAGGAATTTCCGCTTTCCACAGGGAGTCATGGACCGGTTTCTCGCGGAGCAGAAGGGTAGCCTCCAGGTTCGCGCATTCCTCCTCCCGGAATTGACCAAAACTTGAAGTTCCAATTTTGGGCGTCTCCCCGGGGGAGCCGGGGCCGCGCTCTCATGCTTACGCATGGAGCCAGCCGGTCACAAAGAGGTGACTGGCCGTCTCCGCCCTTCGTTTCGATCGCTGACGCAATACGCTACCGGTTTTGGAGGCAGCCAGCCGGTGGCACCGTTCGAAACCCAAGTGGATCAGTTGAAACCCGCTGTCACGCTTCCTGAAACCCAAAGCCTTTGCCACCCTGCCTGAAATTCCCCGGCGGCCGCTCATCAAATCGCGAAAATATTGCCGCCCGACACCGAGATGCCGTGCGGCCGCCGTTTGACTACCCAGCGCCTCCACCAATTGATGGAGAACTTCCGAGGGCTTCTTCGCGGATTTCCGTTCGCTCATGAAGCCGGATACTAGCCCGGTTTCGTGTCCGCATCAAGGACGAAAAACGCAGGACGAAAAACGCAGCAATATTAAGGCGATTTTGCTGGATCTTGTCCGCAAAACTGCGTAACGTTGCTCCTTGCAAAGATCGAGAACCCACCTGAACCACTGTCCTCTTCGCCGAAGAAGTTCCGCAATACGGGTCTGTTCATATCGAGGCGGAGGACGATCCGCCGCCGTCGAAGGATCCCAAACCTACGACCTAGCACCTAGCGGAGGTAAACAACGACCCGGAATGGGAAAACAGCGTCTGCAAGCGCATTGTGAGTATTGAGGGCGCGGCTGGAAAAGAGGCAAAACGGTGAGTCAAGTAGCTGAAGTGACGGCTGCCGTCCGATGGAGAGGAGGTACCCGTCCGCACTTAAGCGATCGTGTGTAATCGTTGCGGATTCCAGAACTCACCGACGAACAATCGAATGGGTATACTATTGCGAGCCCGGATGCTTACCGAGAAAAACACCTCTCATCACTACCAGAGGATTGAAGGAGATTCGCGAGCGTCTAGGCGGTGAGGCAGTCCGAAGCGATGGGAGGCTGGACTGGTTCAAGACGATGGCTCGCAGGAATGTGAGGGAGCTGGAGGCCCGACTGGGTTTTGAAATCCACGCTGTACCAGGGCCTTAGAATGGCGCCCCGGTAGACTCAGAAGACAGCGCACAAGGAAGCAGCCAAACGCGCGCGGAAGCCGACAGCGAAAACGGGGACAGACAGGCTGGCGACTAAGGAGTCGCCGCCCGGCCGATGCCGATCACCGACACGGCCGGCCAGGGAAACAACCGGTCGATCCGTCTCCAGACGGGCACCAGGGCATCGAACAGGCGAAGCTGGAACCGGCCGAAGCTCTCGCGGCGCAGAACCTTGCCGTTGAGTCGCCAGCCAGGACGAGTCACGCGGTTGAAATGGAGCGCCTGCTCCCATTGAAATCCGGCCTCCTCCATGCGGGAACGTAACTGCTGCTCGGAATAGCGGCGGTAGTGGCCCAACACCTTGTCGAGCGAGCCGTAGACGGCCTGATCCTGCGGCACCAGGATGATGGCGCGCCCCCCCGGTTGGAGCGCCGAACGGATGTTGCGCAGGGCCAGGAGGTCGTCCTCCACGTGCTCTACCACGTTCAGGCACACCACCGTGTCGAACCTGCCGCGGAGATCGTCGAAGTCCGCGGGTCGGGTAAGGTCGCACCGGCGGCTGGTCAGGTTGGGCCGCCCGCGGAAGCGCACGCGCAGACGGGCCAGATGCTCGTCATCGATGTCGGACGCCACGTAGGTTTTTCTGCCGCGGGAGAGGTGCTGCGTCATGTTGCCGATGCCGGATCCCAGCTCCAGAACGTGGTTGCCGAGCCACGGACGGACCGTATCCGCCATCCACTTGTTGAAGCGCCTGGTGCCGGCCAGGGAATCCAGAATTCCCGCTCCCCGGTCCATGTAGATGTCGCGAGTGAAATAGCAGCGCAAGATCACCCACAGAGCGTTGACCGCATCCTTTACGCCGATCTTCTTGCCTTCTTCGTAGGTGCGGCCGTAGTAATTGATCGGCACTTCGTAGATGGAGGCCTGGCGCTTGGCGAACTTGATGGTGATCTCGGGTTCGATGCCGAAGCGGTTGCTGCGGATCGGTATGCTCTTGGCCAGGGACATGCGGAACGCCTTGTAACACGTCTCCATGTCGGTAAGGTTCAGATCGGCGGCCATGTTGCAGGCCGTGGTGAGGAAATGGTTGGCCAGCGAATGCCAGTAGTACATGACGCGCCGTTCGCCGGAAATGAGGAAGCGCGAGCCGTAGACGACGTCGGCTTTGCTGGCGACGAGCGGGGCCAGAACCTTGGGGTACTCGGCCGGGTCGTATTCCAGGTCGGAGTCCTGAATGATGCCGAACTCGCCGGCGGCTTCCTGCAGCCCGGTGCGAATGGCGGCGCCCTTGCCGGAATTCACCTTGTGGTGGAACACGCGAACCCTGCCCGGGTGGGCCGCCGCCAGCTCATCGAGGATTTCCGAGGACCCGTCCGTGGACCCGTCGTCGACGGCGACCAACTCGGACTCGATGCCCTCCGGAAGCGGAGCTCGCAGAGCCCGCTCGATAGCAGCCGTCACGAACTCCTCTTCGTTGTATACCGGCACGATGATGGAAAGCAGGCGTTTTTGGTCCACCGCTCGATTATCCACTATCGAGGGGCGCCCCTATCGCCGTGCGATCGCGCCGATTCCCCATCTCCTCCTGCGATAATCACAGCTATGGAGAGGGAGGTCTACCCAGCAGCCCGGAGTATCTCAGCCAGGCTCGAAGAATATTTTCGTCATCGCGCGGCCACCAGCCGCCGCCTTCCCGGCGATCTCGCCGCAGTGCCCAATGCGGAGACGATCGAAGCCCTGATCGATACCGCTTTCTGGGCGAGCCTCCGGCGCGAGGAAGGGTACACGCCCAGGATCTCCCTGGCGTACGTCGCGCCCGAGGAGCGAGTCGGGCCTCTCATCTTCGAGCGCCCATTGGCGCTTCGCCCCGACGATCTGGCGCGCCTGGCCCCGGCGGTGGAGCGCCGGGGTATCCATCTGGGCGTCTGGTCCGACCCAACCGGGCTGTGGGTCTGGGGAACAACCCGCAGGATCCCACCGCTTTGCCTCGTGCTCGAAGTGGCCGCCCCCGGCCTGCTCGTGGTCAAGCACCATAGCAGCGAGGACGGCAAGTTCGTGAACGTGGCTGTGCTCGAAGGCGACCAGATCAAGATAGTGGACGAGGGCGCCTCGAGTCTCCCCGAATGCCCTGCGCTGCTCACATCCTTGCTGGGATTCGACTCGCCCAGCTCCTGGGTCCACTCCGTCAATGTTCTGGTTCGACTCGCCGTCTCGATGCGCGCCCACGGCCGCGGCGGATTGCTGCTGGTGGTCCCGAACGGCGCAGACTCCTGGCGCGAGTCCATCGTGCAACCGATGGCATACGCCGTGTCCCCGCCTTTCTGCGAACTGGCCCGTTTGAATGCCGAGCCCCCGGCGGAGGCGGACCGGCGCCATTGGCAGGACATGATGGGCCACACGGTGGAGGCGCTGGCCGGTCTGACCGCAGTGGATGGCGCCATGGTGCTGACCGCCCGGTATGAGCTGCTCGGCTTTGGCGCCAAGGTCGGCCGCCGCAAGGGCTGGGCCCAGGTGGAGCGGGTGAGGGTGACGGAGCCGGTGGAAGGCGGTACGGCGTTGGTGGTGGCTCCAGGCGAACTCGGCGGAACGCGCCACCTGGCGGCCGCGCAATTCGTCCACGACCAGCGCGACGCCGTTGCCCTGGTGGCTTCGCAGGATGGCCGCTTTACCGTCTTTGAGTGGTCTCCGTGCGAGCAGATGGTGCACGCGCATCGTATCGAGGCGCTGCTGCTGTAAGCCTGTCGCGGGCCTTCCGGCCTGCACATCTCAGTGCGGTTCAGCCACGAATCCCGCCGCCAGTAACTCCTCGATCGCGGCATCGCCGAGCCCGAGGATGTCTCTCAGCGCGGCCCGCGTGTGCTGCCCCAGAGCGGCGCCGGCGATTTGGGTCCGCCCGGCGTTTCCGATCGCTTCACCGGCGCGCCCGTAACCCGGTGGCTCCCTGTGGTTGGATGCACCAGCGTCGGGAACATGGCGCGCAGTTGGCTTTGGGGATGCTCCACCACCTCGCGAAAGTTCCGCACCAGCGAGCAGGGGATTCCCGCAGCCTGCAGCTTTTCCAACCACTCCGCCGCGGGATGCCGGCGGAAAATCTCGCCGAGAATCGTCTCCAGGGGTTCACGGTTGCGGATGCGGACGGCATTCGACCTGTAGTCCGGGTGGCTCTCCAGATCGGGCCGACCGATCACCCGGCAGAAGGCGGCCCAAAGCTTTTCGCTACCCACCGCTAGAGCAAGGCCGCGGTCCTTGGCCTGAAAAATCCGGTAGGGAACGACCGTGGGGAATTCGGTTCCCATGGGACGGGGCACCACGTTCGAACCGAGAAAGCTCGCATAGTTCGAACTCATGGTCGAGATCATGCCGTCCAGCATCGAAACGTCGACGAACTGCCCGCGGCCCGTGCTCTGGCGAGCACGCAGCGCCATCAGAATGCCGATCACCGCGAAGAGGCCGGCGGTTACGTCCGTTACGCCATAGCCGCAGCGAACGGATTCGCCCTCCTTCGTTCCGGTGATACTCAGCAGACCGCTCGAGGCTTGTACCACCAGGTCCATGGCTGCTTCGTCGCGCGACGGACCGTTCTGCCCGTAGCCGGAGATGGAACAATAGACCAGGCGCGGATTGCGTTCGCTCGCCGTCTGGTAGCTAAGCCCCAGCCGATCCATGGTTCCCGGGCGGAAGTTCTCGATCAGCACGTCCATGTTCTCGATCAGCCGCAGACAGAGTGCGATCCCTTCCGGCCGCTTCAGATCGATCGAGATCCCCAGCTTGCCGTGATTCAGGCCCAGGAAGAAATTGGCCACGCCGCCTTCGAAAGGAGGTCCCCAGCCGCGCCCCATGTCGCCTCCGTCGCGGGCCTCCAGTTTGTAGATCGCGGCGCCGTACTGGGCCAGCAGGAGCGTACAGTACGGGCCTGCCAGGGCATGAGAAAAATCCAACACACGCAGCCCGTCGAGTGCGGAAAAGGTGTTCACGGTTGCATCGGCCATGTGAAGAAATCCGCCAGTCCCACCAGGGTAACAGCGGCGCCAGCGCGCCGGGCAGGCCCGGAGGCCTGCCCTACAGACGAATTGGCTTCCCGCGAGCTTCCCGCGAGCCGATACTGGGGCGGCTGCGATCTGATAGCATGGTTCCGTCACTTGCGGAAACTCCACAAAGGCAGCTAAAATCAACGCGTTCACAAATCCCAGGAGGAATCATGGCAGTTGAGCAGAAGGTGAAGCAGATTATTGTCGAGCAACTGGGCGTCGATGAGAGCCAGGTCGATAGCAACGCGTCGTTTGTTGACGACCTGGGAGCCGATTCGCTCGATATTGTTGAGTTGGTCATGGCCTTTGAAGAAGCCTTTGAGCTGGAAATCCCGGACGAGGACGCCGAGAAGATCGCCACGGTGAAAGACGCCGTCGATTATATCGAGGGCAAGACTTCCAAGAAGTAGCCTTTTTTTCACCAGGGAGAGTCGCATTGTCGCGAAGAGTGGTAGTGACCGGCGTTGGCTTGGTAACGCCGCTTGGCATAGGGACCGAACCGACCTGGGAGGGCATCAAAGCAGGTCGCAGCGGGATTGGCGCGATCACCCGATTCGATGCCACGGCCTTTTCCTGCCGGATTGCCGGAGAGGTCAAGGGGTTCGACCCAGCCAACTACATCGAGAAAAAAGAGATCAAGAAGATGGGGCGCTTCATCCAGTTCGCCGTCGCGGCGGCGGAGTTCGCCCTGGTCGATTCCGGCTTGCAGGTGACCCCGCAGGACGCCGAACAGGTAGGGGTCTACATCGGCAGCGGGATCGGAGGTTTTGAAGTCATCGAGCGCGAACACCAGACCCTGCTGGAGCATGGTCCGCGCCGGATCTCCCCGTTTTTCATTCCAGCCACCATTGTCAATCTGGCAAGCGGATACGTTTCGATTCGCAGCGGGGCCAAGGGGCCGAACTCCGCCACGGCCACAGCCTGCACCACCAGTGCCCATTCCATCGGCGATTCCTACCGCTTGATCCAGCACGGTTATGCCGACGCCATGATCTGCGGCGGCACCGAAGCCGCGGTAACGCCTATGTCGATCGGCGGATTCGCCGCCATGCGCGCGCTGTCTACCCGCAACGATGAGCCGGAGCGCGCCTCGCGTCCCTGGGACATAGACCGCGACGGGTTTGTGGTGGGCGAAGGCGCCGGGATTCTGGTGCTCGAAGAGTTGGAGTTTGCCCGCCGCCGCGGCGCCAAAATCCTGGCGGAAGTGGTCGGATACGGCATGAGCGCCGATGCGTTCCATGTCACCGCCCCGCCGGACGACGGCGACGGCGCCTTTCGCGTGATGCGCAACGCCATGCGCGACGCCAAAATCGAACCGGCTCAAGTGGATTACATCAACGCCCACGGCACCGCCACGGAAGTGGGCGACCGGGCCGAAACCATGGCCGTCAAGCGCGCCTTCTGCGACTACGCCTACAAGGTAGCGGTGAGTTCTACCAAGTCGATGACCGGCCACCTCCTGGGCGGCGCCGGCGGACTGGAAGCCGGTCTCACGATTCTCGCCATCCGCGATCAGATCGCGCCCCCCACGGTCAATCACGAAAAGCCGGACCCGCTCTGCGATTTGGATTATATTCCCAACCAGGCGCGCCCCATGAAAATCGATTACGCTCTCTCCAACAGCTTCGGCTTCGGAGGAACCAACGGGTGCCTGATTTTCAAGAGATTCGAATGAAAACGGATGCCAGATGCCAGATGCCGGACGCCGGCTCGGGGCTGCCGGGATGCGGTGTTAACCGGCATCTGGCATCTGGCATCTGACCGCAGATGTCTGAGAGCTCCCTTATGAAGATAGTAGTGGCCATCAAACAAGTCCCCGCGCGCGATTCGCAGCTTCGCATCGCGCCCTCGGGGCAGTGGATCGAAGACGCCGATCTCACCTATGAGATCAACGAACCCGATGCCTACGCCCTCGAAGAAGGGCTTCAGTTAAAGGAGAAGCACGGCGGCGAAGTCGTGGCGCTCTCGGCCGGCCCCGCTCGTGCCGCATCCACCATTCGGGAAGCCTTGGCGAAAGGCGCTGACCGTGCCATCCATATCGAAGAGGAAGACCTGGGCGATCCCCTGGCTGGCGCCCGCGTGATGGCCGCCGCCGTCAAGGCCGAATCCCCGGATCTGGTGCTGACCGGTCTGCAATCCGACGACCTCGGCTACGGCCAGACTGGCGTGATCCTGGCCGAACTGCTCGGCCTTCCCCATGCCACCCTCATCATGCATGTCGAGAAACAGGAGGGCGGAATCCGGGTGAAGCGCGAACTGGAAGACGGCTGGTTCCAGCACGTGGAGATGCCCCTCCCGGCGTTGCTCACCATTCAATCCGGCATCAGCAAGCTGCGCTACGCCACCCTCATGGGAATCAAGAAGGCCAAGACCAAAGAGATCAAACGCCTCACCGCGGCCGATCTGGGCGTCGCGGCGGCCGCATCCGGCATCGCCATCGATCGCATCTACCTTCCGGAGCGCACCAAGCGCACCCAACTGTTCGAAGGGAATCCCAAGGAAGCGGCGGCCAAGCTGGTGGAGAAACTCCGATTCGAGGCGCGAATCCTATGAGCATTCTAGCCGTGATGGAACAACGCGGGGGCAGTTGGAACCGCATGTCGTTTGAGACGCTTGCGGCCGCGCAGCAATTGGCGCGCGAGTTGGGAGTTACGGCCAGCGCCGCCGTGTTGGGACAGGGCATTGAGGGGCTGGCGAACGAGCTGGCGTCGAAACAACTGCAAAAGGTCTACGCAGTCGAGCACGATCTGCTGAAGGACTACACGCCCGACGCCTACACCATAGCGGTGCGGCAGTTACTCGCCTTGTCGAAGCCGCTCCTGGTGTTATTCCCCCACACCTATCAGGTGCGCGATTACCTGCCGAAACTCGCCACTTCGCTCGGCCGGGTCGCCGTGAGCGACGTGGTGGCACACCGTGTCGATGGCGGCCAGGTGGTGCTGGTGCGGCAGCTCTTTCAAGGCAAAGTGAATGCGGATGTGCGCCTCGCCGGCGACGCTCCGCATTTCGCCTCCCTGCAGGCAGGCGCCTACCGTGCCGATCAGGTGGGCGAAGGCACCGCGCCGCTCGAGAAATTCGTGCCGCAGATTGCCGCTCACGAACTCCGCACCCGGCCGCTCGAATTTTTCCGGGAATCGCAGCGGGCTGTGGATCTGGGCGCGGCCGAGCTCATCGTCGCGGTAGGCCGCGGCATCAAGGAGCCGGAAAACATCGCGCTGGTCCAAAAACTAGCGGAAGCGATGGGGGCCGAACTGGCCGCCTCGCGGCCCATCTGCGATGCCGGGTGGCTGCCCATGGAACGCCAGGTCGGCAGTTCCGGACAGACCGTAGCTCCCAAGATGTATATGGCGATCGGCATTTCGGGAGCGATCCAGCACCTGGTGGGCATGAAGGGATCGCGCGTGGTGGTGGCGATCAATAAGGACCCGAACGCCCCCATTTTCGAGGTGGCCGACTACGGGATTGTCGGCGACTTATTCCAGGTGGTGCCGGAATTAACCGAGGCTTTCCGGAAGGCGAAATAGGCAAGGGCTTCAGCCTCGGGATATGGATGTCAGATGGGGCTGTCGGCGCCGGATTGGACGGGGTGTAACTTCTGCGGGCTTGGGGATGGTGGCCGGTGTTGTGGGTTCTTCCGGACAGCGGCTTTAGGCTGGCAAGTGGCTGCTTCCGTTGAGTGGAGGAGGACTTCCTCCAACGCCGCTGAGCTGAGAGTGCTTGTCTGCTTTGCCCCGACGGCGGATCCCTAATTCGTTAGGGAAAGGCCGAGCCTGTCAGCGGATTTTTCTTCTTGCGCAGGTCGTAAACATACATGGACCAGCCCACCTCGGCGATGGGGTTGCGCAGCCGCAATTGGGCCAGATCTTCCAGCGGGACGTAGTTGCCCAGAAGCGGCGTGACGCTGGCCACACAGTAGTCGTCGATTTCGTTCCAACCCTGCTGGTCGCGCGGGCCGGGAAAGCCCACTTCCACCACACCGTAGTAGCGCAACTGCGCGTTGCCGAAGTAGAAGACACGTGCCCTTCGAGTGCCGTGGGCGTCCAGCCAGTGCACCAGTTTTTTCACGTCCTGTCCCCAGTCGATATTGGAGTCGGCCAGGTATAGGGGCCCGTGGCCCGGGCCACCCGCCAGGGCGTTGAAGAAGGCCAGGTAATCCGGCGCGATGCTGGCGCACTCCACGACTTGCAGCAGAGCTAACGCGGCACCGGCCAGGGAGCCGGCTGCGGACCAGGGGGCCCGCCCCAGGAGAGCGGCCGTGCCAACGTATAGAAATGGGTACACGGGCAGGATATGGCGCATCCCGATGTTGATCCCGCTGGTCATGCTCAGCACGAAATAGAACACCGGCGGAACCACCAGGCCGACGGCCATGATCGGGACATCGCGGAAGCCGGTCCGCAAGGTCCGCCAGGCCCCAGCCGCCAGCACCAATGCCGTCGCTGCCAGGGCCGCGATGGTACTTTTCACGGCAAACACCACCGGGAAGTAATACCACCAGCCTTTTTCCGACCGCAGCCCCAACAGGTAGCTGGTGTGGCCGCCAGCATTGTGCTCGGCCACCCTGGCCAGGCCGACCAGAAACCTGTGCGCCGGCAGGTGGAACAGCCGCCCCAGACGCCACAGCGCTTCGCCCAAGAGGTTCTCGCGGTTAACCAAGTCGGTCAATGGGGGCACTTTGGTGGTCAGGCAGCGCACGGTCTCCGGCCAGTAGACCAACAGCACGCCTGCGAGCATAGTAAGGAAAAGCGTGCCGGCAGCCAGGGCCAGGCGGCTGGCAGGCAACTCTTTGGGTTTCTGCACCCAACGCGCGGCGTACAGGATGACGAAGGTGGGGACCAGCAGAACCGCGGAGAACTTGGTGATGATCGCCAGCGTGAAAGCCAATGCGGCGGGCAGCAGGCTTCGCAGGCCGCCGCGCTCCAGGTATTCGACCCAGAGGATGCAGGCGAAGAAGTAGAAGGCCGTCACGGGGAAATCGGTAGTGACGTACCGGCCGTGGGCGATCAGGTTCGGATCGAAGGCGCACAGGATCACGGCCAGCAGGGCCGCGACCGGTCCGTACCGCCGCCGCGTCCACCAGGCGAGGGCCACTGCGAACAGAAGGGTCAGCAGGATATTGGCGCTGCGGGCCGCGATCAGGATGGTGTCGGCGGGGACGCGATTCCGGTAGAGGAATTCGATTCCGTACTGTACCTGGTCGCGCCGCTTGCCATCGGCTTCCGCAGCCGGCACATCCAGGTGCAACCACGTCAGGGGTAGGGCACTGGCCAGTTTCACCAGTGGCGGATGCTCCATGTTCCAGCTATAGTCGCCGCGCCAGAGATAGGTGTATCCCGCCGAAATATGGATGCCTTCGTCCCAGGTTTGCGTTTCGCCCAGGGCGGAGCGCACTTCCAGAACGCCCACTGCGGCGACAACAGCGGCGGTTGCGAACCAGAAGTATCGGCTGACCTTCATGCAGAATCGTAACATGGCGACGGCTTGCGTTTTGGTGTACACTGAGACTGACGATCATTGCGACTGTCTCTCACTTCGCTCATTTCGCTTCTCCACGGGAGATCCTTTTCGGGTTCACCGCCTACCCCTCTGTGCGCCCGCGTTCTTCATTTCAACGCATAACCACCAAATGTATCCAGGCAGAAACTTTCCCCCTCGCAAACAAAATCGTAGAGAGAATGTGAACGAGTCCATCCGCGTGCGCGAAGTGCGCGCGGTGTTTCCGGACGGCACGACCGAGATCATGCCGACTTCGGCCGCGCTGCGCAAGGCGCAGGAACTCGGTCTCGACCTCGTCCTGATCGCTCCCACGGCGGTGCCGCCGGTCGCCAAGGCCGTGGATTACGGTCACTACCAGTACGATCAGAAGAAGAAGCTGCACGACGCCAAGAAGAAACAGCACGTCGTGAAAGTGAAGGAACTGAAGTTCCGGCCCAACACCGACGATCACGACTACGACTTCAAGAAGACCAACGCCATCCGCTTCCTGCAGGAGGGCAACCGCGTCAAGGCGGTAGTCCAATTCCGCGGGCGTGAGATTGCGCACGCCGATCTCGGCAAACGACTGTTGATGCGTTTTGCCGCCGACCTTACCGCCCACGGCACGGTGGAAGGCGTGCCTCGCCTGGAAGGCCGCAATGCGCACATTCTGATCAGCCCCACCAAAGCCACCGTCAAAGCATCCGGAGGCGAAAAGCCCCCATCCCAACCACACCCCGCGCCAGAGCCGTAGGCGCGAGTGCCAGTACGAAACGGCCAGGGCGGCGCGGCCCGAGATTGGCTGGAACTGCCAGACGCATGCTAACCTACGAATAAGCCGTGGCTCGCGCCGGTGAATATGTATAACGCTTTCTTCGGCTTTAACCAAAACCCGTTCAATATGAGTCCGGACCCGTCGTTTCTGTTCCGGAGCTCCCAGCACGAAGAAGCTCTTGCCAACCTGATCTACGGCGTGCAAAGCCGCAAGGGATTCATCGCGCTCACGGGCGAAGTAGGCACGGGCAAGACTACCATGCTGGAATGCCTGCGCGATTTTCTGAACGCGCAGCACGTGGTGTTCGCCTCCCTGTTTAATTCGCGCCTGACTGTGGAACAGTTCTTCGAGATGGTGGCCTACGACCTGGACCTGCGGTGCAACCGCCTCTCGAAGACCGAGGTCCTGCTTTCGCTGAACAACATGTTATTGGAGCGGGCGGGCGCCGGCCGCACCACGGTTCTGATTGTCGATGAGGCCCACAACCTGGAATGGGACGTGCTTGAAGAGATTCGTCTCCTGGGGAATCTCGAGAACCGCCGCGGGAAGCTGCTGCAGATCGTCCTTTCCGGCCAGCAGGAATTGGACCGCAAACTGGAGGCGCCCGAATTCCGGCAACTCAAGCAGCGCATCGCCTTGCGTTGTACCCTCCGTGGTTTTACCGTGCTGGAGTCGGTTGCTTATGTGAATTCCCGGATGGCGCGGGCCGGAGTCAAAGACCAAACCATCATTCCCTCCCTGCTCGTGCAGGAGATCCACTTCCGCTCCCAGGGTATCCCCAGGCTCATTAACGCGATCTGCGACAACCTGTTGCTGACGGCGTTTGCCCTGGAAAGCCGGGCGACGACCATGGAAATGCTCGACGAAGTGACAGCAGACATGCGGCTGGAATACCCGGGCAGGCAGCCTTTCCGGCCGGGTAGCGACTATCCCGAACGGGTCATGAGCCAGCCACAGGCGCGCTTTCGGGTCGAATAAGCCATCGAGTCGGTATCACCTCCGTTAGGCCCCGGAATAGTATCCGATGTAGTATTCCCTTATGAATGGGCACGAAATAAGGGAGCTTCCCTCCTGCTGGTTGGTCAACTGATGTTGCCTAATGGTACTGTGAGATCCAGTCGATTCCCTAGAGTGTGTCACTGATGGGAAGCCGATTAAGGTAAACTTCGAATGGATAGGCAAAATGACGCTAGCCGAGTCACCAGTTAAGGGACCGGAGAATCGTCGCGTCGCGCCTAGTCTAGGGCTAAATCGGGTCGGATTCAGCCCAAAACTCTACAACTTCACTTGAAGGAGCCTCTGAAAATGCGTTGCTTTCTCGATAACAAGGTCTTTTTTGCGGTGATGGTGGTTCTGTTCTCCGTCGCTGTTGCCTGGAACGCGGTTCATGGTGGGATTACGCTAAATTCCGGACATTTGCTCATGCCGTTGGAGCGTTGGTACGGGGAAGTGGTCGCGCACGGCCCGTCGTTGCCGCCCGATCCCTGGGAAAGTGTCCGCATCGCGCACGGCCCGTCGTTGCCGCCTGATCCTTGGGAAAGTGTCCGCGTCGCCCACGGCCCGTCGTTGCCGCCCGATCCGTGGGAAAGTGTCCGCGTAGCCCACGGTCCGTCGTTGCCGCCCGATCCCTGGGAAAGTGTCCGCATCGCGCACGGCCCGTCGTTGCCGCCCGATCCCTGGGAAAGTGTCCGCGTCGCCCACGGTCCGTCGTTGCCGCCCGATCCCTGGGAAAGTGTCCGCGTAGCCCACGGTCCGTCGTTGCCGCCCGATCCGTGGGAAAGTGTCCGCGTCGCCCACGGCCCGTCGTTGCCGCCCGATCCGTGGGAAAGTGTCCGCGTCGCCCACGG
>Ga0075029_100001138_pt1 | contig 15238 bp, 18 predicted proteins | sample LitLauG_LLR_2013_FD_71391 | JGI IMG/M metagenome (GOLD analysis project Ga0075029, IMG submission 71391) | Freshwater sediment microbial communities from North America - Little Laurel Run_MetaG_LLR_2013 | ecosystem: Environmental > Aquatic > Freshwater > Creek > Sediment | place: USA...
GAATAGTGGCCTTATTTTGTTTAGCCCGTCTATTGGCTTCTCTAGCAGCCCTTTTTTCTGGATTTTTCAGGTCATATAATCTAACTTTTTCTCTATTTTTAACTTTATTTTTTTCTTGAGATTTTAGGTATGTTTCAGGATGGTTTATTCTATTTTGAGCCGTATAACACTTTTGGCATAAGTTTCTAACAAACTTGGATTGTTTGATTTCTTTGCAAGAGATACAACAGCTTATTGGTTTTTCTTTTCTTTTAGAATAGCAATTTTTACATAAGCCACCAATAAGTGTTTTCGCTTTTTTGGGGCCACATTTTTGACAAACTAGACCGAGATAAGGCTTGGATTTTGCTCTATTTTTGTCGTAACAAGAATTGCAAATAGTATCTTTTTTATGCCATCGAATACTGACGACACACAAGCAGAAAAAGCAAGTTTTATCAGACATTTATTTTCCAATCCTTTTACGGAGTTATGCCCTTGCATAACAAAATCCTCAACCATATGAGGACCATATAAAGATTGGAGCAACCGACTATTCTACGATCAGCTCTTCGAGAGCAGAAGCATCAGCAGCCGACAACTGAGCATTAGCACCTAAGTCACTGATTTTAATAGAACTTACTACAACATCAATGTCAAGAAGTCCTTGAAGCTCTTCCGTGAACTTTTGCATGTTTTCAGAGGAAAGTTTAACGTTTCCAGTCTCATCGGTCTCTAGTTTGCCATCTTCTTTAGTGGTTCCGAGACGTTTCAGTGCTTCCATTCGAGAATCGTCATACTTTTTGATTTCATCTTGAATCTGTTTGCTGATACCTTTGACCAAGAATGCAGCTCGGAGCGGAAGCTCTTGAGTTGCAAGCTTTCTGAAGGCGTTTTGGAACATGGGATTTACGACTTTACCTAGTTTCATTGTTTCTTTCTCCTAAATATTTGATTTCATTAAAAAATGGCAGTGGGAGTGCGGAACGATCGCACCTCTTCTTGCTTAACAGGCAAGCACGTTTCACCAATGAGCGTTATCCCACTGCACTAATTACATCAGATATATCATAGTAATTAGATGATTAAGAAATTAATTTGTATTCTCCAGTTTTCTTGTCAAATACCACCAAACCTTGCCTATAAAGCTGCATTCCAATTTTTTCTAGTGTGTCATGAGCTTTTGTGTGAGCACTATGATTGGTTAACCATAAGTTGTCTAGATCATTGTTTAATTTATTACCATCTATATGATGAACTATTTCGCCTTTTACTAGTGGTCTTTTGAGAAAATTTTCCATCATTTTTCTATGAACAAAATGAGATTTTTCTTTTTTATCGCTTTTCAATCTCATGTAACCATGGTCTAGTTTTGTATTTCCTTCTTTTGTTCTAGAATATCCTGATTTTTGATTAGTGCATTTTTCACATAGAAAATATTTTCTTCTTTTAACATTTCTGTGTCTTACAATAAATTCCTTAGAACACTCTGTGCAACTAAATTTTTTATGAAAGTTTTGAGAATTATAACATGGCGTGCAAGTGCGAGCATACCCATCTTCTATGGTCCTATTTCTATGGTATTGCGAATAATCCTTAATTTCTTTACACCGTGCACACTTCTTCATACTTCAATTATATCATATCTTTAAAATAAAAACCCCCTAACTTTCGTCAGAGGGCCTTTAATTAGGAGGTGTGTTATGAGAGAAATAATTACGGGTAGCTCGATGCTCCTAGTTCTGCGTCTCCGACCGTACTTTCGTCAGTTAGAGCGGTTCCTCTGAAAGTCAAATTGACCTTACTGGAGGCCCGTGCGTTAAAGTTCACATTATTGGTTTCAGGAACACAGTTGATGACCGTAGCCAGAGGAGCCCCCGTGGGGTTTTGTCTGTCTTGGATCGCCAGCGTAATAGTTCCTAGTGTGATGAGGTCTGCAAGCGTTGGAAACTGTCCGAGTGCCTTTACTCCGCTTCCGTAAACCCTGAATCCACTACAGTTCACGGAAACTGCATTGTAAGCAGTTGCCACGATCTCTTGTGGACCATATTTACCTAACGTGTGGATATCTTCGAGGGTTAAACCTTCGTTGATAGTGACACTGTCATATATTCCGACAGGTATGCCATCCGAAATCACAACGGTTCTACCGCCCGTGATCGTCTTGGCTGTTAAAGCTGCATTATTAAGTGCCATGATTATCTCCTATTAGGTTCCTGCACTGCCCGTGATTTGAGAAACGTTGATGTTGATCGGGATGAAATAAATTGCCGTATCTAGTTTGATTTCAACCGACACATCCATTTCTGGGGCATCAATGGTTATGTTGGCGTTTTTAAACCCAAGTGGTGCATCGCTACTGGAACCAATTAGTTTCAGTTTCAGATATCCATCCATCTTTGCAGTCAAGAACGACAGTGCAGAAGCGGGGGAAACATCCGCGAGCGATTGGCCCACAAATTGTGTGAAGAAGCTCTGTGCTAAGTCCAGGGCAATCAAGTCAGACGCGTACACAGCTTGAATGCTGTTATACACAAAATTCGTATCAAATCCATAAGTGGTTTGATCGCTAACCCAGTATCCGGCTCGTCCAGTATCTTGTGATAGGAACAAGAGACCTGCAGAAAGTGCTTGCTCAACATCGCCAGGATCGCCAGAGTTGAATCCAACTGGATCAACAAAACTGATGATATTTGCTTCTTTGTTAAGGATGGACTTGTAGAATCCACCGGCCTGCATTCCAGCAGCTAAACAAGAAGCATACCAAGGTTGATAAAGCTGTATAGCTCCTTGCGAATTAGTTTGGTTAATCTGTTGCATCGTAAGAGAGCAACGATAATTTCCAAGGCTCTGTGCTTCTGCCGCCGCATTGACATATGTTCCCAAGAAGGAAAGTATGCAGATACGGTTTTTCTTAAGTGCAGGAGTGCTATACTGAATGCAATGACTTTTCACCAGAGCATTGACTGCTGCGATAGTGTAGGTACTTGCGGGATCAGTGAGTCCTGCTAGAATATCTAGGCTTGCATCTTCAGAGAAGAGAGGTACTACAATATTACATGCGATACCCGCGACCTGACTCAGAATGTTAACAACATCCGAAGCCAAAGTAGCTCCTCTGGTTCCACCAGTCAAATAAACCGGATTTGCCATTGGAGCAGGAAGCCCAGCGTGTCCATTGGTTCCAACTGCGAACAACAGCACCGAAGTATCAATTGCATTTTGAAAACTATATGCCGCATCTTTGATTCGTCCAGGCAACAGACTCGCTCCGGTCGATGCGATACCGACCGCAGACACTTGATCTAATGCACTTGGAGGAAGTTGCTGAGCGTTAGAAGGACACACCGCAGAATATCCAGGCTGAGAAGCAATGAATGCTGCCAATTCTGCAATCGTTGTGTATTGGTTAAGAGCAATCGAAAGGTTTGCTCCCGATCCACCAGTAACAGTAGTGCTAAGCGTAGTTGCATTTATGGTAACCGTGGCAGTCGTCCCTTCATACCCAAGCTCTAGTGCAATGTTTGCACTGACTTCGATAGATTGATTGACGTTGACGTCTGGTCGAATAATGTTTACTTCAATTTCTGGTTCTTGCGAAGAATCGTTCAATCCTGCGGTAAGACCCAATGCAGCTAAATCTCCAGGAGTTAGATCTGCTAATTCGAAAGATTTGCCCCATCCCTTGCCCCATGCGGAAGCATCGGCATTAACTGTTAGGGTAATGCTCGTCGCGTTACCAGATGCGGTGACTCCAGAAGGAAGACCGGTTAAAGCGGCTGCGACTTGAGTTCCACTGGTATATGAACCAGGAGGCAAAGTGACCGTCATGGAAGCTCCGCCATTCAAACGAATCGCGAAATCTAGTCCAGTGCTTAAGGCCGGAAATGAAGGAATGCTATTTCCAGTCAAAGTGGGAGCTACTTCTGCATCAACAGCTAAAACCTGATAGTTATATAGATTACCAGGAACGCCCCAGTTACTATCGGATAAAGTTCCATACAAAGTTGGAATTACAGACGATGCCTTTGTTCCGTTGTTGGTTTTTGCAATATAAATCAAATTTGCAGAACCAGTGATTTGTGGATCGCCGGACGGTGAGGCCAATGCAGAGAATGCGTCTACGATTTGTCCACTGATATACTGTTGCTGCACTAATGCCAATTGATTCGGCGTAAATTTCTGTAGAGAAAGGGCTACCTGATTATATCCTGGGCCACCATCGGCTTCGCCAATGATAACTAGTATTCCAGAATTCCCAAGCCCGACAGGCTGGCTTTGCACAACCACATTGGGATATGCACCAGGAATATTCGTGTTTACAAACGGTGTAACTAATCTTAGAGACATTGTTTTCTCCTTACCTAATTCTCTTTAGTCCAAAATTGGCTATTCCATCTTCAAATTTTTCTGGCTGGTCACTACCAATCGCCTTGAGATGAATCCAAAGTATGGGCTCCAGATCTTTTTTCTTTCCAAACTGCTTACGATTTTGAGCCCAAAACAACTTAAAACTATTTCGTCTTTCCGCCTCACTAAGAACTTTCTTCTGAGGTTTATACAGAGATGCCCTGAAAGCCCTTGCTTCTTCTACAGACATTTCTTCTTTAAAATCTTTTTTTGCCATAACTACTTGTTCTTAATCGACTCTTCATGCTGAGCTTCTGCTCCAGACTGAGATTGCGAACCTTCCAGGCTTTTGCCTCTTTTGTAGTGTTTCATTCCAATAAACTTTGCAAGTTTCAGATGACCTTTCATTTCGTCATACCCAGGTTTATTCTTGCCATCCTGGCCAACTTCAGTTGGAGTGGTTCCGGCTAATTCATTATTCCCTTCCGCATTTTCCTTCGCATTGTGTTGGGGATCTTTTTGCTGAGCCATGCGAGGATCATTCGAGGACTTATCTGCTTTCTCGCCTTTTACTTTAAAGGCATTATCAGAGGCTTCGGGCTGAACTTCTTCTTTTCCAGCTTCCGACAATTTATATCCTAATTTCTTAGAGTTAGAAGTTTCATACTTCGTCATTTCGCCTTTTTCCATCCAGTTTTCTTGAGCTTTTGTTCGAGGTAACGTATCGCCTTGACCGGTAGCTGGACTGGGATGGCCGCAAGCTGGACATTTACCTGGGTGACTGGCCTTACCTGCTTCAGGATGTTCTGGAGCAGCTACATTGCTATAATGCCCCTCAGATCCCTCTGCTTTTTTCATACTTTCATATTTCTTATGAAGTTCAGATTTCTTAAGGATTTCGCCTACTTTTTCCAGAACCGCAATAGTGGCTTGCTTCGCTGTATATAGTTTTTCATGGGCCATAGTCAAAACTCCTATTACTCTTCTCTAAGATTGCTTGCGTCCCACGCGGTTCTCTAAAAAATCCTTTAATTTACAGATACTTGGATGTTTAGGTTCAACCATCTGCTCATTCTTAAAGAATTTCGAAGGTTTATCAGTTGCTTTTGGCATGCTTTTCGCCTTTGGCATCTTCATAGCATAGGGAATATGCAATGAAGGTGCTTTGGGCATTAAACTCATTGATTTCTTAATAGCGTCGTACTCAGATTTATGCCATGCGGCATTGACCGTAGCCCAATCCCTATCGGTAAAATCTTCTACTTTCTTACCACGTTGCTTGGCAACGGAGTGCTTGATAGCATTCCACTTTTCTTCATCTGCAGGGGTTTTAATAAATCCGGGCATAGTCTCTATAAGATTGGATAACTTATTCGTTATCCCCATCGTCCGTATCTTCTACAGTAGTCCACATTTCATCTGAAGGATCGATAAAAGCAGGGCTGCTTAGGTTACTTAGTATTTTAATTCCGCCAACATACGTGTCGCAATCAACTTTTTGTCGTAAATTGACCTGTTCTATAATCCTATGAGGTGCTTTAACCCATGTGTTCTGGACTTGACCAGTTAGGTTGATATTCCTAGAATAAACTTTTTCACCGCCTTCAGTACTCATTTCTTCATTTAGGCCAGGAGGTCCAGAGCTAAGAACGCTTTCGGTGAAACCATTGGCTTCTAGCAAACTTTGACGATAGCGTAATAGGCCGGTTAACACTATCGACCATAGCCACATAACTGTTTGAGGGTCGCCGTGAGCATGGCATTCGATAACATACGTTTCTTCCATGAAAGTGTGTTCAATTCTGGCTTCGTAATATTGAAACTGAGGTACAACCCCCAACTCAGAAGCCATAACTTGTTGGTTCGGACCAATAAAGATCTGCCCAGCCGCAATACTTTGAATAATGTATCCAGTCCCATTAACTGGGTTCACCAAAATCATACCCGGAGCTATCAAAGCCAAATCAACGGTTGCCGGTACCATCAAGCCACCTGTCATGGGACTATAATCTATTGGCATAAAAGGCTTAATCACATATGGTATGGGCTTGCCAATGACATTCGGATACAATATTTTTTTGAAAACTGACAGGTCTCCCTGCGTCTTCATATCAGGTTTTTCGTTGCTCGGTCCCATAGTTATGGTAACCATAGGTGTACGATCTCTATCATCACGCGGACGCATGTACACATCGATTTGATTATTAGCGAACCATTCTTTGCACGCGTCGATCTGTTTTTGTCCATATTTTTCGGCAAGATATGGGCTTACAGCTAAATCTTCTAGCATGTGCTGGATCAACCACGGATTTTTACGCATATCTTCAATGCCTAAATCAATGGCTGTTTTTATTATAATATCTCCTTGAAAAATACCTGGCATATTATTTCCATTTATCCAAAATTTCAGGAAGTATCTTTTCTTCCCATTCTTTAATAGCCCAATCTCCGGCCCTATCTAGGAATTTCTTTCCGTTTAATCCTGGGTGAATCCATTTCCCTGCACTAGCTTCGCTATCCGTTACAGTGCGGAATGTCAATATATCTCTTCTAACATTTCCGCTTTTCGTTAATGTCTGATATATAGAAACACCCTTCAATGCCTTAGTATTACCTTTTCCAGGTATTTGACTTGGCAGATTTAAAGAATGAATCCTGCCTAGCCTGGGAGATCCGTCTGCATTGTATTCTATTTTCTTGAACGGTATCTTTTTCTTTTTAAGCTCCATCCTTAGTTTGTTAACTATATCCTTTGCTGGCTGAGTCATCTGTGAAGGTGCCTTAGTATGTTCGAAGGGTACTATTCTGTACTTTCCGCCCTTTTTTGAGGGATATCCATCCTTCAATAAACCAGGCTTCATATCGAATCCAGAAGGTATACCTTCTTCAACCCATAAAGCTTTTTCATCAACGCTTACAGCCCAAACACCCTCTGTGATCTCTTCAAAGCTGAGACTGTTCATGAATGCCTCTCTAGAGGACTTCAATTCTGTAGCTGCCATCTCTTTTACTTTGGCATGCGTGATTGTGGCGAGATTGGCCACTCCCTGTTTAATATCTCTCTCTACTTCCGCCGCGAATTCTTTGAGATCTTTTGTTAAAGCGGCAACGTCTATACTAATTCTTAGGGCCATTTGCCGGACCTCTACTTGGAGATTTTATGGGAACCCCAGTAGCACTCTGTACCATGCCTTGTTTTCTATCAATCCAACGAGTCTTGCCTGTAGCTGGATCAATAATTTTTTGCTGTCCTTTAGAATTTATAGCTCCAGGAGGCGTAGGTATACGAGCCACGTGTTCCGTGGTATGTTTTGAGGATAGTTTGCCCGCTGGTTGCCCAATGGTACCACCTATGGATTTAGGGCTATCTTTAAACGCACTGCCCATATCACTATGTGGTGCAGGATTATTCTTAGAAGGAGCATGTCCCGGCTTAGCCTCTCCACCTTGGTCTGGATGAGTTGGGAAAGGATCATGCCATTCATCATTCTGTTCTTCTGGCGGTTTTTCTTCTGGCTTAGCTTCTGGAGGCAACAATGCAGCTTGCTCAGAGCCCAATTGTGCTTGAGGAGCTGCAGAATCGCTTGAGCCTAGGCCCAATAAACTCGCCATCTCAATCATTGCCTTGAGCATGGAAATAGAAGCAGAATACAAATCTGGTGCTTGCATTCTTATGTTTTCTAGCGTATTTTTAGCTGCCTTAAATTGCATCAATGCTTGAGAAACCGTTTGAATTGCCTTCTCGCGTTGAATACCATCGGCGTGCTCGTCTAAACCGGTTTCCAAGACACCATAAAAATCTGGAACTTCTTCTTTATTTTCATTTGGCTCAGACGGAGGGTTGGGACCTTCTTCGCCCATATCTTGGGGAGTATTCTGATTAAAATCTTCTGGTCTGCTTATATTTCCTTCCGCCTCACTGCCAACAGGGAGCTGTGCGTCATCAATGGCATTGACTTCTTGTGTAGTAGGCGTTCCTTCTTTCTCTATTTGCTCTGCTATCAAATTCAATGCTTCTTTAGAATGATTATCTTCAGGGTCAACAGAAGGAGACAAGGATGCACCGTGGTCGCCGTCTACAAAACGAGACTCTTCTTGTTCCGTAGTTTTGGGAACTACATCCATTGGAGCATTTTGGCCAATAGGAGGTCTTTCAGCTGGAGGAGGTGGTTTACCAATTTCTGGGGCTGCCATATCCATTTGATCGTACAAAGCATCTTCAGCCGAAGTTCCGGCAGCAGCCTGTTCGTTAGTGGAATCTGGTCCGGTCCCTATTCTAGGAGCCATAACACTAGATTCCGTAGCTTGATTCAGACCCTCATTACTATTAGCGTCATTCTCTTTGCAGTATGGACAGGCATCTTTTTCCGGCTGTTCCATCTCTTTACAGAACGCACAGTCTTCTTCCCCAACTTCTGGCATTTTATCGCCTTCTGCGGGATCGTTTTGCATTCCCTTGCAATAAGGACAGTTTTCTTCGCCATCCTGAACCTCTGCGTCATGACACCATTTGCAGTGGTCTGAATCAACGCCATCACTTTGTTTGCAATATTCACAATCTGAGTCGGGAACTTCTGACTTTTTTAAGTACGCTTCTGCAAGCTTATGTTCTTCCATAGATTTAAAGGCTCCCTTTTTTGCTCTCTTCTTAATTTTTAAAATCTCTTTCTCTGTAGCGTCGCCGAAAGTAACTATTTGGTTTTTGCCCTTTAATTTGGCAATCAATAATGCTCTTCCAGACTCAGATGGCTCTTTTCCCACTCCAATGGAAATGGTGTGGCCAACTAAATATTCGTAATCCTTCCTAAGATGTTCTAGCTCTTCTGCTTTATCTTTAGGAATAGCAGCTAAGCCCTCGTCTCCACCGCCATTAATCCAAATGCCATCGTGATCTTTGACCCAGCGTCTAACCAGTTCATGCCCGGTATGAATCAATTCGGAGATATGTGTAAGCTCATCTAGATCGTTAGACATAGTTGCTCTACCAACCCTACGTCCTACTGAATCTCCGTCATAGGTAAAAAATATAAAACCTTCTGGGATTTTCATATTACCTTTTCTTTAATACTTCTAAAAGCATCTCTATATTCTCAGGGTCCCATCCACGACTAAAACGAACATTTACTCCATGTTCGCTTTTCTTAATAAAAATCTTTCTATCCATGTCTTGACCAAGACATATGCATCCTGAAAAAACTGTTCCGTCAAAAATGTTTTTCCCACAATCTGGGCAACCTATAGTTTCTCCCTTCACCATATGAAGTGGAATGGAGAAAGTCTTCTGCTTCTTTTTTTCTAGAAACGAATGCAACGGTCTTTCTTTTTTAGCTGCTTTTTCAGCTATTCTTCTAGCCCCTTCCGCTTTGATCGTAGCTATAACCGCTCTCCCATCAGCCTTTAATGCCTGACTGTGTGCTTCTTTAGCTTTATCATTTACTGCTTTAATTGCTTCAGTCAGCTTAACCATCATCATTTCGTGGATAGCTTCACGTTCTAGCATTTTTTTATCGATTACGCGGCCAACTAAATCGTGTAGGGCGAGCCTTTCATCGATCAGATGCTGAACTTTCAAGTCTGCATCATCTACCATGCTATGAGCGATAGGAAGAGGCTCAGACTCTTTTACTGGAACAGATTCGTTTTTAGAGTCTTCCATCGGCTGAACAGAAGAATTAAGAAGATTCTCCATATCATACAATTCGAAAGCACTCATTATAACAAGACCAACACCTGGCAACGCTCTAAGCTTAAACTCCACTACTTTTTTATTATCTTCTTCTATTTCTCCGCTATATACATCTCGTTCGTGCTTCGTGACACGCATTAACGCGTTAGTGCCAACAAATAAAGCAACTTCTTTGGTATCTCCCACACGCATGGGAACAAGCTCTTTGATTAAAAGAGCAATAACAGTACGTGGCACGATCTGTAGGGCAGTTTTTAACTCCTCGTGATCGATGGTACTTCTAGTTCCAGGTTTCCAAAGTTCCACTTTGGCTAAGGATTCAAAAAAATCCTCGCCCAAAGTTTTCTTTAGAAACAAGTCAGCATTAGACATGAATCCCTCTTAGTAGCCGGGAACTTGTGCAGGTTGTTGATTCACAACTTCTGAATTGTCAGAAATTAAGAATACTAGCAATAGAGCACTATTTGAAATAACCCAAGTTTTTGTACCAGTCGCGATGTATGTCCAAACGCCAGGGGCACAAGGGACACCAACATGCCCATTAGCATCAGTTACCCCTGGTCCAAGTGCTGACGCAGGAGATGTAGCACTTTCACCTAGAGTTACAGCATGAACTGAAGTATCATTGTTAAAGACAGCCAACCCCATTCCTGGTTTAGGCAACGGTCTAGCAGTAGTCAAATTGGTGGTATATGCAGTCGTTCCACCACTGATATAGGGAAACGGTAAATTAAACCTTCCTACTTCGGAACTCTTACGAGAACCGGCTGCATCGTTATACGTGTTATTTTCAATAGCACCTATATCTAAATTAGCATACGCGGGCACTGTTCTTATTACTTTTGGCATATTATCCTCTTATTTTCCTTATACTTAAGATTCGTCTTCACCATTCTTTATATCATGGTTTCCGACGCTTTCGATTCCTGTCATGTCCACTGGCACTTGAAATTGATTTGGATCGATAGATTCGCGGGGGGCAGCATCCACTCGTTGTGGAACTTGAGGCACATTTTGATTAACTTTTCCGCCCCTATTCTGATTGTGGAATATATATTCTCGCATGATAACAGCATGATATGGCATTCTGGCTGGAGAACGAACGTTGCCCACCGTCACATTGGTTATGCGAATTTCATGAGGTATTCCCACCACATAATAAAAGGCTCTGTAGAGATAAACTATCGAATACACACGACCTTTTTTGGTCAACGGATCTATGCCAGGATTTTGTCCACCTGGCAGCCATCGTATGTTTCCATCGGCAGTGATTTCATAGTCAACATTTGGATTATATTGAATATTTCTACTATCGACTATAGCATCTTGCAGTTGCACTATAGGAAACATTGGAACGTTATCGATTCCTTCTTCGTAATCCATCAATTGACTGTTAGACACGTTTACATCCGCGTTGGGGTCCGCAATGTAAATTCTGTCACCAGGAGCCAAGTAAATCCTATTTCCATTGTCCACGACACCGTTGGCATTGTAAAAACGTGGCATTACCATTCGGGCTTCAGATGGATCTATGACTCCGGAAGGCCCTCTTTTCTCATCGCGTTCATTAGTGGTAATAGTGGCAGTGAAGCATCCTGCGAATCGATAAATCATTCCATTAGAAGTTATGGTATCAACGCCATCATTCCTACGCCAAGATCCCCTATCGTTTTTACCTATAGGACTAGGCATAGAACGATAATGCATCACATCCACCCCTAAGCTTGTGACGAACACATCTAGTCTGTTCAGGTCAAAGCTTTCCTGTATAAGCGGTGCGACTGGTACGATAGTACTTATTTGTAACCCAACGGGCGGTCTTGCGGACATTTATCTTGTACGACAGAATACGGAAATACTTTCCAATCTTTTGTCTAACTCCGAGCTAATGTTTACGAGAAGCTTGATTGCTTCGTTCAAATCTAAATCTTTCTTAAGCCTACTGATCTGCCTTTTGGCCTTGGCCCCTTTAATGTGGTTGTTGTGAGCGATATCTAAGCTTACATTGCAGCTGATGCCGGTCTTAGCCAGTCTTTCCATTTCATCTAAAAAAGTATCCATATCAGGGTCTTTTGGATCATAGTTAATGACGACTTTTTCTGAATTTTTCAGCTGTTCTTCGAGCGGTACCGAAGAATCGTATTTTAAGCTAGCACCACAATTTAGGATCTTAATACACATCTACTTTCTCAACTTGAGCCCCACCTTGCATTCCATAGCTTTCTCTACAGTGGCCCCCGCCAATGCTTTGGTGAATTCTTTTGGAATATTAAGACTGTCAATGGATAAGTTATCGTTATCGATGAATCCATTAACGCTAGCCACAGTAGTATTATACTTGGTTATCTGAAATTCTACGGCGTTCCCAGCCTGAATAGAAAAAATGTCGTGTCCGCTCTTTCGCAACTCTTCTCCGAGAAAGTGAGAGTGCTTAGCAACCAAAGGTTCAATTCCGTGCTCAGATTTGGTCATTGCAGGTTGAAACCCAGAAAATTGCTTTTCTAGATTATATTTGACGATGGCTGGATGACTGCCAGCCGCCAGAGCCTCTTCTGAATTCCTATTTCTTTTTTTACCAATAGCTATCCAGAAACCACCTTTTGTCCGTATCATTTTAACGGGATGATTATCCAACGTACCGGCTTCTTCCACTCTATCTATTTCATTGGGCGTTAATTGCATTTGTTTTTCCTCAAAAATTCATAGGCCTTTGTGATACCATGTTCCATAGCGTATTTTGCTACTTCTTCAGTTCCAAAGTGAAACTTCACTCGCTCTTCGTGCTTAGCCAGAAGTTCGCTTTTGTGCTGTGGATTGTCTTGTAGCCAATTCTTAAAATTTTCTGTCGGTAGCGATATCGCTACATTGTTTCTTAAATCAGTATAAAAAGCGGCCTCTTTCATTAACGAAACAAACTGTTCGCTTTTTTCGAACTCGTAAACTGTATTACCAGCACCGGCTTCTATCGTTAGCTCTTGAAACTCTATTTCCTCTGGTTTTAAGCCCTCTTTATTTATTTTCTCGTACAGTTCCTTATCTATGGTAATGTGCGGCATGAACTTTTTGTAAACTGTACCGCAATGCTTAAGGCTTTCATAAAAATCTTCGTATGCCTTATCAGATCCATCAATCAACAACATGTAATATTTCAATCCGTCTCTTTGGGACGTAAAAATAGTTGTTCTAAACTTTAACTTTTTAGGATCTGGCGTTTTTATGTCAAATTCTTTTACCTTTCTTTTCAGTTCCTCTATATCCATCTCTTTTTTGTCTTCGAATACTTTCAAAGACATATGCAAATGAATTCCTTCGGTTAACTCTTTCTGGCCTTTAATAGTGACATGCCACAAAATATCTCCGCCATTTTTAGCGGTTTCTTTGTACTCTTTATGAACGCCTTCGCCTACCATGACCTTATTTTACCACGCTTAGAAGTTACCCACTATAAATCGATTACTAAAAATGTTTCTTATTTGTGCTTCTAATCTTTTGCGTTTTCTTTCTAACTCTTCTATCCTGAGAGCGTATACTCTTGGTCCAGGCCCGGAAGAACTTTGTGAAATTCCATCTTGACTTTGTGCTTGACTTGTGAATAAGAAGCTTTGGGCAATTTCGCTGATTATATCAATAGCCGCAACAGTTCCAATAAGTTCGTTCACCACAGTCGGTATCTTTCCTTCTGTATTGGAAATACCAGAAGTGTACGTTATTTGCCAATAGGCTGGAACCCAATTGAGACCGTCCATAACGGTCAAAAAAGCAATACCAGCATTTCCCACCGCACCCTGCACGGTGTTGACGCCATAGGCGGCCAATAATGGAATAACATTGATTATTCTTTTAGTAAAATTGGTGGTTTCAATCCATTCTGGTGGTATTTGAAAAATGTCGTTTTTATCGGCACTTACAATGGCCAATTGTTCTATGCTACAGATGGGGCCTTGTTCGGCGGTCAAATGAATGTACGCTTTATAATCTTCTGATTTAAAGGGAAGTTTCTCTTGTCGTTGTTCCCTAGTTAAAGTAGTTTTGAGATCTAATTCCACCGCATTAGATGCTAAATAAATACGGTCTTTTAGGTCATCGTCCGAATAAGTAGCACCATTGGTTAGAAATAGCGGTATACCTTTCAAGAATCGACTTTTAAATTGTTCCGGTGTGAGTAATGGCTCAACACGCTGCATCAAACCCGAAGCTTTTAGGATATGAACCGGATACATGCCGGTTCCGTAGCGTTTACCTAGGACCGTCGAATTAGAATTATTATTGTTATTCCAGTTGCCGCCGTTATTCATTAGCAGCCTCCGACATTGCCTGGGAAGAGAACGTCAAGCACGTTCATTACACTGAATCGATACACGCTGTTCCCATCGGTGACCGCAAACTGTACATTTCCACCGGCTATAGCCTGGTTGGCTGGGATAGAGACTACCCAAATAGAGCTATCGTAGGGGCTAGCCTGCGTAGCATTGACTGTGATGACCTGGTTAGAGTCTATTGAGGGAAAGGTTACCTTAACACTGTATTGCTGTCCCTTGGTGCCTAATAGCCATCGTGTTCCAGCCGTAGCCCCCGTATTAATCCCTGTAGGCCCCACTCCGGTTACTCCAGTGAATGGGGTTCCGTAAAAAAGGCCAAATCCTACCGCATTATTGCTCGCAACTGCTTGACTTGTATCAATTAATTGGAAATACAGCGTAACTGGGTCACCCGAATTGATGGTCCATTGGTTAGCCCATGTAAACAGGTTAACGCCGCAAAAATTGATAATGGGTTTCGCAGATAATAAAGGCATTGTAATTGCTCCAAAAAGGGTATAATCTAGTATTAAGATTGCTTGGGAATATCAATAGGTTGGGTAACATATCGAAATGTATAGCCATTTACGTTTGACAAATGACCATCTAAATGTCTCTTAAGTAAGTACTTAGTAGTGTTAGTTTCTTTTGCGGCAGATTTTATTGAATAGAAAATCTTTTCGTCATTGCGTATTATTTTAATGCCACCTAATTTTGTTTTTATTTCGTTCGCTTTTTCTTGACCAAAAATTTCTTCGTATGACTTTCCAGATTGACTTTTGTTACGATTAATCAAGTCTTCTCTAGTCTTACCAAACATGCCGTTGTTCTTCCCAGGACGAGAAATTTTCAATTTTATTGTCTCAGCACGCTCTTCGCCATAAAGTTCACTTAAAGATTTTCCTTTTCGAGAACTGTTCCAGGC
>Ga0075029_100001139_pt1 | contig 15233 bp, 13 predicted proteins | sample LitLauG_LLR_2013_FD_71391 | JGI IMG/M metagenome (GOLD analysis project Ga0075029, IMG submission 71391) | Freshwater sediment microbial communities from North America - Little Laurel Run_MetaG_LLR_2013 | ecosystem: Environmental > Aquatic > Freshwater > Creek > Sediment | place: USA...
TCGTCGCCCTCGTTGTGGCCGTGGCGGCGATAGCAGAACATGTCGATGACGACAGGCTTGTGGAATTTCTGCCGGAACTCGATCGCGACCTTGGCCGCGAACACCACCGCCTCCGGATCGTCGCCGTTGACGTGGAAAATCGGCGCATCGATCATCTTCGCCACATCGGACGGATAGGGCGAGGAGCGCGAATAGCGCGGATAGGTGGTGAAACCGATCTGGTTGTTGACGATGAAGTGCAGCGAACCGCCGGTGCGATAGCCTTTCAGGTCCGACAGGCTGAAACACTCCGCCACCACGCCCTGACCGGCGAAGGCGGCGTCGCCATGCATCAAAAGCGGCAGCACCGAAATTCGCATGTCCGGCGGATCGCCGTGCTGGTCCTGCTTGGCGCGCACCTTGCCGAGTACGACCGGATCGACGATTTCCAGATGGGAGGGATTGGCGGTCAGCGACAGATGGATCCTGTTGTTGTCGAACTCGCGATCCGAGGACGCGCCCAGATGATATTTGACGTCGCCGGAACCCTCGACCGCGTCTGGATTGACCGAGCCGCCCTTGAATTCATGGAACAGCGCGCGATGCGGCTTGCCCATCACCTGGGTCAGCACATTGAGGCGGCCGCGATGCGGCATGCCGACGACAATTTCCTTCACGCCGAGATTGCCGCCGCGCTTGATGATCTGTTCGAGCGCCGGGATCAGCGATTCCGCGCCGTCGAGGCCAAAGCGCTTGGTTCCGGTGAATTTGAGATCGCAGAACTTCTCGAAGCCTTCGGCTTCCACGAGCTTGTTGAGGATCGCGCGACGCCCCTCGCGGGTGAACGAGATTTCCTTGTCCGGGCCCTCGATGCGCTCCTGAATCCAGGCCTTTTGCGCGGCATTGGTGATGTGCATGAATTCGACGCCGAGCGTCTGGCAGTAGGTGCGCTCGCAGATTGCGACGATTTCACGCAAAGTGCCGTATTCCAGGCCCAGCACGTGATCGAGGAAGATTTTTCGATCAAAATCAGCCTCGGTGAAGCCATATGAGCGCGGATCGAGTTCTTCGCGGTCGCGCGGCGCCTCGATGCCGAGCGGATCGAGCCTGGCGTGGAAATGGCCGCGCATGCGATAGGCGCGGATCAGCATCAGGGCACGGACCGAGTCCCGCGTTGCCTGATGCACGTCGGCGGCCGTGAGCTCGCTGCCCCTGGCTTGAGCCTTGGCGGCCAGCTTGGTGCCGACGGCCTTTTCTACCTCCACCCAGTCGCCGTCGAGCGCCGAGGTCAACTCATCGCGTGGCGTTACTGGCCAGTTGTTCCGCGCCCAGGACGGTCCCTCGGCGTTTTTGCGGACATCGGCCGGGGTGTCTTTCAGGCTCTTGAAGAATTCTTGCCATTCGGGGTCGACCGAGGAGGGATCATTCTCGTATCGGGCGTAGATTTCGTCGATGTAGGTGGCATTGGTGCCCTGCAAAAAAGAAGAAAGGGCAAAAGCGGCGTTCGCGTCCTGACGAGACATGGGAGCGTCCTGGTGATTTTTATTTCGCGCATGGAAAACGGCGCGGCAGCCGGTCCAAAAAGGCCGAACCAGCGGGATACAGAACCCTTACCCTATTTAAGATGAGATATCGCGCCGAAAAGAACGAAAAAATGAACTAGGATTTCAATTTTTCGACAAGGGTCTTTCCAAGCCTTGCTGGCGACGGAGAGACAGTAATTCCTGCCGATTCCATCGCCTCTGTCTTGGACCGGGCATCGCCCTTGCCGCCCGAGATGATGGCGCCCGCGTGGCCCATGCGGCGTCCGGGCGGCGCGGTCACCCCGGCGATGAAACCGACCATCGGTTTCTTGCGGCCGCGTTTGGCTTCATCCTTGAGGAATTGAGCCGCATCCTCTTCGGCCGATCCGCCGATTTCGCCGATCATGACAATCGAGGTGGTCTTGGGATCGGCCAGAAACATCTCGAGCACATCGATGAACTCTGTTCCCTTGACCGGATCGCCGCCGATGCCGACCGCCGTGGTCTGGCCGAGGCCCTCCTGGGAGGTCTGAAAGACGGCCTCATAGGTCAGCGTGCCCGAACGCGAGACGATGCCGACGTTGCCCGGCTTGAAAATGTTCGCTGGCATGATGCCGATCTTGCATTCACCCGCGGTCATGACCCCGGGACAATTCGGTCCGATCAGGCGGGACTTCGATCCGCTCAACGATCGTTTGACGCGCACCATGTCGAGCACGGGAATACCTTCTGTGATGCAGACGATCAGCGGAATTTCGGCGTCGATCGCCTCGCAGATCGCGTCAGCCGCGCCCGGCGGCGGCACGTAGATGACGGAGGCGTCGGCGCCGGTCTTCTGGCGTGCTTCAGCCACGGTGTCGAACACCGGCAGCCCGAGATGGCTCGATCCCCCTTTGCCCGGCGAAGTGCCGCCGACCATCCTGGTGCCGTAAGCGATTGCTGCTTCCGAATGAAACGTACCGTTCTTGCCGGTAAAGCCCTGGCAGATGACCTTGGTGTTCTTGTCGATCAGGATGGACATGACTGGGATTGCTTTCGCGAGACGATGGGACAGGGATCAATGAATCCGCCGGTAAACGCCGGTAAGCACGTCGGCCCACCCTTCCGCGTCAGGCGAAAACTGGATTTTCATGGCGTAGCTGTTGTCGTCGATGATTTCGTAGACATGCCGCGCGTTGCCGCGCAGCGAGCCGCGCACCAGGATCAGCGACTTGCCCGTCCAGCCGCCGGAGGCCGGCGAGGGCGGATAGTAACCGAGTGAATCGTGCCAGAATAATTTATAGAGCCGATCCTCGCGGTCGTAGGTAAACAAGCCATGCGTTGCGAAGATCTCCTTGCCGTCGCGCGACTGCCGCGTATCCTGAATCAGATAAAAGCCATTGAGATCGATGCGAGCCACGACATGTGAGGTGGCGGGGCCGCCCTCGGTCCAGCGCGAGGGATACACCATTTCTTCACCGGCCCACTCGCCGGCGAGCGCCCCAAGCCTGCGATGCTCATCCAGCGGTACCGGTGCGGTGAGACGGTCTGCGGGCATGGTCACCCTCCCTTGACGGCCTTGACGATTTTTTGCGCGGCATCGTCGAGATCATCCGCCGACAGCACGTTGAGGCCGCTTTGACGGATGATCTTTTTGCCAGCCTCGACATTGGTACCCTCCAGCCGGACCACCAGCGGCACCTTGAGGCCGACTTCCTTGACCGCTGCGACCACGCCTTCGGCGATGATGTCGCATTTCATGATGCCGCCGAAGATGTTGACCAAAATGCCCTTCACACTGGGATCTGCGGTGATGATCTTGAACGCGGCCGCGACCTTTTCCTTGCTGGCGCCGCCGCCGACATCGAGAAAGTTCGCCGGTTCCATGCCGTAGAGCTTGATGATGTCCATGGTCGCCATGGCAAGACCGGCGCCGTTCACCATGCAACCGATGGTGCCCTCGAGCGCGACGTAGTTCAGGTCGTATTTGGAAGCCTCGATTTCCTTTGCGTCTTCTTCGGTCTCGTCGCGTAACGCCGCGACCTCGGGATGACGGAACAGCGCGTTGTCGTCGAACGACACTTTGGCGTCGAGCACGCGCAGTTGGCCCTGCCTGGTGACGACCAGCGGATTGATCTCGAGCATCGCCATGTCCTTGGCGATAAAGGCCGCATAAAGCTGCGTCACCAGCTTTTCCGCCTGCCTGGCGAGATCGCCCGACAAGTTCAACGCCCTTGCGACCGTACGGCCATGATGGGGCATGATTCCGGTTGCCGGGTCGACCGAGAAGCTGACGATTTTTTCCGGATTATTGTGTGCAACGTCCTCGATGTTGACGCCGCCTTCGGTGGAGACCACGAACGAGACTTCGGAGGTTTCGCGATTGACCAGTATGGAGAGATAAAACTCCTTGTCGATGTCCGAACCTTCCTCGATGTACAGCCTGTTGACTTGCTTGCCGTGCGCTCCGGTCTGCACCGTAACGAGGGTCGCCCCCAACATCTGCCTGGCAAACTCGTTGACCTCCGCAACCGATTTGGCGATGCGGACGCCACCCTTGTCGCCGGCGGAAGCCTCCTTGAACTTGCCCTTGCCGCGGCCTCCGGCATGGATCTGGCTCTTCACCACCCATACCGGACCGGGCAGGGTCTTCGCAGCCACGTCGGAGTCGGCGGCGCGCAGTACCGGCATCCCCTTCGAAATCGGGACTCCGAATTCGTGCAGCAACGCCTTGGCCTGATATTCATGAATGTTCATCTGGACGCTCCCCCGCCCGTATGGGCTCAATCAGTAAATTCGTGCCGGTCGAAATTCTTGGTATACCATATGCCAGATTGGGGCAAATCCAAAACCAGTGGAATCCCATGGCATTAACAGGCCGGCATTCCGGCTTCGCCGAAACGGGCGGCTGATCAACGAGTTCCAGCAGGCTCGAGGATCGATCGCTCGATCCACAAGCCTTCGCCCGCGCAATCAACGGCCGAGCAGGTCCGGCGCGATCTTCTTGCAGGCATCGACCAGTCCCTGCACGGAAGCGACCGACTTATCGAAGGCCTCGCGGTCCTTGCCCCCGAGCTCGATCTCGACAATGCGCTCAACGCCCTTCGATCCGATCACGACGGGTACTCCGACATACATGTCCCGCACGCTGTATTCGCCATTGAGGTAGGCGGCGCAGGGCAGCACGCGCTTCTTGTCCCTCAAATAGCTTTCGGCCATCGCGATCGCGGAAGCGGCCGGTGCATAGAATGCCGACCCCGTCTTCAGAAGGTTGACGATCTCGGCCCCGCCATTGCGCGTGCGATCGACGATCTCGTCGATCCGTGCCTGCGAAGTCCAGCCCATCTTGACGAGATCGGGCAGCGGAATGCCGGCCACCGTGGAATAGCGCACCAACGGCACCATGGTGTCGCCGTGGCCACCCAGCACGAAGGCGGTGACGTCTTCGACCGAGACATTGAACTCGTCGGCAAGGAAATAGCGGAAACGCGCCGAATCGAGCACGCCCGCCATGCCTACGACCTTTTTGTGCGGCAAGCCGGAAGCCTTTTGAAGTGCCCACACCATGGCGTCGAGCGGGTTGGTGATGCAGATCACGAACGCATCGGGGGAGTATTTCTTGATGCCGGCGCCGACCTGTTCCATGACCTTCAGGTTGATGCTCAACAGATCGTCGCGGCTCATGCCGGGCTTGCGCGGCACGCCGGCGGTGACGATGCAGACCTTGGCATTGTCGAGCGCCTCATAAGAGTTTGTGCCGGTGAAATTCGCATCGAACCCGTCGACCGGCGAGGATTGCGCAATGTCGAGGGCCTTGCCCTGTGGCACCCCCTCGGCAATGTCAAACAGCACGACGTCGCCCAGTTCCTTCAGGCCGATGAGATGGGCCAGCGTTCCGCCGATCTGGCCTGAGCCAATCAAAGCAATTTTGTCGCGCGCCATGGGAAATCTGTCCTTTGCACGTACGCAGGGAAGGAAGGAAGTTTGGTTATCCCTTTCGCCCGGCCCGTTCAAGCCGGACCATGCTCAATTGTCGGTCAGGCATCGATCGCGGGCGCGCTGGTCCGCAAACGGCGATTTCAGGTCTCCACCAGCCCGGTGCTGGCACCGCTGGCCTCCGAATCCTTGTGTCCATGCGGTCGCGCCAGATAGGATTCCGAGCTCATCTCGATCAGGCGCGACGAGGTTCGCTTGAATTCGCTCGCCTCGTTGCCCTCCGTTGCGACATACAACGAGAGCGGATCGGCTGCCGCGGAGGCCATCAGCTTGACGCCGTTGTCGTACAACGTATCGATCAGGGTGATGAAACGCTTGGCGGCATTGCGATCGGAATAGTCCATGACCGGAATGCGGTCGATGATGATGGTGTGATAGTCGCGCGCGAGCCGAAGGTAGTCCGATGCGGCGAGCGGCTCTTCGCAGATATCGGCGAAGGAAAACCGTGCCACGCCATGCGCCGAGCACGGCACCTGCAGCACGCGGCCCTTGATCGAAATGTCGAGCGGCTTGCAGGGCGCGCTGCCGGTCATCTTGACCCAGGCCCTGTCGAGCGCAGCCGCAGCGGCTGCATCCGCCGGCACCAGCCACATCTTCACCCCCGCGAGTTTTTCGAGCCGGAAATCGGTGCGCGCATCCAGCCGCAGCACCTCCATATGCTCCGATATCTGCGCGATGAACGGCACAAACAGCGATCGGTTCAGACCGCCCTTGTAGAGGTCTTCGGGCGCGACATTGGATGTCGCAACCACAACGGTACCGAGGTCGAACAGCCTGGCGAACAATCGCCCCAGAATCATTGCATCGGCAATGTCGGTGACATGGAATTCGTCAAAACACAGTAGCCAGGCCTGTTCGAAGATCGACGCGGCGGTAAGCGCGATGACGTCGCCGTCCGGAATGTCCCCCCGCGCAATGCTCTGACGATAGCCGTAAATCCGCTCATGCACGTCGGCCATGAATTCGTGGAAATGCGCACGTCGCTGGTGCTCGACCGGGCTCTGCTGAAAGAAAAGATCCATCAGCATGGTCTTGCCGCGCCCGACATCGCCGTGAACGTAGAGGCCGCGTGGCGGCGCATCGTCCTTGTCGGCAAACAGTCGGCCGAGCAGACCCTGCTTGCGCAGCGGCTTGTAGCCCGCCAGCCGCTGCTCCAGATTCGCAAAGGCTTCGGCGACCCGTTCCTGGGCGGGGTCGAGCTCGATTGCGCCGCTGGAAACAAGGTCGCGATAGTGGGAGCGGAAGGAAGTGGAGGAGGGAGACAGCATGGCCCTTCTTACGGCCTTAGCTTTAAGAAAATTGCAAGCCGGGAATTGGTGCGAGGGGTATGCAAGATGCCTCTCCCTCGCCCCGTTCTTACGGGAGAGGGTTGGGGTGAGGGGCGCGGTAGCTCCCCCTCACCCGGATTGCTTTGCAATCCGACCTCTCCCCGCGAGCGGGGCGAGGTAAGAATTCACGCGCTCAGCGCGTAGGAATCCTCGACCACATAGGGTCCGCCGCCGGTCGAGGCGCGCGAGGAAAACAGCACAAAGCGCTGCGCCGTAAAGACCCGGGTCGGAAAATAGCCCCGCACCGAAAGGTAGTCGGCGACATCCTGGGTGGAAGCGTCGCGAAGCCGTGCCAGCGTCACATGCGGGGTGAATTTGCGGCCCTCCGGATCAAGCCCGATACGCTGCATCAATCGCTCGAGTTCGGCCTGGAGCTCGATCAGCGGCCGGCTCGGGGCGATGTTGGCGACCACCGCACGCGGCTTTTTTCCGCCAAAGCTGGAGAGACCCTGCACGGTGACTTCGAATGGCTTGCGATTGACGCGGACCAGCATCGAGGCGACGTCGTTGGCCGCCACGCCATCGATATCGCCGATGAAGCGCAAGGTAACATGATAGTTTTCGGGGTCGATCCAGCGGGCGCCTGGCAGGCCGCCACGCAATGAGGAAAGGGTCTGGCCGATCTCGGCCGGAATTTCCAGTCCCGTGAACAATCTCGGCATCGCTAGACTCCCGATGCTGGGGCACCTCCCTGAGAGAAAGCGCCCTGTAACAAGGTCCGGCAACGAATCACCGATACCAGTTTTTACCGTAGTTATATGACTCTGCGAAGCATTCGGCGTTAACAGACCGGAAACCTCCCGCAAATCCATTGTGTTAGGGTTATTGCTGCCTGCTTCTCAACTAGGCTGCCCCGATATCGCGCCAAGCAATGCCTCAACGGTAGGCAGGATGTTGTTCACGATGATTTCGACACCTTCCGCCGTCGGATGCATGCCATCGGCCTGATTGAGCCTGGCATCGGCGGCGACGCCTTCGAGGAAAAACGGATAGAGCGGGACCCCGGACGATTTGGCGATATCGGGATAGATCGCGTTGAAACGCGCTGCAAAATCATTGCCGTAGTTCGGCGGGGCGAGCATCCCGCACAAGAGCACCGCAATTCCGCGCGCTTTGAGCCGTGTCACGATGTCCGACAATGCGGCGCGCGTCACGGCCGGATCGGTACCGCGCAAGGCATCATTGGCGCCAAGTTCGACGATTACGGCCCGAGTTCCTTCCGGCACCGACCAATCGAGCCGGTCGCGGCCGCCGGAGCTGGTGTCGCCTGACACCCCGGCGTTGACCATCTCAACCGGTATCCCCTTGGCCTTCAACGCCTTTTGTAGCTTGGCTGGAAACGCATCGGATCCAGCAAGACCAAACCCCGCACTCAGCGAATCCCCGAGCACGACCATCTTGATCGGCTTTGCTCCGATCGCCGCGGACGCCTGCGCAAGGGCCGGTTGCGCCCCTATCAAAGCCAGACAGAAAATGAGCATCCGCACGAACATCGGTCACAGCCTCTCGACCACGCCACAGGAAGTACCATATGACCGAGCCATGGACAGTCTCATCGAACCCTCATCATTGACCGGCACCGCGCCGGACACCATCACAATCTCCAACGTCAATCTCTCGCTCGGCTCGGGCGCAGCGCGTGTCCACATTCTCAAGGACATAAGCCTGCGCGTTGGCTCGGGCGAGGCGATCGGCCTGGTCGGTCCGTCAGGGTCCGGAAAATCCACTCTGCTGATGGTGATGGCGGGATTGGAGCGTCCCGACAGTGGAGAGGTGGTCGTCAATGGCACCCCTTTCAATGCCCTCGACGAAGATGCGCTGGCGCGCTTTCGTGGCCGTCAGGTTGGTATCGTCTTCCAGTCGTTTCATCTGATCCCGACGATGACGGCGCTGGAAAACGTGGCCGTGCCCCTGGAACTCGCCGGCAACGGCGATGCGTCGCGGCGCGCGGCGCAGGAATTGACGTCGGTCGGACTGGGCGACCGGCTTCATCACTATCCCACGCAGCTATCGGGTGGCGAACAGCAGCGCGTGGCGCTTGCCCGGGCGCTGGCGCCCGACCCGGCCATCCTTGTAGCCGACGAGCCCACCGGCAATCTTGACGAGGCCACGGGCAAACAGATCGTCGATCTCATCTTCACCAAACATGCCGAGCGCGGCATGACATTGGTGTTGGTCACCCACGACACTTCGTTGGCGCAACGCTGCGATCGCGTAGTGCGCTTGCGCTCGGGGCGGATCGATGGCCGGCTCGCGGAGCAAGATAGCGCTTCATGACGACCGGCTCTTTACCCATTGCTCCCGGCCGACCGGCATCGCTCCCCCTGCGCTATGCGCTTCGCGAATTGCGCGGCGGCCTGCGCGGCTTCTACGTATTCATTGCCTGCATTGCGCTCGGCGTGATGGCAATCGCCGGCGTCGGCTCCGTAGCGGCGAGCCTGAGGGAGGGGCTGGCGCGCGAGGGCCGCACTCTGCTGGGCGGCGACGTCGCCTTTTCGCTGTTTCAACGCGAGGCCAAGCCTGACGAAGTCGCCTTCCTGCGTACGAGGGGCGGCGTCTCCGTTACGGCCTCGCTGCGCGGCATGGCGCGCGCCGACGACGGCCGCCTTGCTCTGGTCGAGATCAAGGCGGTGGACGCTGCGTACCCGACGCTCGGCGAATTGACGCTTGAGCCGAAAATGCCGATCAAGGATTTGCTCGCCGATCATGACGGAATATTCGGCGCGGCGGCCGATTCGACCCTGCTGAGCCGGCTGGATCTCAAGCTTGGCGACCGCATCGGCGTCGGCAGCGCGACATTCCAGATACGCAGCGTCGACGTTACCGAGCCGGACAAGCTGGCCGGCGGGCTCGGTTTTGGTCCGCGCTTCCTGGTAAGCGAAGCTGGGCTGCGCGCCACCCAGCTGTTGCAGCCCGGCAGCCTGGTGCGCTGGACCTATCGGGTAAGGCTGCCCGACTACGCCAGCAGCGAGAGCAATGCGGCGCGGCTTGTGGACGAGGCCCGAAACGCGCTGCCTCATGCCGGATGGGAAATCAGGACCCGGAACAGTGCCTCGCCCCAACTCGAACGCACGATCAGCCGTTTCACCCAATTCCTCACGCTGGTCGGCCTTGCCTCGCTGCTGGTCGGCGGCGTTGGCGTCGCCAACGCGGTCAAGAGCCATATCGATCGCCGCCGCGAGGTCATCGCCACCTTCAAGGCGATGGGCGCCACCGGCCGCGACGTCTTTGCGATCTATCTTACGCAGGTGGTGGTGCTGGCCCTCGTCGGTTCCGCGATCGGACTTGCCGCGGGAGCTGCGCTGCCGTTCATCATCGTCGATGTGTTCGGCAGGGTGTTGCCATTGCCGGTGGTCCCGGCCGTGCATGCCGATGAACTGGCCCTGTCGCTCGTATACGGCCTTGCGACGGCGCTCGCCTTCGGACTTTGGCCACTTGGCCGCGTGCACGATGTTCCGGTGGCGACGCTGTTTCGCGAGGCCGTGACCAGCCTGTGGCAACGCCCGCGCTGGCGTTACCTCGCCTTGATGGCGCTGGTGATTGCGTTCCTTGTCGTCGTGGTCATCGGGCTTGCTTATGACAAGCGGGTAGCGACCATATTCGTCCTGTCCTCGATCGCCGTCTTTGCGCTGTTGCGCGGCATCGCCGCCGGGCTGATGGCGCTGGCGCGCCGATTGCCTCGAACGCAATTCACCATGTTGCGGCTGGCGATCGCCAATATCTACCGGCCCGGCGCCTTGACGCCCTCCGTGGTTATGTCGCTGGGTCTGGGTCTGGCCGTGTTGGTGACCATAACGCAGATCGATGGCAATTTGCGGAGGCAATTTCTCGCCGCCCTGCCCGAGCGCGCGCCTTCGTTCTATTTTATCGACATTCCCGCCACCGAGGCCGACCGCTTCGCGACTTTCCTGAAGCAAACCTCGCCGGGCGCAACGGTCGAGGAAGTGCCGATGCTGCGCGGCCGTATTGTCGCGGCGCGCGGCGTCCCGGCGGAAGACCTCAATCCCTCGACCGACAGCGAATGGGTGCTGCAGAGCGACCGCGGTCTCACCTCAACCGGCGAAATTCCCAAGGGATCGAAGATTGTCGAAGGGCAATGGTGGGGTGCAGACTACAATGGTCCGCCGCTGATATCGATCGAGAAGAAGATCGCCGACGGGCTCAAGCTCAAGCTCGGCGACGAAATCATCGTCAACGTTCTCGGCCGCGATATTCCGGCACGAATCGGCAATATGCGCGCGATCGACTGGCAGGGCCTCGGCATCAATTTCGTCCTTGTGTTTTCGCCCAACGCCTTCAAAGGCGCACCGCATACCCACATTGCGACCTTGACGGAGAATCAGCCCGGCGCGGCCGGTGATGCGGCGATCGTCAAGAAGGTTGCCGACGCATTCCCGATGGTGACCACGGTACGGGTAAGGGAGGCGCTGGAAACCATCGGCACGGTGATTACCAATCTGGTGCTGGCGATCCGCGGCGCGAGTGCCGTGACCCTGATCTCGGCGGTCCTGGTGCTGGGTGGTGCACTGGCCGCCGGCCATCGCCATCGAGTCTATGATGCCGTCATTCTCAAGACACTCGGCGCGACCCGCGGGCGGCTTCTGGGCGCCTATGCGCTCGAATATCTGCTGATTGGCTTTGCGACCGCCGTATTCGGTGTCATCGCGGGCTCGGTTGCGGCCTGGCTGATCGTGACGCGGCTGATGACCCTGAGCTTCGTTTGGCAGGCCGGCAGCGCCGCCGTCGTGGTAGGCACAGCTCTGATAGTCACGGTGGGGTTGGGGCTCGCCGGGACGCTGCTGGCCTTGAACCAGAAGCCAGCAGCCGTTCTGCGAAACCTGTAATATAAATTTGATATAAATGGCTTTGCCGGCGAATCCGATCTTTGCGGCGCAGCGACATTCAGCCGCGCATGGCGGCTTGCGGCGGATGTGGTAGTTTCCCAGATATGGGCTGCACCAGACGCCGTTTCATGACGCAAAATTAATGTCCGCAAACGGCGCTATCTGAGGTAATTTCGAGCTGGCGACGCAGGTTTTGGCGTTCCACCAGACAACAAACAGGAATTCGACCATGTCGGACCTAGACCGTAACTATGCCTCTCCCTTCGGCCGGGCCGCCGGGCGCGTTGACGCCGCGACGGTCGACGCCGGTCTGCGCGCCTACATGCTGCGCGTTTACAATTATATGAGCATCGGCCTGGCCATCACCGGCCTCGCAGCGCTCGGCGTCTATATGGCGGCCGTTACCGGCGACCCGTCCGGAGCTGCCGCCAAGATCGGCAGTAATGTCTACCTGACGGCGTTCGGCTACGCGATGTTCGTAAGCCCGCTGAAGTGGCTGTTCATCCTGGCGCCGCTTGCCATGGTGTTCGTCATCTCCGCCGGGATCAACCGCCTGCAGCCTGCGACCGCCCAGATGCTGTTCTGGGTATTCTCGGCGCTGATGGGGATTTCGCTCTCCTCGATCTTCCTGGTGTATACGCACACCTCGATCGTGCGGGTTTTCTTCATCACCGCGGCCACGTTCGGCGCGCTGAGCCTTTATGGCTACACGACGCGACGTGACCTTACCGGGATGGGCTCGTTCCTGATCATGGGCCTGTTCGGCGTCATCATCGCGAGCCTGGTCAATCTCTTCCTCGCCAGTTCAATGCTGCAGTTCGTGGTTTCGGTCATCGGCGTGCTGGTATTCGCCGGCCTCACCGCCTGGGACACCCAGCGGCTGAAGAATGACTACATCTACGGCTACGCCGGGCAGGGAGGTGACGTGGCGGAACGCGCGGCGATTACCGGTGCGCTTTCGCTCTATCTGAACTTCATCAACCTGTTCACCCTGCTGTTGCAGTTGCTGGGTCAGCGCGACTGACCACGCTTGCCGAGCACACGAATCCCGACCAGCCCCGGCTCTCGTAGCCGGGGCTTTTCTTTTGCGGCGGGCGAAAATAATCTCGAGCCCATGTCCTCGCTTGAAATCAGGCCGACTGTCGCCGCCGACCTGCCCGCGATCACTGACATCTACGAGCATGCCGTACGTTTCGGCACGGCGACCTTCGAGCTGATTCCCCCCGATCTCGCCGAGATGACGCAACGCTTCGAGGCGCTGCTCGACGGAGGCTTTCCCCATATCGTCGCGACGCTGGACGCCCGCGTAATCGGATACGCCTATGCGGGGGCGTACCGGCCAAGACCGGCCTACCGCTTCACCGTGGAGAACTCGGTCTATTTGCACCCCTCGATCCACCGCCGCGGCATCGGCCGGCAATTGCTGCAACGGCTGATCGACGAATGCCAGACGCGCGGATTTCGCCAGATGATCGCGGTGATCGGCGATTCCGCCAACGCCGCATCGATCGGTGTCCATTCGAAATGCGGATTTCAGATGATCGGAACCCATCCCGATGTCGGGTTCAAGTTCGGCCGCTGGCTCGACACCGTCATGATGCAGCTGGCGCTGGGCGACGGCGGAAAGACCGCGCCGGAAATATCGTAGCCTCTCGACACGTCGTTCCTGTTCGGCTCGCAAAAGCCGAACTCGCAAATCGCGCAGCGGCAACGCACTGGTAATCTCGTCGGGCCGGAGCCGGCGCTCGCGAGCCGGTCCGCAATGACGAGCAGGAATGCGCTACACCAGCGCGGGCTTGCGATCGATGACAAGCAGCACCCGGTCCAGCTCGTGGCCGCGACGCAGGATCAACCCGCCTGCCGAGATCACACTGTAAATGCCCTGCTTGCGGGCCAGACGGGGGTCTTTTTCGATCCGGTAGATTGGAACCTCGGCGGCACGGCGAAATATCGAGAACACCGCGCGGTCGCGCAGGAAGTCGATCGCGTAATCACGCCATTCGCCGTCGGCGACCATGCGCCCGTAGAGATTGAGGATGCGATTGAGTTCGTGCCGACTGAACGTCACCCGGTTGGATAGGCCTGTCGCAGCGGCATTGCGGGCCGCTGCGCGGGCTTCACTTGGATCGGCTTCCTCCGTCATGGAGCTCATAACGCATCTCCTGTCATCTGGACGACATGATTGCGCCGACCGATCTCCGCCGCAAGAGGTACCTCTGCCGGGAACGCCGGGATGGCCTGCGACTAAAGTTCCCAAAGCAGCCGCTAACCATTTGCAGCGAAAGCGCTGCCGTCACGCGATCGTTAGCCGGAATCATAATACCGCCCCACTTCTGCCCACCGAACGCCCTGCTGAATTGCGAGAAGAAAGCACTGCGTTGGCCCGGTCCTTTCGATTCCGGATTCCTCAGCCCCCAGCCCCCCGGGGTCGTCGGGATCGGGCCTAGCGCAGAGTTTATCCCCATACTGGGCCAACGCGAGTTGGTCCTTTTCTTTTGGCGGGCGAAACGCCGCGGCGCTCGATCCTCGCCACGGCGGCTGCCGCCGGCACAGACATTAAAAAACAATCTGTAGCAAGCTCGACTGCCTCGACTGCGCTGCCGGGGCCGTGCCAGGGCATCCCCGACTGCCTTGCCTGCAATCGCCCTTTTGAAAATGAGTGCTATCCTGATCCTATCCGTCACCGAAGCACGGGGGGTTGAGGATGCTGAAATTCGCGGCGGCTCTGACCGCTCTCGTTCTATCGTTCTTCGTAGCACCGCGCGTTGCTCGGGCCGACGCCGACGATCTCGTCGGGCGCTGGAGCGTCACGTGGTCCAACACTTCGAAAAACATGATGACGCTCGCCAACAGGAATGGACGCCTCTCGGGCACCTATGAAAATGACGACAAGGAGTCCTGTTCAGTAACCGGCAACTTCCTCGCGTCGAATCAGCATGTGGCGATCCAGATCGTATGTCCGAAATGGGATATTCGAATGCAAGGGACCGCGGGGAAAGACAGCAAGACCATCCGTGGCAATTATCAGGCCTATGTGGATGGCGTCGGCAAGTTCGTGATGACGAAGCAGTAGCGGCACCAGTCTGACTCGAAGCATGATCCGAAATTTCGGAGTTGCCTTGCGGCAAACGCATGCGTTCGCCGCGGCATTTGTTTGAACCAGCCGCGTTGAACAAAATTCAAAGCATGATCCGGAAAAGTGTGCAGCGGTTTTCCTCGCGACAAACGCGAAACGCGTTTGCGCGGAGATCATGCTCGATCAAGCAGCTAAAGCGCGATGACGATTCGATCAAATCTCATCGCGCTTCAGTGAAGGGACGTGTACGCGGCACCCAGCATCGGGCCCGGTTTTTCGCGGCTGCCATCCTGAACGAAGACCGCCGCGGCATCGATGCCTTCGCGCGAGATATTCTCCAGCGGCACTGTCCAGCTCCCGGCACTGCCATTCCAGTCGCCGACCTTCAGCACGTTACGCACGACGTTGTAATAGATCAGATCGCGGCCGCTGTTCTCGCCTCGCGCGATGGATATCGGTACCGCTTTGGAAACCGAACAGATCCATATTTCGCCATGCGTCGCGGCCG
>Ga0075029_100001141_pt1 | contig 15216 bp, 10 predicted proteins | sample LitLauG_LLR_2013_FD_71391 | JGI IMG/M metagenome (GOLD analysis project Ga0075029, IMG submission 71391) | Freshwater sediment microbial communities from North America - Little Laurel Run_MetaG_LLR_2013 | ecosystem: Environmental > Aquatic > Freshwater > Creek > Sediment | place: USA...
CCCCTTGTCAGTTCGCTTGTTCCAGAAATAGCGGCCCTTGACGTAAGCCTCATAGGCGTCGGGCTTTTCCGTAGAGCGTTTGGTGAAGCGGCGCGTTTCTTCTCCGGTCAGTTGCAGGCGGATCGACTGGGCAACGCGCTCCGACAGCGCGTCCTCGAGGGCAAAAATGTTGGTGAATTCCTTGTCGAAGGTCTCGCCCCAGAGTTGTTCGCCGTCGCGAACACGAATCAGTTGAACGGTTAGACGTACGCGGTCGTCTTGTCGTTGAATGCGGCCATCGAGCACGGCATCGACGCCTTGTTCCTGTCCAGCCGCCTGAGGGCTCAGGTCCTGGTTAGCGTACTTCTGAATGGAACTGGTCGGTCGTACGATGATCTTTCCCGTATTCCCCAACCGGGTGATCAGCGCGTCCGCCATCCCCAAGCCAAGGTATTCGTCACCGTTTTTCGCTCCCAGGGTTTGAAAAGGCAGCACCGCAAGGGACTGGATCGCAGCTTGCCCCTGCGCCGGGCTCGCCGCGGCCTCTCGGCGCGGAACCAACTTCGCCACGATCAGCACCGCGATCAACCCCGCGGCAGCCGCCAGAATGCCCCAGCGGCGAAGGCTCCGGGGTGCAACTTTGACGGGTCCGGTCCCAACGCTCGCGACCTGCTCCGCAGCAAGGGTTTCCTCTCCAGCTAACCGAGGCTCGGCGGGCTGAGTCTGAACCGATTCCGGTTCGGGCTCGCCGACTTGCCTGACCTCGGCCACAAAACGGTAGCCCCGTTTCGACACGGTCTCGATGTACTTGTGGTGCCCGCGATCGTCGTTCAGGGCTTTCCGGAGAACGGAGATGGTGACAGAAAGATTGCCTTCCTCCACAAACGAGCCGCTCCAGACGGTGCGCAGCAATTCTTCCTTTTCAATCAGGTGTCCGCGTCTTTCGACCAGGAAGACGAGCAGGTCGAAGGCCTTGGGCGGCATGGGGACAGATTGGCCGTCGCAGAGGAGAAGTCGCTCTGGGGGGTCCAGCTGAAAGGGCCCGAACTCATACAAATGCTTGACAGGAGTTCCCATTACCATCAAAAAAAGAAATTCTTAAGATTTCTTTTGGCGATTCCACAAGACTTTCCGGTGCGAAAACGTTAGCTTCCGGACCGCAGCCGTGGAAAAAAATAACCCCCGCGGGATGGGATTATAGCTCACTTGCCGACCGGGGTAAAAACTGAAAGCCCGAAGACCGTCCAGTTCGGAATCCGGCTCAACGCAGGAGTAGGGGAACTTCGCCGTCGCATTCTAATCGAAGGGAAATTGGGGGTTATCGTCATGCGCGATCGAAGGTGGGAAGATCGTTTCAGCGCGATTGTTATGTTGCTTGCAGTCGTCCTATCTATCCTCCTGCCAATGTGTGCCCACGCCCAAGTCTCGGGCGCCACCCTGAGCGGCACCATTACCGATGCCACGGGCGCGGTCATCGCCAACGTTCAGGTCTCGATTAAGAACCAAAGCACGGGCGACGTTCGCAACGTCACCGTTGATGCCGCTGGCTTCTATTCGGCACCAAATCTGCTGCCGGGCAAGTATGACGTGTCCGTCTCCGCCCCCGGATTTGCCACTGCGATCCAGAAGGACGTTACGTTGACGGTAGGCGGCCAGCAGGTTCTCAACATCAAGATGAAAGTCGGCCAGGTGAATGAAAAGGTGGAGGTTACGGACCTGCCTCCGGCGGTTGAGTTGGCCACTTCCACCATCAGCGGTGTGGTCAGTGAGCAAACTGTCGAATCGCTGCCGCTGAACGGACGCGATTGGACGTCTCTCGCGACTTTGCAACCGGGCGTCGATTCGGTGGGGTCGGTTCAGGCCAATACCGGCGGCCCCGACCGCGCCCGCCGCGGATATGGCGTGCAGATGACCATCTCCGGCACTCGCCCCACACAGAACAATTACCGCATCGACGGCATCAGCGTGAACGACTACACCAATGGCGGTCCGGGAAGCGTCGAGGGATCCACGTTGGGTGTAGACGCGGTACAGGAATTTTCCGTGCTCACAAGCAACTATTCAGCGGAATATGGACGCACGGCCGGCGGCATCGTCAATGCGCTCACCAAACCGGGAGCAAACAAGTTCCATGGCGATGTCTATGAGTTTTTCCGCAATAGCGCGCTCGATGCCAAGAATTATTTTGATGGGACGGGTCCGATCCCGCTATTTCACCGCAATCAGTTCGGGGGAGCACTCGGCGGGCCGATTGTGAAGGACAAGACTTTCTTCTTCATTGACTACGAGGGGCTTCGCGAGAACAACGGAATCACCACCACCGTTACCGTTCCTTCCGTAGCGGCCCGGCAGGGTATGCTGTGTTCGAAGCCGACGGACGGCACTTGTACGCCACACCAGGTCACGGGCGCCGCTAATCCCGACCCCACGACGGGAATCGATAAGGCAGTCTTGCCCTTCCTTGGCTTGTGGGGGCCGGAAAATCCGAGTCTCCAATACTTCAACAACGGGGATTTGGGCACTTATTCCTACGTCGGCGGCCACGTCACCAGTGAGAATTTCGGCGTGGGGCGTCTCGATCATCGCTTTTCCGACAAGGATAGCTTCTTCGGAAGTTATCAATACGACTCCGCAACCCTCACCCAACCCGATCCAAATAACGACGTACTGGTAGGCAACACTACGGGAAGAGGGTACGTAGCGCTGGAAGAAACCCACATCGTCAACTCGCAGATCATCAACGCGGCTCGTTTTGGGCTGAATCGGTCTCTTCATACCGCAATCGGCGTGAAAGCGATCAATCCACTGGCTAACAGCCTGGCCTTAGGCGAGAGTCCGGGTACGGACAACCCGCAAATCGACATCTCGGGGATCAACTCGGCGCAGCCGGGCTTGAACCAGATTGAGAAGCTCGATTTCTTTGAGAATTCGTACCAGGCCTACGACGATCTTTTCTGGACGCGAGGGATTCACAGTCTGAAAATGGGCTTCGCCTTCGAGCGTGTGCAGCTGAACGCATTCGATCCAGCCCCGGCTGGAGATATCCAATTCGGGTCGCTGGCAGACCCGGCCGGCAATGGATTTCTGACCAATAATCCGATCAATATTTCTGCCCCGCTGCCCAGCGCACCATTTATTCACTTTAATTTTCGCTCCAATATTTTCGGCGCCTACATCCAGGACGACATCCGCCTGCGGCCCAGTCTCACTGTGAATGTTGGCTTGCGCTACGAGATGTCCACTGTTCCTGCCGAAATTCACGGCCACTTGTCGGCTCTGCACAGTCCATTTGGGCAGACCTTTCAAAGCACGATCGTTGCCTCTTCGGTCTTCAACAATCCTACGTTGCACAACTTCGAACCACGAATCGGTTTCGCGTGGGACCCGTTCGGGAATGGCAAGACCTCCATTCGTGGCGGCTTCGGAATTTTCGACGTACTTCCCCTCCCCTATTTGCTCGGCCAGTTCGCGACCAACACGGCGCCGTTCACGGAAAATGGCTCAGCCGTCAATCTGCCACCCGGGTCATTCCCGACGCAGGCGTTCAACATCCTTGCATCGGCGGCGCAAAACAATCTCGGGCTGCGCATCGCGTATATCGAGCCCCATCCGAAGCGCGATTACTTGATGCAATGGAACGTCAATATCCAGCACGAAATCCTCCCCAACTTGACCGCGATGGCGGCCTACGTGGGATCACGCGGCGTACACCAGCTTTTCCGGGCCGATGACATCAACTCGACGCAACCGCTCAACGGTTCGAACCCGCCCTACCTCTGGCCGGTATTAGGAACGGCAACACCAATCAGCCCTAGTATTGGCCGCATGGATACTCTGTCATGGAACAACGACTCCTATTTCGACGGCCTCGAAACGCAGGTTCAGAAGCACATGAGTCATGGACTCGAGGTCGGAGGCAGCTATACCTGGAGCCGGGCCATCGACGGAGGAGACGGCTCCATCGCCAGCGATGCTTTTCTGAATTCCATTCCCGCCCTGTTTTACTTCCTTCCCAAGTACCGTCGCACGGCCGCCGATTTCAACATCACGCACAATCTGACCATCAACTATTTGTGGAACGTTCCGTCAGGTTCGTTGTCGGGACCCCTGGCATGGGTCGCCAAGGGATGGCAGGTGGGTGGCATTGCGCAGGTCAGAAGCGGCCTGCCTTTTACGGTTTTGATCGGCGGCGATCCGCTCGGGCTTAGCGACTCGGCCCCGTTTGCCTACCCCAATCGGCTGACGGGACCGGGTTGCGGATCTCCGGTGAATTCACGGAATACGGCCAACTACATAAAGGCGAATTGCTTCGCTCTGCCCACGTTGCCGGTGGCACAGCAGGCTCTGTGTACTCCGGGTTCTTTCGCAAACGCAGCGACCGCGGCCCCGGCGGGCCAGGTCTATTGTCAAAACCTGCTGGGGAACGGCAGCAAGAACGACGTCTATGGGCCCGGCCTGGTTGATTTCGACTTCTCGGCGGTCAAGGATACGCAGATCGGAGAAAGACTGAAGGTGGAGTTCCGCGCCGAACTGTTCAACGTTTTTAATCGCGCCAATTTCAACCCGCCACTCGTTAATAACGCCATATTCAACACGGACGGAAGCTCGAACAGCTCTCCGCTGACTTCCACCGCAACCAGTAGCAGGCAGCTTCAGCTCGCGCTGAAAGTTATCTTCTGATCGACCGAATAAGGCGCAACGGGTAGTCTGAACGCTAAGCCACAGGAGTCCAGGAGATGTCGACGACCACCATGCGTTCGAACCCGGTGCCGTTCCTGATTGGAGGCGAATGGGTAAAGGACACGCCTTCGACCATCACGCACGTGAATCCGGCCACGGGCGAAGTGAATTATGAAATCTGTGCGGGCACAGAAGTCCACATTGATGCTGCCGTAAAGGCCGCGCACTCGGCATCGAGTCAGCCTGCGTGGCGTGCTATGTTGCCGCATAATCGCGCGCAAATCCTCCACAAGATTGCCGACCTGATGATGGAGCGCTCCGATCTGCTGGCGCGCTGCCAGATGCTCGAGAACGGCAAGGTCTGGAAGGAATGCAAAAACCAGGTCATCAACGGAGCGGCGACCTTCCGCTACTGCGCAGCCGCGATCGAAACGCTGGGCTCGGAGATCACCCCTCCCCGCGGAAATTATCTCAGCATGACCGTGTACGAACCGTGGGGTGTCGTCGCAGCCATCACACCGTGGAACTCGCCGATCACGCTGACCTGCAACAAAATCGCAGCGGCATTGGCGGCGGGCAATGGCGTGGTTCTCAAGCCGGCTTCGTACACGCCGACCTCCGGAATTGAGTTGGGACGCATTGCTCTCGATGCGGGCGTGCCACCGGGCGTCTTCAACGTGGTGCCCGGAGCAGGCAGCAAGATTGGCGACGCGCTCGTCAGTCACCCGCTGGTGCGGATGGTCTCGTTCACGGGAGGCACCGAGGTCGGACGAAGAATCTCCGAACTGGCGGGCAGAAAGATCATTCCAGCCGTGCTGGAGTTGGGCGGAAAGTCGCCTCACATCATTTTTGCCGACGCGAATCTGAAAGCAGCCGCGGATGCCGCGACCGTCGCCATCTTCGAAGGGACCGGCCAATCGTGCACGGCGGGATCACGCTTGTTCGTGGAACGGAAGGTTTATGACGAAGTGATCTCGATGATTATGGAGCGAGCTCGTGCCCTGCGCGTCGACTTGCCGGACGCGCCGGGTGCGCAGCTCGGCCCCAGCGCCAGCTTTGCGCAACGCGATTTCGTCGAAAAGATGGTAGAGGGCGCCCGCCACGAAGGCGCCGAGATTTTGATTGGAGGTTCGCGGCCAACCGATCCGCGATTGGCCAAGGGCGCGTTCTATCTGCCCACGATCGTCACCGGCATCACCAACAAGTCAACCATTGCGCAGCAGGAAATTTTTGGCCCGGTGCTCTGCGCCATGCCCTTCGACAACGAAGACGATCTCATGCAGCAGGCCAACGATACGATGTTCGGACTGGCATCAGGCATCTGGACCGCGGACTACAAACGCGCCTGGCGTGTGGCGCGGGCGCTCGAAGCAGGCATGGTCTGGATCAACACGTATAAGCAGTTTTCCACCGCCGCTCCCTTTGGCGGATTCAAAGACAGTGGATTGGGCCGGGAAAAAGGTCTGCAAGGCATCCGGACCTATCAACAGGTGAAGACCATGTTCTGGAGCATGTCCGACACCTTCGATGGCGGCTTCAGCATTGCGAAATAGTTTCGAGGGAATGTTATGGCGAATAGTGACGTACAGTCGGCTCGTGTGAAACCCGCGTCGAAGGGTGCCGCATACATTGCGGACTTCCTGGTTCAAAAGAAAGTGCCGTATATATTCGGGGTCTGCGGTCACGGAATTCTTGGACTGCTCGATGGATTGTTCGACCGGCAGGATGAAATCAAAACCATCTCCGTGCATCACGAATCTGCGGCTGGATTCATGGCCGAAGCGTACTTCCGTATCACGCAAAAGCCGGTCGCCACATATACCTCCTGCGGTCCTGGTTCTGCAAATCTGATCCTCGCCATCGCCGCCGCCTTCGCCGATTCGTCCGCGATGCTCAACATCACCGGCAATGTTCCCACCGGGCAATGGAACCGCGGGCCGTTCCAGGAGACTGGAAAATATTTTCAGGGGGATTTCGTCAACGTTCTGCGTCCCTACGTCAAACGCAGTTTTCAGCCGACGCGGCCTGACATGCTTCCCCTCGCTCTCCGCCAGGCGTTCGCCCTAATGACCAACGGCCGGCCCGGGCCGGTGAATATCGATATACCGCTCAATGTTTTTGTGGAACTCGTGGACGAGAGCACGGCGGAAGCCGATAATCATTGGCCGCCTGCCGATTGGTCGAGCCCGGCAGCCGATCCCGCAGCCGTGGACGATGCGATGCGCTTACTAAGAAGCGCGCAGCGCCCGGTCATCGTGGCCGGGCACGGAGTCGAGTTGAGTGGCGCCGAACCAGAGTTGCTCATGTTGGCGGAGGCGCTGCGCATTCCCGTCGCGACCACGCCGTTCGGCAAGGGAGTGTTTGATCCACGGCACGCGCTCAGCCTCGGCCCCACAGGCCGCAACGGATCGTACATGGCGAACGCGGCTTGCCGAAATGCCGACGTAATTCTCGCTCTGGGCACGCGATTCGACGATAGAGCGACGAGCGCATGGCTGCCGGGGTTCACCTACAATATTCCGCCGTCTAAACTGATTCATGTTGATATCGACGCGTCCGAGATTGGACGGAACTTCCGCCCAGAGCTAGGCGTCATCAGCGATGCCAAGCTGTTCCTGCAACAACTCCTCGCGGCGAACCGCGCCGAGATCGCCGACCGCGCTGCGTGGCTCGATCGAATTGCCGGGTGGCGCAAGCGATGGGATGCAGCCACGGTGGCTCCGCGAACGTCAGACGCAATTCCCATCCGGCCCGAGCGCGCCGTTGCCGATCTGCGAAGAGTCGTGCCCGCCGACGGCATTGTGCTCGCCGACGTCGGCATTCATCACAACTGGCTGGTCGCCGAGTACGAGGCTTGGAAGACGCGCACCTTCCTACAAACCTGGGGATTCGCCTCCATGGGCTTCGCTGTTGCCGGCGCACTCGGCGCCAAACTCGCGGCTCCCGAACAGCCTGTCGTCTCACTGTGCGGAGACGGCGCATTCATGATGAACGCCAGCGCCGTGCTCACCGCCGTCGAGTACGGAATCCCGGTCGTATGGCTGGTGTGGAACAACTTCGGGTACTGCGCGATCCGCGATCAGCAGCGCGGCTACTTCGGCAACGATCGCGAACTGGCAACCAGCTTCAACGATGTGAACGGGAATCTGTTTTCTGCAGACTACGCGATGATGGCCCGCTCGATGGGTGCTGTCGGCGAGACCGTGGAGAAACCAGCCGACCTCGCACCGTGTCTGGAGGCAGCGATTGCATCCGGGCGTCCCACGGTTTTGGACGTGCGCATCGACCGCGAAGTGCGTCCACTCGCAACCGGCAGCTGGGATCTTCCGCCGATCGCTCATCCGATGCCGAATTTTGGCTGGGGCGAAGACGAGTGACCACTCTGGCAACAAAGCCGCTCCGGGCACTCTCATGCTGCTGCGCAAGCCAAACAACATGACCACCGGACCCAGCATTGATGTCGCCATGGCGCCAGTGAACCCAGCCGGGAGCGTAAAGGTCGGTTCACTGTGGTCCGGCAAACGCCTTTACATTGCCGTCTTGTTGTTCCTGAATCTGTTCATCAACTTCATGCACCGCATCAATTTGTCGGTCGCGGCGCCGGCAATCGCCAGAGATTTTGGCTGGGATGCGGGAAAGATGGGCCTGCTGTTCTCTTCTTACCAGTGGACCTATTGCGTCTTTCTTCTAGTCTGGGGCACGCTGTCCGATCGCATCGGAACGCGCTGGATCAACGGTTTGTCGGTGACGATCTGGTCGATCGCGGGAATGCTCACCGGCGTGGCCGCCACGTTCGGCAGCATGTTGGCCACACGACTGGCGCTGGGTGCCGGAGAAGCCGCGTCGTTTCCAACTTCTGGCAAAGTCGTCCGGCAATGGTTCCCTGCCGGCGAACGCGGACTCGCCACCGCCATCTTCAATGCCGGCACCTTCGCCGGACCCGCGTTCTCGGCTCCGCTCGTCGCGTGGTTGCTGCTGAAACAAGGCTGGCGCATGTCGTTCATGATCACCGGATCGCTGGGCTTTGTCTGGGTGATTCTGTGGCTGACATTTTTTCGCATCCCGTCTGCGTGTTCCTGGCTGCCGGAGCAAGAACGGAACTACATCGCAGCGCAAACCGATTCCCAAACCAAAGGTCCACCGAAAGGTACTCTGCTTCGCCTGATGAGTCGCCGCACCATGTGGGGACTGTTCCTGACGCAGGGATGCTGCGCGTACACCATGCTTCTGTTCCTCTTCTGGCTACCTTCCTATCTTGTGCAATCGCGCCACATGTCGCTGGTAAGGGCGAGTTGGTTTACCTCAGTGCCTTATGTCGTTGCCGTCGTGTTGGGACTGCTGGTCGGGAAACTGAGCGACAACCTGCTATCCCGCGACGCGATTCGCCAAGGCAAGCGCCGTTCACTGCTCATCGTCTTCATCCTCTTATCGGGCACAGTCCTGTTGACCAACGTGGTGTCGAATGAATATGCGCTCTTAGCGCTGATCTCAATTTCGCTGGCGTGCATCTCCAGCGCATTGTCCCTAAACATTGCTCTCACCAATGATCTGGTCTGGAATCCAGCCATCGTCGGCACTGCGATCGGATTCCTGATCCTGGGCGGCAACATCTTCGGATCGCTCGTGCCTATTGCCACCGGATACATCGTGAAATGGACCGGCAGTTTCGATCTCGCCTTCTATTTGGCGGGATTTCTTTTGTTCGTGGCGGCGGTGATTTGCTTCACCATGACGCGCACGCCACTCAGTTTTGAAGAGAGTGCTGCATGAATATGGAACCCGACAGATCGTGGTCGCTGAAGATGGTCGCGCCGTTGGAGCCGGGAATTGTCTGCATCGACATAGATCGCATGCTGGCTTTCTATACCGAAGTACTGGGACTTACGTTTGCTTCCGATGCGGAAGCGACAGCAGAAATGAGCACGGAGTTTGGGACATCCCCCAACGGCTTCAGAATTATTCGTTTGCAAACTCCCTACGGAGAAAGAATCAAGCTGGTTCAGCCAAAGAAGAAAGTCCTCGAGCAGAGCGCCGTTCCCGACTGGGTTTTTGAAGGACAGGGCATTGCTTACATCACTTTTATCATTGCCGACGTACATGAGGTCGCGGCGCGATTGCAAAGGCACCAGGTCCCGGTGATGAGCAAGGGGCCGGTTGAGATTCGCAAGGGCATCACCGCAATCTTCGCCAAAGATCCAGAAGGCAATTTCGTTGAATTTGTGCAGTACGCCGATCTCGCGTCCTATCGGCGGGACCTTTTTTCGTAGCGCCAAGTTGTCTCCGGCGCGAGGGGAACGAAGTCTTGACCATAGAAAGTCCAACTGCAGTGTCTGTTCTGCCTCCACCCGAGGCGCTGCCCGACACAACCGGGAAACCGTTCTACGCCAACCTATGGTTCCAGGTGTTGGTGGCCATGGCATTGGCGGTGGTGTTGGGATACCTCAGCCCCGCCAAAGCGGTTGCCATGAAGCCGCTCGGGGATGCCTTTATCCGCCTGATCACGATGGTGATCACGCTCATCATTTTCTGTACGGTCGTCTCCGGCATCGCGGGCATGCAGGACATGCGCAAAGTCGGCCGGGTAGGCGGCAAAGCTCTGCTGTACTTCGAAATTATTTCGACACTCGCGCTGCTGGTTGGGTTAGTGGTGGGGAATCTGATCCACACCGGGCAAGGCTTCAACGCCGATCCAGCCACTCTAGACGCGCACGAAGTGTCGGCTTACGCCGGTCAGGCCAAGGCCCAGAGTCTTTCTGATTTCCTGATGCACATCATCCCGAACACGATCGTCGACGCGTTCGCCAAGGGTGACATTCTGGAGGTTCTGCTCGTTGCGCTTCTTTTCGGATTCGCCTTGTCTGCTGTTGGCCCGCGCGGCAAGCCTTTGGTGGAAGTGATCGAAGCCCTGACTCATGCGGTTTTCAAAATTGTCGGCATCCTGATGCGGTTTGCTCCGCTGGGCGCATTCGGCGCGATGGCCTTCACGGTGGGCAAATACGGTATCGCTTCGCTCGGCCCGTTGGCGAAGCTCATCCTCACCTTCTATCTGACCTGCATTGTATTTGTGCTGGTGGTCATGGGAGGCGTGGCCCGCGTGGCGGGATTCGGCATCATCCGATTCCTCATTTATATAAAAGAAGAGATCTTGCTGGTGCTGGCCACCAGTTCCTCAGAGACGGCGCTGCCCACCTTGATGGAGAAGTTGGAAAGGCTCGGTTGTTCCAAGTCTCTGGTCGGATTGGTCGTCCCTACTGGATACACGTTCAACACCGATGGCACGAGCATCTACATGACCCTGGCCGCTCTCTTTGTCGCGCAGGCCACCAACGCTCACTTGAACTTGATGCAGCAGGTCACCATCCTGGGCGTTGCGATTCTGACTTCCAAAGGTGCAAGCGGTGTACAGGGCGCGGCCTTCATCGCGCTGGTCGGCACGCTCATGGTAATTCCCGGCATCCCGGTCGCTGGCATGGCTCTGATCCTCGGCATTGACCGTTTCATGAGCATGTTCCGAGCATTGGTGAACATGATCGGGAACGGAGTCGCCACTCTCGTCGTGGCGCGCTGGGAGAATGAACTCGATCGCGAGACGCTGCAGCGCAATCTTGCATGAGGCGCCAAGGCCGGGCGCAGTGACATCAAATTTCGGCAGTCCCACAATGAGGCGCTTATGGATTTGAGGGATTTCAGGAATTCGATGCTTTCCCGCCGTACTCTCTTGACCCGCGTCGCCCCGGCGCTCGCTGGAAGTCTAGCGGCCATCTCTCCGGCCCGCTTTGCACTTGCTCAGAAGAAAGTCCCCAACGGCTCCGCGAACGAAAAGGTATGGAGCAACGAATATTGGGCAAAGAAAGACGACCTCCAGCTTTACATCTATCGCAAGAGACTGGGAGTGCCCAAGCCGGGGGAACCCGCAAAGCCTGCTCTTTTTCTGGCCCACGGTTCGTCGGTTTCTTCGCGACCGAGTTTCGATCTCACCGTTCCCGGTCATCACGACTACTCCCTGATGGACAAGTTTGCCGAGTACGGCTTCGACGTCTGGACGATGGACTTCGAGGGCTACGGCAAATCAGGCATGAGCGCGGGCAATTCGGACATCGCGACTGGAGCGGACGACATCAGGGCCGCTGCCGAAGTCATTCTTCGCGAAACCGGGCAGTCGCGCTTTCATCTCATGGGAGAATCCAGCGGAGCCCTGCGCGCGGGATCCTTTGCCATGGCACACCCCGAGCGCGTCGATAGGCTGGTGCTCGTGTCTTTTACTTACACCGGAGAGGGATCGCCCACTCTTTCCAAGCGCTCCGAATCGGTCGATTACTATCGCACACACAACCGGCGGCCGCGCGATCGAGAGATGATTCGCAGCATCTTTACTCGCGACAAGCCGGGCACATCGGACCCAGCGGTCGCCGAAGCTATGGCCGACGCCGAACTGAAGTTCGGCGACAGCGTGCCTACCGGATCCTATCTGGATATGACGACGCGACTGCCTATCGTCGATCCCCTGAAGATCATGTCGCCGGTGCTGATCGCCCGCGGGGAATACGACGGCATCGCCACGGAAGACGATCTACTGAACTTTTTCAAAAAGCTTCCAGTGCCGGACCGGGAGATTGCGCTTCTTCCAGGAGCCTCGCACTCGATCGCTCTGGGACTGAATCGCCAGCAATTCTGGCACGTCATGCGCAGTTTCCTGGAGATGCCCAGGCGCTTGGATGTTCAGAAATAAACTCCGTCGTCGCCGGCAGCGTCTTTCCAACCTATTGGCGGGCTTGGCCTCAGGCTACAGTCTGTAGTGAATTGCCGAAACGTTCTGCGAAGCTGACGAGATTCGGGAGCAAATCTGAGACGGCGGCGGACAATTGATCTCCCAGTTCGAAACACTCGCCGCGCACCGAGATTTCGAAAGTTTGCGGGCATGCCCCAAATAGCTCGCAGCATAGGGAAAGAAGGGTCTCAGGCGTCAACTGGTGAGCAAACAGTTGGTCGGAATGGAATGCTTCGACCCGCTTGCAAAGAATCTCGCCCGATCGTCCGGTGCGCGCCGCATCGATAAACAGAACCGACTCTGCATGACTCATGCGTTCGGCAAGCTCCGGAGTCAATTGCTGGCAGGCAAGGACCTCAGCATCGGGCGCCAAACCCGAGTGAGCCAGTTCCTCGGCTACGCGGACGCCCAGGCCGTCGTCGGAGCGGAGGCGGTTGCCATAGCCGATAATAAGGACGCTGGCCATTCGCGAACCTTTCTCACAGGGTTGCAACTTCATCGAGCAACTCCCCGTGCTTATCCCGCAATTGAATGCGGAGCGCTATCTCCCCGATCGCGTGGGTGGAGCAGCTCAGGCAGGGATCATAGGCCCGGACCACCGCTGAGACCCGGTTCAGCATACCTTCCTGCAAATGGTTGCCATCGATGAAGCGCTCGCTGACCTGACGAATACTGCGTCCGATGGCGAGATTGTTATGCCCCGTCGCCACGATCAGGTTCGCCCATGTGATGGCGCCTTCTTCATTCACTTTGTAGTGGTGAATCAAGGTGCCTCGTGGCGCCTCGATCATGCCCACGCCTTCCAGGGAATTTACGCCTCCGGTTGCCCGAAGGTGCTTGTCGAGAATCCGCGGATCCGCCAACAACAACTCGATTTTCTCCAGCGCGTGAACGATCTCAATCAGCCGGGCGTAGTGGTAGAGGAATGAGCTGTGCGCGGGCGAGCCAAAACGCTGATGGAATTCCGCGAACTCAGCATCGGCTTGCGGGGTACCGCACTGGTCGGCTGCATTCATTCTTGCCAGTGGACCAACCCGGTATGCACCTTCCGGAAAACCCTGCGGCTTAAAAAAAGGAGCCTTCAAATAAGAGTCAGCGAGGCTGGCTTCGCCGATCCATTCCGCGTAATCCTCGGCCGGAATTGCATCCTCTACGATTTCTCCACTGGCGCCGCGGAATCGCAGGCCGCCATCGTAGAACTGCAGATTTCCCTCTCGGTCGACTAGTCCGGCGTGCATGGTGGGCGCCGTACCGAAGCTGTCGATCTCATTTTTGTAGTTGTCGATCACCTTCTTGAAGAAACGGATCGTTTCGTCTGCAATTGTTTTAGCTGACGGTAGATCCGAAAGAATACGGTCGCGTATCGAACTGGAGAGCGGACTGGCGACACCTCCGGGCACAATCCATGACGGATGCACTCTTTCCTGCGCGAGGCCCTCAATGATCTGCAGTCCGAACTTGCGCAACTCGATGCCATCTCGCGCCATCTCCGGATGAGCGGCAATCACGCCGAGGACATTCCGGCTGGCAGAGTCCGAGTCCATGCCCAGAAGCAAATCCGGCGATGACAAGTAGAAGAAGCTCAGGGCGTGGGACTGCACAATCTGAGCGCAGTGGATCAGTTCCCGCAGTTGCCTGGCAACTGGAGGAATGCGCACCGCCATGATCGCGTCACAGGCCTTCGAGGAAGCCAGCAGATGGCTGACCGGGCAGATTCCGCAGATGCGCGAAGTGATGCCCGGCATCTCGTAATAGGGGCGCCCTTCGGTAAACTTCTCGAAGCCGCGCACCTGGGTCACGTGAAACTCGGTGCCCGCTACGCGGCCGTTGTCGTCCAACTGAATAGTGATCTTCGCGTGGCCCTCAATGCGGGTTACGGGGTCGATTGTGAGGCGTTTCATCCGATACTCCTCATCCAAATTTCACCGCGAGCGCGCCCTCGCGCTTCTTGCCATCCACCAGATCGGAAATCACGGCGGCGATGGTCTTGGCGGGCGGCGGGCATCCGGGCAGAGCCATATCGACCTTCACAAATTCACGCAGCGGCCGGGCATGCTTCAACAGCGGAGGCACGCCGTTGGTTGGGACCAGTCTTCCCTGCTGGGCTCCGTCTACATAAATCCGCTGCAGCAGTTTGTTGACTGGGATCGAATTGCGCATGGCGGGTATATTTCCCGTGACGGCGCAATCCCCGAGCGAGACGAGCAGGTGCGTGCGCTGGCGGATCTTCTGCAGCTTGAGAAGATCCTCCTGGGAACTGACCGCGCCCTCCACCAGGGTGACATCCACGTCCTCGGGAAACTCCTGCTCATCGACCAGCGGCCCGTAGACCAGCTCGATTTTCTGGGCGAGGGAGATGATGGCCGCGTCCATATCGAGCAGCGACATGTGGCAGCCGGAGCAGCCGTCGAGCCACACCGTCGCCACCTTCACCTTCTTCATACCTGGACCTCCCGGCGCTGCACGAGCGAACTGATGTTGTCGGTTCTCTTGGTCATCTCTTCGACTGCGCGGCCCTTCTCAGCGAGCGCCCCGGTAGGGCAAGCCTGCACGCACTTTCCGCAGTTGGTGCACGTGCGGGAGTCGCCCCACTTCTGATTGAGGTCGCTCACCAGTTTGGAGTGGATGCCGCGCGAGGTGATCTCCCACACGTGCGCTCCCTCCAATTCCGCGCACACCCGGACGCACCGTGTGCACAGGATGCAGCGGTTATGGTCCAGCACGAAGCGCGGGTGCGAGAGGTCGACTTCCAGCTTGGGATAGTTGTAGGCGAAGCGCACCGTGCTGAT
>Ga0075029_100001142_pt1 | contig 15202 bp, 13 predicted proteins | sample LitLauG_LLR_2013_FD_71391 | JGI IMG/M metagenome (GOLD analysis project Ga0075029, IMG submission 71391) | Freshwater sediment microbial communities from North America - Little Laurel Run_MetaG_LLR_2013 | ecosystem: Environmental > Aquatic > Freshwater > Creek > Sediment | place: USA...
CCGCTGTTTCGATGGGGTCTGGGCGGACCCCTCTCTTCCGGTCGCCAGTGGTTGAGTCCCATATCGCTGCGTGACGAAACGCGAGCAATCCTCTGGATCTTGGACCACGGCGTCGACGGCCCAGTGAACCTTACGGCGCCCTCACCGACCACCAATGCCGATTTCACGAGGTCCCTGGCCCGCCAACTCAAGCGCCCGGCGATCGCTCGGGTGCCCGGCGTCGCGCTCAAAGTCGTCCTCGGAGCGCAGTTGGCCGACGACGCGGTCCTCGCCAGTCAGCGCGTGATGCCGTCTCGCCTGCTCGAATCCGGCTTTCGCTTCGACCAGGCCGACGTCGACGCGATCTTGCGGTGGGCGCTGCTCGAAGAGTGACCCGTAAGGGTTCGAAACCGTGTTTTGAGGCAGGAATTTCGCGTTGCGGCCAAAATTAGGCGCTTTCGTCTCGAATATTTAACAATGTTTTCCCTGCTCGTGAACTTGTTCGACCCTTTACCCTCCGGTACAGTGGCCAAGAAACCATCAGTGATGGCTAAGCAAAACAATTGTGTCGACTTCGGTGGCACTGGGAGGCAATTAGATATGCAATTTGGACGCAAACTTCGGCTTGCGATAACCGTTGGCGCAGCAGCCAGCGCGTTATCGATGGGCCTTGTCGTTGCTCCGGCCGTGAGTGGCGCTAGCACGCCATCGGGGACCATCACATACGCGGAGGGTCCGGGTGCGAATCCGAACTACATCTTCCCGTACATGGGCTGCTCCTTCTTCTCGGTGGACAACATCAACCAGTTCCAGAACATGATGTATCGTCCGCTGTACTGGTTCGGCCTCGGAGGTTCGAGCGCCTACATCCCGTCGCTATCCACCGGTAACTCACCGAAGTTCAGCCACGGGAACAAGACCGTCACGATCACCATGAAGGGCTGGAAGTTCGCTGACGGCCAGACCGTCAACGCCCAGTCCGTCATGTTCTTCTTGAACATGTACAAGGCTGACCCGACGGCGTACTGCGGTTACAACGGTGGCTTCGGTATCCCCGACCAGGTGAAGAGCGCTTCGGGCAAGGGCAACACCGTGACGATCAACTTCACGACCTCGGTGAACCCGGGCTGGATCCTCTACAACTACCTGTCAGAGATCACCCCGTTCCCGACCACGTGGGACAAGACCGGGCCCAACACCAAGGCCCACTGCGAGACCGGTGTTTACGGCGCCGCCTCGACCAACGTGGCCTGCAAGAACGTTGAGCACTACCTCGACGGCCTTTCGTCCAACACGAGCACGTACACCAACGCAATGTGGCAGAGTGGTGTCGACGGTCCCTGGAGGCTCACGAGCTTCGACAACCTCGGCAACCTGACCTTCCAGCCGAACCCGCACTACTCGGGCCCCCAGAAGGCTCAGGTCCAGTACGTGAAGGAGTTGGCGTACACCTCGACCCAGGCCGAAGAGAACGACCTCCAGGCCGGCAAGGTCGACCTCGGTTACGTCGACCCGACGATTCTGACCCAGCCAGCTCCGGCACCCGGCAAGCCCGGCCCGAACTGGGGACAGTTGGCGTCGCGCTACAACCTGGTCACCGGTTCGTTGTGGAACTTCAACTACGCGCCGTTCAACTTCAGCCCCAAGGACCCGAAGTCCGCGGCGATTTCCCAGCTCTACATCCGCCAAGCTCTCCAGTTGGCCGTTGACCAGACCGGGATCATCACCAACGTGGACAAGGGCTACGGCTACCCGATCTACAGTCCGCTGCCCCCGGTCGTCCCGGCGTCCATCAGTGGTCCCGTTGCCAACCCGTACCCGTTCAACCTGGCCAAGGCTCAGGCGCTCCTGACGTCGCACGGCTGGACGATGCAGGGCGGAGTCGAGACCTGCACCTCACCGGGAACCGGAGCCAGCAACTGTGGCGCTGGCATCACACAGGGCTACACGCTGAACTTCAAGATCATCTGGGCCAGTGGGTCACCCTCGCTGGACCAGACGTTCAACGCGGAGATCGCTGACTGGGCCCAGATCGGCATCCAGTTCACCCACACGACCGACACGTTCAACAACGTGATCTCGGACTGCAGCGGTGGCGCCGGATACGAGATCTGCTCGTGGGGCGGTGGCTGGATCTACGCACCGGACTACTACCCGTCCGGTGAGACCCTGTTCACCCCGACCGGCGGATTCAACGTTGGTTCGTACGCCGACTCGCAGATGACGTCGCTGATCAACGCGACCACCTTCGGCACGGCCAAGTTGACGGCTTACGCCACCTACGCTGCCCAGCAGCTGCCGGTGTTGTACCAGCCCCAGGCGACCGGAGCCGGCGAGGTCATCAAGACCCTGAAGAGCTCGATTGGATTCACCCCGAACCCGCTCGAGAACTTCATGCCGGAGTACCTGCACTACTAGGAAACACCGCTACAGCGTTCGAGTTCGCTCGATCGACAAGGAGACCCCCCGCGAGGGGGGTCTCCTTGTTTCATTCGGTGACAACACATGCTGCGAACCAGTTATTGACAGGCCCGCTGATAGACTTTCGCCGTGTTTACCTACATCCTTCGACGGATCGTTCAGTCGTTCGTCGTCCTACTGATCGTGATGCTGGTCACCTTCACGTTGCCCTACTTTCAGAACCACGGCATCCTGGCTCCGGCCTACGCCGTGCTCGGTACCCACGCCACCCCCCAGAACGTCGCCATCTGGGCGGCCCAGAACGGCATGAACCACTCGTACTTGGCGCGCTTCTGGACCTTCGCGACCCAGGTCTTCTTCCACTTCAACCTCGGGCATTCGTACAAGCAGAACATGTCGGTGTGGCAGATCATTTCGCTCTACGTGCCCCGCACCATCTGGCTGGCCCTCTCATCGCTGATCTTCACGATCCTGATCGCGATTCCGCTCGGTATCTTCCAGGCCGCTCGACGCAACACCTTCTTCGACTACACCGCCACCGGGAGTGCCTTCGTCCTCTACGCCATGCCCTCGTTCCTGCTCTGCATGTTGCTGCTCGAGGCCTTCAGCTTCCACTTCCCGCACCTTCCGAGCTCCCCGCCCTCCGGCGTGGCGCCCTGGGCGATCTTCACTGATCCGAAGGGCTTCCTCCTGCCAGTGGCCGCGCTGACCATGCTGTCGGTCGCTGGCCTGAGCCGTTTCATGCGCGGCACCGTTCTCGAGGTCATGGTCCAGGACTACATCCGCACCGCCAAAGCTAAGGGCTGTTCCAACCGTCGAACGCTGTTCCGTCACGCCTTTCGCAACGCTCTGGGTCCGATCGTGACGATCCTCGGTCTATCGCTGCCCGCGCTGTTCGGTGGAGCCCTCATCGTCGAGACCGTCTTCAACTACGGGGGACTGGGCGTCCAGACGGTCTCCGCCGCGGTCGGACTGGACATTCCCATCGTCCTAGGAATCACGTTGCTGGTCTCGATCTTCACGCTGCTGGGAAACCTCCTCGCCGACGTCGCGCTCGGAATTGTCAACCCCCGGATTCGAATCGAAGGAACAGGCCGATGACCACTCAGGAGACGGCGGGCCAAATCATCAAGTCCGCCGTGGAAGCCGATTACGAGGCCACCGACCGCGATGACGAGATCGTCCCCCTGTGGAAACAGCGATTGCGCATCTTCATGCACAACAAACTGGCGATCGCATCGGTCCTGTTCATCCTCGTGATCACTGCCGCGTGCTATCTGGTGCCCTGGATCCACCCGACCAATCAGACCAATCAGGCCCTCACCTTCGGGACCAAATGGAACGCCAGCCCGTCATGGTCTCACCCCCTCGGCACGGACAGCTCCGGGTTTGACGTCTTGGGCCGTATATTTTACGGCGGAGAGTACTCGCTGACCCTTGGCTTCCTGGCCGGCTTCATCACGATCGTCGTCGGCACGCTCTACGGGATGATCTCGGGTTCACTGGCTGGGTTCACCGACACGGTGATGATGCGCACCCTGGACGCCTTCCTCTCGATCCCCTACCTGTTCCTGCTGATCACCCTGATCACGATCTTCGGGCGAACGACCACGTTCTTGATCATGGTGATCGGGTTGACCGGGTGGTGGGGCAACGCCCGAATCATCCGTGGTGACGCACTGCTCATCAGGAATCTCGAGTACTCCCAAGCGGCGACGGCAATGGGGGCCAGCAAGTGGCACATCATCCGTCGACACGTGTTCCCCAACTCCATCAGCAACATCGTGACCGTGGCCACGTTCTCGGTCGCCGACGCGATCCTCTTCCTCTCGGCGCTGGGATTCCTCGGGCTCGGCATCCAGGCACCCCAGACCGACTGGGGGACGATGCTCCAGGCGGGCACCTCCCAGATGCAGAACGGTTTCTGGTGGGAGATCTACCCGCTGGCCGCGATCTTCATTCTCGTGGTCGTGGCGATCAACTACATCGGTGACGCCCTGCGCGACGCGTTCGAGGTTCGACTCCTCGAGCGCTAGTAGCTGGACGAAGGGCTCTCGACCACGGTCTCGTGTGCAACACAGGAAGTCAGCCGGTGCCTGATTTGAATCCGGTGGCGACCAGTGACTTCAGCGACGCAAAGTGTCAGCCGCGATGGCGAGGTCGACCAACTCCGCGCTGAGCGGAACGATGGGGGCTGGCAGATCGCCCCTGGCGAACCATTCCAGCCCCGTCAACTCGGCGCTCGCCAACAGTTGCCGAGCGCGCGCGTCGACCCTCGCGACGAAACACACGTCCAGATGCGGCACCGGATTGATGGCGGTCCGGCACGGATAGGACGAGAGACGAACGTCGATGGGCGCTGGGTGGACGTGAGCGGCCAACGACGTCTCTTCGATGAGTTCTCTCGCGGCCGTGGCGGCGATGCTTTCGTCGCCAGCTTCGAGGTGCCCGCCGAGCGGACCCCACCGTCCGTAGCGACGGTGGCGGGCGAGCAGGACCAGGCCGTCGTCGTTGACGACGATCACACTGGCCACCAGATGGGCGTCGTCGCGCGGACCGGCCCCGAGGAACGCCAAGGACTGGGCCCACATCGCATCGCGACCTTCGGGCGCCGCGGTGGCCGCCAAGAGCGCGGCCGTCGAGTCCCACTGGTCGATTTGGCGCATACGCATGATGGTATCGGGGGCCTTCGGTGGCGCCGGTCTACGGCCCAAGATCCTCCGACCCGGTCTCTAGGCAGTCACGCGACTCGACGAGACAACCAGATGAGGGCCGATGGGATCAGGCCGACCGAGCGCCCAGGGTGACGGCGGTGCGAAGCGGGAAGTGACACGCGGCCTGATGGGTCGGACCGAAGTCCTCGAAGGGGGGCTCCACGTTCGCGCAGACGTCCTGAGCCCGCGGGCAGCGGGTTCGGAAGCGGCACCCCGAGGGCGGGTTCACCGCTGAGGGAAGCTCGCCCGTCACCTGACGGCCGCGTCGGGCGCGGGCCTCGGCCGGGTCCGGGACGGGAACGGCCTCGAGCAACCCCTGGGTGTAGGGGTGAACCGGGGAGCGGAAGACGGACTCCGCATCGCCGATCTCCACGATCTTGCCCAGGTACATGACGCCAATGGTGTCGGCCATGTAGTAAACGACGGCCAGGTCGTGACTAACCATGATGTACGAGAGGTTGTGCTCGCGCTGCAGTTCCTTCATCAGGTTGAGGATCTGGGCCTGAATTGACACGTCGAGGGCCGAGACCGGCTCATCGGCCACGATCAGACGGGGATTCAGCGCCAGGGCGCGGGCCAGTCCGATCCGCTGGCGCTGGCCACCCGAGAACTCGTGGGGGTAGCGGTCGGCGGCTGTCGGCTCCAGGCCCACCGAGAGCAGGAGGTCGGTGACTCTGGCCGCCCTCTCCGCCTTGGAGCCCTCTCGCTGGACGAGCAGGGGCTCACCGAGGATCTGGGCCACCTTCATGCGCGGGTCGAGGGACGAATACGGGTCCTGGAACATCATCTGGCGCTGGCGGCGGTCGACTCGTGAGGGTTTGTGGTTCTTCGCCGAAACGATCTTGCCGTCGAAGGAGATCTGGCCGGCGGTCGGCTTCTCGAGGCCAACGACCATACGGCCGATGGTCGTCTTACCGCACCCGGACTCACCAACGAGCCCGAAGGTCTCGCCTTCGTTGATGGTGAAACTGACGTTGGAGACGGCGTTGATCGCCCCGACCTTGTGCCGGATGAAGCCGGCCTTGATGGGGAACTCCTTGACGAGCCCTTCGACCCGCAGGATCTCCCTGGCCGGTGGCTTGGTGCTCTCACCAGCGGCAGCGGTTGAACGCACGACCACCGGCTTTGGTCCGGCGACGGGGTGGAAGCAGGCGAACTGACGGTCACCGTCGACCGTGAGCGGTGGTTCGACGTCGCGGCACTGGTCGGTCGCGTAGGCGCATCGAGGGGCGAAGCGGCAACCCACGATCTCCTTGGTGAGATCCGGCGGAAGACCGGCGATCGAGGAGAGCTCGTGCTTGGAGGTGTTCTCCAGGTTGGGCATGGAAGCCAGCAGCGCCTGCGCGTAAGGATGGCGCATCGAGCCGAAGAGGTCATCGGTTCGGGCCTCTTCAGCCTTCTTCCCGCCGTACATCACGACCACGCGGTCGGTCCGACCGGCGATGACACCCATGTCGTGGGTGATCAACAACACGCCCATATTCAGTTCGCGGCGCAAGTTGTCGATGATGTCGAGGATCTGGGCCTGGATGGTGACGTCCAGCGCCGTGGTCGGCTCGTCGGCGATCAGCAACTTCGGCCGACAGACCAGTCCCATCGCGATTATGACCCGCTGGCGCAGACCGCCCGAGAGTTCGAAGGGGTACTGGTCGAGCCGTTCTGCGGGTCGGGGCATCTCCACCATCTCGAGAACTTCGAGGGCGCGCTTGTTGGCGTCCGCGTCGCTCGCCCCCTCGTGAATCCTCAGTCCCTCACCGATCTGTCGACCGATCTTCATGGTCGGGTTCAACGAGCTCATCGGATCCTGCGGGATCAGCGCCACGGTCCGTCCCCGTTGCTTCTGCATGTCGGTCTCCGAAAGAGTCGCGAGGTCGATACCGTCGAGCACGATGTTGCCCGCGGCGATTCTTCCGTTACCCGGAAGCAGTCGCATGATCGCCAGACCCGAAGTGGTCTTGCCGCAGCCCGACTCGCCGACCAAACCAACGCACTCACCTGGATCGATTGACAACGAGAAGTCGTCAACAGCTGTCGCAAAGGTCTTTCGGGTGGCGAACTGAACTTTCAGGTTGTTAACGGTGAGCAGCGAGGGCATAATCCACCAATCCTACTCCCCAATGGGGCATTCCCAGTGCCCGACGAATGCGTTGCCAGACCGTCGGACGGGCTATCACTGGTCTCGCATTGGCAGATTCCAACTCCGCCGGTGATGGACGCTCGGACCCATACGGCGAATCGCCTCGAGGTGGTCGCTCGCGCCGTAGCCCTTGTTGTGGGCCCAGCCGAAGGCTTCGTAGCCCGTGTCGATCTCTCGCATGTGCTCATCTCGAAGGACCTTGGCGAGCACCGAGGCGGCGGCAATCGTCGCACTGATTCGGTCACCCTTCACAATCACCGTCGCCGGAAGATCCGCGTAGCGGGCCGGCGGCGGCACTGGCGCGTCGAAGGCGATGTCGACTGGTCCCCGCAGAAGATTGAACGATCCGTCGATCAGTGCGTGGGTCGGACGCATCGTGAGTTGATCCAGCGCTCGAGTAGCGGCCACCGTGAGCGCCGCCCGAATACCCCACCAGTCAATCTCCTGGGCGCTGACCCAGCCGAAGGCGGACTCGGCCGCCCACTCGTTGATCGGATTGACGAGCGCCCGGCGGCGCGCCGGCGTCAGCAACTTCGAATCGGTGAGTCCCGTTGGCGGATGGGCGAGCTCGGCTACCACGACCGCACCAACCGTCATCGGCCCGGCCAGCGCACCTCGGCCGACCTCGTCAATTCCGACCACGACTTCCCCACTCGAGATGAGTGGTCGTTCGAACCTGAGCAGGTCCATTTCGGCATCGATCACGTACCTAGGGTACCGAGGGGTCGCTCGACCGACGGGACACCTAGCATTTGCGACTATGAGTAACGACGCCGTACTGGTGCCCCTCAAACGATTCGACGTCGCCAAGGACCGCTTGCGCCAGTCTGGTGTCTCGGATGCGACTCTGGTGGCTAAGCAACTCGCCATCGGCGTCCTTGATGCCTGTCGACCCAGAGACGTGATCGTCATCGGCGAAAGCAGTGAAATCGCGGACTTCGCCAGAGAACGCGGCCTTGAGTCGTTCGAGTCGACTGCGACCAGTCTGAATGAGGCGGTCACGCTCGCCTACCGATCCACCGCCGATCGATACGACCGGGTGTTCATCGTTCACGGCGACCTGCGCTATCCAGCTGGCTTGGGCACGTTCATTCCTGGATTAGGAATCACCATCGTCACGGACCACCACGGGACCGGCACCAACGTGCTGATCCTTCCGACGCGGCTCGACTTCCACTTCAGCTACGGGCCGGACTCGGCCCATCGACACCTGGACGAAGCACTTCGACTGGGCCAGCAATCGACATTCCTGCGCGACAGCCCGTGGCGATTCGACGTCGACGAGTCAGACGACCTGAATTGAATCGAACACGGCACGAAGGGGGCCTTTCGGCCCCCTTCGCACCATCATTCCCTTGGGAATCGATTACTTCTTAGCAGCGGCCTTACGGGCCGGAGCCTTCTTGGCCGGAGCCTTCTTGGCTACCTTCTTGGCGGCGGCCTTCTTGGCCGGAGCCTTCTTGGCCGGAGCCTTCTTGGCGGCGGCCTTCTTGGCCGGAGCCTTCTTGGCGGCGGCCTTTCGGGCCGGAGCCTTCTTGGCCGGAGCCTTCTTGGCTACCTTCTTGGCGGCGGCCTTCTTGGCCGGAGCCTTCTTAGCGGCCTTCTTTGCTGGGGCCTTCTTTGCTGGAGCCTTCTTGGCTACAGCCTTCTTCTTCGCGGCTGGTGCCACTTTCCCTCCTTGGGACTCAACGTTGAATCAATGTGGGACCTCGAGCGAGCCAATATGACCCCTCGAATGCGGTTCCGCTTTGACAGACATGAACTCGCTCATGGGCCACCCAGCTTCACAGCTGTGCGGCGACTGATCGCAGTGCACGGCCCTACGCGAAAGAGCGTCTCGCGAAGACGTTGCAAGCAACGTTTCGCGCAACGTTGACCTCCTCCGCAGAAGGACATCTAAAAGTTCACTCGCTTTCGACATCAATGTCAAGCATTTCGAAGTTTTTTACGACAGATGGAAACCGTGAGTACCGACGAAGGCATCTACCTCGGAAGAAGTTCGTCGGGGGATGCGATGAGCGGACACGAACGATCGACATTGGTATTGGGTCCAAGTCGAAGTGGAAAGACTTCGTCGTTGATCATTCCGAACTTGCTCATCACGCGAATGCCGAGTGTCGTGACATCGACCAAGGACGACGTCGTTTCGATGATGTCGCGGGTGAACCGCGAAGGTTCGACGTTGCTCTTCGATCCCTCCGGAACCGTCGCGACACCCGATGGGGTGCACCGCATCGGCTACTCACCGATTCGACAGTCCCAGACGTGGGACGGCGCGGTCCTCGCATCGCGAACGCTCGTAGACATCGCCCGACGCGGCCGACTCGACCGCAGCGATGACCACTGGACCGAGCGCGCTGGCGCACTGGTCGCTCCCCTCCTGCACTACGCCTCACTTCACGACGAGAACCTGGGGCAACTCTCCTCGAGGATCGACGATCGTCGAGCGGACGACGCGTTGTCTGGACTGAGCGAACGACACGGCCCGAGCCATCCCGCCGTCTCGTTGCTCCGGGGGATCCTGGCCACCGAGGAGCGCGAACGCTCGGGCATCTGGTCGACTGCCTCGGGACTCTTCTCGGGTATGCGGACCGAGGCGGCGAGGGCTTCCTCACGTGAGCCCGCCCTCGATCTCGGAAGCTTCCTTGCCGGCCCCCACCAACTCCACATCGTCGCCCCGAGTCGTCACCAGGCCGTCACCACGCCACTCGTGGTCGGCCTGATCGAGGAGATTGTCCACGCGACCTACGATCGGCACCCTCAAGGGGCTCGACTTCTTCTGGCCCTCGACGAGTTGGCCAACGTGGCCCCGTTGCCGCGATTGACCAGCATCGTTTCCGAGGGAGGCGGTCAAGGAGTGCTCACCCTCGCCAGCCTCCAGGACTTGAGCCAAGCTCGAGCACGGTGGGGTGCTCCGGCGGACGGTTTTCTGTCGCTGTTCCCCACGACGGTGGTCCTGCCCGGAATCGCCGACCGGCCCACGTTGGAACTGCTCCGGCACTTGGCCGGGAGAACCATGGTCGAAACTCCCACCGCCCAATTCGGTCGTCGGGGTAGGAGTTCGGGTCACTCGACCAGTTGGGTCGAACGCGACCGCGCCTCGATCAGCCAACTGGCAGTAGGGCGTCGAGGCTTTGCCGTAGGCCTGGACAGTGACAAGACCATGCGATGGATCGAGATGACTCCGGCCTTTCGCGACCTGCGGTTCCGAACTCACCTGGACCGCGCCGACCGCGAGCGGTCGAGTTCGCGCTCACGTTGACGCCACGCGGCGAGTGCCGTGATCCCCAATGGCCGGGGACCGTGTTCTCGCACCTGGGAGGTCATCCTCGCTCGACCGAGGCCCAACGCGCCCTCGCGCACGCCTCGTTCGTCTCGCAGGTCTGGATAGAGGAAGTCGATTGCCGTCTCTACGTGCGACCCCGAGGTCCCGAAGGTCGCCGCATCGGCCCAGGCTTCGACCAGATGTCGGCGTGAGACCGCGACCCGACCCTCGAGCGCCGCACCGAAGGCGTGTTCGTCGACCTCATCTCTGGCGCGGATCGGTGCAGCCACCTCGAACTCGGGAGTCCAGCCATCAAGGTCGCGTGACCACTGGCCGACGGTGTGGTCTCGCGTCCACTGCAACTTCTTCCCACGATCCGAATGGTGACCTCCCCACATTGACCGATAGCCCTCGTCGAGTCCCTCGACGTGCTCGATTCCCTCGAAGGAGCGCCACGCCTTCCACCTCGTGCGTTGGGCCAACTCGAACCGAAGCGACGATCGATAGAGTGCATCGGCGGCCGCGACGTGCCCGAACAAGGCGCGACTGTCGAGGACGTTGGCGGCGTCGGCCGGCCTGGCGCCGACCAGCACGTGGTCGTGGAGATGCGGCTCGCCGTGGCGGTTGATGCCGTGAGTGAAACCCACCGCGACCTGCCAACGTCCGCCCTCGTCGCGATCGCCGCCGTCGCGTCGGTCGCGCACCACCAGGGCATGCCGCTCGAGGTAGTCAATGGTGGCGCTCACCGATGCCCGGTGGGCTTCGATGACGCCAGGTGCACTCGCGGGATCGACGGCCACGACGATCGAGATCGGTCTCGGCGCCGCCATGACGATGTCGTAGCCGAAGACCGACGAACGCGGTGAGGTCTGCAGCGAACGGGCAACGTCGCTGGAGACGCGACTGTCGCCTCCACCGCGCAACCACCAGCCCGGACCGCCGGCGCGGACCCCGTCGAGTTCGAGGGCCGGATCGTCCGTGAAGTAGCGAACGTCGTCGGAGCGACGAACGAAGATGCGCAACATTATGGTCCCTTTGGGGACCCATCGGTCGCCTAGAGCTGATCGCCGATCCGGCTCGCCAGCTCGTGACCGGCCTTCGCGTACTTCGGCGTGACCACGACCGCCCCGGCACCCGCCCGGAGCATGAGATGGTCGAGGAAGGCTGAGTCCGAGATGCGAAATCTCACCGCGTGGCGCCCGTCCGTCGTTTCGGCCCACTGGGCGTTGGGCAGGGGCTCGAAGAGCCATCGCAGCCGACTCTCGATGACCACAACCACCTCGTCGCCCTCTTCGCCCACCTGGGTCAACCAGTTGGCCGCCGTGTCCGCCGGACGCTGTTCGGTCACCGGCGACAACGCGAGTATCGCGTTGATCCGGTCGACCCGGAAGGTGCGCCAAGCGTCTCGAGTCACGCAAAAGGCCCGGACATAGGTGTGCCCGTTGAGCACCTTGAGCTCCTTCGGCTCGATGGTCCGCGTCTGGGACTGCTCCGCCACGCCGGGCGTGTACTGGATCTTCATCTGCAGGCCCTGCTGAACAGCATTGTTGACGGCGCCCACCAGCTCTTCGTTGGTCGTTAGATCGACCTGGACGAAAGAACTCGTCGCCGCCTCGATCTTCTCGATGGCCGAGAAGATCGCCGCGTCGGTGTACACCCTTGAGGCTTCGCGCAGGGCCACGTTGAGTTCGAACAGGTCCCTCCACATGAACGGCGACGGCTCGACTTCATCCTCACCGAGGTCGCTGAAATCGGCCCGGTAGATCGAATCGTCATTGGCCTCGTCGTCCCAGTCGTCACAATCTTTGATGACATGGGCCGGGAAGAGCCCGGGACTGTCACTCGACTCGAACATCGGCTGCAACGAGACGAGTCGATCCATGATGAGTCGCACGTGATCGGGTTCGAGCGAGAAACGCGTGGCCAGCTCACTGATTCGCAGCCCGTTCTCGGAGAGGTAGACGGCGTGGAGCAGTTGGAGCGTCTGGCCGAGGACGTCGTTGGTGGCCGGTCCCTCGAACGAGAGTGACGCTGGCTCCACACCCTGGCCTCGATTCACGCCCTTCAACCACTCGCGCAACTCGGTCTTCAACGCCTTGGGGGCGACCAACCTCACGCGGTCGGCCGAATCGAGAACGAACTGCAGGGCCGATGACGGATTCTCGAAACTAATGCCCACTTCGACGCGGCCGTCCTTCTGGTTCGCGGCCAGTGCCATTGGGTACTGGCGGGTGATGAGCTCGGCGTAGTTCTCGTTCGTGGTGACGACGACGTCGATCGGCGCGGGAGACTTGGAGAACTCCGGACGCCAGCTCCGCGCGATCTCGAGGGTCTCGTCGTCCACTTCGAAGATGTCCGCCAGCACGACCGGCATCGACGTCATGCGGCTGAATCGATACCCCTTGATCTCCTCGGTGCCCTTGGTCCTCGCGATGAGATACGTGCTCGACCCGAAGACGCTGACGAGCAGGGGCTCGACGAGGCGAGGCTTCTCGACCTTGGATCGGTAGTCGAAGATAAGGGCCCGGTGAAGGTTGAGCGCCCGCAGGACCGGCGTGAAGTAAGTCGACGCAGCTAATGAACTGTCGGAGGCGGGAGCTTCGTTGAACACGCTGAAGACGCCCGTCGCCCCGAACCCAGTGAAGCGCAGCGCCATTTTCACGACCCTCTCCTCGGCGGGAGAGAAGTAGATCAGCGGCGCGTAGCCACTGGACGGGTCGATCCGATATCCGACGCTCGAGTCGTCGTTGACGACCGTTTCGATCTCGAAGCCGAGCTCTCGGATTCGAGCCTTGTCCCGCTCGAACTTCTGGCGCACGGCGCCCTCGTTGCCGGCGTAGGCCAGAACCTTGCGCGGACCCTTCGACGACACCGGGAACTCGTCGATCTTCAGCTCGCGGACGATCTCCTCCTGGGTGAGCGCCCCGTGACGCCACGCTCGCTGCAGGAGCAGCACTAGGGCCACGAGTCGCTCGCGACTCTGCTCGACCCCACCGCGTATTGCGCTCATCCATCCCCCATCAACGTCACGACATCGAGGGTACTAGCGAGACGCGCGAGGGCCGTGCGGTCAGCTACGCACCGGCAGGGTCGGTCGACGCCGCCTCGCCGCCGACCTCTTCGCGCCGCCACGTGCCCGAACGGCCACCCGACTTCTCCCAAAGCGCCACGCCCTCGATGGTCATGGTTCGGTCGATGGACTTGCACATGTCGTAGATGGTGAGGGCCGCGACGCTGACGGCCGTCAGGGCCTCCATCTCGACCCCGGTGCGGTCCACGGTGTCCACGCTGGCTTCGATATCAATGTGGGTGTCGGCGATGGTGAAATTGAGGTACACGTTGCCCACGGCGACCTGATGGGCCATCGGAAGCAGCATCGCCGTCTGCTTCGCCGCCTGAACCCCGGCCACCCGCGCGGTGGCGAGTACATCGCCCTTGTTCATCGTGTTCGCGGCGACACTGGTGGTCGTGGCGGCCAGCATGTTGATTCGCCCGCGCGCGAGTGCACGGCGGGCCGTGATCTCCGAGGGGCCCACTTCCCGGGGGAACGCTCCACCACCGGACGGTCGACGTAGTTGGTGGAAGTCGTCCACCGGGCAATCCTAGTGAGGACCGGACCGAGCCAGGACGACGACCGGTAAACTGAATCAGTTGATGCGCCGCAGGGAGTCAGTTGATGCCGACATATGAGTACGAATGCCAGAGCTGCCAGCGTCGTGTCGAGGCCGTCCAGAAGTTCTCGGATCCCGACCTGACCACCTGCGAGACCTGCGGCGGGACGTTGCGCAAGGTGTTCTCCGCCGTCGGCATCGTCTTCAAGGGGAGCGGCTTCTATAAGAACGACAGCCGCGGACAGGGTTCCTCCTCGACACCTCCGGCGTCCACGCCGAGCGCCGGTCCGGCGCCGAGCCCCGCGCCGAGCCCGGTGGCCAGCACTCCCGCCTCGACGGATTAAGCGCCCGAGACTGCGATTCCGCTGATCGCCACCGTCTGACCGGCGGCACTGCCGGGAAGCCATTCCACGTCGTTGCCGATGTGGGTCACGTCGAGCAGCATTCGCTGCAACGTCGACGCCACCGTTATCTCTCTGACCGGCTCAGCCAATTGTCCGTCGCGGATCATCAGTCCCGTCACTCCGACGGAGAAGTCTCCCGAGATCGGATTGACTCCCGAGTGCACGCCCATCAGAGACTCCACGTATATCCCCTCGCCAACCGCGGCGAGAATCTCGGCTTGGCCGAGCTCGCCCGGCAGGGCCTGGAGCGCTCGACATCCGGCCGACGGCGATCCGGCGATCCCGCCGCGGACCGCGCTGCCGGTCGACGAGGTTCCGGCTCGCCGAGCCGACACGGTGTCGTAGACGAAGCCCTTGAGGCGGCCGGCGTCGATCAGCACGTTGCGCCGACAGGCCAGACCCTCGCCGTCGAAGACGCTGGCGGCGAAGTGACGCGGGTCCGTGGGGTCATCGAGGAGGGTGAAGCGGTCACTGGCCACGACTTCGCCGATTCGGTCGGCGAAGAAGGACCGGCCCCGGACGACGGCTTCTCCACTCAAGGCACCGCCGATGATTGCGAACAGCATCGCCGAACTGCGTGGATCGAAGACCGCCGTGGTCTTCATCGAGGCGGGCTTCACCGCGCCGAGCATCCGGGTCGACCGGCTGATGGCGTCGCGGGCCGCTACCGA
>Ga0075029_100001143_pt1 | contig 15193 bp, 10 predicted proteins | sample LitLauG_LLR_2013_FD_71391 | JGI IMG/M metagenome (GOLD analysis project Ga0075029, IMG submission 71391) | Freshwater sediment microbial communities from North America - Little Laurel Run_MetaG_LLR_2013 | ecosystem: Environmental > Aquatic > Freshwater > Creek > Sediment | place: USA...
CGGCGGGCGCGTCGCGCTGGAGCTCGGGCTCGCGCACCCCGAGCGCGTGGATCGCCTGGTGCTGCTCTGTCCCGCGCTCGCTTGGCGGCGCGAGCGCCCGTGGGTGCCGCTGCTGAGGCTCACCAGGCCAGAGCTTGGCCTGGTGCAGCTCGCTCCCCGCACGGTCGTGGAGGGGATCGTGCGCAGGGTGATACCCGATGCCGAGAAGGGCTGGACGGCGGCCGGCGTGGACGAGTTCCTGCGCGCCTACCTGACCCCGGCGGGTCGCGCCGCCTTCTACGCCGCCGCGCGCCACATCTACCTCGACGAGCCCAACGGCGAGCGCGGCTTCTGGCCGCGCCTGGCCGGCCTGCAGCCACCCTCGCTGTTCGTGTGGGGCGTGCACGACAGGCTCGTGCCGCTCGCCTTCTCGCGCCATGTGCGCGAGGCGCTGCCCTCCGCGCAGCAGCTGCCGCTCGAATGCGGGCACGTGCCCCAGATCGAGCGCTCGGCCGAAACCCACGCGGCGATGGCCGAGTTCCTCTCCCAACGCGCCGCCGAGGGTTCCCGCGGAGCCGCGCGCGGCGGCCACGCCGCGCGCGGCCGTCCGCCGGCCACGCCCGGCGCCTGAGGGAGCGATCCGCGAGCGATCCGTGGACGGGGCCGGCCCTCGGGCCGTCCCCTGCCGGGACCCCGATCGAGCCGTCGGGGGGCTCTGTTAGCTTGCGCGCCTCAGGTTCGGGGCTCACAGGACGAGCCGGCGAGCGCCAACTAACCAAGCACGGAGTGTTCTGGTGGCCTTTGCAAGAGCGCGCAGCGGCGGGGGGGTCGGCGGCGATGTGACCCTCGCGGCACGGATGAGCGATCCTCGCGCTGCGACCCGCCGGATCGCGTCCCGCCCCGCACTCTGGCTGCTGGCCGCCGCGGTCTTCGCGCTCGCGCTGGGCGCGTGGACGCCGGCCGCGCGCGCGTCGTTCGTCTCCTCGATCCAGGCCGGCCAGTCCCTCGTCCTGCCCGCGGGGGATTCCCAGTACGTGTTCGTGGGAAGCACCGCGGGCGCGCGCCCGATGGAAGCGGTGTCCTGGTCTCAGGACCTCGCGGTCAGCGCCGCGTACTCGGGCAATGAGGCGGTCTCGATCGGACGTTCGGTGTCGAACAGCCGCTCCTATCTCACCACTGCCGCGGGCCGCGCGATCGCAGGGGTGGGCATCAACGGCTTCGCGGTGGCGAAGACGTTCACGGCTCACGCGAGCGCCGTCGGCCCCGGCCAAAGCGGCGGGCCGGAAACGCCGGCCCCGGGGATGAGCCTGGAACTCCCGTTTGAAACCAAGGCCGGCGACGTGGTGCTGATCGTCGCGGGGGGGCAGGGCACCGGAAGCCTCGCGCTCAGCGGCATCACCGCCACGACACTGCAGAACGCGAGCTTCAGCGCCGGCGCGCAGGTGATGGCCTCGGCCGCGATCTACAGCGCGTCGCTTCCCGCCGGCCACCACGTCGCGCACTGGAAGTCGACGACCTACCTCAGCAACGCCGGCACGAGCCTCGGTGCGGTGGCGTATGTGCTCGCGCCGGAAGAACCCGTGTGCGTCGTGCACTCGCTGCCCTCGTTCATGGACCAGGGCGAGTTCGAAACGGCATCGAGCGTCGCGGACGTGGTGGAAGTCGAGTGCCTGCCCGTATACGCCGAGCACATGGTGAAGTTCAGCGCGACTGAGCTCTACGACAGCTGCAACAGGGAACTGAGCTGGTCGGAACCGGTGCCCTACGCGCCGCTTCCCGGCCCGAACTTCAAAGTCAAACTCGACAACGACGGCAACGCGACGGCGGTGCTGTGGGGCGGGCCCTCGTGCGCGGCCGGCGAAAGCACGCTGATCTCCGCGCATCTCGAAGAAGCCCCCTACACCACCGTCACCACGCCCTTCAAGGTGCTCGCGCCCGCTCCCACGCCGGCGGGTGTGAGGGCCGAACCGGCGAGCGAGGTTGAGAGCGAGGAAAACAGCAGCGTGGCCACGATCGTGGAGGTGGAGTTCCCGCCGGTCTTCGCGGGGAGGTACGTCAACATCAAGGCGCTCGGCCTGTTCTCGAGATGCCTGATGGAACCCAAAATCGTGTGGGTCGGCCCCGACGAGATCCTCGCGGCGACCGAAGCCGAAGAACTGACGAGGGTCAAGCTCGACAACGACGGCAACGCGTTCGTCGTCCTGCTCGGCGGCGGGTCGTGTGCGCCCGGCACGAGCCTGATCGAAGCGAGCCTCGAAGAAGCGCCCTACACGACCTACACGACCACGTTCAAGGTTGAACCGCCGCGGCCCACGATCGGGCCCGAATCCGAACCGGAACCGGAACCCAAGCCCGCCTTCACGATCGAAAAGCTCCAGCGGATCGGCGGCGAATTCACGAAGTCCGAACTGACCGGGAAGGTCGGGCAGACCGTCCACTACGAGATCATCGTGACCAACACCGGGGAAGTGCCCCTCAAGTTCGCCAACTTCAGCGACCCCGCCTGCACCAACATCAAAGGCGGCGCCAAGGAACTGACGCCCGGGCAGACGGCGACCTGGACGTGCGAACACAAGCTCACCACGACGGGGAAGTACATCAACTCGGCGGCCGTCGAAGGCGGCGACGGCACGGGCACGATGCAATCCAATGAAGTCGTCGTGAAAGCCGAAAAGACGGAAGTGATCGAAGGCAAACCGATGCCCGCGTTCACGATCAAGAAGTACCAGGAGATCGAAGGCAGCGGCAAGGGCTTCACGACCCACACCCTCTATGCCAACCTCGGCGAAACCGTCGACTACGAGCTGATCGTCACGAACACCGGGAACGTGGGGCTCACGTTCTCCAACTTCATCGACACCAGATGCGAAAACATCGCGGGCGGCCCCGGTGCGATCGAAGTCCCCCCGGGCGGATCGACGACCTGGACGTGCGAACACACGATCACGAGCCAGAAAGGGTGGGTCAACTCGGGCACCGTCACCGGCACCGGAGGCGGCAAGTCGCTGACCCACACCTCAAACCAGGTCGTCGTGTACGACCCGTGATCGCCTGAGGGACGCAGTCCCCTGATCTCGCCGGGCGACGCGCCGGCGGCCTGCAAGGTCTCGCCCAACCGGCGCTCGCGCTAAAGCCCGAGGCTGCGCTGGTCGAAGCGCCGTCTATGAGATCCAGCACGCTGACTACCCCTGTCGTCGCGCTGCTCGCGCTGATGTGCGCCGCTCCCGCCGTGGCCGCCTCGGCGCCGACGCCCACCATCACGGAGTTCAGCAGCGGCCTGGCCCAGGGCGCTGAACCGCTCGGCATCGTCTCGGGCCCCGAAGGGGATCTCTGGTTCACCCAGGCCAGCTCGAGCGCTGCGCTCGGCAGGATGACGCTCCCGGGCGGGATCTCGAGCTACTCGACGCTCGCAGCCACCACCGCGGTGACGCTCGGCCCCGACGGCAGGCTGTGGTTCGCCGAGAGCGGCCCCGGCGCGAAGATCGGCGCGCTCGAACCGGCCTTCGGCCTGCTCACCGAATACACGCAGACCGCGAGCACCACCCTAGCCGGCCTGACTGCGGGTCCCGAAGGCGACGTGTGGTTCACCGATGAACACGGCAGCGAATCGTTCGTCGGCAGCATCGCGCCTGCCACCGGCGCGATCACCGAATACAAACTCCCGACGCTCGCCAGCAAGCCGGCGCAGATCACCGTCGGCGCGGAAGGCGCCCTGTGGTTCACCGAGCCCGGCACGGGCTGGATCGGCAAATTCAACACCATCACGAAGGTTCCGGTCGACTACAAGAGCGGGATCACCGAAAAAGACGAACCGAAGGGGATCGCCACGGGGCCGGAAGGCGACATCTGGTTCACCCTGGCCGGCAAAACCCTCCCCGCGATCGGCCGGCTCAACCCGACCACCTACGAAGTGACCGAGTTCTCCAAAGGCCTCGGGGCCGGCACGCCGCAGGCCATCGTGACCGGCAGCGACGGGAACCTCTACTTCACCGACAGCACCGGAGCGCTCGGGCAGATCACCCCGCAGGGGGTCATCACGGAGTTCAAGACGGGACTCTCCGAAAAAGCCGAACCGTGGGGGATCACCAGTGGGCCGGACGGCAACATCTGGTTCACTGAGAAGGCCAAACCCGCAAGGATCGGCAGGCTCACCGTCGCACCGTCCGTGGGCTCGCTCGAAGCTGTGAACGTGACGACGCAGTCGGCGACGCTGACGGCGAAGCTCGGCGCGAACGCGCAGGCGACAGAGTACTTCTTCGAATACGGGCCGACGCCGTCCTACGGGACGACCTCGCCCACCTTCTCCGCCGGCAGCTCCGGCGGTCCCGTCGCCGTGTCGCTGCCGCTGACAGGCCTGAGCGCCGGCGCGAGCTACCACTTCAGGGTCGTCGCCTACAACGCGACGGGCACCACCGTTGGCCCAGACGCGGTCTTCACGGCGGCGCTGCCGCCGAAGCCGGGCGCGCTCGAAAAGCTCCCAGCCGGCCTCGAAAGCCCGCTGACTCCCAACTGGACGACGGCGCCCGTGCTCGGTAGCGATGCGGGCGCGGCACCCGCCTCCGGCACGGTGCTCGTGCAGAACTCCTCCGGCGCCTTCGTCGCGCTGAGCAGCCAGAAGACGCTCCCCGTCGGCACCGTGATCGACGCGACCCACGGCGTCGTGCGACTGCTGACCGCGCTGAGGTCGGGCAAGGCACAGACCGTCACCGTCTGGGGAGGCATCTTCCAGATCGCCCAGAGCAAGGGCGGCAGCGGGCTCACCCGCATCCTGCTGAAGGGCGCCGCGCCCTCCTGCGGCAGGCACAAGGGTGCGCACGCCGCGAAGAAGAGCGCTCCCAAGAGCCGCAAACTGTGGGCCAAGGACAGCCACGGCCAGTACAGCACCTACGGCGCCAACAGCGTCGCGACGGTGCTCGGCACCGAGTGGGAGACGGTCGACACCTGCGCGGGCACACTCACGCGGGTCGTCGACGGCAAGGTCAAGGTGCTCAACGTGCACACGCACAAGACGGTCCTCGTGAGCGCCGGCCACAGCTACCTCGCGCGCCGCTGACGCGACGGCGCCACGCGCTGTGACCGCGCTCGTGAGCCTGCAGCGCGCCGTGCACGATTCACGCGGTGACGCGGAAGTGGCGAGAGCATTCCAATGAGACGCCTGCGCAACGCCGCCATCTGCGGCGCGGTCCTTTCGCTGTGGCTCACGGCGTCCGCGGGCGCCGCTGCGCGTATCGACCTCTACACCGGCAGCATCCCCGGCGACGCCTCGCCGGAATCGATCCTCACCGGCCCCGACGGCAACCTGTGGGCGGGCGAGATCGGGTCCTCGGGAGCGCTCTTCAGGGTCACCCCCGCCGGTCTGATCGGCAAGATCCTGACGGGTGGCGGCACCCACCCGCTCGACCTCGCGACGGGCCCCGAAGGACGCGTCTGGTTCACGGCCCACGGCACCTCGAGGCTCGGCGTGGTCAACCCGCTCACGGAAGAAATCACCGAACACCCATTCGCCACCAACTTCAGCATGGAAGGCATCGTCGGCGGGCCCGGGGGCGCCCTGTGGGTCGCGGTGAGCAGCCCCAACGCCGCGATCCTTCGGGTGGCGCCCTCCGAAGCGGCCGGGGAACTCGCAAACACCGCGATCGCCGTCAAGGCATCCAGCCAGCCCGACCAGCTCACGGTCGGGGCAGAAGGCGACGTGTGGTTCACCGAGAACGCCGGCCCTGGGGCGATCGGGAGGCTCACCCCGGCGACCGGGGAAGTGAGGGAGTTCACCGAAGGGCTCACGTCCAACAGCCGCCCCGCGGGCATCACCACGGGGCCCGAAGGAGACATCTGGTTCACCGAGTCCGCCGGCAGCGGCAGGATCGGCCGACTCGTCCCCGCGACGGGCAGGATCAGCGAGTACTCGACGGGCCTCACGATCGGCGCACCGCAGAGGATCGTCACGGGAGACGACGGCAACCTGTACTTCACGGCGAGCGAAGGCAACGGCGCGATCGGCCGGATCACACCCGCGGGCGTGATCACCGAGTACGGCGAAGGGCTTGCCGGCAAGCCCGAACCGTGGGGGATCACCTCGGGGCCGGACGGGAACATCTGGTTCACGCTGAAGGCGAACCCGTCGAGGGTGGGCCGCCTCACCCTGGCCCCGGGCATCTCATCGAGCGCGGCGACGAGCGTCACCTCGCGGTCGGCGACCCTCACCGCGAGCGTCCGCGCCAACGCGCAGTCCACCAGCTACCACTTCGAATACGGCACCGACGCCGCCTACGGTTCAAGGACCGCGACGACGTCGGCGGGCGCGGCGGGGACGCCGCTGACCGTGAGCGCAAGCGTGAGCGGACTCGCGCCCGCCACCACCTACCACTTCAGGGTCATCGCCGAAAACGCGACGGGAACCACCTATGGCGCCGACAACGTGTTCACGACGCAGGGCACGGGCGCGGCGGGCCCGCGTGGCGCCGGCCCCGCCCCCGTGATCGGCAAGCTCGCGGGCGTCGAGCCGCTGTCGGGCAGCGTCCGCTTCCAGAACTCCCACGGCGCGTTCGTGGCGCTCACGCGCGCGACCACGCTGCCGGTCGGCGCCGTCATCGACACCACGCACGGCGTCGTGAAGGTGCTCACGGCGCTGCCGGCCCGCGGCAGGACCCAGGCGCTGAAGGTCTGGGGGGGGATCTTCCGCGTCGCGCAGAGCAGGCACGGGAACGGTCTCACGCGCATCCTGCTGAAAACGCCGCTCGCGTGCCGCCGGCATGGGCGTGCGCACGCGGCGAGCAGGCGCCGCGGCGTGCGCACCCGCACGCTGTGGGCGAAGGACAGCAACGGCCGCTACAGCACCTACGGGGCCAACAGCGTGGCGACCGTGCTCGGGACCGAGTGGGAGACGGTCGACAGCTGCGCGGGGACGCTCACGCGGGTCCTGCAGGGGCGTGTGCGCGTGCGCAACTCGCACACGCACAGGACGATCTTGGTGAGCGCCGGCCACAGCTACCTCGCGCGTCCCTGACGGGCGCGCGCAACGCACGCGATGACGCGCGCGAGCGATCCGGAGAGGTCTGAGGCCGGGGCACGCACACGGTCAGCGCAGCGCCGCCCGATGGCGGTCGTGGCGCTCCTCGCGGCGACCCTCGGCTGCGCGGCATACCTGCTCGGGCTCTGGCCGGGACTTGAGAACGCGAGCGTAAACCTGCGCTTCTCGATGGTGCACTCCAAACGCCCGCCGGAAATCGTGCTGGTGGGCGTGGATGAAAGGACGCTGAACGCGCCGGGAATGCGCTGGCCGCTCGCCCGCAGATGGGACGCGAGGGCGGTCGAAGTCCTGCGAGAGGACCATGCGCGCACGATCGCCTACGACGTGCAGTTCACGCAGGAAACCAACGAAGCCGAAGACCAGGCCTTCTATCAGGCGATCTCGCGTGCGGGCAACGTTGTGCTCGCGGCGACGGAAATCGAGCCGGGCGGCGAAACGCAGGTGTTCGGAGGCAACAGGAACGTCGCCGACGCGCACGCACGCGTGGGCGCGGCGAACTTCGTGGCGAACTCGAGCGGGGTGCTTCAGCGATACCCGTACTCGCTGGGTGGCCTCAGATCGTTCGCGGTGACGGCAGCGGAACGCGCCGGCGGGCACCCGGTGCGCGCGTCGGACTTCGAAGGCGGCTGGGCGTGGATCGACTTCCCGGGGCCCGTCGGCACGATCCGCACCGTGTCCTTCCTGGAACTCGTGCAGGGCCGCGTGCCGCGATCGGAGCTCGCGGGCAAGATTGTCGTCATCGGCGCGACCAGCCCGGTGCTGCAGGACATCCACGCGACGTCGGTCACCTCGAGCAACCCGATGGCGGGGCCGGAAGTGCAGGCGGACGCGATCTGGACGGCGCTGCACGGAAACCCGCTGCGCTCGGTCCCGGGCTGGGTGGCGCTGCTGAGCATCCTGCTCGCGGCGCTCATCACCCCGGTCTGCTGTCTGAAGCTACGCGCCACGAGGGCGTTCACGGTCGGGCTCGTGGCGATGGCGGCGTACGCGCTGGCCGCGCAGGCGGCCTTCGACGCCCACCTGATCATGGTCGTCACCTACCCGCTCGCGACCGCGGCGCTCGCGGCGCTCGGTGCGCTTATCGTGAGCTACGGCGTGGAGCGCTGGGAGCACGAGCTCGCAGAGCGCTACGGGCAGACGCTGGAGACGGCTGTGCGCGACCGCACGGTCGAGCTCGAGCGCAGCGCCGCGGAGCTCGAGCGCAGCGCCGAGGAGCTCAGCGAAAGCCAGCTCGAGGCGATCCACCGCCTCGCCCGCGCGGCCGAGCTCAAGGACGAGGACACGGGCATGCACATCGAGCGGATCGGGCGCATCTGCGAGCTGCTGGCGCTGCGGACGGGGATGTCGAGCGAGGACGCCGAGCGGCTGCGGATCGCGAGCGCCCTGCACGACGTGGGCAAGATCGGCGTGCCCGACCGCGTCCTGCTGAAGCCCGCGAAGCTCGACGAGCTCGAGTGGGTCGTCATGAGGGCCCACACGACGACCGGCGCTGACATCCTGTCGGGCTCGCGCACGGCGCTCTTCCAGCTCGCGGAGACGATCGCGCGCACGCACCACGAGCGCTGGGACGGGAGCGGGTACCCGAACGGCCTGAAGGGCACCGAGATCCCGCTCGTGGGCCGTATCTGCGCTATCTGCGACGTGTTCGACGCGCTCTCCTCGCGGCGCCCCTACAAGGAGCCGTGGCCGTTCGAGGAGGTGCTCGATGAGATCCGCCGCTGCAGCGGAAACCACCTCGACCCCGAGCTCGTGGAGCACTTCCTGGCGCTCGAGGCCGAGCTCAGGGTCGCGCACGCCCAGGCCGCGACCGAGACCGCGTCCGCCGAGCTCGCGACTCCGGCGATGAACGCCTGCCCGATCGAGGCCGAGCAGGCCCCCGCGGTCGAGGTCGCGCAGCTCCCCGCCGCTGAGATCGAGGCTCGCCGCGGGCTCCCACAGGGCGGGCGGCCGCCGTCGGGCACTCGTGAGGGTGCGGCGCGGCGCGGATGAGCGCGCACCGATGCTGGGGCGGCGCGTTGGGCGTGCATCGCCGGCTGCGCGGCTCAGGATCCTCCCGGGGCTGCCGACGTGTTCGTTGAACGTCCACGCGAGAGGAGCAGAGCACCGATGGCGACATTCACCCCCGAGAAGTGCCGGCTGGTAACCCGCAGCGATTTCGACGGGCTGGTGTGCGCCGCTCTGCTGAAAGAGCTGGGCATCCTCGACGAGGTCACCTTTGTGCACCCCAAGGACATGCAGGACGGCCTCATCGAGATAACCGGCCGTGACATCACGACCAACCTCCCGTACGTGCCGGGCGTCGGCCTCGCCTTCGACCACCACGCGAGCGAGACGCTGCGCCTGGGCGAGCCAGCGGAGAACCACATCATCCTCCCGGGCGCCCTCTCGGCGGCGCGCGTCGTGTATGACTACTTCGGCGGCGCGCAGCGCTTCGCGCGCGTCACGGAGCCGCTGATGGAGGCGGTGGACAAGGCCGACAGCGCGCTCTTCTCACTCGATGAGATCCGCAGCCCGCACGGCTGGATCCTGCTGAGCTTCCTGATGGACCCGCGCACGGGACTGGGCCGCTTCCGCGAGTTCCGCATCTCCAACTACGAGCTGATGATGCAGCTGATCGACGCGTGCCTGGAGCTGAGCGTGCAGGAGATACTCGAGCTGCCCGACGTGGCGGAGCGCGTGGCGCTCTATCGCGCGCACGAGGCGGACGCGCACGCGCAGCTGCTGGAGTGCTCGACGGTTTACGGCAACCTCGTGGTGGTCGACCTGCGCGAGCAGGAGGTGATCCACCCGACGAACCGCTTCATGCTCTACGCGCTGCACCCGCAGTGCAACCTCTCGATCCACGTGCTGTGGGGCCTCAGGCAGCAGAACACGGTGTTCGCGATGGGCAAGTCGATCGTGGACCGCTCGAGCAGGACCGACGTGGGCGCGCTGATGCTCTCCTACGGCGGCGGCGGGCACGAGGCGGCGGGCACCTGCCAGATCGAGAACGAGCAGGCGCAGCGCGTGCTCGCCGAGCTGGTCGAGCGCGTCAGCGCCGACGGCTGAAAGCGATCGCGCCCGCGGGCGCGGGTGGGGCGGGCGAGCGAGGGCTCCGCGCGTGTTGGCGTATCGCCCGCCGCGCGCTAGGCGCGAGGCGATGCCGGGGCAGACCCTCGAAGGCGGGCACAGGACACCCGCTAGTGGGTCGTCCATGAACGTTTGACCGGAAACTCGCTGCCGATGGCGAACTGGGACCCAGTGTCCCTGAGCCAGGAGGTGGTGATGCGTCCGCCGGAGGTGTTTGTGCGGGAGCTCTCGTTGGAGGAGGGCGCGCGCTTGAAGCAGATCTCAAGGCGCGCGAAGTACCAGTCCAAGCGTCAGCGGGCGATGATCCTGCTGGCGTCCTCGACCGGGATGTCAGCGCCGCAGATCGCGGCTGCAGTGCGCACCGATGAGTCGCATGTGCGCAAGGTGATCCATGCGTTCAACGAGCAGGGGTTCAGTTCGCTGGACCCTGACTATCGGGGCGGGCGCCCCAAGAAGACGACGCCCGCGCAGCGCGACCGCGTGGTGTCGGTCGCGCGTGCCCGCCCTGACACACAGGGCGTCCGGCTCACGCGCTGGTCGCTTTCAAAGCTTTCAGAGCATCTGGCCGGGATGGGCATCGAGCTGTGCGAGGAGGCGCTGCGCCAGACGCTGATCGGCGCGGGCCTCTCGCACCAGCGCACCCGCTCGTGGAAGTGGAGCCCAGACCCAGAGTTCGCTGAGAAGGCCGAGCGTGTCCTGGGGCTCTACAGAGCCAAGCCCGAGGACGGCGTGGTCGTGTGTTTCGACGAGATGGGACCGATCGGGCTGATCCCCCACCACGGCTCGGGCTGGGCGCCAGCCAAGCTGCCCGGGCGGCTGCGCGCGACCTACAGCAAGAAGGACGGGGTGCGCTACCTGTTCGGCGCCTACGACGTTCACGGCGACCGCCTGCACGGGCGGCTACGTGAGCACAAGAACGCCCTGGAGGTACTCGGCTTCTACCGGCAGATCCGGATGCGCTACGACCCCAAGCAGCGGATCTATCTCGTCGCGGACAACCTCTCCACCCACAAGACACCCGCGATCCGCCAGTGGGCCAAGGAAAGCAACGTCGAGCTCGTGTTCACGCCCACCTACGCGAGCTTCCTGAACCGCATCGAGTGCCACTTCTGGGCGATCGGAGAGTTCGTCGTCAAGAACGCCGACTACCCCGACTGGCCAGCACTCGCCAAAGCGATGGCCGACCACATCACCTACCGCAACGGACCCCACCGCGACCAACGCCTCATCAAAGCCGAGCGCCGCCTCCTCATCGCGGCCTGAACACGAAGGTTTCAGGTGCAACGTTCATGGACAACCCACTAGGTTGATCCGGCGCGCATGCCACGGCGTATATCACCCAACCAAGCGACCAGAAGGAGCAGGCAGATGGAGAAGCTGAGCGAGCAGGGGATGAGCCGGGGGCAGTTCCTGCGCAACGTGGGCAAGGGCGGGATCGTCCTTGCGACGACGGGCGGAGTTCTCGCCTCGGTGACGAGCTCGGCGTTCGCGGCGAGCACGACCGCGAGTGATGTAGCGACGCTCCAGGCCGCATACACGGCGGAGAGCCTCGCGGTGGTCGTGTACTCGGCGATCATCAAGAACTTCCACGCCTTCAAGCACCCCAAACTCGAAAACAAGGACTACTTCGTGGCGGCGCTGAAGAACGAGATGGACCACAAGGCGTTCCTCGCGAACGCGCTCGGAGCGAGCACGCCCGCGGGCCTGAAATTCAAGATCCCGGCGAGCGTCACCAAGACGGGCCAGTCGCTGCTGAAGACGGGCGTCGCGCTCGAGACCGCATTCGTGGAGGCCTACCTGGGCGCCTCGGAAACCTTCAGCTCTCAGGAACTGCGGACGGTCGCGGCGAAGCTGGCAGCAAACGAGGCGACACACTTCAGCTTCTTCGACGCTGCAGCGGGCGGGCATGGCGTGCTCGCGTCCCTTCCGGCCGGCGACACGATCCCCAACACGATCAGGAAGCTCAAGCCGTTCCTGGCATAACATTCGGTGCTCCGGGCGCGTCACAAGCGGGAGCGGATTTCAAGCGGGTGGCCGAGAGCCCTCGAGAACATGCTGATGTGGAAGGTCGGCAATGCTCGAACTGCCTGAGGGGCTGGTGGACGCGCACGTCCACCTCACGTTCGCGACGCACGGGGACAACCCCGCACCGCGCGGGTCCGCGGAGATCCAGGAGATCTACCTGCGCGCCCAGGCGCGGGCGGGGGTGACCCTGGTTCGGGACTGCGGAGCGGTCCCCGGGTCGGCGCCGGCGCCCATCGGCCCGGGTCTCCCGACCGTGGTGTCCTGCGGGCCGCTCATCGCCCCGGATATCCCGTTCCTGGCGCATCTGCGCAGCCCGGTGGCCGAGCGCGAGCTCGTGGAGTTCGCGCGAGCGCGGATCGCGGGCGGTGCGAGCTGGGTGAAGCTGCTGGCGGACGCTCCGGGTCCGGACGGCAACATGCTCGCGGCGAAGCCCACCTATCCGCTGGAGCTGGTCAAGGCGATGTGCGCGGCGGTTCACGACTCCGGCGGTCGTGTGGCTGCGCATTGCACCGGCCCGAGCGCGCCTGCGCTGGTGGACGCGGGCGTCGACTCGATCGAGCACGGAGGCTGGCTGGACGCGGAGTCGCTCGCGAGGCTCGGTGCACGCGGCGGCGGCTGGACGCCGACGCTGTCCACGGCGCTGATGTACCTGCAGCCGATGATCGACGCGGCTCACCCGGCATCGCAGATGCTGCGCGTGCACCTCGACGGGATCGCCGCGGCGCTCGGCGGGGCGATCGCGGCGGGCGTGGTGGTGATGGCCGGCAGCGACGAGCGCCCGCATGGCTCGGTCGGCGAGGAGGCGGAGCTGCTTCACCGCTTCGGCCTGAGCGCGCCGGACGCGATCGCGGCGGCGTCGAGCGCGGCGAGGGCGTTCCTGCTGGCGTGATGGCAACGAGCTTCGCGCGGCCCCCGACGCATGGGCTCCGGGATACTCCTCCTGTGCAGCCGAGGAGATTGAGAGGGGCGCGTGCCGGAGGTCGGTGATCGCATCGAAAACCCAGTGGCGGGGGATGTCGTGACGTTCCTCGAGCTTCCGGACGAAGCGTCGGGCGAGCTGCTCGTCGAGATGGTCACGATGCCCGGCGGGCAGGGCCCGCCGATGCATGTCCATCCACGCTCGAGCGAGTCCTTCGAGGTGGTGCGCGGCTCGATCGCCATCAAACAGGCCGACCGCGAGCTGGTCGTGTCGGAGGGCGAGACGCACGTGGTCGCGCCGGGGGTGCCGCACGCCTTCTCGAGCCATGGCATGCAGCCGGCGCTGACGCGTGTGCGCTTCGATCGCCCGGGTCGCATGGGCGAGTTCCTCGAGACCTTCTACGAGCTCGCGCGCGCCGGAAGGACGGACGCCGAGGGCAAGCCCACGATGCTCCAGATCGCGGTGAGCTTCGGCGCGCTGCGCGAGGACATCCGCACCGTGATAGCCCCGTGGCCGGCGCAGCTGGCGATGTTCGCGGTCCTCGGCCCGATCGGCAGGGCGCGAGGGCTGCGCCCGTTCTACCGCACCGGCGAGCTGCGCTGACGGACGCCGACAAGCGGCGGCGGACTGCTCTGCGCGGGCTGCCAGGCTCGGTGGTTTCCCGCTCGCGCAAGCCGTAGTCATCGACGATGGGCACCTGCCATCGCGACTGCAAGGATCTGAGTGTCCACCGAGCACGGCCGGGGGTTGCGAGATGTCGGCTACGGCGAAGATCGATTACAAGCGCGAGCTGCACGCGCTCTACACCGCGAGCGCGCGGCCGGCGATGCTCGACGTGCCGGAGCTTGCGTTCCTTCAGATCGACGGTCGCGGCGACCCCAACACCGCGCCGCAGTTCGCCGAGGCGATCCAGGCGCTCTACGCGATCGCCTACACGGCGAAGTTCGCGCTGAAGCGGGCGCCCGAGGGCATCGATTACGGCGTGATGCCGCTCGAGGGGCTCTACCGGGCCGAGGACCCCTCCGTGTTCGCGGCGGGCGAGAAGTCCTCGTGGGAGTGGACGCTGATGATCATGCAGCCCGACGAGGTCACCGCGGAGGTGTTTCGCGATGCCCGGGCGCACGCCCAGGAGAGCAAGCGCGTGGACGCGATCGCGCGGGTGCGTCTGGAGCGTTTCGCGGAGGGACCGTCGGCCCAGACGATGCACGTGGGGCCCTACTCTGAGGAGGGACCGACGATCGAGCGACTGCATGCCTTCATCGCCGAGCACGGCTGCCGGCCGGTGGGCGCTCATCACGAGATCTACCTCAGCGATCCCAGACGCTGCGCTCCGGAGCGGATGAAGACGATCCTGCGACAGCCCGTCGCGAGGGCCGATTGAGCCGCCTGGCGTAGGCGCGCGGCGGCCGCTGCCACAGCAGCGTCGCGTGGCCACTCGAGGGCGAGCCCGCGCTGCGCGCCGGTCGCGCGGGCGAAGCTCGTCGATTCTCGTCGAGTGGCCGTGATTTCTCGGGTCGCCGGGTGTCATCATCGATGGAGGCAGGCTCTGATGGCGGGCGCCTGCGCTCTTGAACCTCCATCCACACAGCAAGAGGGAGAGCTCGTAAATGGCGCGCAGATTGATCCTCGGCATCGTCGTGTCGGCCTCGTGCTGCGGAGCGCTCGCTTCGGGCGCGTCTGCCGCTGGCCCGATCCAGCTCCTGCTAAGCCAGGGAGCCGCGTTCTCGATCCTGGGGCATTCCTGTGGCGGCATACAGGAGCGGGTGTACGCGAGCGGGTTCGCCGCCAACGGCTATCCGGCGGGCAACGTGTACATGCAGACGCGCTGCGGCGGGAGCGGCAGGGGCGGCGGCTACAAATCGACGACCTACACGGGCTGGGCGAGCACGGTGTGGACGTGGTTCGGCGAAACGCTCTCATTCGCACGCCTGCCGGGCGCGGCCGAAGAAAACACCTCCTTCTCCGCGGAAGACTCACACCACGACCGCATCTACAACGTGGGGTCCTCGGCATACCTGGAAACGGGCACGCCCCCGCTGCGACCACCGGCGGCGCCCACCGGCGTGGGCGTGAGCGTGGGGCTCTACGAATCGGGCTCATCGGAATACCTGCGGATGACGGTCGGCTGGACGGCGGCCGCGGAAACGGGGGCACTGGTCACCTCCTCGACGGTC
>Ga0075029_100001146_pt1 | contig 15182 bp, 11 predicted proteins | sample LitLauG_LLR_2013_FD_71391 | JGI IMG/M metagenome (GOLD analysis project Ga0075029, IMG submission 71391) | Freshwater sediment microbial communities from North America - Little Laurel Run_MetaG_LLR_2013 | ecosystem: Environmental > Aquatic > Freshwater > Creek > Sediment | place: USA...
CCGCCAATCCCAACGGGTCGTTGGACAATATCGCCGGCATCTGCAGTCACGGACGGAATGTGGTTGGGATGATGCCGCACCCGGAGCGCTCGGCAGAGCCGGAACTGGGCTGCAGAGACGGGTTGAAGATTTTCCAGTCGATGGTTTCCGCGCTCGTTTCCCGCTAGTTAAATATTCTTATTGGCTATTCACAGCACCCGGGTGTATTCTTCGCCTTCTTCCCCCCTGTAGTGCGGGCCCTAAAGTCAAATTGTATTCGCAGGCACACGCAGGGAGGCGTGTCTCCAATGACCCCGAAGCAAATTCTGGATTCCTTCTCTGAGACCCTGATGCGGGACGATCGCATCCTGAGCGCGCAGGAGCGGGCACTTCTGACGAACCTGCTTCATCATGCAAGGATCACGACAGGCGACAACCAAGCGACGCGAGAGGCCGTGCGGGCGGTGATCGCGTCGGCGGTTGGCGAGACCGTAGCCCAGCGCGCGTTTGCCGTGCTGGGAGCCAGCATCGTCGAGAAGATTCTGGAGAGCGGAGGAGTCGACGACTCCGTTTACGCGACCACGCTTAAGGATCCGCAGACGCCGGGTGTTCCGCACCCCAATCCGGGCCAGCCGCAGACTCCGGGGCACGCACCGGGCCAGCCGCAACCTCCGCGTGGTCCGCAGCGCTTGCCGCTAGAGCCGCAAACTCCTGGCATTTCGCCGGGTCAGCCGCAGACTCCCGGGCATATGGCAACTCCGCCACAGACGCCGCCCGGAACTCAGCCTCAGACTCCGGGGCACTCGCCCGGACAGCCGCAAACCCCGGGTGGGCCAGTTCGCCTGCCGCTCGAGCCTCAGACTCCCGGGATTTCGCCGGGCCAGCCGCAGACCCCGGGGCATCTGGCAACTCCGCCCCAGACGCCTCCGGCGACTGCGCCGCAAACGCCCGGTCACCAGCCGCAAACCCCGGGTGGGCCGGTCCGCCTGCCGCTCGAGCCCCAAACGCCGGGAAAACAGCCGCAAACCCCAGGCGTTTACGCCAAGGCCTCCTTGGAGACCGGCGTTGCCGTTATCGAGCAGCCGGAGATCCTGCCCGCAAGATGTGTGGTGCTGGATGAGTTCCTGTCTCCGCAGGAAGTCGAAGAGCTGACTCGATTCACTTTAGAACACGAGGCAAATTTTACCGCGAGTGAAGTGCTGTCTCCACATGCGGAAGACGGTGTCGTCAACTACGAACACCGGCGCTCGCGGGTTTTGATGGACCTGGGTCGCCATGAGCATCTGATGGTGGAACGGGTAAAGTCGGTGATGCCCGAGGTTCTCCGCAAGCTGAACATGGAGCCGTTCACCATTGCCGGAGTTGAAGCGCAGGTTACCGCCAGCAACGATGGCGATTTCTTCCACTTCCACAGTGACAACGGCAGCGATCGGGTAGCCTGTCGCTACTTGACCTTCGTTTATTTTTTCCATCGCGAGCCGAAGGCGTTCGAGGGCGGTGAGCTTCGCATTCACGATTCACGCTTGCAGGACGGTCTGTATGTCAGCCAGGGCAGCTACCAGACGATCGTGCCCCGGCAGAACCAGATCGTATTTTTCCCCTGCGAAATGCGGCACGAGATTACTGCGGTGAAGTGCCCCTCGCGGGCCTTTGCCGACAGCCGCTTTACCCTAAACGGATGGTTTCGACGCTAAACAATCCGGCGTGGGTGGAATGGATGTCCACTCTGATGGGAGGAATGTCGCGGCAGAGCTATGCTGCGACATTTCCTCCCGATCGCTTTTATTGTCTGCTGGACGAGTTGCCGCTGCATTTGGTCCCGCGCCATGCAGCCAGTCTGGTGGACGCGCACGACCACCAACAACCGCTATTTCTGAATCCTGACTGTGTGATCTGTTCTGACGGGCAAGTGCCGAATGAGTTTACCGATCGGAGGGATCTGCTCTCGGGCTTCGCCTTGCAGGGAACGATTGCATGGGTGCGGCAGCGCGAGACTGCGAGCCTCCTTCCTTTCTGGCTAGGTCCGCAGACGGAAGGCGTCGTGCGAGATTTGCGTCCGGTCGAGCCAGCCTCTTCGAATCTGCCCGGAGATTCGCTCGCGTTGCTGGCAGCAGCCGGAATTCTAGTGGCAGAAACTGCCCCCGGCAATCGCTGTCGCGAGCGTGACGAGATGGTCAGTCGCTCGGGCTCTCTCTTCCGGGAGAAGGGCTACGCTCCGCTGAGCGGATTGATTCATCCCTTCCACGTAGCCGCGTTGCGCCGCTACTACCGCCATCTGATCCGCAGCGGTGCGATCCGCCTTGGCGATGGCCAAAGTCCTCGCCGTTACGTCGCGTATAACGATCCGGTTGCACGATTCTTTCACCAGCAGATCGCCGCTACGCTCAGTGCTCTAGCCGGCGAGCCGCTTAAGCCCTCCTACGTCTACATAGCTTCGTATTTGAGCGGTGCCGAACTGAAGAAGCACACGGATCGCGAACAGTGTGAGTTCAGCGTGACGCTGTGCCTCGATTTTTCTCCTGAGCCGGAGCTGGAAACTCCGTGGCCGATCCACCTCGACACCTGTAACGGCACGGTTACGGTTCATCAAGCGCTCGGAGATGGGCTCGCCTATCGGGGGACTCGGTTGCCGCACTATCGTAGCCAGCTAGACGAAGGGCATACTTCGACCTCCATCTTCTTCCACTATGTCGCTGAGGATTTCACCGGATCCCTGGATTAAGAGCGGCTTTCGACAATCTATCGCAAGCCTGAGATCAAATAGAGAGACGATAGCGTCTGATTGTAGCTGTATGCGAGGTGAGTGCCGTCGCGGCTGACGACGACCGGTCCGACCATCACAATACCTGCCGAAACCGACGGCTTCAGTTGTTGAAGCGGGGTTTCTTTGCCGGTCGCGATTTCGACTTTGTAGATGTTGGTGGGCAATTCGCCCGCGTGGTAGCCGTAGAGATAGCGACCGTCGTTCGACCACTGCACGGCATTGAATTTCAAACTCCAGTTAGGGATCAACCGGGGCGAGCTGCCGTTGAGATTGTAGAGGGCCACCGAGTGATTCGAGGCCAAACCGATGAGCGACTGGCCGTCGGGCGAAAATGAGCCGCAGCGGACGCCCTCGGGCGTTATCGGTTTCGCATTCCCGCTCGACAAGTCCACCAGGTAACATCGCGCCCCATGCCCGGTCTGATCGCCGTTGACGGCGAATCCCTGCCCGTTCGGCAGGAAGCGCCCCCAGCCATTCTGGACTTTGTCGATTCCAGTGATGTTGATGGATCGAGGCTGGCCTGGTCCTATGGGCAACAAGGTCACCTGCGGAGCCTGTCCCAAGGAAGTTGAGATCGCCCATTTCCCATCCGGCGACAGGCCGCCAGAACTCCCCTCGCCCAGTCGAATCGGAAGCGTGCCATCGATCTTGCGGACGGCCACCACGTAGCCGGGACCAGCGGCCTCGCTGGCATCCTCGAAAAGCACATACTGTCCGTCGGTCGAAATGTCACGTGCTGAGTTCCAATCGTGCCAGGAGAGGTCGACGTCTTCCTTCGCTCCAGAAGTGGTCGAGGCCATGGCGAGGCGCTTGGAACTTAGCGTTACTAGAACGCGACCATCGGAAGCGATGTCCTCCAGGGTAATGCCGACCGGCAAACCCAACAGCAACCGAGTTTTTCCCGATCGATCCACCGCCATCAAGTTCAGGTTGTTGCCCTTCTCGACGGCGGTAAACCAGATCTCCTTACCGTCCGGCCGCCAAGCGACGCCTCCTTCCGACTCCCATTCCCGCGTAAGAGGAGTGACGTGGCCGGACAAATCGACGACCGCCAGGGAGCCGCGATTGTCCCAAAGCGCCGGGTGATCCATGAAGGCAATACGGTCGTGCTGCGGCGAGAAGCGGATATTGCTGATCCATCCACTGCTCCGATAAAGCACGGTGCCAATGGGATATTCCAGGCTGCTGTGACCGTCCACTTCGTGGACTACGGCAAGTTTGCCGTCTGCATCCCAGTCCGCCCAGCGAACGTCGGAGAGCACTTCGCGCGGAGATCCACCTGCCATGGGTGCGGTTGCCAGGACTCCGTCGGTGATCTCAAGCTGGCCATTCGGAGTGCCGTGCTGGACTACCGCCAATTCATTCGAAGGAGAAATCGCCAGAAGATTCGCGTCCCCCAGTTCGAGCGGTTGCGCCAGCAGGGAATTGCCAACCGTCGAGAAGCTGTGAATCGGCTTATTGTTCCAGGCTGCGCTGTAGACGATGGATTGTCCATCTGGGGCAAAGCGCGCCGAGTAAATAGTGCCGGCCTCGAACGTCAGCCTGTGGTAAGTGGGTGGGGGTGACGGGCGACCGAACGGATTAATCGCGAGAACGATCGCTGCCACGGCTAAAATCGCGACCAGCACCCAGGGCAGCACGCGGGGCGGAGCGGGCTTCGGCTTTACCAAGACAGCCGCTTTGTCCGGGGAGGTGCCGGAGATGGTTTGCAGCGCGAAGGCCAGATCGGTAGCCGACTGGAAGCGATCCTGCGGTTCCTTTTCCAGACAATGCTTCACGATGTCGCGATATCCGATCGGAACCGCAGCTTCATCCAGCTTGCCGTTTTCTGGCTGCTCGCGCAGGACGGCGGTCATCGTATCCACTTCGGTTTCGCCGCTGAAGGCGCGGCATCCGGCCAGCATCTCGTAAAGAATCGCGCCAAAGCTGAAGATGTCGCTGCGGTGGTCGACTGGCTTTCCGCGCAGCTGCTCGGGCGACATGTAAGCCACGGTGCCCACCACGGCCCCACTCTTGGTCACCGTGGTCAGGCTTTCCACGGGACGGCCGTCTTCAGTTGCCTGCAACTTGGCAACGCCAAAGTCCAGAATTTTGATTCGCCCTTCCGTGGTCAGAAACAGGTTTTCCGGCTTCAGATCGCGATGCACGATGTGCCGCTCGTGGGCGGCAATGAGTGCGTGCGCGATCTGCAGCGCGTAATCGCTGACTTCACGCAACCCAAGGGAGCTTTCCAGCAGGCGCACGCGCAGAGTCTTGCCGTGCAGCAGTTCGGAGACGATATAGGGAGTCGTGCCGGCGAATCCGACGTCGTAAATCGCGAGAATATTGGGATGATTGAGCGCGGCGGCCGCCCGCGCCTCCTGCTCGAAACGCCGCAGATGTTCGGGATTCTCGCTGGATGCTGGACGGATCAGCTTGATGGCAACATCACGGCCGAGCCTCTCATCGCGCGCCCGGAATACTTCCCCCATCCCGCCTGCACCGATTTTTTCGAGGACCCGATAATGCCCCAAAAGCTGGCCAGTCATAAACGATCACCCGGGCGCGCACCTTGCCACGGCATGTTAGGGAGGATAAGGAACAGAGTCAATACCGACGTAATGTTACATCGAACGGAAGCCGTTTCAGTGTTGCCATTCGAGTGCCATTCAAGAGGCCGCGCTACCCCTGTCATGTTATAATGTCTGTTCGCCTGCATGCTTATTGAGGCAATCCTGTGATCTCCTTGAAGGGCGAATCCTGCGACATCCGTAGCTCTTTAAAGAAGCATCTTTAGATACGAGGTCGAACCATGTCCGGCCACTCAAAATGGGCCACAATTAAGCACAAAAAGGGCGCGCTTGACGCCAAGCGCGGCAAGATTTTCACCCGTCTCATCAAGGAAATCAGCATTGCCGCGAAGAATGGCGGCGGCGATCCGGATGCGAACCCCCGGCTGCGCACTGCCATCCTGGCGGCGAAGGCCGAGAACATGCCTGCCGACAATATCAAGCGGGCCATTCAGCGCGGCACCGGCGAACTGCCCGGCGCCACCTACGAAGAGTTCTCCCTCGAGGGCTACGGCCCGGGCGGCGTCGGCGTCCTGCTCGACATCAATACCGACAACCGCAACCGCACGGTCAGCGAAATCCGGCACGTCTTCAGCAAGAACGGCGGCAATATGGCCGCTGCCGGCGCCGTGGCATATATGTTCCAGAAGAAGGGCGACATTATCATCCCCAAGTCGGCGGCGAAGGCGGACGATCTGATGAACCTCATCATCGACGCGGGCGGCGAGGATGAACCCATTGACGATGGCGAGAACTGGGAAATTCTGACGGCGCCTTCCGCCTACGAAGGCATGCTCGAAGCCGTGAAGAAAGCGGGCATTACTCCGGCATCTTCTAGCGTTGCTTTCATTCCGCAGAGCTACATCAAGCTGGAGGGTCAGGCTGCCAATACCATGATCCGGCTCATGGAAGCGCTGGAAGAACACGACGACGTGCAGAATGTTCACGCCAACTTCGACATTGATCAGAAACTACTGGAAGAAGTTGCCGGATAGTTCTTGCTGCAAAGGAAATGACGAGCCGCCCGCATTGCGGGCGGCTTTTTTCGTCGTCAGGAATACGCGATGCCTTCCTTCGAGAGACTGTTGCAAAAGTTTTCAACACATGCGTGGAAAAATCTGTGGAAAAGCGGCAAAGTATTGACATAAGTGGTTCACTGACAGGCGCTTTAGCACTTTGCACTGGAGCGAGTGCTGGCACTTTCTGGGTAGAACCTCCAGCACAAATTCGATCTTGAAAGTTCGACTCGACAAACTTCTGGTGGATCGCGCTCTGGCTGCTTCTCGCGAGCGCGCGCAGGCATTGATCATCGCGGGTAAAGTTCTCGTCAACGATCAGAAAGTTGAAAAAGCTGGCGCTCAGGTCGCGGACGATGTGGTGATTCGTCTTCTCGGCGAAGACCTTAAGTATGTAAGCCGCGGCGGGCTGAAGCTGGAGCGAGCTCTCGAACACTGGAAGATCGACGTCAGCGGCAAGGTTTGCCTGGATGTTGGCGCGTCGACTGGAGGATTCACCGACTGCCTGCTCCAACATGGTGCCACTCGCGTGATTGCCGTCGACACCGGCTACGGCCAGATGGATTTCAAGCTCCGGCAGAATCCTCAGGTGCGCCTGCTGGAAAAAACCAATGCCCGCTACCTGACGCGGGAGGCTCTCGGCGAAGATATTGATTTCATCGCCATGGACGTCTCATTTATCTCCGCTACCCTGGTTTTGCCCGCGGTACTCGCCGCCGCTTTCCCGGAATCGCTGGAGAAGCGGCAGGGACGCCAGTTGGTCCTATTGGTCAAGCCGCAATTCGAAGTGGGAAGGGAGCACGTAGGTAAAGGCGGCATCGTGCGCGACGAAACGGCGCAAGTGGCGGCAGTAGAAAAGGTCAGGGCTGTAATCGTAGGCCTGGGAGCCGAGCATACCGGCGTGATCGACTCACCAATCCTGGGCGCGGAAGGCAATCGTGAGTTCCTGCTCCATGCCGTGTTTTGAGCCGTTCTGCGGATCAGGCCGAATTTTCGATACAATCTCCTTTTCCCCATGGCCAGCCCGCAAGCACCCTCCCGGAAACTCGCAGCCATCATTTCCCGGCCTGACCGCTCCAAGGTAGCGGAGGTGATCCCTGGACTTCTCAGTTGGCTCGCCGAGCACGGGTACGATGTCATCATCGACGAGGAATCGACCATATATGCTTCTGGCCCGGAAGTCGTGCCCCGGGCAAAAATGGGAGAGAGACCGCTCGACCTGGTGGTAGTGCTTGGAGGCGACGGTACGCTGTTGTCCGCTGCCAGGGTGACGGCGGCGATTGATGTCCCTCTGCTGGGCGTAAATCTCGGCTCCCTTGGTTTTCTCACCGAAGTTCCGCTGGAGTCGCTCTATTCCATGCTGGACGGAATTGCGCACGGCCGCGCCGCGGTTGAGCAGCGCTCGCTGGTGCAGTGCGACCTGCTGCGCGACGGCGCCGTACGCGGCACTTATCTCGTATTCAACGATGCGGTCGTGAACAAGACCGCGTTAGCGCGACTCAATACCTACGACCTCTACGTGGATCAGGTTTTCGTCTCCAGTTACCGGGCGGATGGAATGATTGTGGCCACGCCAACCGGATCGACGGCATATTCGCTTTCTGCGGGCGGACCTGTGCTCATGCCCACTGTGCGAGCTCTTGTCATCACTCCGGTGGCGCCGCACGCCTTGACGCATCGTCCCCTGGTCGTGCCGGATTCATCCGAGATTGAAATTCTGCTGCATAGCGAGGAAGAGGTCGCCTACCTCAGTCTGGACGGCCAACCCGGCCTCGACCTGCGCGACGGCGACCGCGTGCGCTGCCGCCGCTCGGAACATCACGTCAACCTGTTTCGGGCGGGGGCGGATTTTTTCCAGGTGCTGCGCAGCAAGTTGAAGTGGGGAGAGCGGCAGGCTTAAGGGCTTGTCAGGCTGCGGAAAAACTCCCTCGAGTGAGCCGGATCGGGAAGGGCCCGAGTTTCACTCGTGCCGTAAGTCACGCAAAACCAACCTGGCTTTAGCCGCTGAGGTGAGCTCTTCGCCCCAACCCGATTTTCTTCGCAGCTTGTTATTGAGTATCTGGTTCTCTTCTAGAGCTCCGCACGCAGCAAGTCCGAGACTTTCTCTCGCTTGCGAATGACCTTCGCCGATTTGCCTTTGACGAGCACTTCTGCAGGCCGGGGCCGCGTATTGTAGTTCGAGGCGAGCACCATTCCATAAGCGCCTGCGTCGAGAATCGCAAGTAAGTCTCCCTGGTGAGCCGCAGCCAGTTCGCGGTCGCGAGCAAAGAAATCTCCGGTCTCGCAAACCGGGCCGACGATGTCCGTAACCTCGAACTTAGAATCTGCACCTTGAACGACTGGAACGATTTCATGGAAGGCGCCGTAAAGCGCTGGCCGAATGAGGTCGTTCATCGCGGCATCGACGATCAAGAATTTCTTGCCGTTGTTGGCTTTCTTGTATACGACCGAGGTCACAAGAACGCCCGCCGGACCGATGATCGCGCGGCCCGGCTCCAGCAGAAGCCGAACATCGAGTCCCAGCAGCGGCTTGGATAGCTGTTGGGCGTAGGCCGCCAACTGGGCGGGGAAGGCCTCTGGGTCCGAGTCGTCATAGGAAATTCCCAGTCCCCCACCGGCGTCGACGTAGTCGATGCGATGGCCGTCGTTGCGCAATTGCCGGACCAGTTCTGCGACGCGCTCCATGGCCTCGCCGAAAGGCGAAACATCGGTGATCTGCGAGCCGATGTGCACGCTCACCCCTCGCACTGCGAGATATTTGGACCGAGCAGCCTCGGCGTAGAGCGATCGCGCAGCACTGATCGGCACGCCAAACTTGTGCTTGTGCAAGCCGGTCGAGATGTAGGGATGAGTCTCCGCCGCGACATCGGGATTGACCCGCAAGGCAACCGGCGCGATCTTGCGCCGGCGCCCGGCGCATTCGGCGAGAGCCTGCAGTTCCGACTCGCTCTCAACGTTAAACAAGAGAATTCCGGCTTTCAGCGCTGCCGAAAGCTCCTCGGGCGTCTTGCCGACCCCGGAGAACACGACATGCTTCGCGGCCTTGCGATCGGCAATCAGCACGCGTTCCAGTTCTCCGCCGGAGACCACGTCGAAGCCACATCCCTTCTTGGCCAGCAGACGAAGAATACTCAGATTGGAATTTGCCTTGACGGAATAGCAGATCAAATGAGGCAGCTTGCGAAACGCGGCGTCGAACGCGGAGTACCGCTCGTCGATCATTGCCGCCGAGTAGACGTAAAGAGGAGTGCCGTGGCGCTGAGCAAGTCTTGTCAGGCTGACGGATTCGCACTGCAGCACCGCCTGTGCGCCGCGTTCGGCGCGATAGACGAATCCGGGCGGCCGTGCCGCTTTTGAGCGTTCACTGCCGGTAGTCATTTTTTCTTTGAGGGATTGTGCGTCCCGCCATGCACGCGGATGGCAACGACGGTTTGGTCGTCAAATGTTTCCACGCCAGCGGCATGCTCGGCGACTGCCTTGAACAGCGAATCCACCACGCACGCGGCAGTCTGATCGGCGCACTCCAGGATTGTTCTTTCCGCCCGGCCGCGTCCGAAGAGTTCGCCTTTGCGATTGCGCGCATCCAGAATGCCGTCGCTGAAGAACACAAACATCTCCCCCGGTTTCATGCGGAACTTGAATTCCTCGTAGTCCGTCTCGTCGAACAAACCCAGCGGCAGTCCGGTCGCCTCGATAATTTCGTTCTTGCCGCCATGTACATACACGGGGCGGGGCAGTCCGGAGTTCGCCACAGTCAAAGTACGGTGCTCATCGTCCCAGACCGCGTAGATGATAGAGACGAACTGCGCCTCGATCCGCCGCTCCGCCAACGACAGGTTAACGGCCGACAGCATTTCCGCCGGCCCCGGCTCAATCGGCGCATGCGAGCGGATGATGCCGCTGACCAGCGCGGCGTAAATGGCCGCGGGTGCGCCCTTGCCGCTGACGTCGCCGACCGCGATGCCCAACCGCGACATGGAATAGGGGACAAAGTCGTAAAGATCGCCGCCGATGGTTCGGGCGGGAACGAACTTGGCCGCCACATCGAGGTGAGCGAGCTTCGGGTTGGTCTGCGGCAGCAACCGGCTCTGTAGCTCGCGGGCCAGCGAGAGATCGCGCTCCAAACGCCGCTCCTGGCGCTCGATTTCTTCATAGAGCCGCGCGTTCTCCACGGCAATCGCGATTTGCGCCGCCAGCGTCGTCATGGTCCGCTGATGTTCTTCCGTGAAAAATCCGCGCCGCGTGTGCTCAAGGTCGAGCACTCCAATCACCTTGCCCTTGTAGATCAGAGGAACGGCCAGTTCCGACCGCGTCTCCGGATTACTCTCGATGTAGCGCGGATCTTTCTTAACATCCGGCACCAGCACCGCTTGCTGACTCTCAGCCGCCGTTCCCACCAGTCCCCGTCCCAGCGGGATTTCACGCTTCAGATGAATGTTCTCATTGAATCGCAAAGAGAACCTGTGCTGCAGCTTTTCGCCGGCGGAATCCAGCAGCAGGATGCTGAACATCTGGTAGTCGATCAGACGCCGCACCAGTTCAGCGATCCGGCTGAGAAGCTCGTCCAGATTGAGGATTGAAGTCAGCTCGCGCGCAATTTCGTTCAGGATGAGAAGAATGCGGGCCTGTTTGGTGGTGCGCGTATACAGCTGGGCATTCTCGATTCCTGCCGCCATGCGCGAGGCCACCAGCGTCAGGACGCGGCGGTGCTCTTCGGTGAAGTAGCCCGCCTCGCGCGCCTCGATGTCGATGACTCCGATCACCCGGTTTTTCGTGATGAGAGGGATCGCAAGTTCTGAGCGCACGTTCGCGACCGCTTCGACATAGCGTGAATCCTTCGTGACATCGTCAACCAGGACCGCTTGCCGCGATTGCGCGGCGGCTCCGGTAACCCCCTGGCCGACCTTGATGCGTCCGCGTTCCGCGAAGTCGGGCGGGTATCCCACCTGAAAGCGCAGGCGCAACTCCTGCGTCTTTTCGCTGAGCAAAAGAATGGCGAAGATTTCGTAGTCAATGACTTTGCGCACCACTTCGGCCACGCGACGCAGAGTGGTATCCAGGTCGAGCGAGGTGGCCAACACGTCGGCTACATCAAGCAGCAACGACTCGAGCGCCGAGCTCTCCGGCTTCGTCAAAACAGACCCCATTCTTTGTATGATAGCAGCCGCGCGTCAGGGTTCTTGCTGCGTGCCTGTAAGAATGCGACGGCTCACGAGTTTCGTGGCACCACGCAGATGTCGGCGAGATTGCGGTACTTTTCCGCATAATCCAGCCCGTAGCCTACGACGAACTCATCCGGAATCTTGAACCCCACGTAATCGCCTTCCAGAGGGAGCTTCCGCCGCGACGGTTTGTCGAGTAGCGCCGCGATCTTCAGCGACCGTGGCTGGTGCGCCGAAAGCAGCTTTTTCAGGTACGTCAGCGTCAAGCCGGTGTCCAGGATGTCTTCGACGACGACCACGTTCTTGTCCTTCATCGACTGGTCCACGTCCTTGGTCAGCTTCACCTCGCCCGTTGAATCCCAGCCGCTCTTAAGTTCCTGGCTGGGGCTGGGGCGGTTGCCATAGCTGGACACGCCGATGAAATCGAAGGTCGCGTCGAGGTCAACCTGTCTCGCCAGATCCGAAAGGAAAATTGCCGCGCCTTTCAAGACGCCGACAAAAATCAGCGATTGCCCGGCAAAATCTTTCGTGATCTCCGCACCTAGTTCCTGGACCCGTTTCGCGATCTGGTCACGTGTGATCAGCACCTTCAGGTCGGTCATGGCGTTTCATATTAAACTAGAAGTCAAGTCGCGGGTGTTCCGCACGTCTATTAAAATTCGCAAGGGTATAAGCCAGGAGCTAATCCCCAATGAATCTGAACGGCGTCAAAGTTACGTGGTTAGGCCATGCTACATTCCGCATCGAGACTCCCGCCGGAAAAACCGTAATTATCGATCCCTGGGTCATGGGCAATCCGATGTGCCCGGAGGCCGAGAAGCATGTCAAGAAGGTGGACATTCTGCTGTGCACCCATGGCCACGGCGATCACATCGGCGACGCGGTCGAAATCTGTAAACGGCACAATCCCATCGTGGTTGGAATCCCCGAGCTAGCGCGCTGGCTGGGCAAGAAAGGCGCGAAGCAGATCGCCGAGATGAATAAGGGCGGCACCCAGACCATTGCGGATATCAAAGTCACCATGGTGCATGCAGATCATTCCTGCGGCATTCAGGATGGCGATGAAACCATCTACGGCGGCGAGGCCTGCGGCTATGTTGTCGAATTCTCGAACGGCGTGAAGATCTATCATGCCGGCGATACGAACGTTTTTGGCGATATGGCCATCATTCGCGATCTCTATGCGCCGCAGATCGCGATGCTGCCCATCGGCGATCATTACACCATGGGGCCGCGCGAGGCGGCCTACGCCTGCAATCTCCTGAAGGCGAAAACAGTCATCCCCATGCACTTCGGAACTTTCCCGCCGCTGATCGGTCGTCCGGCTGAATTGCAGAAGCTTGTACCCGGCGTGGAAGTTCTGGAGATGAAGCCCGGGCAGACTCTCAGCTAGCGTTGGAAAGGGAAACGATGAAAGGTAAGCCCGCCCCCACCACCAAAACGAAAGCTGTTCCCAGTTGGCGGCACTATAACTTCGTCACTGCCGGGCCGGTGGACGACTACCTCTACTCCTTGCTGCCCAAGCGCGACGAGGTGCTGGCCGAGATGGAAGACTACGCTACCCAGCACGACGTCCCTATCGTCGGCCCGGCGGTCGCGCGCGTGCTGCAGCAGTTGGCCCTGATGATCAATGCCAGAACCGTCTTCGAACTGGGCTCCGCCATTGGCTATTCGACCATCTGGTGGGCCGAGGCGGTCGGCCCAAAGGGCCAGGTCATTTACACCGACGGCGACGCCAGGAACGCCGAACGCGCGGCTGGCTACTTCGCCCGCGCAGGAGTCTCTGAGCGCATCACGCTGCATACTGGCGATGCTCTCGAAGTTCTGTCCGAGCAGAAGCAGGAGTTCGACATCATCTTCAATGACGTCGACAAAGAGGACTATCCGCGCGTGCTGCGCCTGGTGGCGCCGCGCCTGCGCAAAGGCGGCTTGTTCATCACCGACAACGTGCTGTGGAGCGGGCGCGTCGCCGGGAAGAATCCGGCCGATGCCAAGACCAGGGCGATTCTGGAATTCAACCGCAAGCTCTGCGACTGGAAAGATTTCTACACCACGATCCTGCCCATTCGCGATGGTCTGGCCGTCGCGAGAAAGCTGTAGCTGCTCTTAGTTCGGCAGCAGGCCGTACACGTCAATCTCTGTCCGCGTGCTCACGTACACCTTTCCGTTGGCAATCGTGGGCGGCACGAACTTCACCGCATTCCCCGCCTGGTCGCGATTGCCCGCGGCCTGCGAGCTGTTCCAGTATTCGGTGCCCAGATTCATGGCATCGTAGGCGTGCAGAATGGCTGGGCCCGTACAGGCGGCCGGAACCGGGGTTACAAAGCAGTTGACTCCTCCCGCTGCATTCTGACTGGCGTATCCGTAAAGGCTGGCGTCAATCGCCCACACGATTCCGTTCGTCCCTTGTGGCGTTGACGAGACCGACGGCGAAGCATCAGGAAATTCGTATTGCTGGGTGGATTGCGAAGCAGGCGACGGCGTGCAAGGGAGGGAACTGCAGAACTGGCCCGTCACGGGATAGAAAGTGAACTGCTTCAAAGATTCGGCTGTCCCGTAAACCGCACCTGCGAAGTAAAGGTTATCCTGCCAAAACGCAGGTGTTCCCCAGAACCCGCTCGTGGCCTGGAAGTTCTGCACAACCTGGTTGCTGCCGGCGTTGTAAAACCCCATGCTGTCGCGATCAATCAAATAGATAACACCATCTTTGCCCAGTTGGACCAGCAGATGCGTCGGGAGCCCTGGCGAGGTTTGATCCGGCAGCAGCACTGGCTGGCCCGAACCGAGATCGGCATCGGTCTGCTCAAGGCTGACCTCGTTGTACGGGCTAAACCAGCCGTTCACCGTCATCGCCGTCCCGGACAGTGGAGCACCAAGGCTGAGCACGCTGTCGCCATAATCATTCTGCATGGTCATGCCCGTGCCCTGGTCGAATATGCCGTTGCCGGTCGCTACGAAAATATTGTTGGCGCTGTCCAGTGCAGGCGCGCCGCCTCCACCCCAGATTCCGCCATCCGCCCCACCAACCATCGGGATGAACACTCCGTTCGGTGTGGTGTTGAAAACCGCGATCTGTTGTTGAACATTGTTGCCGTGATAGCCCAGCAGCCAGCCGTGATAGGGCGTGGCATCCTCGTGCGCGGCAAACGCCACGTAAACATTTTCGTCGGACGACAGCGCCAGCCCAGAACGATTGTGTTGCAGTTGGGAGTTGAAAGTCACCATCCCGCCCGACGATCCATCCCCGATTCCCGCCACAGACGCCGCAATCGTCACCGGCGCATTGAATTTTTCGCTTCCCGTGATGATGTCCAACGCATGCAACCGGTGGTAAAACGTACCTGTCGACGCCGCGCAGTTGCCCGACGATCCGCCTGGAATCTCCGATGCCGCAACCACGTAGAGCACATTCCTGTTGATATCAATCACCGGTGTCCCTGTGACTCCGACCTCCGAATAGATGTCTCCGAAGCATTGGCCCACGTCATTCCAAACCACGGGGCTTTCTCCAGACCCCAGCAGGCTGACCTGCCACAGAGTGACGCACGGACTGGTATCGGCATCGAAGGCGTAGACGCTGTCATGCTGCGTAGCGACGTACACCACGTTGTGCAGCGCTCCGTTGATGCTCACGCCCGGCACCCAGAGCGGCTGGGTGTAAACCGCGCCGTCCACGGCACACGAGAAGAGCTTGCCAAAGGTTGACGTGGCG
>Ga0075029_100001147_pt1 | contig 15175 bp, 15 predicted proteins | sample LitLauG_LLR_2013_FD_71391 | JGI IMG/M metagenome (GOLD analysis project Ga0075029, IMG submission 71391) | Freshwater sediment microbial communities from North America - Little Laurel Run_MetaG_LLR_2013 | ecosystem: Environmental > Aquatic > Freshwater > Creek > Sediment | place: USA...
GAAGGGCAGCGACTGCAATTCGATCGAATAGTCGCGGATTTTTTCGAAGTCGGCTTCGGTGATGCCGCCACGGCGGATCGTGCTCGACGGGATACCGGTGCGTTCGGCGATGATGCGTGTGGCGAGCTGCTCGGCCGACATTTCGCAGGAGAAGAAACCAACGACGCCGCCGTTGACCGCTTTGGTCGTGCCATCGGCCTGCACCTCGCCGCGATAGGCCTTCGCGACGTTGTAGGCAATATTGGTGGCGAGGGCTGTCTTGCCCATGCCCGGGCGGCCGGCCACAATGATCAGGTCGGACGGCTGCAAGCCGCCCATCTTGGTGTCGAGATTGCGCAAACCGGTGGCGATGCCCGATAATTTTCCATCACGCTGAAAGGCCTTTGCCGCCATGTCGACGGCAACGGTGAGAGCCTGGGCGAATCGCTGAAAGCCTCCGTCGTAGCGGCCTTGCTCCGCCAGTTCGTACAGCCGCCGCTCCGCGTCCTCGATTTGCGCGCGCGGCGCAAAATCTACCGGTGCGTCGAAGGCGACATTGACCATGTCCTCGCCGATCCGGATCAAATCCCGCCGCAACGACAGCTCATAGATCGTCCGCCCGTAATCCTGGGCGTTGATGATGGTGGTCGCTTCGGCGGCAAGGCGCGCAAGGTATTGACCAACCGTCATCCCGCCAATGTCGGTGTCGGCCGGAAGGAAGGTTTTCAACGTGACGGGGGTGGCAACCTTACCCATCCGGATCAGGCTGCCCGAGGTCTCATAGATGGTTTGATGGATCGGTTCGAAGAAATGCTTCGGCTCGAGGAAATCCGAAACGCGGTAGAAGGCATCGTTATTGACCAGGATCGCGCCGAGCAGGCTCTGTTCCGCCTCGATATTGTGCGGCGCACTCCGATATGCCGGGGCCGTGGCGTCCGGCGCAAGCTTCAGAACGTTCGAATCAAGTGGGGGCATTTGGTTCAGTGTTCGCGGGACTTTGTCGGATAAGGGGCAGGGATAAGGCGCCAGTCCCGGGGCAATCGGAAGCGGCAACTCGCCTTATGCCCGATTCACACACTGGAGTTGGGAATTCCCACCGTCATGTCCGATTGGCGCTTGACCGTTGTCCGCAGGAACCGTTCTGCGTTTCCGTCAGGCGGGAAAAGTTTTCCGGGCCGGACCGAACCTTTTTCGGCACGGCGGTACCTAACACTGAGGGGGCGATCTTGCCGCCGGGTAGTGCTTGGGCGCTGTTCAGGTCAGGATGAGATAGATCAGCGCAAAAAGGGAGGCCCCGATAGCGGCGGCTATCAGTGCGTAGTCGGTACGTAGGTCCGCGCTCGCCTTGATCGACGATGGCCGGGCTTTCTGGGTCATTTGACGGACTTAGACCAGGTCGGCCGGGCTTTTTGTGAAGCAGCTTACACATCCGCTGATTTTCTTTCGGGCAAGTTCACCGGAACCGGCGGGCGGTATCGGCGTTGACAGCGTTCCGGCCTTCGCAATGCCGGTTGAAGAGGACAGGGCATGAGCCAGCAATTTCAGCCATGGAAAACCGGCAGGGCCCAGACCCTGTGGTTGCTGAGGCTGGTGGAGGCCATGGAGAAGATTTCGAGCGCCGACTGGCGCACGCAACGAATCGATCGGGTCGAGCTGGCTGCATTTCAGGCCCACCTGACCCGGGGAGCAACGGTGCATCCGGTACCCGGCTCTCGTTTCAGCCTGCGAAACTAGCAGCCAGGCTCGCAAGCCAGTTCAATCGACTCATTCTCCGGCGATCCGCAACCGCGGTTTCTTGCCCTTTTCCAGCCCCCGCAATCTTGCTTCTTCGCGCACGACATAGTCGCGCGTTGTCGGCACAACGCCCTGGCGCTTGGCGAGCTGAACCTGGAAATTCATCAAGTTCTGCTTTCGGAACGCCATTTCGGAGGAGGCGAGATAGAATTCCCACATGCGTGCGAAGCGTTCGTCATAAAGTTGAACCGCTTCTTCCCTTCGTGCCATGAAACGCTCGCGCCACGCTCTCAGCGTCTCCGCATAATGCAGTCGTAGAATTTCGACATCGCACACCAGCAGGCCGGCCCGCTCGATCGCAGGCAATGCCTCGGACAGCGCAGGAATATAGCCGCCAGGGAAAATGTACTTTGCAATCCAGGGATTGGTGGAGTCTGGGCCTTCCGAGCGGCCGATCGAGTGCAGCAGCATCACGCCGTCCTCGGTGAGCAGCTCGGCGCAACGCTTGAAATAGGTTTCGTAGAAGTCGACCCCGACATGCTCGAACATGCCGACAGAGACGATGCGGTCGAACGGGCCTGGAACGTCGCGATAGTCCTGGAGCAGAAACCTTGCCGACTTGGCGAGATCTTTCTCTGCGGCGCGGGCATTCGATGTGTGGAATTGCTCCGTCGACAGCGTGACACCGCTAACATTGGCTCCAGTCAATTCGGCCAGATACAGGCCAAGGCCTCCCCAGCCTGAGCCGATGTCGAGCACCCGGTCGTCGCGTCGGATCAGGAGCTTGGCGGCGATATGGCGCTTCTTGGCAAGCTGGGCATCGTCAAGGCTCGCGTCCGGCCTTTCGAAATAGGCGCAGCTATATTGCAGGTCGGAATCCAGGAAGAGTGAATAGAGCCGGCCATCGAGATCGTAATGGTGGGCGACATTGTTCATCGCGCGACCGCGCGGATTGAATTGTCTGAAATGTCTCGCCAGATAGCGCAGCCACCATTGCGGCCTGGCCCAGCCCGGTAACGTTTCCGGCTGATCCATCAGGATTGCCAGCGCGTCCGCAATCGAGCCGTTTTCGACGACGAACGTTCCCTCCATGTAGATCTCGCCCAGCGCAAGTTCGGGATTGAGCAAAATCCTGCGTTCGGCATTCGGCGTCAGGAATCGCACGAAAACGTGTTCGCCAGTTCCGTCTCCACAGGTGAAGTTTGTCCCATCCGCGGCTGTGAAGGTCATCGTACCGCGGCGAATAAATTGCTGCAGGAAATAGCGCAACAAACGGTCCATCGAAACCACCGATTAAAGCGATCCCGTAAGTCGTGGATTCCACACGAATCGTGGTTCCCCGCCGTCCATTCGACGCGTGGAGAGAAAAAAGGTTCCACACATCTGAATACAACGATAGTCGTGATCTTACCTGCGCGCTAGGCCCTTGTTCGCCAAGCGGATATTCGGAAAGACGGCGTTCACGCAGTTGCGTCATAAGTGCGCTTCCATTCGCGGGATAATCGGCTAAAAGGTGACGCGCCGCCGGTGTCCATTTAAAAGGGCGCGGGCCGCAATTTCCGCATTGGGGGACTAAGGGAATGGTGAGCCGAGCGCTCAGTTTAGCGGCGGTGACGCTTCTGCTTGGATTTTTTGCCGCGCCCTGCGCCTGGGCGCAGGCGCAAAATCTCGAAGCTGGCAAGAGCCCCTCCCAGCTTTTTGCGGGTACCTGCAACGCCTGCCACAAAGGCCCGCGCGGACTGCTCAGGACGGTCTCGCCCGGATCGTTGCCGGGCTTCCTGCGGGAGCATTACACGACCAGCGGCGACATGGCCTCGCAGCTCAGCGCCTTCCTGATTTCCAATGGTGCGGGCGAGGGCCGCCGCCAGGCCAAACCGGATGTCGATACGAAGCCAGCCGGCGGATCCGACCAGGTCGACCGGCAGGGCCGGAAATTGCGTCGCGCCGGCTCCCAGGAGGGCAGCAGGCCAGAAGTTGATTCCTCGCCACAGGCAAGCCGCAATGGGCAAGGTCCGGCGCAGGCGGCTACCGAGCGCGGCCCGGATGGCCGCAAGCTGACGGCCAAGCAGCGGCTGAGCAAGCGCAGCAGGCCGGGCTCTGACGAAATCCCCGCAGCAAAGGACGATCAGCCAAAATTTGAACCCGCCACGGACGACAAGGCCAGCGGCGAAACCGTCAGGCGAGAGGATGGCAAGGCAGAAGAGCCAAAACCCTCCGCCGAAGGGAAGGCCGAGGCTGCCAGGGTCGAGATGCCGAAGGAGGGTAACAGCAGCGAAACGCCGGCGTTGCGCGCAGATCCGTCGCCTGCCACACCTGCCCAGCCTGCGGTCTCAAGCCCACCGCCGACACCAACCTCTGTCGGTAGCATCGAGCCCGCCGCTGCTCCGCCACCGATACCTGCACCTGCACCTGCGCCCGCGCCGTCCGAGAAGTCCGCGTCGCAATCAGCGTCGCCGTCATCCTCGCCGCCGGTTGCCGCCGCGGGGTCGCCAGCGCCCCCGATCTCGCAGTAGCACGCGCCATTCCGGCATAGCTTCGCCTAGGTGAAGGGTGCCGCGCGATGGGCGAGCCCGGCCAGATCAGGGCTGGGCTCACTCAAGCCAACATATCGGAGCGCGTTACTTCTCGGAGGCCGGGGTTTCCTGCGGCTCCATATCGGCGGGACGAGCTTCCGGATCGAAGAATTCGCCGGCGGCAGCGATGGCTTCGGCGGCCGCATCCTGATCTTCCTGACGGGTCGAGATGTCCTCGCCGCGATTGATGCGCTGCGCCTCGTCCGCACTTCGTGCCACGGTGACGGTGACGCCGACTTCGACTTCCGGATGCACGGCGATAGCGATCGCGTGCTTGCCGATGGCCTTGATGGGTGCGTCCAGCATGACCTGACTGCGGCCGATCGTGACGCCGTCGTTCTGGAACGATGCGACGATGTCGCGAACGCTGACCGATCCGAACAGCTGACCGGATTCGGAAGCCTGGCGAAGGATGATGACGTTGCGTCCGTCGACCTTTTCCGCGACTTTGGTCGCTTCGCTCCTGGCCTGGAGGTTGCGCGCTTCAAGCTCGGCCTTCATGCCGTCGAATTTGGCGCGATTGTCGGCGGTCGCGCGCAGGGCTTTCCCGCGCTTGAGCAGAAAGTTGCGGGCAAACCCGTCTCTGACACGAACCACTTCGCCCATCTGGCCGAGCTTGGCGACGCGTTCCAACAAAATGACTTCCATATTCGTTCTCCTTTGAGATAGCGGGGATCAAGGGTTGAGTTGGGTTAATCAGGACGCGGGAAGGGGCGGCGGTCTGCTCCGCAGATAGCGCCGACGCAGTCCGAAAACGGCGTCCGCAATGCCAAGAAGTGCGACCACAAGCACGGCCCAGGCGGAAACCACCACGATGGCGTAGGCGCAAGCGAGCCAGACGGTCCGATTTTTCATGGCAAGCGTCAGCGTGTGCAGCACGGCAAAACCGGCAAGCGCGTAGGCAAACATCAAGCCCGCAGCGACGATCTGCGCTACCATCGCGATCAGCCCGCCCGAGAAGCAAAATGCCAGCGCCGCGCACAGGCCGGCAAGCGTCATCGGCGGCAGCGCCGTGGCCTTCAGGTCAGGCCAGGGCCGATGCAATCGCCCGGACATCGCGGCGACTTTTGCGGCGAGCCACAGATTGAACGTCAGCTTCATCACCGCGGCGATGGTGGCTGCAGCGGGCGCTATCAGCACCAGCGCGTCCAGCCTGCGGTCTGTGGGCGCAATGCCGGCCGACTCCAGAAAATGCGCCCAGCCGGATCGCATGGCCTGCACCATCGACGGTCCGTCGGAACCCATCGCGAGCAATGTCGCGACCGTTGCGATTGCAGCAAGCACCACGACCCACAGCAGGATTCGGCCGAGCGGATACCATTCCAGCGCTGTGCCTTCGCCTGCGGCCGCCGTGTTGGCGCTGACCGGTCGACCAAGCATCGCAAGGTGGGCGAGCCACCACGCCGGTAGACCGCTCGCAAGCACGTAGGCAATAAAGGTGTGAATGCCGAAGATCGCGCCGAGAACCGTCGCCGCAGCGATGCCGCCGATGGCAGCGCTCAGCGCCCCCCATCCAAGACCGACCACCATCAGCGGCAACGGCGCGAGGTGGAACAGCAACACAGCCGTCAGCGCGCCCGAGAGGATCGAGGCGAACATCAAGGCCGACGCGCAGCCGGCCGCCAAAGCGATGAGTACAGTCGCGATCATCAGCTGTCCCGCTCCTTTCGAGCGGTTAGAGGTCCTTAAAACCCCAACCATCGGCAACCGGACGACCCGGAAGCCTTATGAAGATTTGCGATCCGCGGCGCTCAAGTCGCGGATCGCGATTATCGTCAGCGTGGCGGTTCAGAAGTCCGTATCATTTTGCCGCAAATCCATCTTGCGGACTTCTCAACCAAAGCGACACTAGCGAATCACGTATGGCAGCAACCCGAGGAAACGCGCGCGCTTGATCGCGCGCGCAAGTTCGCGCTGCTTCTTGGCGGATACGGCAGTGATGCGGCTCGGCACGATCTTGCCGCGCTCGGAGACGTAACGCATCAGCAGCTTGGAATCCTTGTAGTCGATCTTCGGTGCGTTCGGACCCGTGAATGGACAGGTCTTGCGGCGGCGGAAAAAGGGACGACGTGCGCCAGCTTCGGCCATTGTTCTTACTCCTCTTCCGCGGGTTCGACATCGTCGCGCGGGCGGCGCGGGCCGCGATCGCCGCGGAAGCCGCCGTCACGATCGCGCTCGCCACGGTATCCGCCCTCGCGGTCGCCGCGGAAGCCACCGCCCCGGTCATCGCGCTCACGGTCGCGATCGGCCTTGCGCATCATCGCCGAGGGGCCTTCCTCATGCTCTTCGACGCGAACGGTGAGGTAGCGGATCACATCCTCGCTGATGCGCTCCTGACGCTCGATCTCGGCGACCGCTGCGGGCGGCGCATCGATATTCAGCAGGACGAAATGCGCCTTGCGATTCTTGTTCATGCGATAGGTGAGCGAACGCACGCCCCAATTCTCGGTCTTGGTGACCTTGCCGCCCGCCTGTCCGACGATGCCGGTCATCTGGGTCGTCAATTCTTCGACCTGTTGGGTACTTGCGTCCTGACGCGCAAGAAAAACATGCTCATAGAGAGGCATGGGTGTCCTTTCCAATGTTGGCGCGGATCCCGGCGGCAAGCCCTTCGAACCCTTCGGAAAGGACTCGACATGCTCAGAAGGCGGAAGCACGGGACGACGGACCAACTGGTCCTGCCACATCAATATCGCCGATACGGTGAAAGACTCGGTACGGTGAAATTGCTGAGACCGTCCGTTCAGCTCCCGGCTGGGATCCACGGATGGCGCGCTTTATACGGATTTTGAGCGTGCTGGCAAGGGAAAGCCACAATACCGGCGGAGCCAGTCCGGCCAGTGGCTTGACACGGGCGCTTCCCGCGGTGTCTTTCGCAAACTTCGGGACGATACGCAAAGTTACACCTGTCTTTGTCAGGATTTTGGCATAAGCCATTGAAAATGTGATATAATTATTACGTTTGTCACAACCTGGCATTGGCGGGCATGAATATCTGGGGGCGTCGATGACGGCAGCATTCACTTTTCCGGGGCAGGGCTCTCAGGCGGTGGGCATGGGCAAGGCTTTCGCGGAAGCCTTTCCAGTCGCGCGCGCGGTGTTCGACGAAGTTGACTCCGCGCTTGGTGAAAAGCTGACGGCAATTATCTGGGACGGTTCGACCGAGACGCTGCAGCTTACCGAGAATGCCCAGCCGGCCTTGATGGCGGTCTCGCTCGCGACCATGCGCGTGTTGGAGAGCGAAGCCGGTTTTTCGGTCGCTTCCGATGCCGCCTTTGTTGCCGGACATTCGCTCGGCGAGTATTCGGCGCTGGCCGCGGCGGGGAGCCTGAGCATCAGCGACACCGCGCGGCTGTTGCGCATCCGGGGACGCGCGATGCAGAAAGCGGTGCCGGTCGGGGTCGGCGCGATGGCGGCTTTGCTTGGTCTCGACTACGACGCTGCGGTTGCGGTCGCAAACGAGGCCGCGCAGGGGCAGGTCTGTCAGGCGGCCAACGATAATGGCGGCGGTCAGGTCGTGGTCTCAGGCGACAAGGCGGCTGTCGAGCGTGCGCTCGAGATCGCCAAATCCAAGGGCGCCAGGCGCGCCATGATGCTGCCGGTATCGGCGCCGTTTCATTGCCGGCTGATGCAGCCGGCAGCTGACGCGATGGCCGAAGCGCTCGCCGATGTGACAATCAGGAAACCTGCCGCTCCGCTGGTTTCGAATGTCCTGGCCGCGCCAATTACGGAGCCGGATGATATCCGCCGACGACTGGTCGAACAGGTCACGGGGACGGTGCGCTGGCGCGAGTCGGTTGCTTATATGGCAAGTCACGGCGCGACGCGGTTTTTTGAGATAGGGGCCGGCAAGGTGCTGAGCGGACTTGTCAAGCGCATCGCTGAGGGCGCGGTGGGCATTTCGGTTGGCGGTCCCGCCGATATCGCTCCGGCCAAAGACGCGTTGATCGGCGCGAAGTCAGCCTGATGGAGAGATGAAAATGATGTTCGATCTGACGGGCAGAACGGCTCTCGTCACCGGTGCGAGCGGAGGCATTGGCGGCGCAATCGCGCAAGCGTTGCACGCGCAGGGCGCAACTTTGGCCGTTTCAGGCACGCGTCGTGAGGCGCTGGACACGCTCGCTGGCAAGCTTGGCTCGCGGGCCCATGTGCTGCCCTGCAACCTTGCCGAGGCAGCCGAGGTCGAGGCACTGGTGCCCGCCGCCGAGCAGGCGATGGGACAGGTGGATATTCTCGTCGCCAACGCCGGCATTACGCGCGACAATCTCTTTGTGCAGCTGCGTGACGAAGATTGGGACGAGGTGATCAAGGTCAATCTGACAGCCACCTTCCGCCTGGCTCGCGCGGCGACGAAGTTGATGATGCGCAAGCGGTTCGGCCGCATTATTGCGATCACGTCCGTGGTCGGCGTCACCGGCAATCCGGGCCAGAGCAATTACGCGGCGTCGAAGGCCGGGCTGATCGCAATGATCAAGACCCTGGGCGCCGAATACGCCAGGCGCAACGTGACGGCCAACTGCATAGCCCCGGGATTTATCGCGACCCCCATGACCGATGCGCTCAACGACAAGCAGCGCGAAGCAATCCTTTCCAGGGTTCCGGCGGCGCGCCTGGGATCGCCCGAAGATATCGCGGCTGCGGCGGTTTATCTGAGTTCAAACGAGGCGGCTTACGTCACCGGGCAGACCATTCACGTCAATGGTGGAATGGCCATGATTTAAGGGCTTGTCCCGGTCGGGACGGGGAGGCGAAACGCCGCTCGGGCCAGCCGATCAAGTCTTATAGTCAAGGCTTTGGAAGTGTGATAACCGAACCACCGGCGGAAGGGCAAAGAACACCATTGCAGGACATTGAAACCCTGTATATTGGCGGTGCGGAGCCTGCCGTCGTTCGCCGGGTCCGTGTCGGCCAACGGGGCCAAATCAAGACCGGGGCCAAATCAAGACTATGCGCGATTGCGAAGGAAATAATCGACCACGATGGCTCGTACGTCTTGGGGTCGGGTCCAATGGAACAGCACGAGGTTGAACGATGAGTGAGATTGGCGAGCGGGTTAAGAAGATCGTGGTCGAACACCTAGGTGTTGAGCCCGAAAAAGTGGTCGACAGCGCGAGCTTCATTGACGACCTTGGCGCCGACAGCCTCGATACGGTCGAGCTTGTGATGGCCTTCGAAGAAGAGTTCGGGTGTGAAATTCCCGATGATGCCGCCGAGACGATTTTGACCGTCGGCGACGCGACTAAATTTCTCGAAAAGAACGCAAAGAGCTGACGCCCGCAGCGGTCCTGACAAAGCCGGGAGGATCGTGGTCGCGCGGTCCCGCGACTTGTTGTCAGAGACGGCGAATCGCGGGCCGGAGTGGTCAATATGCGGCGGGTTGTCGTTACAGGCCTCGGCATGGTTTCGCCACTTGGCTGTGGGGTCGAGCCGGCCTGGAAGCGTATTCTCAACGGCGAAAGCGGCGCCAGGAAGATCGATACGTTTGACGTCTCCGATCTGCCCAGCCAGATCGGTTGCATGGTTCCCCGTGGCGACGGTACCGACGGCACGTTCAATCCCAATCAGTGGATGGAGCCGAAAGATCAACGCAAAGTCGACGACTTCATCATTTTTGCGATGAGTGCGGCGCGCCAGGCGCTCGATGACGCCGGTTGGCATCCGGCCACCGAACAAGATCGCTGCGCCACCGGCACCATGATCGGCTCCGGAATCGGCGGATTGTCGGGCATCGCCGATACGGCGGTTCTTTTGAAGGAGCGCGGACCGCGAAAGGTATCGCCATTCTTCATTCCCGGTCGCCTGATCAATCTCGCCTCCGGTTATGTATCGATAGAACATGGTCTCAAGGGACCCAACCACTCCGTGGTGACGGCGTGCTCGACCGGCGCGCACGCCATAGGAGATGCGAGCCGGCTGATTGCGCTGGGCGATGCGGATGTGATGGTCGCCGGCGGAACGGAATCGCCAATTTGTCGAATTGGAATGGCAGGCTTCTGCGCCGCGCGCGCGCTCTCGACCGGCTTCAACGATACCCCGGAAAAAGCGTCGCGTCCCTACGACAAGGACCGTGATGGCTTTGTCATGGGCGAGGGCGCCGGAATCCTGGTGCTCGAGGAATACGAGCACGCCAGGAATCGCGGCGCAAAAATCTACGCCGAAGTAACCGGCTACGGCCTGTCGGGTGATGCCTATCACATCACGTCGCCATCGCCCGACGGTGACGGCGGATTCCGCAGCATGAGCGCCGCCATGAGGCGCGCAGGAATCTCGGCTGCCGATATCGACTATATCAACGCGCACGGAACCTCCACGCTGGTCGGCGACGAAATCGAGCTGGGTGCCGTCGAGCGGCTGCTGGGGAACGCTTCGTCGAAAGTATCAATGTCGTCGACCAAATCCTCCACGGGGCATTTGCTCGGCGCCGCCGGCGCGATCGAGGCGATTTTCAGCATCCTGGCGATTCGCGATAATATCGCCCCGCCGACGATCAACCTCGAAAACCCGTCGGTGCATACGGCGATCGATCTTGTGCCACAAACGCCGCGCAGGCGCGAAATCAACGTCGCGTTGTCGAACTCGTTCGGCTTCGGAGGAACCAACGCGTCCGTGATTTTGCAGCGGGTGGTCGACTGACGCGCACCCTGTCGAGTAGAAGTCCACCGTTTCGCCGCATTCGGTGATGATTCCTAGATGCGGGCGCAGACTACCGGCCACCGCAGAATTTGCGAGGCCACGATTGAACCGACGGGATTCAGGTTGCATCGATGAGTGAGAGGCCGCCCATTTCGCCACGGAGTCCGCGCGCTGCGCTGGAGCCCGAGCAGGTCCCGCCGCCGCCCAGGCGATCCGAGCGCGCCCGAAATCCGTTCGTTATCGTCGGCAACGCCATCATCACCATCATTCTGATTTTGATGATCGGCGGCGGCGGCGGCTATATCTACGGCAAGCAGAAGATCGAAGCACCGGGTCCTTTGCAGGAGGACAAGGTCGTCAACATTCCGGCGCGGGCGGGAATGACCGATATCGCCGACATCCTGCAGCGCGAGGGCGTCATCGACAACAATCGCTGGGCCTTTGTTGGCGCCGTTTTTGTCTTGAAGGCGCGTTCGGAACTCAAGCCCGGCGAATATCTGTTCCCGAAGAGCGCCAGTCTGAGAGATGTCATCGGTACCATTGTGGAAGGCAAGGTGGTCCAGCACGCCGTTACGATTCCCGAGGGCTTGACCTCCGAACAGATCGTCGCACGGCTTTCGGACAACGATATCTTCTCAGGCACCGTGCGGGAGCTGCCACGGGAGGGCACGCTGCTGCCGGAAACCTACAAGTTTCCGCGCGGCACCCCGCGCGAGCAGGCGATCATCCGCATGCAGCAGGCGCAAAAACGAATCCTTGCCGAGATCTGGGAGCGCCGCAGTCCGGACCTTCCAGTCAAGTCGCCGGAGCAGTTGGTCACGCTGGCCTCCATCATCGAGAAGGAAACCGGCAAGGCGGACGAGCGCAGCAGGGTTGCGGCAGTCTTTGTCAATCGGTTGCGGCAGAAGATCAAGCTGCAATCGGATCCGACCATCATTTACGGCCTGGTGGGCGGCAAGGGAACGCTGGGTCGGCCGATCAAGCGCAGCGAAATCCAGCAGCCGTCGCCCTACAACACATATGTTGTCGATGGTCTTCCGCCCGGTCCGATTTCCAATCCGGGCCGGGCTTCGCTCGAAGCCGCCGCCAATCCGGCCAGAACGCGTGACCTGTTCTTTGTTGCTGACGGCTCCGGAGGCCATGCATTCAGCGATTCCTACGACCAGCATCAGAAAAACGTCGCCAAACTTCGCGCGATGGAAAAACAGATCCAGAACGACACGGTCGAACCTGCTGACGAACCGGCGCCGGCTGCGGCGGGTGCGCCGGCCGATCCAAATCCGACGGCCACCACGGTCAAGCCCGCACCGGCGAAAAAGCCGGCGCGTCCAGCCCGGCAGGGCGCGGCGCAATCGACACCACTGTCCCCGGTAGTTCAGCAGTGACTGCAGGTCGCGAAGGTCCGGCAAATTCCACTTTTGCCTGATTGGCGCTAAGCTCACCTTGTCCAGTTTTGCGAATCTTTAGCGGTACTTTTTGCGGAGAACGTCACCCGATGGCACTGTCGAGCATGACCGGCTTCGCCCGCAGCCACGGTGCCAGCGGACCCTACACGTTCGAATGGGAGTTGAAGTCGGTCAACGCCAAGGGGCTCGACCTTCGCCTGCGCCTGCCGCAAGGATGGGATGAGCTCGAGGCCTTCGCCAAGAAACGTGCCGGCGAAATACTGTCGCGAGGTACGGTATATGCCAGTTTGAACGTCAAGCGCACCAGTTCCGCGTCAACGGTTCGTGTCAACGAAGAGGTCCTTGCCTCCATTGTGAAGGTGGCGGGCGCGCTCGCCGGCAAGCTCGAAGCGGTGGCTCCCAGTATCGACGGACTGCTCGCGATCAAGGGCGTGATCGAGATTGTCGAACCGGAAAGCGACGAGGCGGAGGACAAGGTCGCAAGAGATGCCGCCGCCGCGGCGTTCGATCAGGCCCTGCGCGATCTCGTCGACATGCGCCGTCGTGAAGGCGTCTCGCTGGGCCAGATCCTTTCGCAGCGAATCGATGAAATCGAGCGCCTGGCCAGCAGGGCGGAGACGGCACCAGGTCGCAAACCCGATGCCATCAAGGCACGGCTTGCCGAGCAGGTCGCCGCGCTTCTTGAATCATCGGACCGGTTCGATCCCGACCGGCTCAACCAGGAAGCGCTCTTGGTTGCGACCAAGGCCGACATTCGCGAAGAGCTGGACCGAATCGCCTCGCACGTTTCCCAGGCGCGCGAAATGATCGCAAGGGGCGGACCGGTGGGCAGGCGGCTCGATTTCCTCGCTCAGGAATTCCATCGCGAAGTAAATACCTGTTGCTCAAAGTCCAACGATATCGAATTGACCAACACCGGGCTTGAATTGAAGAGCGTGGTGGAGCAATTCCGCGAACAGGTCCAGAATCTGGAGTGAACCATGGCCGTGGGGCGTCATGACGGGGTTGAGCGCCGTGGATTGATGTTCGTGCTTTCCTCGCCGTCGGGTGCGGGAAAGACCACGCTGTCGCGCCTGTTGATCGAGCAGATGCCTGGCTTGAGGATGTCGGTGTCGGCGACAACGCGGTCGATTCGGCCGGGTGAAGTCGACGGGCGCGACTATCTGTTCGTCGACAAGGTCCGGTTTGAGCGGATGGTAAGGCAAAACGAATTGCTCGAATGGGCAACCGTGTTCGACAATCGCTACGGTACGCCGCGCGCGCCGGTCGAAGCCGCGCTTGCGGCGGGCCAGGATGTGCTGTTTGACATCGACTGGCAGGGCACCCAGCAATTGCGGGAGAAGGCGAGGGCGGACGTCGTCAGCGTGTTTATCCTGCCGCCGTCGGCGGCCGATCTGGAGAAGCGGCTGCACAGCCGGGCCCAGGACAGCGATTCAGTCATTCGTTCGCGCATGAGCCGCGCGACACACGAACTGAGCCACTGGGCGGAATACGACTACATCATCATCAACCACAATCTCGATGAGGCTTTTGCCGAGGTGCAGTCGATCCTCAAGGCGGAGCGGCTCAAGCGCGAGCGCCGCACCGGCCTGACCACGTTCGTGCGGGAGCTGCAGCGGCAGTTGGAGAAATAAGCCATATCCGGGAAACGCGAGAACCGGTTTTCCGAAGAGATCATGCTCAAACAATGAGCCGAAGCGCGATGGCGATTCCACTCGAGGAAATCGCCTTAGGCCGGCTCTATGCCTGAGCCCGTCTTGATTGCCGTGGATAGGGTTTCGATTTTCGCTCGTCGGTTTCGCTGAAGCTTCGAGCAAACCGCGGCCGCCGCATATAGGCGCTCGCCACCGGCTGGTCGGACAGCACGATGCGATCGTCGTCGGTCGTTTCCCAGATCGGGCCGCGTCGTCCGCGAACAGTACGAGGCCGCAGCCGTCGTGGCCTGCCAAGTTTGACGATGATCGCAGCCGCCAGAGTCAAGGCGCCAAAAATGGCGACCATCAATGGCATGATGCCTCGCTCCCCCGGAGACGACGAATCCGCATCAGCGGGGATGACCGCCGCGTCGACGGGCGCCGGCGAGACGGTCGAGTCTGGCGGGGTGTTGGACGCCGAATTGCTGTTGGCGGGCTGTTGGCTGCTCGGCGGGATCGCGCCGAATGTATCGGGCCAACGTGAGGGGAGAGCCGCCGCCGGTGAAGCGCTTTCGGCTGACCCGTCCGCTCTTGCCGTCTCGCTGGCCCGCACCGGGGGCGCGGGCGGAGCTACAGCCAGCCCATCGCCGCGGGCTTGCTGCAGCGCGAGTTCGGCGCGAGCGTCGGCAAGCGAACGTTGCGGAGCCGGGTTTGCCGGCGGCACGGCGGGCGCCGGCGCGGGCGGCTTTGCCGGTGGCAAAATGTTCTGGGGAGAAGATTGCGACAGCCGTCCGCCTTCGCGGAGATACCAGCAATGGCGTTTGGTGCCGTGCTCGATGCGATAGTGCCAATGGGAACCCTGCGGGGTCTCGCCTTTTGGACTCAAAAGACAATCGTCGGGGGCGGGCGTCTCGGCGTGCGATGGTCTTGCGAGCGTGGTGCCTGCGAGAATACCGGCGAGGATGGCAGACACGAATTTTACGGTACGCTCTGGCATCTGCCTCTCCGGTGATACGCGGTACTTCTTCACACGGCAAATGTCGCCAAAAACTTGGGTGGCATTACGCCGCAAATCCGGAAAGCATGGGGCTTAATTCAGGCTTGGCGGCCTTGTCTGGAGGCCGCCGGCGGCCCCGACAAGCAGCCTTTTGGTTGCCTCCAGGCCGCTTTACTCGCCGGCAAGCACGTCGCTGAACAACACGTAGCGCTCCAAGCG
>Ga0075029_100001150_pt1 | contig 15161 bp, 14 predicted proteins | sample LitLauG_LLR_2013_FD_71391 | JGI IMG/M metagenome (GOLD analysis project Ga0075029, IMG submission 71391) | Freshwater sediment microbial communities from North America - Little Laurel Run_MetaG_LLR_2013 | ecosystem: Environmental > Aquatic > Freshwater > Creek > Sediment | place: USA...
ATGGGGTCACGATCGTCGATCTCAGCGGCCGCATCACCCTCGGCGAAGGCAGCGTGGTGCTTCGCGAAACCGTACGCGACCTGCTTTCCAAGGGACAGAAGAAGATCCTGCTGAATCTCGGCGACGTCAACTATATCGACAGCTCAGGGATCGGCGAACTCGTCAGCGCGTTTACTACCGCCAAGAATCAGGGCGGAGAGCTGAAACTGCTGAACCTCACCAAGAAGGTGCATGACCTTCTGCAGATCACCAAGCTGTACACCGTCTTCGACGTGAAGGACGACGAAGCATCGGCTGTGAAGGCCTTCACGAAGTAAGCGCCTTACGAAGCGCGTCACCGCGAAAACGCCGCGACGAAGGCTTCACGACGAAAACAGTGGCACGCCGGGGCCCAGCCCCGGCGCTGCAGCTTCCCTTTTTGGGAAACTCCTGCGTGAATTTTTTCTGTTTTCGCTGCTCCTCCATCCACCAGGATCTAGACTGAAGACGAGCGCGCGTTCTTGCGTGCTTTGTCGATATGCGTATCCTATCCGCGTTCGTGCTGTTTGCCTCCTTCTTCCATCTCTGCGAGGTCTGTCACGCCAGTCATCTTCCAAAACCGGTCTGCGTTCCCTTCACTGACGCGAGCAAGTATGTGGGCACCGCGACCTGTGTCAGTGGAACCGTATTCCACGTCGAAGATGCGAAAGATGGCTTTGTGTTCCTCCGGTTCTGCAAAGGAGCCGAGCCTTGCCCGTTCACCGTGGTTGTGTTCCCGGCAGATACACGGAATGTCGGCGATATTCGGCAACTCGAAGGTCGTCCGATCGAGATCACAGGAATGCTCACGGATTACCAGGGAAGGGTAGAAATCGTATTACGCCGGACGCAGCAGTTGGGTCAAAGCGCGTTTGTTGTAGTCCCGCAAGTCCCCACGGAGTACGATGCCGAGCGACAAGGCCACTACAGTGCGGGAAAATTCAGCTTGCCCAAAGCGAAGAAGAGCCACAAAAAGCAGGGTAAGCCAATTTCGATTGAAGATCCGGAAGAGCCGCAATAGAAATCAAGGCTGCCTAGGGCTCGGCGCCCATTAGCAGCCCTGAATCTTCGTCAGTTGCTAGAAGCGCAGGACAATACCGGTTGCGAGTCTAACGTTGCTGCTCTCGCTCTGCCCTGCGACGTGGTAGTAAACCCAGTCGAAGTCAGCCAGGCGAATTGAGATATTCTTGGTTGCTTGGACGTCGACACCGCCTCCGAACATCGTCGTGAAGCCGCTCTTGGATCCGCTAGCCCCCGCATAACCCGCGCCAAAGGTAGCCCCGCCCAACAGTACGTGGACAAATGGGTTCACCTTACCCTCGCGGTAGGCAAGTACCGGGCCGCCGCTGTAAGTGTAAACATGAGCAGAAACCCCGCTGATCGTTTTGTAGGCGCCGCTAAAATCGCCGGTGATTCCGAAATAGTTGTTGAAGTAGCCAGTCACCGAAGCGTCCCAACCGTTGGTATTGAGGCCGGTAAAGTCGCCGCCAAGGTGAAGGTACTGATAACCGCCGAATACCTCAGCCTTCGGAAGATCCTGCGCCACCAACGGCAACGAGAGAAGACCCAGAACCACAATCACACTTAGGAATGTTTTCATGCTTTCTCCTTTAAGAAAGTGAATGCTACGATCCGTGTTACTTGCGGGGGAAAGTTGACTCAGTCGCAGTGCGGCAGCCACGGAAGGGTTATTCACAGTTTGCTGCGCACTTTATAGTAGATTCCTGCCTCGACAAAAATGCAAGAGAAGCGCACCTACTTAGGCCCCCCAACATCACGGAAGTGTTGTGTCTCGACATATGTTGGAGATCACTGTTATTAGTGACTTATATCACACCATGCCCTTGCGCAACTCATCCAGCGGATACCGCGTACCCCGCCAGACAATGCCGTCGTTCGAGAACGTGTGGATCATCGAGCGCAGGAGAGTGTACATAAACAAACTGGTGCTGATGGGATGGAAAAAGAAGTAGTACGGCGGCACCGCCGAGTGCACCGACATTCCGTAGTAAATCAAGAATAAAGATAGCAACGCGACCGCGTATGGAACCCGCGCCCACCCGTGAGCCAGCCAGACCCCGAGAAATGGACCCAGATTCAAGAAACCGAGACCGATAATCGAAGCCACTGTGCGGGGCCACTGAAACGACAGCACGGCGAAAAAGTTTTTCGTGAGATTGTTAACAATGCCGAACGCGCCCTTCGCCCAGCGAAGCGAAATCAGGTCCTCTCCAAAGACGTTACGTTGGGCAAAGCCGGAGTTCTTTACTACCTTGCCCAGTTTCATGTCATCCAGCACTTCCATGCGCAGCGCGCGGTAGGTTCCGATCTCATCATATACGGATCGCCGCACCAGGTTGAAAGCACCGACTCCCATGTGATCGCGAGCTTTCGGATCGGCGACTTTCCACGGTCGATGCCCAAAAACAAAGAGCGCCTGGAAGAAAGCAATCATCATCTTCTCTCCCGGCCGCTTCATGATCATCCGCGGGAAAAGCACAACATGATCGGCGCGCTCCGCCTCGGCATAAGCAATTGCACGGCGTAAAGCATCGGGTTTGAAAAGCACATCGGCGTCGGTGAACAGCAACCAGTCCCCCGTGGCTTCCAGTCCAGCGGTCCACATGGCGTGCGTCTTGCCCAGCCAACCGGAAGGCAATTCTCCGATGTGGATCACCTTCAGGCGTGTGGCGCGGACATTCTTTTCCGCGTCCGCCTGCGGCGTCGATGCCGCTGCCACGCGGTCGCGAGTGTCGGCGCCACATGAGGCCGCGACGGCATCCATGATCTGGCCAGTATCGTCGGTTGACCGGTCATTGACGACGATCACTTCGTAGTTGGAATAATCGAGAGCTAACAACTGCTGCAGGGTTTGGCGAATGCTTTCTTGTTCGTTTCGAGCAGGGACAATGATGCTGACGCGAGGTTCGCCATTCGGAGTTGCAGGCCGACGATCCCATTCCGGCCGCGCGATGTCTGCAATGTGCGGCAGCCCAAAAGCCGCCTCCACGATGCGCGAAAACCAGGCGAGTCCGAGGATGCTGCCTGCAATCCAATTTACGGTAGCCCAGTTGAATGTGACCCAGTGAAATGTCAGCCAATGCATGCTTACTTAGGAAGATGCTCCTGACGGGACTTCTGACGCGGCCGGTGGTTCGCCGAGCTTCAGTGGAGGTGCAAATCTCATCCCGTAGAACAGTATGGCAGAAGAGATGCCCATTGCGATCACCGGCAGGATGAACGCGGTCTGCAACGAGCGGCGGTCCGCCACCCATCCCATCATGGTTGGGGAAGGCACATCGCCAAGGAGGTGAATCACGAAGATCTCCACCGCGATCGCCGTGGCGCGGATGTGGGCGCCCACTGCATTCATCACGGCGGCATTCAGCGGCGAAGTGTTAAGCAGGAGGAAAAAGGCCGACACTGCAATCGCCGGAATCATGATCCGTCCACTTGAGAATAAACCGAGGATCATGAAAGGAATGCCGAGCGCCATGCTGGCTGCCGAAACGAGATAGTAAGAGCTTTTCAGTCGCCGCAGCAGGTAATCACCCAACCATCCTCCAGCCAGGGACGCCAATATTCCATCTACTACGATGATGATGCCGAAAATAAAATTCGCTTCTGGCAATGTGTAGTGGCGCTCGCTGTAGAGGAACTCAGGCATCCATACCTGAATTCCGCCCAGCGAGAAGGTCATTGCCGCCATACCCAGAGTCGCCGTTAAGAACGCCGGATTGCGCGCTAGTCCCAGAATTGTGCCGCGCTCCGGAGTCTCCGCGAGTGAGTCGAACTGCCCGCGCTCGGGTTCCTTCAGGAATAGAACCAGAATCGCCAGTAGGAAGCCAGGTGCAGCCGCGATGTAAAAGGGAAAGCGCCACCCATAATGCGGGGCGAGATTTCCTCCGAGCAGATAGCCCGCAGCCGATCCCACCGGAATCGCGAGATAGAAAACGCCCAGAATGCGCCCGCGCATTTCCTCGGAAAAGAGATCCGCGACAAACGTCGGCGCGATCGTCACGAAAGTCGCTTCGCCAACTCCAACCAGCGTGTGGCGGATCAGAAGTTCAGTGTAGTTGTGCGTGAATGCCGTAAGCAGCGTGAGGCCGCTCCAGAAAATGGCGCCGAAAAAGACGATCAACTTGCGGGAATAGCGATCCGCCAACGGTCCGACGAAGGGGGCCGCTACCATGTAAAAACCAAGAAAAGCGCTGGTGAGGTATCCGATCTGCACCTTGCTCAGATGGAATTCATCCTGCACCAGAGGTTGCACCGCGAACAACACATTGCGGTCTGCATAATTGAGCAGATTCAGCGAAGTGAGAACGATGAGAGCCGTAGTCGGATGGAATTTGGATGAGGTCGTAGGCACAGGTCGAGCGAATATAACATGGGAAGGATTGCAGAAGTCAGAGGTCAGATTGCAGAAGTAAAAACGCAAAACATGAAGAAGTCGATTCTACCTCTGCAATCTGACCTCTTACCTCTGACCTTTTGGTCGCGGCCAGCGGGCGATCACCAACGTCGAAATCCCGCCGCGAGGACGGAAGTCGCCTTTCACCTCGGCCCAAACCGGCTTCGCCCAGCGCACAACGTCTTCAAGAACCTGGTTCACGACATTTTCCTGAAAAATGCCGAGGTTGCGATATGACTGCAGGTATTCCTTCAGCGACTTCAGTTCCAGGCACAGACGGTTCGGTTGGTAGCGGATCACCAAGCTTCCGAAATCGGGTAACCCTGTCTTCGGACACACCGAGGTGAATTCCGGGTCATCGACAACAATTTCATATCCGGGAAACTGGTTCGGCCAGGTTTCAATCTCCGGGAACGGGTGATCCAGTCCAGCGGCAGCGTGCTCGGGTGTGTAGCGCGGAGTTTTCGAGTGGGAAGATTTCGGCATCTCAATATTGTACCTAGAGACGAGCAGCAATCGAGTCCAGCATTCGATCGGTAGCCTGCGTTAGAGACGCGTTTTACTGGCGCGAATGGCGATTTCAGCGCATCTAAACAGGCAAGTCCGAAAGCTCGCATTCCTGTGCCTGTCACAGCGCGCGGATGATACATTTAAAAGTTAACGTTTTCCTAAGATGGCCTTGAATGGGAACAGTTCGGGACGCCGGCCACGCTGGTGGGTGACGGCCCTGGCTTTGCTGGCAGCCGCGAGCGTACTCGCGGCGGTTATCACACACCGTGATGAAGCTGTGCCGGTAAGGACAGCGGTCGTCGAGCAAGGCCCGATTCGAAGTGTCGTCTCCACGAACGGCAAAATCGAGCCGGTCAACAACTTCGAGGCGCACGCTCCCGTTGCGGCCAGCGTCGCGAAGATCTACGTGAAGGAAGGCGACACGGTCAAGAAGGGGCAACTCCTGCTGGCTCTCGATGACGCCGACGCGCGTACGCAAGCGGCTCGCGCGCAAACGCAGTTGCGCGCGGCCATGGCCGATCTTGGATCGGCGGAGCGCGGCGGCAATCAGGAAGAAGTACTCAGCCTCGACGCTCAACTGGTGAAGGCCAACTCTGATCGCGACTCAGCACAACGCAACCTCGACGCGCTAAAGAAACTTGAGAAGGAAGGCGCGGCTTCAAGTGGCGAAGTGCGCGAGGCAGAGAGCGCGCTCACCCGCGCCGACGCGCAACTGAAGTTTCTACAGCAGAAACGATCGAAGCGCTACTCCAACGCAGAACTAGCTCGTGTCCGCGCCCAGCAAACCGAGGCACAGGCCGCTCTGGACGCTGCCCAGGACGTTCTTACCAAGTCGAATGTCCGCGCTCCGTTCGACGGCATCGTCTATTCCCTGCCGGCCAGGACCGGGGGGTTCGTGAACGCCGGAGATCTCCTCTTGCAGGTGGCCGACTTGCGTACGGTGATGGTCCGTGCGTTTGTCGACGAACCCGACGTGGGGCGACTCGCTCCCGGCATGCCGATCGAAATCACGTGGGATGCCGTTCCCGGACGCGTGTGGCGGTCCGCCGTAACTTCGGTTCCATCGACGGTAAAGTTGCGCGGCTCGCGCAACGTGGGCGAAACCACGAGCATCGTAGATAACAAAGACTTGAAACTCTTGCCCAACATCAACGTCGGAGTCACCATTGTCGCCGCCGAGCACCAGAACGCGCTCGTGGTGCCGCGGGAAGCCGTCCGTACTGACGACTCCAAGCCCTATGTCCTGCAGATCGTCGACCACGAACTCAAACGCCGCGAGGTGCAGACTTCTCTTTCCAACCTCACCCAGGTCGAGATCGCGAAGGGCCTTGCGGCCAAAGATCTGGTGGCCATTAATTCCTCGAATGGACGCCCCATCGGCGAGGGAACACAGGTTAAGTTTTAGATGAGCATTCGCATTTCCAGAGTTTTCCTTGGCGTCTTCCTGTTCATTTTCTTCGTCAGTGCAGGTTCGCTGAACGCCAGCGTGTCCGACACGCCAAAAGATATGTTGGCCGCCGGCCGCGTCGACGATGCCATCGCGGAACTGAACGGCCGGCTTTCTTCGACGCCCTCGGATGCTGAGTCCGCTAACCTGCTCTGCCGCGCGTATTTCACGCTCGAAGAGTGGGATCGCGCGGAGGCTTCCTGCAAGAAGGCGACATCTCTTGCGCCCGATAACAGCCTCTTTCACCTTTGGCTGGGACGCGTGTACGGGGAAAAAGCGGACCGGGCAAATTTCATGGCGGCTGCTGGCCTGGCGGGCAAAGTCCGTAGCGAATTTGAACGCGCAGTGCAGTTGAATCCGAAAGACGTCGAAGCGCGGCTCGACTTGGCTGAATTCTATGTGGATGCCCCTGGCATTGTCGGCGGCGGCGAGCAGAAGGCGCGCGAGCAGGCGCAGGCCGTTGCCGCGATCAACCCTGCGCGGGAACACTGGATCTACGCCCGGATTGCCGAACACAAGAAAGATTCAACCGCCGCCGAGCGCGAATATCACCAGTACATTGACCTAAGCCGGGGCGACGCGGAAGCGTATCTCAATCTCGCGCTCTTCCTGCGAAGACAAAAACGCTACGATGAAATGGAACAGGCGATCGTGAAACTCAGTCACGCGTCCTCACCGAAGCCCGATGTGTTGTGGGAAGCTTCCGGCATGTTGTATCGGGCCGGACGTGCCTACCCACTGGCCACGGAATTGCTGACCCGCTATCTTTCTGGCCCGGTGGAAGCTGCCCCCGCGTTCAAGGCTCACTACCTCATGGGAATGTTGCTCGAGAAACAAGGTGACAAGCCCGGTGCTGCGCGCGAATATCGCGCTTCCCTGTCCCTGGCTAAGAACTATGGCATGGCGCAACAGGCCCTCAACCGGGTAGCCCACTGAGAATGCCTGTATCTCTCAGCCCGCCTGCAATAGCTTGCAAAGTTACTGCCCGGTTCCTTTATGGCGCACTACAATTTGTCCGACGGCTCGGAAGCGTCGCGGGATGTCTTTGATCTGCCGTTGGGCCAAGTCGGGGATGCACAAGGTGACTAGATGAAACTTCGATTGCGGCAGCGGTTTCGCTTTACGAATCTGTTCGCAATATTGACCTCACTCTTGCTAGTCGCAACGGCAGCCACTGCAGAACCGTTGCCGCTCGAACGCGCCATCCGTCTTGCCCTCGCCCACAGTACGACCTCGGCCATCTCGGCTGCCGACGTCCAGCGGGCTTTCGCGTCCTACCGGGAGCTTCGCAACAACTACATGCCGCAGCTATACGTCGGGTCAGGACTTGGTTATACCTATGGAAATCCCCTCGCCGTCAGTGGCGTGGCGCCGTCCCTGGCAAACGTCGTGGCGCAGAGTACGGTTTTCAATCTGGCGCACCGGCAGTTCATGGGGGCGGCGAAGACGGAGTGGCGAGCTTCGCTGTTTCAGGATCAGGACCAGCGCAATGCTGTGATTCAGGACGTCGCGTTGACTTATGCTGAGCTGGCGAAATGGGAAGCGCGGCTCGTCCGATTACAACTGGATGAGGCCGACGCCAAGAAGCTGGAGCAAGCAGTGAGCGAACGCTTGCAGGAAGGCGTGGACAGCGCCACCGATCTGAACAAGGCGAAGCTGATCGCAGCTCGTGTGCGACTGCATCGAGCCGAGGCACGCGGCTCCGCCGAGGTCCTCCGCCGCCATCTCTCTAACCTGACCGGACTTCCGGCTTCCTCCATCGACATTGCACCAGAGACAATTCCGGCCTTGCCCCCGGTGGCTGATGAAGATGATCTTCCCAGCAAGGCGGTCTCCGCAAGTCCCACCGTCAAATCAGCCGAACAGCATTCTCTGGCAGAAAGCATGCGGGCTTTGGGGGAACATCGCGCTGCTTATCCGTCGATGGATTTCTCTGCGCAATATGCGCGCCTTTCCACCTTCAACAACTACACGGACTACTTTCCCAATCACTTTCAGCCAGACAATGCCACTATCGGTTTTGCCTTGCACATTCCGCTGTTCAACGCGAGCCAGCGCGCCCGCGCTGAGGGAGCTGACGCCGCAGCCCTGAAGGCAAAAAAGCAAGCCGAGGCCACGCGCAACCAGGTTTCCGAAGAAACACTGAAGCTGCAACGTGCCGCCGAGCAACTCGAAGCTGCGAGAGAGGTGACTCAACTCGAATATCAACTTGCCCAGGCAGGAGTCGAAGCCGCCCAAACCAAAGTCGACGCCCAGACCGGCACTCTTCACGAACTGGCTGACGCCAAGGTTCAGGCCGCCGAGCGTTTTCTGCTGTTTCAGGACGCCGATTTTGAGTATCAGCGCATCCGTTTGAATTTGTTGCGGGCCACCGGAGACCTGGAAAAGTGGGCGCTTCCGAGCCCCGTCGCGAAGTAGATCCATCCAGACGACGCTTACTCAGTCCCGGCCAACACCCGATTCTCGCCCCCTAATGCGCGATAGCGACGTTCAGCGACCTTTCTTTGCCGCAGTGGAGGCGCTAAGGCATACTAGGATAAGGATTTCCACATTCTAGTCGCGTTGGTTAGGCGTACCTGAATGGTAGCGTGGGCCGGGGTGTGCGTGCCCGGGAAAATGTTAAAATAGAAAACTGACTCTATGCCATTAAAAACACTGTTCCTGAATCCGCCTTCGTTTGAAAATTTCGACGGGGGCGCTGGGTCGCGCTGGCCTGCCACGCGTGAAATCGAATCGTATTGGTACCCGGTCTGGCTCGCCTATCCGACCGCCATGCTGGAAGGTGCTCGTCTGCTCGATGCTCCTCCACACCACATCACCGCGGAAGAGACCATCCGCACGTGCAAAGACTACGAATTGCTGGTTCTGTTCACCAGCACGCCCGGATTCGCCGGTGACGTTCGCATCGCCGAGGCCATCAAAGACGCCAATCCGCACATCAAGATTGCCTTCGTCGGCCCACACGTCAGCGTGTTGCCCGAAAAGTCCCTGATGGACTCGAAGGTGATTGACGTCATCTGCCGCAAGGAGTTCGATCACTCCATCGTCGAATACGCGCAGGGCAAGCCGCTCGAAGAAATTTTGGGAATTTCCTATCGCAAGGATGGCGCAGTCGTGCACAATCCCGACCGCCCGACGATTCAGGATCTTGACGCCCTGCCGCACGTGACCGATGTCTACCGGCGCGACTTGGACGTCCGCCGCTACACCGTGCCTTTTCTGCTTCATCCCTACGTAGCGCTTTATACGACCCGCGGGTGCCCTGCCCAGTGCACATTTTGTCTCTGGCCGCAGACGCTTAGCGGACATCCGTGGCGCAAACGCTCCACTGACGACGTGGCTCGGGAGATGGCCAAGGCGAAGGAATACTGGCCGTACGTAAAAGAATTTTTCTTCGACGACGACACATTCAACCTGCAGAAGGCCCGCACCATCGAGTTGTGCGGCAAGCTGAAGCCGTTGGGACTGACTTGGTCCTGTACATCGCGCGTCACCACCGACTTTGAAACGTTGAAGGCGATGAAAGAAGCCGGATGTCGTCTCTTGATTGTCGGATACGAATCGGGCGACCAGCAGATTCTGAAGAACATCAAGAAGGGCGCAACCGTCGAGCGAGCGCGGCAGTTCACGAAGGATTGTCACAAGCTTGGCTTGGTTGTCCATGGGGATTTCATTCTCGGCCTGCCCGGAGAAACGCGCGAGACCATCAAGAACACGATCGCGTTTGCCAAGGAGCTTGACGTCGAGACCATTCAGGTTTCGGTGGCGCATGCCTACCCTGGCACCGAATTGCATGAGCACGCGATGAAGAATGGGTTCATGACCGCCGACACCAAGATGGTGGACGAAGGCGGCCACCAGATGGTGCAGATGGAGTATCCTGGCCTGCCCGCCGCCGAACTGCTGGAAGCGGTTCATCACTTCTACGACGAATATTATTTCCGGCCCAAAGCTGCCTACCGCATTCTGAGGAAAGCGATCTTCAACAATGACGAGCGCAAGCGACTCTACAAGGAAGCACGGACATTCCTTAAGCTCCGCGCGCAGCGCCACAAGTGGGTCAAGGAAAATCGCAAAGACGAAACTCCCACCCCGGAACCGGTAAAAGCCTAGGGAGAGTATTGCGTCCTTGAGTCATTTCGACGTTGAATCACTAAAGGCTGAACGTTCTTCGGTTTCAAATGTCCCAATGATTCAATGCATCAATGATGCAATGATTTTTAAATGCCTCGATTGACCTTCCGAAAATACCTCGTCCTCGTTGGAATCACCGTGTTCAGCACGGTGGGCGATTCCCTGCTGGCGCGTGGGATGAAGGAACTCGGCAGCGTCTCTTTGCACAACATCCCCGGCTTGCTGCTCTCGATTGCAAACCCGTGGGTTGCTCTGGGCATCTTCTTTCTGCTGGCATTTTTTTCGTGCTACATGTCGGCGCTGTCATGGGCCGACCTGACTTACGTCCTACCCGCAACCTCGCTCTCGTACGTACTGGTGGCCTTAGTGGGACGCTTCCGTCTGCATGAATCGATTTCGCCGACGCGCTGGCTGGGCATTGCACTCATCGCGGCGGGAGTGGGCTTCGTCGCGGCTGGCCCTGCAGTTACGCCGCGCCGCCACCGTGAGGCTGCTGCTGAGGCAGTGACCTCCGAGGCCAAGCCATGAGCGAACTTTACGCTTGGGCGGCGATTCTTGTGATCATTCTGGCTTCTACCACTGGAGATGTTCTGCTGTCCTATTCCATGAAGCGGGTCGGCGACGTGGGCGACTTATGGAGGCACCGCGGAGCATTCGCGGTCGTGGCGCGTGTGCTCACCACGCCAACCTTCGGCCTCGGCGTGATGGCTATGGGTATTGCGTTCTACAGCCTGCTGTTTGGACTTTCCTGGGGCAACCTCAGCCTGGTGGTGCCCGCTTCGGCTTCTCTTACCTTCGTGGCGAACGCGGCCGCTGCGCGCATTTTTCTGCATGAACATGTGGGACGCCGCCGCTGGATTGCCGCTCTTTTGGTGGCTGCGGGCGTGGCGCTGATGGCGATTTAGTTCCGCTATCCAAACAGGTCGACAGTAACGATCAACGGTCCCGGTGCGATGATGCTGGCCTCGACATGTTGATTATTTCCAGACTCTTCGCCGCCGACGTTTTCCTGCGGAACCGGGAGCCATCTTCCGAAAGACAGCATGCCTAGTCTGGCGGTCTCGAGTTGGCGCGCCAGAGCCTCCTCATCCTGATCGTGCCGTTCCGCTCTGAGAGTGTTGATGGCCGCGTTGCGTCTGGCCAAATCGGCGAGCACGTCCGCCAGCATTTCCCTTCCCCGCGACGAGAGCTGCACGAATTCGACACCCGCAAGGGATCGGTCACGCACAGCTCGTATTTCCCCCAGAGCGCGGAACGAGGCGGCGTTGACCCGTACCAGGACTTCCGCTCGCGCGCCGAAATCGACCGGCAGGGTGGTGTCGAGGCAGCAACCGCCCAGACTCAGGTCACGAAGCCTTCCACGCAGAGCAAGACCGCTCGACGGCAGGCAGTCGAGTTGGGCGTGACCTCCGCAAACAAAGCGGGGCGTACGGCGGCGATCCGCCTCTCCGGTCGCACTCTTAGACATCTCTATTTAGATCGGAAACACCACGGGAAATCTTTAGGGAGGGAGGTTCGAGGAATCTAGAAAAACGTACGAACATCCGCATTCACGACTTCATCCAAACAATTTCATCAGGCCGCGCGCAGGAAGGTCAGCAACCAGAAAATTCGCCGCATTTGGGGCTATCGATCGCACCAGCGCTTCGGCCGCCAGATAGCCGCTGCGAACCGCTCCTTCCATCGTGGCCGGCCAGCCCGTTGCTGTGTAGTCTCCCGCCAAGAACACGCGTGGCCACACTGTCTCCGGCTTTGGCCGCATTCGATCGATTCCCGGACGCGGTGAATACGTCGCGTGTACTTCCTTGATCACCGTCGATTTCAGAAGCTTCGCTTGCCGCGCCTCAGGGAAAAACTCCTGCAACTCTTTTAGCGCCAGGTCGACGATCTCGGCCTTCGATTTTTCCACCAGACTGCGCGAACAGCTCACCACTAATTCAACGTAGCTGCCCCCTCCGCTGTCCCGCGTCTCCAGCAGCCGCGATTTGTGGAACATCCATTGGATAGTTCGGTCGAGCAGTACGGCGTGGTCGAGATCAGAAATCTGCCGGTCAAACCAAAGATGGATGCCGGTGATCGGCGATGTCGCAAACTCCCCGAGCACCGCGGCCAGCGGCTTCGACGCAGCATCATCCGGCAACATGCGTCCCAATACATCGAAGGGGACGGCCAGTACGAGATAATCGAACTTCTGCGCCTGGCCATTCGCGGTCACGCTGACTTGCGAGCCCTCATCGCGAAATGACTCAACTCCGAAGCGATACTGAACGTCACCGCCTCGGGCGCGAATGTAGTCTCCTGCGCTCCCGTAGAGTTCGCTAAGGGGCACCGTCGGAATGCCCATCACCCCAGCGGCCGCCGACTTGAGAAACGATTCGCGCACAACTTGCGCCGCATAGGGGACTGAAATCTGATCGAGGTCCTCGTTCAGGGCGCTGACGAGAATCGTCTTCCAGAAGCGCTCGATCGCCCGCTCGGTTTGTCCGTGGCGTTTGAGCCAGTCAAGAAAAGGCTTGCCATCATCTTCAGGACTCGACGGAGCGAGCGCGGCCATAGCGCGCCCGATCGCCAACTTGTCACTCAAGCTCAAACAGGCAGCGCCAAAAAATGCCGGCGCCGTATGTAAAGGAGCTGGCAACGCTGAGGGTCCAATCAACGATGCCCGGCCGCCGGGTTCCAGAAATGTCAGCTGTTCATACCACCGAATCTTCTTCTCCACGCCTGCGCGTTTGTACAGGTCGAGCAGATTCGTGCAGCAGCCGAGCAGAACGTGCTGGCAGTTGTCGACGATTTCTCCCGTGCCGGGATGCTGATAAGAAGAAGCGCGGCCGCCCAGATAGGGGCGGCGCTCAAATAACGTGACTCGATAGCCCGCTTCCGCCAGCGCACAACCGGCGGCCAGGCCTGCCAGTCCGCCTCCAGCAATGGCCACTGTGGGAGTGTGAGTCGAGGGGGGCATCACAACAGACGCTTCAGGAATCCCTTTCCCAAAACCGAGAGCTTTTCCGCAACCGTCAGCTGAACGCGCTGCGTGAAGACGTCATACTGCTTCAACGCAATTTTTTCGAGAAGCCGCCGGTAAATCGTGATCAAAACCCACAAGCCCGGTTGGCTGTCTTCGTTGACCATCGGGATCAACGCCTCTCCAGCGGCATAACACTCGCGGGCACGATCGGCTTCCAGAACAAGCAGTGGTCGAAGGCGGTTCATGTCCGGCGAAGTCAAATCAGCTGCCGAAAGCCCGAACCGCGCCAGGTCCTCCGCCGGAAGATAAACGCGGCCCATAGCGGCGTCTTCCTTGACATCCCGAATAATATTCGTCAATTGAAAGCCGAGGCCGCAGCTCTCGGCGAGAGGTTCCGCTGCAGGATCGCGATAGCCAAAGATCTTGATGCATACGAGTCCGACGACGGAAGCCACGCCGTAGCAGTACTGCCGGAGCTCATCGAAGGTCTGGTAGCGAGCTGTTAAGGGTGCCCCAGGCGCTGCTTCCACGACATTGTCCAGATCGGCGGCGGTTCCAAAGGCCAACTGATCGAGCAGTCCGATGGGAATCTGATACACCCGCTGCGCATCGGTCAGCGCCAGCAGAACTGGATCATCGGTCGGCTGCGCGGCAAGCGCCCGATGTACCTTGTCGAGCCAATCGGCTAGCTTGACGTGCCGATCATAAGGACTGAGCGTCGTGTCGTCGGTGATGTCATCGCAGCGCCGCATAAAAGCGTATACCGCGCTCAACGCATTTCGCTTGCGTGGTGGCAGGACCGCGAAACCGTAATAGAAATTCCTGGCGGCCGCGCGGGCAATACTCCGGCAGACGGAGTACGCCATATCGAGCTGCGAAGCAGTCGGAGCAAATGGGACCGAAGCATTTCCCACGGCCGTGCTCATAGCAGCTTTCCCACGGCGGCCCGCGCCACCAGCGCCATTTTCCTGCCTTTGGAAATCGCCGGACGTTGGCCGAGGACGGCGCAATCCTGCCGCTCGATGGCATTCAGAATTTCCTGCCCGCCGCGGCTGAAAAGATCGATGTCGGTCGCCAACTTTCGGTTGACTTGCTTGATCAGAGGCAAGCCCTGCGCAAACCACTCTCGCGCGCGGGCAACTTCAAACTTCAGCATCTCGCGGAAAGCTGAAGTATTCCCGCCTTTGCCAATGGCATCTTCGGTCACGCCAAAGCGGCGCAGATCTTCGAGCGGAAGATAGATTCTTCCCTTGGCATAGTCCGCACTCACATCCTGCCAGAAGTTGGCCAGTTGCAACGCGGTGCAGGTGTAGTCGGAGAGCCGCTGGCGCTCCGGATCGCGGTATCCGCAGAGATACAAGACGAGATGCCCGACCGGATTCGCGGAATAGCGGCAGTAGCCGAGAAGATCGTCGAACGTTTCGTAGCGGGTAACGCTCTGGTCCTGCCGGAAAGCTGTGAGCAGATCCACAAACTCACGTTTCGGAATCTCGAACTTGTGTACGGTTTCCGTGAGCGCGACAAACACCGGATGCCGCGCACGCCCGGCGTAAGACGCTCCCAGCTCTTGTTCCCACAGATCCAGCAGTTGCAAAGATGTGGCGCTATCGCCAACTTCATCGCCTAAATCGTCCGAGATGCGGCAGTAGGCGTAAACATTGAAAAAGTGCTGA